>Ga0335074_10009316_pt1 | contig 13704 bp, 11 predicted proteins | sample Lox_Sample_23_FD_206715 | JGI IMG/M metagenome (GOLD analysis project Ga0335074, IMG submission 206715) | Soil microbial communities from Loxahatchee National Wildlife Refuge, Florida, United States - Lox_Sample_2.3 | ecosystem: Environmental > Terrestrial > Soil > Wetlands | place: USA...
GCGTGACCCGCTTCAGCGTGTCGGCAGCGGACTTCATGATCAGCTTGCCTACGGCCGCCGATCCGGTGAAGGCAATCTTGTCGACATTGGGATGCGCGACAATGGCGGCGCCCGCAGTCTCTCCCAGACCTGTCACCACATTGACTACGCCCGCAGGTACGCCGCACTCTGCCAGCCAGCCGGCCAGCTTCAACATCGTCAGTGGTGTTTGCTCCGCCGGCTTCAGCACGCAGGTGCAGCCCGCGGCAAGGGCCGGGGCAAGCTTCCAGGCAGCCATGCCGATGGGATAGTTCCAGGGAATGATCTGACCCGCGACGCCGACGGGTTCTTTGAGCGACAGGCTGAGCGCATTGTCGGGAACCGGATTAACCGATCCGGAGACCTTGTTAGCCAAGCCACCGTAGTACTCAAAGCAGGTAGCGGCGTCGGCGATATCGTACTCTGCTTCGACGATCGGCTTGCCGCAGTTGCGTGACTCCAACTCGGCGAGCGACGCAGCTTCTTCCCGCAGTTTGGCTGCAATACGAAACAGGATGCGGCCACGATCCTGCGCAGTGGTCTGCGGCCAGCCTCCCTCGTCAAAAGCGTGGCGCGCTGCCCCCACGGCGGAGTCAATATCAGCGGCACTCGCATCGGGAATTTCCGCGATGATCTCTTCGGTGGAAGGGTCGTAGACAGGAATGCGCTTGCCGGAAGAACCTTCCGTCCATTCCCCATTGATATACATCGGCTCGCAACTGGTCTGGGAGACAGCCATGTCGACTCCTTTTCCCTGATACACCGACCAACGGTCATCTATCAACCGGCTAAAGTGGCTAGCTACCCTCTTTGTCCCGGCTGAAGACGAACGATATCCGAAAAGCTAGAGGGCAGCGGCCATCGTTTCCTGCTGGGCCAGGGCCAATGCTGGCGCCACTTCCTCAAAGGCCGAAAGGTGCTTGTCCACATCCGCCATGGTGTGCGCGACCGAGATGGTCCACTGCTCATCCCACCAATAGGGCTGCGCCATCACGCCACGATTCAACATGCCGAACCAGTAAAGCCGCCACAGATCTGTATCCACAGCGTGCCAGTCGCGATAATTGCGAATCCTGTGCCGGTACAGCAGCATAGCCCCATTGGACCCGGCGCTCTCCACGTAAGCTTCGAGACCGGTTTTTTGTACGATCTGCTTATAACCCGCCACCAGCGCATTGCTGATCTTTGCGATGTGCTCATAGCCCGCCGGCGTCAGCACCTCGCGAAACGTTGCCAGACCCGCAGCCATGACCAACGGATTGGTGGCGTAAGTTCCAGCGTGAAAGACCTTGTGCTGCGCGATCACGTCCATGACCTGCTTGCCGGCGGCAAAGGCGGCCAGGGGGAAGCCGCCCCCGATGGACTTAGCCAACGTAACGATGTCAGCCTTGACGTGGAAGTACTCGCAGGCTCCCCCACGGCCGAGTTTGGCGCCGGTCTTCACTTCGTCGAAGATGAGCAGCGCGCCTTCGCGAGTGCAGATCTCGCGCAAACCTTCCAGGTAGCCTGGCTCGGGCATGCAAATACCGATGTTCATCATGATCGGTTCCACGATAACGGCGGCGATTTGGCCGGGATGGTCCTGGAACAAACCGTTGACCGCCTCCAGGTCGTTGAACTGCGCCACCAGCGTGTTTTTTACTGTATCGGCGGGAACTCCTCCGGAGGCCGGCACCTGGTTCGGACGATTAGGGTCTCCCACCAGTTCGAGCTTGGGCTTCATGCTCACCATGACGGAATCGTGGACGCCGTGATACGCGCCTTCCATCTTGATGATCTTGTCGCGGCCTGTGTACCCGCGCGCAATGCGGATCGCATGCATCGTGACTTCGGTTCCGCTGCTGCCGAAGCGGACCTGGTCCACCGGGAAACGTTGGCAAATCTCGTCCGCCAGGTCGTACTCCAGGCTGTGAGGCATGCCGTACATGGTGCCCGTCACCAGGCGCTCCTGCACCGCGGCCACGACTGCCGGGTGGCAATGACCGGCCATCAGCGCGCCGAAGCAGAGGTTGAAATCAATGTATTCGTTGCCATCGGGATCGTGAATGTGGCTTCCCTTGGCGTCTTTGACAAACAGCGGCCAAGGCTCGTAACTGCGGAAGTTGCTGGCAACACCCAAGGGCATACGCGGCTGTGCGCGCTTGAGCGCTGCTTTTGAGCCAGGGGTTCGTGCTTCATAAGTGGCGAGTTCCTTCTCCAGAAGGCGGTGCATGCAGGTCATCCTTTGCCCAAGAGGGCTGTGCGCAGAACGGAGGCCGATGGTAGCCAGACGAAGTCTAGCGGACGAAGGGGAGAGGTTCAGACCGCCGGCACAGCCGGGCTTCGCCACGGGCGTAGCGAAGAAACCACCGCATCCGGCGGAAGGTACCGGCAAGGCGAGGCGTCGCGAAACTGGCAAGAGAAGACATTCGCTTAGGAACCCTGGCTGCATTATATGACTACGAAGTCTCTCAGGAAAGACGTTGCCACGGTAAAACCCTTGTAGTAAGTTCTGGAAATCAGCCAATTGCGGCCCCGTCCTCGCAGTAATGCCTTTCGGCCAAAGAACTTGCGGGTGAAAATCACCCGTCCTCCATGGATGCACTATCGGGAGCGGCATTTGTTCAAAAGAACATTTCTCCTCTTTGGCATAGCAGCTCTTTCTATTCTTTCCGGCTGCAAGAAGGCCCCGCCTACGCTGAGCCTGCTGGTATGGGAAGGTTACGCAGACCCCTCATTCATCCAGGGTTTTGAAGCCAAATGCCAATGCAAAGTAACCGCGGCTTACATGGGCTCCAGCGACGAACTGGTGGCAAAGATACGCGGCGGCGCAGCTTCGAACTACGACGTGATCTCACCGTCGAGCGATGTGGCCACAATGTTGAGTCGCTCAGGACTGGTCACTCCGCTCGATCTGAGCAAAATCCCCAACTATACAGAATTGTCTCCTAACCTCACTTCCAGGCCGCTGGTGAGACAAAACGGACAAGTCTACGGGGTTCCCCTCACCTGGGGTCCGAATCCGCTCCTCTACGACACCACTGCATTTTCTAAACCTCCGGCAACCTGGGCGGAGCTCTGGAATCCCAAATTCGCTCATAAGCTTTCGTTCTGGGACGATCTTTCCACTATGTATATGGCGGCCCAGGTGCTGGGGTTCGGCAAGACTGATCCTTCGGCCATTTATAACCTCAGCGATGCGCAACTAGAGCAGGTGAAAGAAAAGCTGATTGCGTTGAAGCCCAACATTCGTAAGCTATGGACGACGGGCGGCGAACTGACCAATCTGTTCCAGAATCACGAAGTAATTGCGGGAATGGGCTGGCCGCTGGTCACTAATCAGTTGCACAAGAGTGGCCTGCCGATCCAGGAAGAAATTCCTGCGGAGGGGACAACCGGGTGGATCGACCACCTGATGATCACGTCCGCAAGCGAGAACAAGGACCTTGCTTACCAGCTTTTGAATTACCTGGTCTCTGCTCAGGCCCAAAAACAGCTCAGCGACGTGACCGGATATATCCCGGCCAACCCGCAAGCCGCAGCGCTGATGACACCAGAGCAGCGTCACAGCCTGCACCTGGATGACATCGAAAACTATCAGCGACAGATCGTCTTTTGGCAGGATGTACCTCGGCGGGCAAAATACACCGAGATATGGAATGAGGTAAAGGCCAGTCAGTGAACAGCTTTCTGCGGCTGGAAGGCGTGGGCAAACGCTTTGGCGAGCATACCGTGCTCGAATCCATTTTGCTCGATGTGGAACAGGGTGAGTTCCTGACGTTGCTGGGCGAGAGCGGCTCAGGCAAGACGACGCTGCTGCGCATCCTGGCCGGCTTTGAGGAACCTACGGTGGGACGCGTTCTACTCGAAGACCAGCGGCTCGATACCATCCCGCCGCACCGCCGCCCCATCCACACGGTGTTTCAGAGTTATGCTCTCTTTCCGCACATGAGCGTCTTTGACAATGTGGCCTATGGTTTGCGTGTGCGTGGATGTGCGCGAGCCGAAGTGACCACGCGAGTGGGGGAGGCGCTCGAAAAAGTACACATGGATCGCTTCGCCAGGCACTTTCCTCGACAAATCAGCGGCGGGCAAAAGCAGCGCGTGGCGTTGGCGCGGGCGCTGGTCAATCGCCCCCGGCTGTTGTTGCTCGATGAACCGCTCTCGGCGCTGGACGCCAACCTCCGTCTGGAAATGCAGCGCGAGCTGAAGTCGTTGCAGCGGGAAGTCGGCATCACTTTTATTTTCGTCACTCATGATCAGAGTGAGGCGCTGGCGATTTCCGACCGCGTTGTCCTGCTTCACAGGGGAAAAGTAGAGCAGTGCGGTACACCGCGCGAGATCTACTCCACCCCTCGGACAGCTTACGCGGCCTCATTCCTGGGCAAGAGCAACCTGATCAGGGGAACGGTTCGGGACGGAATAGCGGACTGCGGGGCATTCTTTGCTCATGCGGCCTTGCCGGACGGCCCCGCTACTTTTTCCCTGCGGCCGGAATGCATTGCGGCGGCCTCAAGAAGCGCGGGCGATGGTTTAGTGCATTTTGACGCGGAGGTCATTGCGGAACAGTTTCACGGAGCAGATTCTCTGCTGACGTTGCGCTGTTGTGGTGGCATGGAACTTTCCGCAAGACTTGCTGAGCGACATGGCAGCGGCGGTCATTTTGCTTTTCGTTCACAGGACCTGGTGCCGCTGGAGGCTGCGTAAAATGGCGCGCTCCCGTTTGTCAGCGTGGTTCGTGACCCTGCCTCCGTTCGCATGGATTGCTCTCTTCCTGTTCGTTCCGTATTGTCTGCTGTTCTGTTACAGCTTCTGGAGTCTCGATGCCGCGCAGCAGGTCGTTCACCGTTTTTCGCTCGCGAATTACCTGCATCTGATCCAAACGCCGCTTTATCTGACGGTGATTCTGCGCTCCATGCGGATCGCATTCTCAGTCGTTGGGCTCACACTCCTGATCGGCTACCCCCTCGGGTGCTTTCTCGTCTTCCGTGCGGGTAAGTACCGGCGGATGCTGTACCAGGCAGTGATCATCCCACTCTGGGTCAGTTACCTGGTCCGCGCCTACGCCTGGAAGGTCATTTTCGGCAACGAAGGAGTGATGAATACGTTGTTGCTGTGGTGTCACGCAACGCGCCATCCTCTTGGCTTTCTGCTCTACAGCCCGTTCGCTGTCATTGTCACGCTGACCCACATTTACGTGCCGTTCGTGGTGCTGCCGGTCGTTGCATCCCTGGAGAAAATTCCTCATGAATTGCTGGAATCTTCGAGCGATCTGGGCGCGACCGCGTGGCAGACCTTTCTTCGGGTAATCCTTCCTCTTTCACTGCCCGGCGTCGTCTCGGGCGCAACGTTTGCTTTTTTGCTCAGTTTCGGTGACTTTCTCGCCCCGCTGCTGCTCGGCGGCCCCAGCAGCGTGATGATCGCCAACATCGTAGCCAATCTTTTCGGGGCAGACTACAACTGGCCACTGGGAGCGGCGGTCGCGGTGGTGATCTTATTCATGGTGATGGTGATTCTCACCATCACACAGCGCCTGGAGCGCCGCTGGAGGGTCGCGTGAAAGCCGGCCGCTCCGTCCTGACGGTCTACGCTGGAGGAGCATATGCCTTTCTCTACCTGCCCATCGTGGTGCTGGTAGTTTATTCCTTCAATCGGGACGGCGTGGGCGGCTTTCCACCCCAGCATTGGACGCTCGATTGGTACCGCACCCTATTTGCCGACTCGGCCATGTGGACGTCGGTAGGCAACAGCGTCATTGTTGCCCTGTCCACAGTCGCCTTGTCCATGCTGATTGGGTTCCCCGCCGCCTATGCGCTCGATCGCTATTCATTTCCTGGAAAATCTGCTTTCCAAAGGTTGGTTCTGCTGCCCCTCATCGTGCCCGGAGTGATCACGGGCATCTCATTGCTATTGCTGACGGTGACCAGTGGATTCCGCCTCAGCCTCGCGACGGTCATCTTCGGCCACGCCACGGCTCTGACGGCAGTCGCTGCTACCGAGATCTTCGCCGGCTTGGCCAAGCTTGACCGGTCCCTGGAAGAAGCCTCGGCCGATCTGGGTGCGGGAAAGCTACGCACACTGTGGCATATTGTGCTTCCAGGTATGCGCACCTCACTGCTTGGCACTGCGCTGCTGGTCTTCACCCTTTCCATGGACGAGATTGCCGTCACCTTTTTCCTGATCGGCAGGGAGAACACTCTGCCGTTGGAGATATGGTCACGCCTGCGCCGTGGCGCCACGCCGGAAATGAATGCGATCGCAAGCCTCATCTTTCTGTTTTCGGTGGTCACGATTTTTCTGTCACAGTGGCTGATGTCCCGGAACAACACGGAGAGAATCAAACCATGAGTTTCACTGACAAAGAACTGGGTATGCACTGCCCCATCACTCGACGTGACTTCATGAACGGCGCGGCTATGGCGGTCGCGGCGGCGCTGGCTCCAAAATCGTTCCCGCAAGGCACTACGGAACCGCAAGACCGCCCCGGCTACGATCCACCGGCATTACAGGGATTGCGAGGCAGCCATGTAGGCGCGTTCGAGGTGGCGCATCGCCTGCGCGATGGAGCGTTCTGGGGTACAGCCGGAGAACCCGAAAATACCGGAGAGAGTTACGACCTGGTGGTGGTCGGCGGCGGCATCAGCGGCCTTGCCTCCGCAAGCTTTTTTCATCAGGCTGCGGGCAGGGCGGCTCGCGTCCTGATTCTCGAGAACCACGATGACTTCGGCGGCCATGCCAAGCGCAATGAATTCGAAGCGGAGAAGACCTTCATGCTCGGCTTCGGGGGCACATTCTCGATCGAGAGCCCCGCTCCCTACAGTCCTGTAGCGAAAGGTGTGATCCAGGCTCTGGGTATCGATGTTCCTTCGTACGCGAAGCATCTGGACGAAAAAGCGTTCGCCTCTCTTGGCCTGAAGAGAAGATATTTCTTCAACAAGGAAACCTTCGGCGTCGATTGCCTGGCGCTCAAGCCTTCGGATTGGAAGGACGAGAAGGCTTGGCAGGAGTTCGCATCCCAGGCGCCTCTCTCGGACAAGGCCAAAACTGACCTGAAGCGTCTTGGCGCCCTGAAGGAAGATCTGATGCCAGGGCTCACGTCGGATGAAAAGAAGGCCAAGCTGGCACGGATCAGCTATGCGGATTATCTGGTCAAGCTAGCCAAAGCCGACCCACAAGTCGTGACTCTTTTGGACCCGGAACAAAAATCCCTTTACGGCGTCGGCCTGGATGCAATTTCGGCCCAGGATGCATGGGGCCTGAACATGCCCGGTTTTGACGGCTTGCAGCTCAAGCCTGGTCCAGGCCCAGGAATGGGACGTGATGCCATTCCCAACGAAGAAGCCGAGAAATACTTCTTCCATTTTCCGGATGGAAATGCGTCTATTGCCCGGCTTTTGGTACGGTCCTTGATTCCAGAAGCGGTCCCGGGACATTCCGCAGATGATATCGTGACTTCCCAAGTCCGCTACGAGCGCCTCGACCAATCGGCCCAACCAACCCGGATCCGGCTGAACAGCACCGTCGTGCGCGTGAAACACCTGGGAGACACTTCCACAGCTAATGAGGTGGAGATCGCCTATGTGCAACAGGGACGGTTATACAAAGTCCGGGCGGCGCATTGCATCCTGGCGTGCTGGCACCAGGTGATCCCTCTGCTTAGCACTGAGCTTCCTGCGGAGCAGACCGCGAGCTTGCGCTCGGCAGAGAAGGTGCCGCTGGTCTACACCAACGTCGCTCTGAGAAATTGGCAGAGTTTCGTAAAGCTGCAAACACGGAGTATCACCGCCCCTGGATCTTATTTCACTGATTTTGGACTTGACCGTCGCGTCAGCATTGGAAATTACCACTGCACAAAGCTGCCGGAAGAACCGATCGTCCTCACGATGGAGCGGTATCCGTGTTCGCCCGGCCATCCGGCACGACAACAGCACGTCGCCGGACGATACGATCTCTATGGCACTTCGTTTGCGACCTTCGAGCGGAATATTAGAGAACTGCTCGCGCGCAGTCTCAGTTCGGGAGGGTTCGACCCGGCGCGTGACATTACTGCGATCACCGTGAACCGCTGGCCTCACGGCTACGCGTATCAATACAACTCTCTCTGGGATCCATTTTGGCTTGAAGGTGGCCCGCTGCCCTGCGTTGAGGCACGCAAGCCCTTCGGCCGCATCGCCATCGCCAATGCCGATGCGGACGCATATGCGTATACGGACTGCGCGATCAACCAGGCCTACCGCGCGGTGAACGATCTGAAGATTCGTGCTCAATCGGCCTAGTGGGGGAGTACCCACAGAGAACTACGTCACAACCGCCGGATGCCCCGGCCAAGCCTTGCCCCGTGACACGACAGCCGCCACGATCAGATACAGCAGGAGCCCGATCGGCCCGAAAAGGAACGTCAGCAACAGGCAAGGAACTACGAGCAAAAACGGAATGCGATTGCGCCTGGCGTCGCGCACCTGCCAGCTGCCGATGAAGAGGTCGAACGCCAGGTAATGTACCCATCCCGCAAGCACCAGCCAACGATCGGTGAAAAGCAGCATCACTCCGCTCAAAGAGCTGAAGCCGCCTTTATGTCCACTCCAATGGGTGACGATCAGATCCAGGTAGACCCCGGACAGCAGCGCCGGTACCAGCAGGCCGGTGATCAGTGAAGAAACGATACGCGATGCCCGGGCAGACCAGCCCGTAGCCACCAGCAACACCCAGCTGGCCAGGGCCACGCTGTTGCAAAGTCGAAACAACCCATCTGCCGTCATCGAAGACCTTCCTTGCTTTGAGAAATACTGTGACCTCGACCGCTATAGATCGCACTCATGGTAACAACGGTAAGTGCCAGCCACGCAGCAAAGCTTTTGAGTGTCATTGCGTCCGGCTGGGCAATCGATTGGCCACGAAAAGCCTGCCACAACACTAAACCGAAGAACGCGAGATAGCTGACGGCCGTCCCAAAAATGAAGTTCCGTTGTGTTCTTTCATCCAGCCGCGGACGGCCGCGCGCTAGCCACCATGCCAGGAGTGGAAGGATCTGCAAGCCGTGCATGCCCACAAAATGTGCGATCCGTAGATCGCCGTGATCTGCGCTCCAATCAGTTACGGGGAGGCCCGGGCCGCCGTCGGGAGCACCCACGGTGTGCGCTCCTGCGATTGGGAGCTTACCATTCGCGTGCGCCGCTGCCAGTTGTTCTGAGGTTGGAATCGTCATCAGGGCGCCAGAACCTGTCCCAATCAGCGCAAGCACCATTCCCAGCCGCAGAGACCATCCCCATGCGGGACGGGCAAAAGGCTGGCGAAAGAGCAGAAACGTGAGCAGCAACATCGCCAGCCAGATGCAGGCGATACTCACGCCCATGATCCCGAAGACGATGCCGTTGAACGGAGTCGAAAAATTGAAATGACTGGTGGTGCCGCGCGCGGCTTGCAGGTCGATCAACACGATTTCAATCAACAGTGCGAGGGCCAGGATGAAATCGAGGGCCCGCCGGAATCGCGGCCAGGTACGCACCGACGCGATACAGAAGGCAAAGCTCCAGGCCGCAATCAAAGTGGAAATGGCAAACTTTGCCGGCTTCAACCACGCCGGCGCTCCGGTAATTACGCGGTGATCCACAAGCAGCCCGAGCCCACAGAACAACAGGTCGGCAGCCATGATGAATCCCAGAACAGTCAACCCGGGCGCCGCGGCATATCCCGCGGCGACGGCTTTCCTCCATTTCGCTTCGCGATTGTCCATGTGAAAGAGATTAACATTAATGTTAAATAGATTCACATTCGTATAGAATTATTTTTACCGTGACCGCGACCAGAAAACACGCCTATCATCACGGGGACTTGCGGACAGCCCTGGTACGCGCCGCGCTGCAGTTGATCGAGAAACATGGCGTCAAGGGTCTGGCTCTCAGTGACGCGGCGCGGCTCAGCGGCGTAAGCGTGGCCGCTCCGTACCGGCATTTCAAGGATAAGGAGGCGCTGCTGGCGGGAATCGCGGCGGAAGGCTTCGCCCTGTTCCACGATGCCCTGGCGCAGGCGCTGGAGAGTCACCCTAAAGACAAGGGAAAGCGCCTGGTGGAAATGGGCGTCGCGTATGTCGACTTTGCCATCAAACACCCTTCGCACTTCAAGGTGATGTGGGAGAGTGTTATCCCCAAAGACAAGTATCCCGAGGTTCGGCAGGTTGCGAACAGCGCTTATCAGCTGTTGCAGCAAGCCGTATTCGAGCTGCTGCCGGAGTCTTCCGCGGCGCGCCGCCAGGCGCTAATCGCTGCCGCATGGAGCATAGCCCATGGCTATGCGAGTCTGACCCTCGGGCGAGAACTGGAGGTGGTTACGGCGGGGAAAGACAACAGGAAACTCCTGCGCCAGGCGCTCCATCTGCTGATAGATCAATTCGCCGCCGAGGAGGAATGAAGAGCGCGCTTCGCGTTGTTTGTATCAGGTACGGCTTAAGCAGCGCCTTGAGACACGCCCGAAAGTTTGGCTTTAGCCCCTGGCACGTTCGGTGCTTGCTTGACAAAGAAATCTTGCGGTTCGCTACAACCTATGGCATGTAGAACACTTCATGCAGCATCGGAAAGCGCTCCCCCGGCCTGAGGGGATCCAGCGGCGCAAAATAGGGCGCCATTGCCTGCTGCCAGCGGGTATTGACCGGATCGGCCTCAATGCGCGCCCATGTTTCTTCGAAATTCTCAACCCGCATCGACAGGATCAAAAGCTGATCGCGCCGGAAGATGGAGTACTCGGAGATGCCCGCGCGCTTGAGCAACGCGAGCATCTCCGGCCACACTTCCGTGTGCGCTTTGTCGTATGCCTCTTCCGTGCCTGGACGCAACCGCAGAAGAAAGGCGACTCGTTGCATGCTATTCGGGCTGGGGCACCAGCCGCAGGTAAGGCTTGGGCGCCTTCCAACCACTGGCGTACTTCTGCTTTGCTTCCTCGTCAGAAACGGAGGGAAGAATGATCACTTCCCCACCCTGCTTCCAGTCCGCCGGTGTGGCAACCTTGTGCTTCGCCGTAAGCTGCATCGAATCGATAACCCGCAACAGTTCCGGAAAATTACGGCCGGTCGTCATGGGATAGCTCAGGTGCAACTTGATTTTCTTATCCGGCCCGACAATGAACACAGTCCGAACGGTGGCATTGGTTGCGGCGGTGCGCCCCTCCGACGTGTCCCCCGCCTCTGCCGGCAACATGTCATAGAGCTTCGCAACCTTTAGTTCGGTGTCACCGATCATGGGGTAGTTGACCTTGTGACCACCGGTCTCTTCGATGTCCAGCGCCCACTTCCCATGGCTGCTTACCGGATCAACACTAAGGCCGATCACCTTAACGTTGCGCTTGCGGAATTCAGGCTCCAACGCCGCTACACTCCCAAGTTCCGTGGTACAGACCGGCGTGAAATCTTTGGGATGAGAAAACAAGATGGCCCAGCCATCCCCGATCCATTCATGAAAATGAATCGGACCATGGGTCGTTTCGGCGGTGAAATCGGGCGCGGTATCGTTGATTCTAAGAGACATGCGGCGTTTCCTCTTTCCTCTGAACTGCTTCTGGTCAAACCCTGATTTTATCAGGCGGAAGCAGCGCGCCGCACCTTCATGCCTGGCGGTAGGGGATCCATACCTGCATGGAAGAGAGCTGGCGGTTGGACCAGGCATAGTACGGGATAAGGCGCAGCGTGGTCGGGCTGCTCGCCTGTGAATTTGGCGCGCCTGCATGGTAAAGGCCGCCGGGTTGGGCGGGAAGCCAGGCACCGGGGTGCTCCAGCATCACGACGCCCTCCAGCAACTCCGGCTGATACTGCTCCCTCGTGGTATCGGTAAGCAGGGCGGTGTAGCGGTCGAAATCCTGTGTTTCGGTGGGCGCCACCGCCTGATCCATCTGTTCCATGCAGTAAACGATCGGACCGCGCTGGAAGGCAACCCGTCCACGATCGTCGGTCACTGCAATATTGGCGTGCACTGCCTGTGGCTGCATATCGAAGCTCAGTTCGACCGTGTCTCCCGCGGCCCAGCGGCGCTTCAGCGGCACATACTCGCCCGGATTGACAACTTCGACAGCGCGACCGTTAACTTTGACGCTGCTGGCTTTCGACCATCCGGGAATGCGCACGAACAACGTAAATTCCTCAGGGCTCGCCGGGCTCACCACCAGATGAACCGTTCCTTCCCACGGATACTTCGTAATCTGCTTGATCGAAAGCCGAGTTCCACTCTCCAACTTCCAATCGAGCTCAGAATTGTCATAGAAGTGCACATACACGCCTTCAGCTGAGGTGGAGTAGAAGTAGCCTGGCAGCGATGCGAAGGTGCGTTCCAGGTTGGGCGGGCAGCAGGTGGTGTCGTACCACGGGTTGCGGATCTTATCGCCGGTCGAAGGATCGAACGCCAGCGGGTTACGATAGCAGTAGAGTTTTCCGTCCAGCGACATGCCGGAGTTGATGCCGTTGTAAAGCGCTCGCTCCATCACGTCGGTGAACTTGGCGTCTCCGCTGGCCGACAGCATGCGCCAGTTCCACATCATGTTGCCGATGGCAGCACAGCTCTCGCCATAGGCGGTCTCGTTAGGAAGCTCATAGGCGTTTCCGAAAGCCTCGCCGTCACTGCGTGCGCCGACTCCACCGGTCACGTAGAGTTGATGTTCGGCCAGGTCCTCCCATAAATGATTCAGCGTCTTCCAATAAGCTGGATCACCGGTTTCCAGGTAATAGTCGGTCGCCCCGCAACAGGCGTACATTGCACGGACCGCGTGACCCTCGAGCTTGGTGCGGGAGGTAAATGGAATGCCGCAGAACATGTACACAATCTGCCGTTGCTGCAGTGGGATTCGCGGATCTCCTTGCAAAATGTAACCCGCGAGTTCGAGGTAGCGCCGGTTTCCCGTGGTGCGGTAAAGCTCTATCAGCGACATCTCGATCTCGGGATGGCCGGCCACAATGGGCCCCTGGTTCGCTCCCGGGCCGTAGTTCGGCAGGAGGAAATCATCGACAAACCGCACGCCGGCATTGAGCAGCGTCGGATCGCCGGTGGCGCGGTACCACGCAATGCCTCCCTGCAGCAGATGTCCGATGCAGTAGAGCTCATGCCCGGTAGTCTGCGCTTTAGGCAGCATGCGTTCGCGCTTCTTGTCTTCTACGTAGTAGGTGTTCAGGTACCCACCGGGTTCCTGCGCAGCGACGACTTCGCGGATCATCTCTTCGGTGGCAGGACGTAAGGTGGGTAACGGACCGGACTGCAAGGCAAAGCCGACGGATTCCATCCACTTGTAAATATCCGAGTCGGAATAAACCGGGCCGCGCTGAGGCGCGCTGGACTTTCCTTCCAGTCGAAGGAAGTTGTCCATGCGCCCGTGCTCAAGCAGTTCGAGGCGCATGCTGGGAATGCTCGCATCCACGTTGGTCTGCCGGCGCCTGGACCAGAACCCCGGCTGAATGGTGACCGCACGCACGGGAACACTCTTCAGCTTGGCGTAGGGTGAGTTGCGCGTGGAGATGATGCCGGCATCGCGCCAGTCGGGATCCAGCGTAGCGCTCCCGGCCGGAGCAGTGGATTGGGCAAACGCAAGATTGTTTTTGAGCAGGGCAACTGCGCCAGCTGTTGCAATGAACCGGCGGCGGGTAAATGAGAAATTCAGAGGCATAGCGGGCCTGGGAAGGTCAACCGCATAGTATACGTCTACGCTGGGATCACTGCACCGGTCGTCTGGCGCGGG
>Ga0335074_10009317_pt1 | contig 13704 bp, 14 predicted proteins | sample Lox_Sample_23_FD_206715 | JGI IMG/M metagenome (GOLD analysis project Ga0335074, IMG submission 206715) | Soil microbial communities from Loxahatchee National Wildlife Refuge, Florida, United States - Lox_Sample_2.3 | ecosystem: Environmental > Terrestrial > Soil > Wetlands | place: USA...
AGGCGTTTGGCTGGCAGGCATGTCGAGGGGCGCGATAGACTGCTTCGAGGCGGGGGTCACGAACGCGGCATCGTACCACAGCGGTCGCTCGCGGCCGGCCCCGTTCTGGAGCGCCGGTCACGAATCCACAGCCATGATGAACCTCGAGCTCGCCGCTTGCGAGCCGTGCTCAGTACCGCGCATCGACTATAGGCGCCTTCCGCCGGACGCCTCGACCGCCCCACTGCCGCCCGATGTGCTCGCGGCAATCGCCTTCGGGGGCGACCTGCCTCGCTCGCGCGCTTCGCGCCCCGATTCCTCCGATCCGCGGCTCATCCGCGTGGGACTCGAGCCGCTCGGATCGCCAGACCTCATCGAAGTGTGGCGCGGAAGCGGCACCGTGCGCACGGGCAGCGCCGGCCCGATACGCTTCGCCAGCGATGCGCAGCACCTCGCCGGGAGCCTCGAACTCGATGAGCGGGAGCACGGCGGATTCGCCAGCGCCGCCGAATGGGCGTACGCGACCATCCTGCGCTTTCAGGCACGCTCACCGTTCCCGCATCTACTGAGAATGTGGAACTACTTCGATGGCATCAACCGCGGCATCGGCGACGAGGAGCGCTACAAGCAGTTCTGCATCGGGCGCGCCGCTGCTTTCAGGGCAAGCGGCCGCCCTGCGACGCTTCCGGGCCGCTCTCCCGCCGAGCGTGCGCCCGCCTCCCGCGACGGCTTCCCGGCCGCAACCGCGATCGGCCGGCGGGACGGCTCGCCTATCCTGCAGGTTTATTGGCTCGCCGCGCGCACTCCCGCGGCCGCACTCGAGAATCCGCGACAGATGAGCGCGTACCGCTATCCGCGCGAGTACGGTCCCGCCGCGCCGACCTTCTCGCGCGCAATGCTCGCCTCGTGCGGTCTGCTGCTCGTTTCCGGCACCGCAAGCATCGTCGGTCACGCCTCGCGCCATCGGGGCTCGGTTCAGGATCAGCTCGAGGAGACGCTCGCGAACCTCTCGAGCGTCATCGAGCGCGCGGCCGTGGCGGAGCCAGCGCTCCCGCGGTGCTTGGGCGGACGAACGCGTCTCAAGGTTTACCTGCGCGACGGTGCGGCGGCGGAGCTCGCGGCCGCTCACCTCGCCGAACGTCTTCCGCCCGGCGCGCAGTTTCTGATGCTCGAAGCGGACATCTGTCGTGCGGAGCTCCTGGTCGAGCTCGACTGCGTTCACTCGTGAGGCGTGAGGTGCTCGGCTGCGAGACTCATGAGCGCCTCGCGCGCTAGCTTGCCGAGCTCGTTGCGCGGCAGCGCTGAAACGAGAACGAGCGGCCGCGGCAGGAACGCGGGATCGACGCTGCGGCCGAGCTCGACGAGGATTGCTTCCGCGGTCAGACCCGGCGCCACGACGAACGCGGCGACTCGTCGCACGGCTCCGCTCCCTTCCTCCGGCTGGAGCACCGCCGCATCCCGCACGCCGGCAATCGCCAGCAAACGCCGATTGAGATCCGCGATCGAGGCCCGCTTACCCGCGACCTCGATCATGTCGGCGTTGCGGCCGCGCACGATGAACCGATCGCCCCCTTCGAGCTCCACCACATCCTGAAGTGTGGTGGGCGCGTCGAACCAGGGCGCCTCGACCCGCGCTCCATTCGGCGTGGGCTCGAGCACGACGCCTGGATACAAATGCCAACCGTCCTCGTGCGCCGTCCGGCGGGTCGCGATGACGCACGTCTCGGTCGAACCGAACATCTCGAGCATCACGGCTCCGAAGAGCTGCTCGGCAGCCGCGGCGAGCGTGCGTTCGAGCGGTGCGGTAGCCGAGACGAGGACGCCGACCTCGGGAAAGCGCAGCCCGGAGTCGACCAGGGCCCGCAAGTGAACGGGCGTCGAGACGAGCACGCGCGGAGCGGGCACTTCGGCGAGCGCGGCGGCGACATCCGCCGGAAACAGCGGCCGCGCAGCGTGCACCGCCATGTCCGCGACGAGCGGCAGCAGAATCGAGGTCTCCGTGCCGTACATATGCTGTGGCGGCACAGTCGCCACGATCCAGGGCCGACAGTCGCGCCACCGCGGCGCGAGACATTCGCGAAGGCGCGCCGCATTGAAGGCGGTCGTGCCGAGGAGCGATCGCCACCGCTTCACGTGCGCCCTCGGAATGCCCGTGCTGCCCGATGTGAACGCGATCTCCACGATCTGTTCGGCCGGGATGAGCGGCAGCTCCGCAGCTCCGTCCGCGGCTGCGCTCTGCTGCCCGAGCGCCCGAGCGACCCAGGCGTCGTCGCAGCAGAAGCTCCCGGAGTAGACCGACACCACGTCTTCGATGACGAGCGGTGCACGCGAGGGCGGAAGCAAATTCGTGCGGCCGCACAGGAGGGCGGCGCAATAGACCGTCAGAAACCGATCGCGGTGCTCGCAAAGATTGACGATGGGGCCGTTGCCGGGAAGCGCCGCCGCGACCTGCCGGACGCTTGCGAGGAACTCTGCGATCGGCACTACACGGCCGCCGGCAAAGAGCAGGGGTCGCGCCGGATGAGCGGAATGCACGATCGGCGCGTCGAGAATCCGGCGCATCAGCTCGCGCGCTTGAAAATGAGCGAGGTGTTGACCCCGCCGAATGCGAAGTTGTTGCTCATCACGTGCTCGACATCGAGCGAGCGCCCCTCGCCCGCGATGTAATCGAGCTCGCCGCAGCGCGGGTCGATGTGCTCGAGATTCAGTGTGGGCGCGAACCAGCCGACATTCATCATCTCGATGCTGAGCCACGCCTCGATCGCACCGCACGCGCCGAGCGTGTGGCCGAGAAAGCTCTTCTGGCTCGAGATCGGGACGTGCGATCCGAGCGCCGCGGCCGTGGCGCGCGATTCCGCGATGTCGCCATGCTCGGTCGCGGTCCCGTGACCGTTGACATAGCCGATCGCGGAGGCCGGAAGCCCCGCATCGGAGAGCGCGAGCTCCTGCACCAGGCGCATCGTGGCCTCTTCCGGCCGGGTGACGTGGCTGCCATCGCTGTTCGTCGCGAAGCCGACGACCTCCGCGTAGATCCGTGCTCCCCGCGCGCGCGCCTGCTCGAAGTCCTCGAGGACGAGGATCGCGGCGCCCTCGCCGACGACGAGGCCGTCCCGGTCGCGGTCATAGGGCCTCGGCGTCGCGTGCGGCTCGCCGTTGCGCCGGCTCGTTGCATACAGAATGTCGAACGACATCGCCTGAGTCGGGCAGAGCTCCTCGGAGCCGCCGGCGATCATCAACTTCTGCTTGCCGTGCCTGATTGCTTCGTACGCGTAGCCGATCGCCTGACTGCCGGACGTGCAGGCGCTCGATGTCGGGATGATGCGGCCCTTCATGCCGAAGAAGATGCTGAGGTTCGCGGCGGCGGTGTGCGGCATCATGCGCACGTAGGAATTCGCATTAAGTCCGGGCGATGCGCCCTCGAGCAGCATGATGGCGAAGTCCTTGATGTCCGGAATGCTGCCGATCGACGACCCGCATGCGACGCCCGCCTCCCCGCTTGCGAGCAGCGGATCGCCGATCACATCGGCGTCACGGAGCGCAATCTCCGCTGCGGCGACGGCAAGCTGGGACACGCGTCCCATGCCCCGGGTTTGCTTGCGCGTCCAGCGCCCCGGCGGCTCGAACGTGTCGATCGGCGCGGCGAGCTTCGCCGCCAGGTCCGTGAAGCGCTCCCACTCGGGCATGTAGCGCACGGCGTTGTGGCGCGCGCGAAGCCGCTGCTGCACCTCGTGCCAGGAGGACCCGAGCGCCGTGATGGCGCCGACGCCGCTCACTGCGACGCGCCGCTCGCCGTGCATCACACGAGCCCCCCGTTCACGGCGATGACCTGACGGGTCACGTAGGAGGCGGCCGCCGAGACGAGGAAGCTTACGACCGCTGCGACCTCCTGCGCCGTACCCGGGCGCTGCATCGGAATGAGCTTCGTGAGCTCCTCGACCGGCGCCTCGTGCGCCATGTCGGTGTTGATCAGTCCCGGGGCGACGCAGTTGACCGTGATCTGTCGCTTCGCGAGCTCGACGGCGAGCGCTTTCGTCGCCCCGATGATCCCCGCCTTCGCAGCGCTGTAGTTCACCTGCCCACGATTGCCCGTGATGCCGGAGACCGAGGCGAGCGTGACGATTCGTCCGGGCGCGCGCCGCCGCACCATCGGCATGACGAGCGGCTGCAGGACGTTGTAGAACGCGTCGAGATTGCTGCGCACGACGGTGTCCCACTCCGCGCCGCTCATTGCCGGGAACGCCGCATCGTGCGCGAGCCCTGCATTGCATACGACGCCGTAGTAGGCCCCGTGGGCTTCGATGTCTCCCGCGAGCACTTCGGCGCAGCGAGCGCGATCGGTCACGTCAAACTGCAGCACGCGTGCCGCGCGGCCGAGCGCCCGAATCTCGCTCGCGACCTGCTCCGCCTCGGCGCGATGCGATCGGCAGTGCACGACGAGGTCGTAACCGTCCCGCGCAAGCGCGAGGGAAATGGCCCGCCCGATGCCGCGGCTCGATCCGGTGACGAGAACCGTCTCGCTCATGCTTGAGTCCGGTTCCGCTCGCGCGGAGGGCGCATGGCGCAGAGCTGGGCGAGCACGTCGACGCGCCGGCGGGTCTCGGTCACGAACGGATTGCTCGTATCCCAGGCATAGCCCGCGAGGATGGAGCAGATCATGCCGCGGATCGCGGAGTCGTGCCCCTCACTGAAGAAGATCGTCTGCAGCCGCCCGTCGTACCACGCCGCGACGAATTCTCGGAAGCAGTCGATTCCCAGCCTGAGGGGCCGCTCGAACTCCGCATCCCAATCGACCCGTGCGCCCGACAGGCGTCGCTCGAGAGCCGCAGCGGCCACGCTCGCCGAGCGCATGGCGATGGTCACGCCCGAGGAGAACACGGGATCCAGGAATTCCGCGGCGTTGCCGAGCAGCGCGAAGCCCGGGCCGTGCATTGCGGTCACGTTCGCCGCGTAACCGCCCATCTCGCGCGCCGGCGTATCCCATACGGCCCGGGCGAGCAGTCTCGTGAGGCGCGCGTCCTCGGCCACGATCCGGCGCAGCCGCTCATCGGGCGTGCCTGCATAATCAGCGAAGAATTCGCGGCGCGCGACCACCCCGAGGGAGGCCCGGCCCCCGGAAAACGGGATCAACCAGAACCACACGTCCGGCCGCGAAGCGTGCACCGTGACCAGGATCTTGGCGCGATCGAATTCGTCGTCGAAGTGATCCTCGATGTGCGTGAAGATCGAATGTCGCACCGGAAACGTCGATGCGCGTTCGAGTTTGAGAAGCCGCGGGAGCGTGCGCCCGAAGCCGCTCGCATCGAGAACGAAGCCCGCTTCGATGTCAGTCATCGCCCCGTCGGCCGCTCGCGCGGTGAGATGAGCGCCTTTCGCACCGCATTCGACCGCGACGATCTCCGTCTCGAAGCGGATCTCGACCCCCTGGCGCGCCGACTCGTCCGCGAGGACAGCGTCGAACTTCGCGCGTTCGACCTGGTAGGCGAAGGTGCGCGCGGCCATCGTACTCTCGCCGAAGCCGAAGTCCCCGTACTCCTCGCCCCGCGCGAACGCGGCGCCGTCCTTGCCCTGGAAACCGGCCGACTCGACGGCCGCGAGCATTCCGGCTTCCGCCACGAAATCGAGGCAGTGCGCGAGCAGACTCTCCCCGATCGAAAATCGCGGAAAACGCTGGCGCTCGAGCACGAGCACATCGCGCCCGCGGCGCTTCAAGAGCGCCGCAGCGATCGCCCCGGATGGGCCTGCCCCGATGACGACGACTTCGCGGCGTTCGCGCATCAGGATTGCTCCCGCCAGAACGGATAGAAGTTGAACCACTGAAGCGGCTCGAGGCGGATGTAATGCTCGAGGCGGTCAGCGAAGCGCTGCGCTTCCCGGGCGAGCGCGGCGTCGCGCTCGGCGCGGGACCAGGCGAGCCGCTCGGCGAAAGGCTCGAAATAGACGCAATGGGTCCCGGCGCGGCGCAGACAGAACAGAAGGTGCACGGGGCACTCGAGCAGTGCGCCGAGGAGGTAGGGGCCGACAGGCAGCGGCGCAATTCCGCCGAGAAAGCGCACATCGACGGTGCGGCCGCCGTGCACCGGTACGCGATCGCCGGCGATGACCACCCACTCGCCGCGATCGATCCGTTCCTTCAGCACGAGCGCGACGGCCGGTCCGAACTCGGTCACCTGCAGCAGCTCGAGCTCGGAGGCGCCAGCCATCGCGAGTACGCGGTTGAAGTAGGCGGCGTGGCGGGTGTGCACGAGGACATTGAGCCTCACACGGCGATTCAAGCTGGCGAGTGCGCGGCAGACTTCGAGATTCCCGAGATGCGATCCGATCACCAGACGGCCGCGACCGCTCCCGGCGGCGTCCCGGAGCCGCGCGCGATCCTCGAAGACGACGTGACGGTAGTCGAGCCTGCCGGACCACGCGTCGAGCTTGTCGAGGATCGCATGCGCGAAAGCGATGAAATGCCGATACGCGCAGCGCCGGCTTGGCCGGATGCCGCTCTCCGGCGCCTCGCGCGCCATGCGCGCCAGATACTCGAGCGAAACCCGGCGCGCGTGCCGCCCAAAGACGAAGAAGTAGAGCGTGGCGGCGTGCACGATCGGCGACGCCAGGCGGCGCGGCAGGCGCAGCCCGATCACCATCAGTCGCATCGCGATGAGCGCGCCCCGCTCCCGCGTCGTCGCCCAGCTCGACTGGATGACGGCGCCCGAGCTCACGCGAGCTTCCGCCCGATCAACCGCGGAAGCCTGAGGAGCATCCCCGCCAGAAGCCGCAGCTGCAGCAACACCATGTGCGCATTGTCGCGCACCAGCCGAAAATGCGAGATGCCATCGCGCGGGTAGACGACTCGGGTGCCGATCCAGCGCAGCGGAACGCCGCGCCAATGCAGTCGGACGATGATTTCCACATCGAAGTCCATGCGGGCGCCGATGTGCTCCGCGGCGACGAGGCGCATCACCGGCTCGAGCGGGTAGACGCGAAAGCCGCAAAGCGAGTCCGGGATGTCGAACGACAGCGTCTCGAGCCACACGAGGGCGTGGGTAAGCCACCGGCCATAGCGCCGCGCACGGGGCATGGACGCATCGAACAGCGGCTTTCCGCAGATGAGCGCCAGCGGGTGCTCGCGGGCCTCCTCGATGAAGCGCGGGATGTCCTCGAGGGCGTGCTGGCCGTCCGCATCGATCTGCAGTGCGTGGGTGCGGCCCGCGGCCGACGCCGCGCGGAATCCCGCGAGCATGGCCGCGCCCTTGCCGCGATTCGGGGCGAGCCGGACGAGCCGGGTCTCGGAAATCTCGCGGGTGAGGCGGTCGAGCTCCCGCGCGCACGCCTCTCCGGAGCCGTCGTCGATCAGCAGGCAAGGCAAGCCGCTCCTCCGCACGGCAGCGACCACTTGGGCGACCGTCCGCTCATGATCGAAGACCGGAATGATCGCGCACGGCGAGAAAAGACGGTCCGCCACTCGAGCGCGCCGCCCTCAGTCCGAGAGGAGCCGCTCGACGACGCGCACGAGATCGGAGACGGTGCGCACGGCTTTGAAGTCCTCGGCGGCGACCTTGCGTCCGGTCGTGCGCCTGACCTGCTCGACCAGATCGACGGCGTCGATGCTGTCGATCTCGAGGTCATCGGCGAGCCGCGCTTGAGGCGTGATGCGCTCCGGATCGAGACGAAAGAGCTCGACGAGCGCCGCGCGGATCATGGTGTAGGCGCGCGGCGGTTCGGCAGGCGTGAGCCGCGAGTCGGAGGTGGGGCTTTGCGGTTCTGACACGGCCTGCAGTCCTGTCATGACGTCCGTTGCGCGCCTCGCGCCGGGAAAATCTTGCATCCTTCCCACTTACTCGGTCGTCCCTGCTGCCCGAGTGAGCTCCACCGAGAAAACCCGCAGCAGGTGCTCGTTGAAGTTGCGCGCAGCCACCGGCGGCGGCGCGCTGCCGCGGTACGGCTCGGGATCGATGTCCGTCCCGACTCGCAGCGTGAAGTGCGGTCGTCGCGCCGGGACGCGATACCACGGTTCGCGCTTGGCGAGGGTGGGCGGATCGCACCGGATGTACACCGGCGTCACCACCGCCGCCGCCCGCAACGCGATCGCCGCGGCGCCGCGCTGAAACTGTGGCGTCTCCCCGGGCACTGTGCGCGTGCCCTCCGGAAACATTATGACATTTCCTCCACTTCGAAGGGCCGCGGCTGCGCCCTCGATCATGATATCCGCCGGGCTGTTGCTCACGTAACCGGCCGCCGCGATCGATGCACGAGTGAGAGGATTGCGCGCCAGAGCGGCCTTCACGATGCAGGTCGCGTTCGGCACCAGCGAGGCGAGAAACACCCCGTCGATGAGCGTCGGATGATTCGCGACGATGAGCTGCCCCGGGCGGTTGAGCCGCTCGGCGCCCTCGATCTCGTACGTGAGCACGCCGAGGAAGGACATGAAGCGCGCGAATCGTCCCAGCGCACGCGCCACGTGGCGGCGCGCGCGCATGCGACGCCGCTCGGCGTTTCCCGGCAGCAGCCGCGTCGCCGGGAGCACGATGAGCGACAGCACGAGCGCGCTCGCGCCGAACGCCGCGAAGCAAACGGTGGTCGCCGCGAGCCGCCACACACGAGCGGGGCCGCGGTCGGCGCCACGTTCTTCGCGAGCAATGCGATGCGGTTCGCGATCCTCAAATGGCTCCGCGCGGATTTGTGAGAATCTCTTCACGCGCCAAGTATTGCATCGACGGACGTTGTGCCGTAACGTCCGCGCGCCATGGGCTCGGGATTTGCTATCCGTTGTCCGAATGAGGCGTGGTGCTGCGTCGTGGAGGTGTAGCGAACCGATGAAGAAGCGCAAAGTGTCGACCGATTGCGACCCTCGGCCCCGTCTTCAACGTGTTTCGGCGTACCTGGAGAAGTATTTCCCGGACTTTTTCGCCGAAGCGCGCTTCCAGGTCGGCGACGACGACTACTTCCTCTTTGCGCGGTTCGGCCAGTACCTTGCGCGGGCCATCGAGCAGAATCGCGCCCCGACGAGCAAGATCAACCGCGGCTTCACCGTTCTCAACAAGATGGCGCGCGCCTCCGCGAAGAGCCCGAGCATTCGGCAGATGCTCGTTTCCGGCCCGCTCGAGTACATCGTCGACGCCCCGAAGGCGCGCCAGCTCGCCCGCAAACGCCTCTCCCCGGTCGCGCAGGGCTACCTCGAGAGCCTGTGCGAATGATTTGCCAGGAGCAAATCATAACGACGGGGCCGCGCGTGCCGGCCCCCGCGGGAGCGGCAGCGAGCGCAGCGATCGCCCAATGATGGGCGCCGGGCGGAGACGGGGTCGAGCCGGGTAGTCATAGGATGGCGCCGGCCGACCTCGCAAGCGAGCTCCGCCGGTACTGGTTCGGAGCCCCGCCGCTCACGGCGGAGCGCCTCGATGAGCGGATGCGCTTCTGGTTCGCCGATGAGACGCCGGAGGAGACGCTCCGGCAGCGTGACGCGGAGCTGCGCGCGCGCTTCGAGCCACTCGTCATCGACGCGGCGCAAGGCCGGCTCGCATCCTGGGCCGGCGGCCCACGCCGTCGGCTCGCACTGATCCTGCTGCTCGATCAGCTCCCGAGGCATCTCTACCGCTCGACGCCGCGCGCCTTCGCGACGGACGGGGAGGCGCTCGCCCTCGCCCTGTCGGGAATTCAATCAGGCGCGGATGCGGCGCTGGGGCCGGCGGAGCGGCTGTTCTTCTACATGCCGCTGCAGCACGCCGAATCGTTGGAAGCGCAGGAAGAGTCGATCGCCGCTTACCGGCGACTGCTCGCCGAGGTCCCGGAGACGCTGCGCGCCGGCTTCGCCTCGACGCTCCGCTTTGCCGAGATGCACAGAGACGTCATCCGCCGCTTCGGACGCTTCCCACACCGCAATCGGATTCTCGAGCGACCCTCGACGGCGGAGGAGCAGGCCTATCTCGGGAGCGCCCGCGAGAATTTCGGTCAGGCCTGATCGGGCCGCTGCGGCGCGTCAGCCTCTGAGATGCCGCTCGAGCTCCCGGACCCGGCGCTCGAGCTGGCGCCGCGACTCGATCAGTTCGACTGCGAGTGCGGCACCGCTCAGGTTGACGCCGAGATCGTGCATGAGACGACTCATCGTTCGCAGCCGCGGCAGCGCTGCGGCAGGCAGCTGCCACTCGTGCGGCGCGCCGCCCCGCGGGGCGACGATACCGAGCTCAGCGAGCTCCACGACCGCATCGAGTGTGAGATCACACAGGCCGAGGAGCGTCTCGACCTGAATCCAATCATTGTCGCCGAGCAGATGCGCCTCGAGCAGATCGATTCTTCCGACCATGCCGAACTCCTCGATCGTCTGTCACCGAGATTCGAGCCCCGCGCGAGGATCGAACGCAAGCTCCGCTCGCATCTGCTCGTACAACGCGCGTGCCGCCGGCGAGTTCGCGGGCGGAAGGACGACCCTCAGGATGACATATTGATCCCCGGGCGGCTGCCCCGGAAGCCCGCGGCCCTTCAGGCGCAGTCGCGTATCCGTCTGCGATCCGCCCGGGACCCGCAGGTCCACCGGACCGCCCAGCGTCGGCGTCTGCACCGTCGCGCCGAGCGCGGCCTCCCACGGAGCGACGGGTAGCGTGAGCGTCACGTCGCGTCCTTCGACGCGGTAGAGGCGGTGCGGACGGAGGTGGATCTCGAGGTACAGATCGCCTGCCCGTCCGCCGTCCGGTGCCGGCTCTCCCTGTCCCGCGAGGCGAATGAGCTGCCCGTCCGTGACCCCTGCCGGAATCGAGACGCGTACGGTGCGGCTCGCGACCTCGACATGGCCGTCCGGCTTGACTTCCGGGTGCTTGAGCTCGAGGGTCCGAGAACCGCCGCGGAACGCCTCTTCGAGGTCGATGTCGATGCGCGAATGATGATCGCGGCCCCCGCGCGCGCGACGCGCACCCGCGAAGGGACTTTCGGCTCCCGCCCCAAAGAGCGATGAGAAGAAGTCACTGAATCCCTGGCCGTCGCCGTCGAACTCGAATCGGAACGCTCCGCCCTGCGGCCCCTGGCCTGCGCCGGGCGCACCGCGCGGTGCGCCGCCCGGTCCGCCGCGGAATTCGAACCCGCTCGCCCAGTCCGGCGGCGGGCGAAACTGCTGCCCCTGCTTCCACTCGGAGCCGAGCTGGTCGTAGGCGGCGCGCTTCTCCGGGTCTTTGAGCACCTCGTACGCCTCCTGCACCTCCTTGAAGTGCTCCTCGGCGTTCGGCTCCTTGCTCACGTCCGGGTGGTACTTGCGCGCGAGCCGACGGTACGCCTTCTTGACCTCATCGGCCGTCGCGGTGCGCGAGACGCCGAGTGCCTGGTAGTAATCGCGGTATTCCATGAGAGCTCGCTGCGCGCGGCTTGGCGGCAACGCACCATGATGGGGACGAGACGCGGCCGTTTTCAATACCGCAGCGCGGCGCCGAACACCGCTCCCCCGCCTTGCAGCACCGTAACGGGGGAAGCGCTCGCCCGGAAGGGCTTGCATGAATGTTGCACAGCTTAGGATCCACGGACCTCGCTCCCACGCGAAAAGCCCGAGTTCATGCGCCTGTCGCGACCGCCCCATTTCAGAAGTCTCCGCGCGTTCTGCATCGCCGCCCGGCTGCGCAGCTTCAAGACGGCAGCCGACGAGCTGTGCATCACGGCCTCGGCCGTCAGTCATCAGATCAAGGAGCTCGAGGACGCGCTGGGTGTGATGCTATTCGAGCGCAGAACGCGCAGCGTCGAGCTCACCACCGCAGGCCATGCACTGCTCGAGGAGATCGATCCACTCATTGAAGCGCTCGATCGCGGCGTCGCGCGCATCGCGAGGCGCAATCGCCGCATGCAGTTGCGGCTGCAGCTCCCACCGCTCTTCGCAGCCGAGCTGTTCATCCCGCACATCGCTGCATTTTGCGAAACGCATCCGAGCATCGACATCCAGCTCGACACGCGCGACCCGCGCCCCTCGCAGCACCCGCCGGCCGCGGATCTCTCGGTGCTGCTCGTCGAGGCCGCTCCGCACGGATTGAAAGCGACACCGCTCTTCTCCACGTCTCTGGTCGCCGCGTGCGCCGCCCGCCACGCCGCTGCGGCGGAGCGCCTCGGCGCGCGTCTGCTGGTTGAATCGACGCTCATCGTGCATCGCTCGATGCCGGGCGCGTGGTCGAGCTGGGCGCACGAAGCGGGACTCGAAGAGCCGGAGCCGCGCAGCGTGATTGAGCTCGATTCCATGATCGCGGTGTTGCGCGCAGTTGAGCGCGGCGCAGGTCTCGCCCTCGTACCGTTCACGCTCGCCGCCGGCTGGTTTGAGTCGGGCCGTCTCGTGCGGCTCTTTCCGGTCGACGTCTCGCTCGCCGAGGCCTATTTTCTCGTGAGTCGCCCCAAGGACGCCGCACGGCCGGAAGTGGCGGCGATGACGCGCTGGATACTCGAGCATTGCCCGCGCGCGCCCAATATCGGGCAGGCGCCCGCAGTCAGCCCCCTTCCGGAGCAGCGCCCTACGCTGCGCGTTCCGGGTTGAATCCGACTCAATCATCTGTGCAATTCTTTTCGTTTGTCGGACGCGACAGCGGCTTCTATCGTGACCCCGGCCTGGCAACGCGGGCTCAGTCACGACATAGGAGACGAACGTGAAGAGATTGATCGATTCTATCGCGGGATCCCGACCGGTGCGCGTCGCGACTCTCGTTTCGATGTGCTTCGCCGCGAGCGCATATGCGCCCGTCACGCGCGCGGCCGATGCGCATTCAACCGCTGTCCAGCCGCGAATGGTGCTGTCCGCATACGTGGATGCGGCGGACGGCCAAACTCTGCTCGCCGGGCATTACGATGCAGTGCTCGCGGCGTTCGGCAGCCGCGGCCTGCGCTTCAAACAGGACGAGCTCGCCGCCAGCACCAATCTTTGCGTCGCCTACATCATGATGCATCAGTGGAGCGAGGCGCACTTCGCGTGCGATGAGGCGATCCGGTTTGCGAAGCTCGAGGTGCCGCAATCGCCGCGCTTCCCCCGGGATGACCACGCTGTCCATATCGCGGTTGCTTACTCGAATCGGGCGGTGCTCGAGTACCTGGAGCACCGACCGGCGAGTGCCGCTGATGATCTGACGCGAGCGCAAGCGGCCGCGCCCGATTCGCGGTTCGTCGCGCAGAACCGCGCGAGCATGCGCGCTCCGCTCACCGCGGGCGCCGCCCGCCCCCCATTGCGCAGGAATGCCCCGGCCGGCGCACTGGCGGCACGCGGATGAGGCGACGCTCGGCGCACGGTCCGCGGACGCTTCGGTCCGCCGATCGTGAGCCGTGTCGCACCCTCGGCGCGCGCGGTTTGAGTCGTGCGCGATGGGCATGGGGGTTGCTGGCCCTCGAGCTCTCGCGAACGATCTCGGAAGTCCACCCGTTCGCGCGGAGGGTTCAATGTCACCGCAGGGCAGCGACACCGCTCGGCGCGCCATGGGCAGTGCGGCCGAGCGCGGCTTGGGCGGCGCCGCGGAGCGCACGGGCACGGCCGAACAGGTTCAGCGCTATTACATCCTCGCTCCCGAGGTGGCCGTTCCCGAGCACACTTTGGTGCTCAAGGACGATGCGACTTTCGGGGTGTTCAACGATTTCGGCGACGTAGACGCCGGGGCGCGCCACGAGGAAGGGCTCTTTCACGAGGGCACGCGCTTCCTCTCACAGCTCATTCTCAAGCTTGCAGGCGGCAGACCGCATCTGCTCAGCTCCGCGGTGCGGCGCGACAACCTCCTCATGTCCGCCGACCTCACCAACCCC
>Ga0335074_10009319_pt1 | contig 13702 bp, 21 predicted proteins | sample Lox_Sample_23_FD_206715 | JGI IMG/M metagenome (GOLD analysis project Ga0335074, IMG submission 206715) | Soil microbial communities from Loxahatchee National Wildlife Refuge, Florida, United States - Lox_Sample_2.3 | ecosystem: Environmental > Terrestrial > Soil > Wetlands | place: USA...
GTTCGTATCGGATGGATTATAGCATTTCGGGCGGCGTTGGGTTTTGCTTTTTGGCTATACTGCCTTTCTGTATTAACAGATATCCCGCCACAGCGTCTGAGATTAGACAATAGATTCACACTCACATTGTCGCTTCCAAATCACGTATATGCGTAACCGCCCGACGTTTGTGCTGTAAAGTGTCACGAAAGGGGCCATATGACCAACCCAGCCCTGGTCAGACGGTCAAGCAAATGATTGCATAGATGCAGCCTGTCAATTGTATCATCAAATATTATAACAACCGCTGTCCTTTCTCCCTACCACTCCCAGCCCTTCCTTTAGATAGCCCAATCAAGCCCTCCCCCCAGCGATGCCTAACCTCTCCTCTCTTGTCTTCTTCTTCTCTACGGCGGGCACCTGCCTTCCCTCCCCGTTCGGATCCACATTCTGCGTCGTCTTCTGTGGCGTCACTAGCGGGCCTCCTCTTCCCTGCGCCTGTGCCTGCGCTTGGGCGGCGAGGAGTGCTTCGCGCGCCTGGCGGTCTTCGTAGGCGGAGATGTCTTCGGGGGTGAGGGTTATGACTGTTGGCTTGCGGCGGAGCATGGTTGTAGTGGATTATTTGGGGGGGGTTGGTTTGTGGACTTGGAACTTGAGATTTGCGGGATTGGCTTTTGGCGTCTGCCTTGAGATGAGGTTTAGACGCTTTTTTTTTTTTTTGGAGGTTGGGTTGATACTTGCTTGTGGGGATGTGGAAGTATTTGGGCTGTAGATGGAATGGTCCCATGTTTCGCAGCCTTGCGTTAGCGCAGTCGCCTGTATTTTAAGGCGTGTATTTTGATTTGATAATATTTGAAAACAGCTTCACGTTTGCCAAAGGCTATACTACGCAAAGAACAATGTATAAATGGCACGTTCATTCGGCCATTGGTCGTGGGAGGCCTCACTTTGGTGACTTTGCTAAGGTAGCGGATGGAATTGCGGCGTCATTGAGGCAGTTTCATGTCTCCGTGGCCAGGACTGCAGGAGATGGAGGTTAGCAGCGACCACCGTTCCCACGTCTTTTATAGTGGAGTGCCATGTTCTGTAGAGAAACTGATTGCTAATTACTTATATAGGAGAAGATAAGCCTTCTCAGCCTTCACGGGCTCAGCGCTCTGCAGCAGCCGCCGCGGAAATTTCTTCTCTTTCTCCTGGAGGCATCGATGCCCGCTCACTAGCAGCTACACCTCCGCCAAGCTTTACAATCCGACGGATCGATCAATCTAGCCCTAGAGTAGTGAGGCCACCCGGTGCTTCAAGAGGCTCCTTTCAAGGACAAGGCTTGGGCATGCGTCGTACTTCGGGAGGCTCCAGAGGGCGAGGAGGCATCCGTGGCCGAGGAGGACGAGGGAGAGGAGCTCAGAGAGGGCGCGGTCGTGGAGCTAGAAGGCGTGGAGGAGGGCCGCCGAAAGCCGATCTGTTGGTTAGCAGCGCGCCGTTGACGGTGGAAGAACAGGCATATATCGACAGTGTGGAGATGGGCGTACCCACGCCAGCCCATGTTGGTATAACGGATTTAGAGACACTGAAAAGAGAGGCGCCCGGTATAGCTACACTTACAGCGCCGATTGGTCTGGTGAATACCATTCGCGAGCATTATAGAGCTCTTGCTGGTGAGGTTGGGAACGAGTATCTATCAACGGAACAGCATGCAAAACATTACCACGAGAAGGGGGCGACGCTGTTTGTGGACGAGGAAGATAGAGCAAGGGCAATTAGCCCTGACAGATTCGTGGGGTCTCCTGAGACATACGACACACTTGACGAAGCGGAACGAGAATCTATTCTCCGGACATTGGCGGCGGGTCAATATCAGCCTATTAAACCGATAGCGAAGGGAGATATATTGACCACCGTGGATGCATATGGCCAGAAAAATGAGACATATCTTCCAAAGCATACAGCAGCCTTGAGAACAAGGGTGCAGAGAATGTTACCATCGCAGACTGCATCTAAGCCAGCAAGGCAGGCTGCACGGCAGTAATGAATCCGTGTATCATAGATAGAACGCTTTTTGCATTGTATTATACACTGTTGTGGAGATCTTAGACAATTCCTATCATGACTGCTCCATTGCTTTCCTAGCGGCCTCTACAGCCTTCTTCAAATCTGCATTGCCCTTCTCTACCACCTTTTCCATCTCCTTATGTGCCTTTCTAATATCGTCCGGCCTCGCAGCCTTACTTAATTCCATTGCCCTTAAACGCTTCTGCATCGCACCTCTGGCGTCTCTGATCCCTACGCTTGCCTTCTCACCCGCTTTACTTGTCGCCCCGAGAGCTAGATCTCGGGATTCTTTCGTCGGGGGAGGGATGGGGATGTTGAGTTGTAAGGCGTTATGAGGGTCCTGCTGAGGCTGAAGGTTCAAGTCCTTCGAGCCCTGGATTGCGGATATAATAGGCTTAACATGCTATATACCACAGACATATCAGTAGGCGCCTATGAGTCAACCATATATGTAATTCCACTCACATCAGCCTCCCCAACCAACACGACAACACTCTTTCCCCCTTTCGGCACCACTTGCGCCAGGTCCCCTAACCGTATACTCTGCCTATGATCTTTGTATAGCTGCACCCTCACACCCTCCAAAAGCTCAGGATTGAATCGCCCGCCAGTCCTTAATTTCGACAAGTCATCCTGGAGCTTAGTGAGAGCTTTCTGGATCCCTGCCTCCAGAGTGGAAAAATCGTATGGATCTTCGGCAGCAGAGGACTTTTCCCCTACAGATGGGTGCTTCTCCTCTCTGGCTGCCTTTCCACCTTTCTTATATGTAATTGATGTCTGGCAAAAACTTCTAGGCGCATTAAGACATCTTGAAGTGGGCTTTTGTGAAACGTTATGTTTCAAGGATGGTCTTTTGGTCCTGTTAACAATTGTGCTGCGAGAACATACGGGAGGCTTACAATGACCCAATTTTAATACCTGAGTTCCATCGTGGTACTATTTGCTCTAAAGCACTTGCGCGTAAATGAAGTCGGGGAGGCATTTTGTAAGGAGCTCTCAATGGCGGGCTTAGCCTTTCGAGGACCGTAAGCTCGGACAAACTATTTTCCGTTCAACCTGCAATCCGGATCTGACTCTTCCCCTCCATACCTGTTTCGTCACACCACCATGGCAGACCAAATTGACTAGGTAAAGCTCTCGGTTTACAGAAAATCTCCTCATCTCCCTCCACATCCCCATTGCCCTTCCATTTTCGCCCTCCCCAGCACCAATACAAAGGCATAATATCCACGAGCACAGAACACCAACCACTGCCCTTACGGCAAAATGCCCTTTCCCCTCCTCGACCTCCCCCCGGAAATCCGCGAGAAGATCTACATACACACCCTCACCTCCCCATCCCCAATCTCTCTCACAGCAGACAGCATGTCCCTGCTATACCCCGACCCTTCGACCCCGGCCTCTGTTCCTTTCCAGCTCCACGAGCTCTTCCCACACGCCCTGCTCCTCACCTGCCACCAAATCTACCATGAAGTTCGCCCCTTGTACTTCAAGCACAATGCCTTCTCGCTCCTGCTAGTGCGCGACCCTTCACCGCTTGCATACTTCCTCTCCCCCGACTTCCGGGACAACAGGCTGTGCATCAAGACTTTCAAGCTTGTGATCTCGAGGTGGGGAAGGCGTGATTTCTTCCTGAAGGAGTTCGCGCCTCTACTGGAAGACATGGTCTTAAATGGGAGCTTGCGTGATCTAGAAGTCTGGGTGAGGAGGTTTCATCTGTTGCCTGTAGGGAGGGTTAATAGGATGGGCGTGAAGGAAGGGGAGGCGGTTGAGAGACTTATGGGGATATTGAGAGATCCGTATTTGGAGAGGGTGGTGCTTAAGACTTATATGGAAAGGGGGCATAGGTTGAGTACGTATCAGTCGGATACGTTGCAAGATGTGGCGAATTTTATTGATGCGCCGGTCGAGGATGGGACTAAATTGATCGGCTGTCGAAGAGGCCCATTTACGCAGATTCCGATCTATTGAACCATGTCACGCATACGTTAGGTGTGGTTGTTTTGCGAATCACATTCAACTCTATGCTTGAGCTTTGGGCGATTCAATTACTCACAGTCTTCTGTTCTACAGCTCGCTGATAGCCCTTGAAAAAGAAGGAAATATTCATCTTGACCCGAATTTTAGCCCAGATCAGAAACATGCAATGACTTTTATGAACCCATTGAAAGAACCAATCCAGATGGTCATGAATCATGTGACACGTCCTGCTACCTTCTGATAATCGGAAATGTGTGCTTAACGGGTGGACATGGCTTTTGTAACTGTCCGTTTCAGTGCTAGCTCCTTCTTCTTCAAGTCGTCTGAGGTGGAATCCTCAATCTCAAGTTGTTGCATGGCCTCACTGAGTGCCGACTCGATCTTCTCCTTGGTCCCGCGCTTGAGTTTAAGGGACATGGTAGGGTCAGAAACAATCTCCTCAACTCTTGAGATGTATGATTCGAGCTGTTGCCTAGCTTCGAACTTCTTGCTAAATGCCTCGTCGCTGTTCTTGAACTTTTCAGCATCTATTATTATGGTTAGCACCGGTTGTCAGCATTGTTAAGTCCAACATTACCATTTATCATGTTCTCAATCTCAGTCGAAGAGAGCTTGCCGACAGAGTTGGAGATAGTGATATTTGCGCTGCGTCCAGAAGTCTTCTCGGTAGCAGTGACCTTAAGGATACCATTAACATCGACTTCGAAGACGACCTCGAGAACGGCCTCACCGGCCTTCATAGGTGGGATAGGTGCCAGTGTGAACTCTCCAAGGGACGTGTTGTCCTCGCAGTTTACACGCTCACCCTGGAAAACTGGAAATTGGACAGTCTGTTGGTTGTCAGCAACAGTGGTGAAAGTTCTCTTCTTGATCGTAGGAACGGTCTGGCCCCGAGGGACGACAGGAGCAAAGATGTTACCCTCCATGGCAACACCGAGAGAGAGGGGTACGACATCCAACAGAAGAAGGTCAGCGGTATCAGCAGATGCGGCCTTGCCCGACAGAATACCGGCTTGAACAGCAGCACCGTACGCAACAGCCTCATCGGGGTTGATGCTCTTCTCGAGCTTCTTGCCATCAAAGAAATCACTCAAGAGCTTCTGTATCCTAGGAATACGGGTTGAGCCACCAACAAGGACGATTTCGTCAACCTTGCTCTTGTCAAGGTTGGCATCCTTCAAGACCTGAGCAACAGGCTCTAAGGTACCGTTGAAAGCCTTAGAGTTGAGGTCCTCGAAACGAGCACGAGTGATTTGAGCATTGAAGTCTTCACCGTCGAAAAGAGAATCAATCTCAACAGTGGTTTGAGCCCCGTTTGACAAAGTACGCTTGGCACGTTCGCAAGCTGTCCGAAGACGTCGGAGGGCGCGAGCATCACCTGACATATCCTTCTTTGTCTTCCGTTGAAACTCCTTTTTGAAGTGCTCCAGTAGGTTGGTATCAAAGTCTTGACCACCCAAGTGGGTGTCACCAGCGGTAGCCTTAACAGTGAAGACCCCGCCCTGAATGTTCAGAAGAGATACATCGAAGGTCCCTCCTCCAAGATCGTAAATCAAGACATTTCGCTCTTTTGAAGACTTTCCAGCTCCAAGACCATAAGCAATGGCAGCGGCGGTAGGCTCGTTGATGATACGCAGCACATTAAGACCGGCGATAGCACCTGCATCTTTTGTTGCCTGACGTTGGTTGTCGTTAAAGTAGGCTGGGACAGTAATAACAGCCTTAGCAACTTTCTTACCCAACTTGACCTCGGCAACTTCCTTCATCTGTACAGCACTTCTTTAGCAAATGCGTATGTAGGATGTTATAGAATTAATCACCTTTGTCAAAACCATAGCTGAAATCTCTTGTGGCGAGAAGACCTTCACCTCCCCGAGATACTCGACTTCAACCATAGGGTTTCCATCCTGGTCGACGACCTTGAATGGCCATGATTCGATATCCTTCTTGACAGTAGGGTCATCGAACCGACGTCCGATCAAACGCCTGCATCAAATTAGCATAGTCTAGTACACAATGTCAGACGATTTGAAACTGACTTGATATCGAAGACCGTATTTCTCGGGTTCATTGCAGCCTGATTCTTCGCGGATTCACCAATCAAACGTTCCTTATCTGTGAATGAAACGAATGAAGGAGTGGTGAAACTGCCCTGCTCGTTGGCGATAATTTCTACATTGCTCCCTTCATAGTTGGCAACGCAAGAATATGTCGTGCCTGATCGATCTTGTTAGTCCAGCAAAAAAGTGGATGCGCAATTCCAGATAAGAATCTTCACGCGAATTTACTCACCAAGATCGATACCGATCGCACCCTCATAGACCTCGTCAGCCATGTTGGATGTGAGTCTTCGGGATGTGGAGAATAAGTGTTTGTGAGAAATTTCACTGCCTGAGAGAGCGCAGACGTTATCGCCTCGAACTTTTTCGTGGGAACTATTTCACTAGCGTCGCATCCCACTTCATTCCTCAGGCGCAAATATTAACGTTGCGGAAGTCACATGAGATCAATTTCGTAACTTCCAGCACAGGTGCAAGGTTTCACAAAAAGGTATTTTTCCTGTCTCAGTAAGATTATCCGATTTAATTATGCTTCATTTATTATAAGAAGGGAACCATTTTGGGTGGTCAATGCAACCCCCACATACAGTTACTAGCCATAGGCCCTATTCAAGAGGCGAGATAGCTCATTATAACGAGCGTACTTCTGGTAGTACCAGATGGATCATCTGTTGAACGTCCATGATTCGCCCTTGATTGGGTTGCGGGCGGTGATACAATAGCGACAGGTCTGTTCCCACAGCTTCGTTACTTCAGCACTCCGATCTCATCGATATCTTGTCGACAAAAGGTCGCCGTTTCATCTCCTACATCGAGCCAAACATCTTTCAGCACATCGGTCACAGCATCACGATGCCTGCTTCCTGTTCTTCGAGCCGTTCGCTTTTAATTGTGCTCCAGTGGTGCTAGCATCCAGCGTCTTGCCATTAACCATCAGCTCCGGCGCCTTGCCAGCATTGGAAGCCTGGCTGTTTAGTTTTTCTAATTCTCTCTCTTCAGCGAGTTCGGTCTCTTCGTCGTCACTTCTGTCATCTTGCGCAACATTGGTCAATAGGAAGCGGTAGGCAATCCTCAAAATATAATAGAGCCAGAAGATGTTCAGACACTGCAAGGAGGCTAACAGTGCCGTACTGATATAGTGACTTATGGAGCATTTGTATTGCTCAGTAGCCCAGTCCAGCTCGTAGGGGCCAACAGTCTTGAATTCATTGAATTCAGACAAAAGAATGCGGAAGTTCAGGTAATGTCGCATGTAAACCCAGACAAGAATAAAGAAGCTGAAATAGGGGCCGACTAAAGGGTGGTCAAGGTAGTTCAGGGTCTTAGATGTCTAGTTGGCAACAGATCAGTAAATTGGAGGGAATTGATAAGGGGTAGAATGTCACTCACAGCCAAGAAGAAATCACTGATGTCATGTGTGATATAAACAGCCAAGCCCATGTAGGTAAAGTGAAACCTGTAACTGAGAGCGATTAAAGCTAGGGTGACAATGTGATGCCCTATCAATTCCTTAAAATCCTTCCTCGGTTTCTCCATCCCTAGGAGGAGGACAATTGCTTGCTGACTCCAATAGGCGGCTTGGAACAAATAATAAAATTTGAATACGCCCTCATGAGTCTTGTGTGGAAAGTTTTCGTACATTCCTCTTGTGTTGAAATACCAAACCGGCGTTCGGCTCATGACATACATGCCTGCAGGACCAAGGCAACCAAAGTAGATGGCAGTGTACATCTGCTCCATGAAGCGTGATTGCTTAGCTCGCGACTTAAGTCCGGAACGTTGAGCTAAAGGCCGCAGGAGTTTCTGCATTATAAACTCACGGATAAAGGAGAGGACAATAATATAGAAGGACACAAATGCGATATCCCATAAGCCTTTTCCATATTGAATAGGTGTATCAGGAGGTGTACCCGGCAGATGCGGAATTGGGTAGGAGAGGTATATGAAGTGGTATACCAGATTTGAAGGCGTAGGATTGATGGCGAACAGGACGAGGAAAATGATAAGTAGGACAAGCGGGGTCACCCAGGTGTGTTTGAGGGCATAGCTCCGCCATCTGCGAACTAAGGTCTTTGCTTTCCGTCGCTTCGAAAAGGGCTTTTTGCGGTCCTTCTCAGCTTGTGCCTACTAGACGTCAAAATTAGTCTCCAAGAAAATTGCCGGACGGTACGCACCTTGACTGTATTAGGTGACGGCGGCCTGACGTCTAATGTGGCAATAGCTGGAGCACCCGTATCTCCAGCTCTGATCTCTTGACCCAGCCCACTTGATTTCCGCCTTCGCGTCACCGTGGTATCGTTGCCATTGGGCTTCGAAAGAGGTTTCAATTGATCGCGAGCGAAAAGTTCCGGAAAGGGTTCTATTCCAGAACTCATTGTCACTGCGCTGCCAGAACGGATGTAAGTGGATATGCGACTGGATTAGATGGAAGGTGCAGACATTTCAAGGACGGGGTCGAGAGATAAAATTCAACCCTCCTTTTTGCGGATTTATCTCATCTCATTTAATGTCAGCCTTATTGTGTCGAATAGGAAATTGGCGTCAGATCAGCAGGGATTAACCGGGATGGCCTTACCATTTGCTTGGGTCTCACATGCCTTACACGCTGATACCCATACAATTTCGTAATATATCGGATGTTCTTGAACAATTCGTGCGGCCAGCGTACAGTGTACCCAAGCAATTGTGCAAAGTTTGAAAAGTTAGCCTCCTCTGTAAAGCAGGTAGCTCCAGCAAGCATTGACGTTGTATGCGACAATGTTACATAAGCTTTGCTTACTCGATGGAAGGATTTGCCTAAGGCTAGAGGGAATCATATTCCCGGTTCAAAAAGGACGTATAATTGACATTTCAAAGTAATCACTAATGGCTAAGGCAGAGGAAATACTCTGTAATCAACAAGAGATCGAGGACAATGTTGTTGATGCTCCTGAACCAACCATTGCAGACGTTACAAGCCATGGCAACGACATGTTTGAGCTTCATGTTCTAGACATGGTCGAGTCTGAGTCTCAAAAGACTCGAAGCAAGCTGAGACTAGTTGCTATCTTAATCGCTCTCGATGTTAGTTCTAGTTGTATCATTTTCATGCGTCTCAACGTCAGGCATTTCGACTTTCGACTGACGTAGCATACTATCCTAGTTGTCCCTTTTCATTGCTGCGCTGGACCAGACCATCATTGCTACTGCAGTTCCTACCATAGTCTCTGAACTAAAATCAGCTTCTGGATACGTATGGATCGGCGGGGCATATCTCCTAGCAAATGCTTCTGCGGGGCCAATATGGGCCAAACTCTCCGATATCTGGGGCCGTAAGCCAATCTTGCTTGCTGCAGTTGCATTATTCTTCTGCAGCTCTATGCTTTGTGCTTTAGCAATCAATATCAAAATGCTCATCGTCAGCCGCGCTTTTCAGGGGACTGCTTGTGGCGGCATTATGCAGATGGTCATCATTACCATTTCAGACTTATTTAGCATGAGGTTTACAATTAACCACTGCATCTTATCACGATGAATCTTTAGGCTAATATTGAGTAGGAGCCGTAGTCTCTATCTAGGCCTTTTGGAAGTTATGTGGGCTATTGCCGGCGGTATAGGACCTGTTTTGGGTGGAGCATTTACAGAAAAGGCATCTTGGCGATGGAATTTTTGGATCAACTTACCAATCTCTGGGTCTACGTTCATATTGCTTTTGATATTCCTAGATGTTCATAACCCTAGGACATCGATGAAGGACGGATTAAACGCAATAGACTGGTGTGGAAGTCTTTCAATACTGGCCCTTACATTGATGTTGCTACTTGGACTCGAATTCGGCGGCGCGACATTCCCATGGAAATCTCCACAGGTCATTTGCCTCATCGTCTTTGGCTCTCTCATGTCTATATTTTTCTTATTCAGCGAGAAGCGGCTTGCAAGATATCCTCTTATGCCCCTTAAGCTCTTCCACAAAAGATCAAATATTGCCTGCCTTATGGTAGGATTTTTGCAAGGTATGGTAAGTAGTTGCATTCCTGGCTCCATGAGGTCTTCTTGTGGGTTCATTTAATCTTCTAGGTATTCATTGGCGGCGAATATTACCTGCCACTATATTTCCAATCCGTACGGGAAGCTTCCCCACTCCACTCCGGCGTCCTAATACTGCCCATCACCATTACAGAAGCTCTCATGGGCATCACAGTTGGCGTCCTAATTCATCGCACAGGCCGCTACCTTGAGATTATCTACCTCGGCGTCTCTCTCATGACAGTCGGCAACGGCCTCTACACTCTTTTCTCCGCAACCACCTCCCTCCCTTCCATCATTGGCTTCCAAATTGTTGCAGGCATCGGCGCCGGCGCCCTCTTCGAAGCTCCCCTCCTCGGCCTCCAAGCCTTCGTCTCGCAACATGATACTGCAACCGCAACAGGAACCTTTGGATTCGTACGAAATATCGCCACTTCTCTCTCCATCGTCATCGGCGGCGTGATCTTCCAGAACTCCATGGACCTACAAGTCGCCTCTCTCGCTTCCCCGCCAACAAATCTACCCTCCAACATCACTTCTGTTCTGTCCGGCGGTGCGGCCGCTGCGAACGTCATGGTCGTGAGCATGATCCAAAACCCAGCGCAGAAATTCGCGGTCAAAGAAGCGTTCGCATGGAGTTTGAGGAATATGTGGATCTTTTATACATGTATTTCCGCACTCGCCATTGTCGCTAGCGCGTTCATCAAACGACAGATATTGAGCAAGGAGCATGTGGAAACGAGGACCGGGATTAGGAAGGAGGAGAGCCCGATGATGCAGGGTGAGGAGTAACAGGGTTAGGGAGGGTCTCTATGCTGTTGATGGGGGTTGAGTGATAGTTAAGTCCTATGAGGCTAATATATACGTGTCGTTATTATCATGTGCGAGTCTGTAAGTGGACTGCGGTCATGTATATACTTCATACAGCGAGCTGGCCGGGTTGGAAATGGGAAGTCAAATTTGGGAGTCGAGTCTGACTCGCACTCCTCCAAAAGTACATATTTCTGCATCAAAAGATTTTAAGTATACTCATTGGCTGGTTTCATCATCGCTAGATTATTCTAAGATATGCGGCTTTAGACGAAGTTAGTAGTGTCCCACAGAAAGACAGCCGCAACTCGTTTTAAATTGCTAGCCCTTACTTAATTTTGAGCGGGATCGAACATCAAAAATACACAAACTTTTTATATTTGTATGAATTAGTTTCAAAAAGAGGTAATATCAGGAACTGGTTAGTGACCTCAGTCTCATATTCTTATATGGGGTTTGTTTAATTCACCGAATGAAAATATTTAATGACAAATAAGTCGCATATGATGAGAAGAAATTGGTCTGGTGGTAAGACAGGTTCTCTCATTTACCAGGCAGGAAGCCTACACTGTCATAAGAGGACCTCTATTGCAGGAATGCTTTGTGCTACCGCTGAGCCGCTAACCGACGTGATCGGTGATTGGTGAATGGAAAACACTTATTTAGCAACATATTATTTCGTTATTTGGCCCGAATCCCCATCTTCTTAGGTAGGCGCACCAAGCTACCGCACACGTGTGCCCACCCGCCTCACCCAGCCTTCTCCCATCCACACCCACCGTCAGCGCGCAATCTCCACCACCTCTCTTGGCCGTGCTGCTGTGGAGAATGTCAACATCTGACGAGAAGGATAAGGGGGTTCCAGAAGAGGTCCCCAGAGTCCAGAATGGGTCCCCAACCCACCTCTCCAGTGTTTTAACTCTTTCAATGCTATTGCAAAAGTGAGAGAGTCGCATGCTGCCATTTGAGACCTTTGAAACCATAGAAAATCGTCTGTCGACTGCTATTAGGCCATTAAGGAGCAGTATTGTGCATATTTGAGTACGACTTCTCGTAGCAGAGAGAAGTTGAACGAGTGCTTAATATATTGAAGCTATGTGGCTCGTATACGATGAGGTTGAATTTGTGGAGTTCGACTAAGGTCCAGAATTGCAACGTTTATAATTATTTTAGCTGGTGGCAGTTGTAGCTAAAACAAGATTTCTGCCTCACTAAATTTGGGTGCTGTTGCCTGGCTCAGCCTTGCTCAGCCTTGCTGATTTTGACTCGCCCAGGAAATTGCTGGGTGAGGATCTGGGTGTAATAATACTATGTATCTTCATATATGTATTTATGTCTGATTATGGTCCTAAAGAAGCTGCACAGTGCAGAATTTATGGGCTTAAACAGAAGTTATTCACAGAAGATGTCATTGGAGCAGACTCCTTTTGATATCTACAGGTTATACAAAGTACTATGGGCATCGCAGATGATACCACCACCATTTGCCGTTTCTTATGCGGGTATCGTCCCCTCCCCCAAAGATATGCCGAACGCCACGCTAGATAGCAAAGTCAAAAAGTTTATCATTATACATCAGATCTCGGTCGACGAGGAGGCGCAGGTATTCTCATAACCGGTAGTTGAGACAAGTCTGGGCTTTGAGTCTGCGACCGAGACGAGTGATCAGACTGATATTGGCTGCTTTGGGGGGTACGTAAAGTGCTCTGCAGTTCAATATTCTCCGTACCGTGGACTGTTCTGTCTGTTCTCCGGTCTCTCTCGCACTGGGCTGGGGGAGCGAATGAAATATTATCGCTGTTTGGGACAACGTGGCGCTCCAAGGCTCCAGATGCTTGAACATCTTGTAGTCCGGCCGGCGGATCCATATTGCAACTATGTACAGGGTTGCTGCTTGCCAGGGCTCCCTCTACCACATGGCCGGCCGTGTGATTCGAATCGTCGGATTGTTGGGAATCGCCGAGCTCCTCAATAATCTCTCGTAGGGTTCGACTTCGAGTTGGTGCAGGAATTCTCGTGACCGGAAGAGCGGTAGTATCATGAGCGGGTCTGGATTTGTCGTGGATTCTTTCTGCTTGGATTGCAGCAAAGTCTTCGAACCGGCCCAGAACGTCCCATTTATTGGTCGAAATATTATTTCCCGGTGTTTTCACCGCTTTCTTAGTATGCCGTGAGACTTCCGGTGGAGGTTCTTGAACCGTTCGACAAAATGGGTTAAATTTATGAAAAGTATTCCGTGGCTTTTTCCTTAAGCTAGCCTGATTAGGGTTCATAATCCCGGTGACGAGGTCTTTCTCGCTGCCCATTGTATCGCTAGATTGAATTTCCGGTTGAGCTTCAATGTCAAAACTCTCTTTTGGTGATGTATGCTGCGGAGGTAGAGTCTCACTAACAGGCCATCTTGAGTCTCCAATTGGATGGTAACGAACAGCATATAATGTACTTTCTGCACTTCCTGTATCCGTCCTGCTAACAGGTGTAGCGGTAGGAAGCGGGCGTGCTGGCCATGGGGGTAGTTGTTGGTTTGCACTCTGTTCTGGGACACGGCTCGGATAACTTCCATTCATCAAGGTCTCGCTTTGACTCGATTCTGCGGCCCTTGGGCGATGACGATTAATACCAGGCCAAGTTGCACCGGCAGCTCCCGTGGAAAACCCACCACCTGCCCCGTTGCCACCATTTCCACCATTACGTTGGAAACGGTGAGGCAGCCCGAAATCAGACGACGGCGTAACTTCCAGCATTTCATCACCGTCGAAGATCTCCCTGCCAAGTACACCATCTTTCTTATCATTACGCTCTAGTGCCTCGATCCTTTC
>Ga0335074_10009320_pt1 | contig 13701 bp, 12 predicted proteins | sample Lox_Sample_23_FD_206715 | JGI IMG/M metagenome (GOLD analysis project Ga0335074, IMG submission 206715) | Soil microbial communities from Loxahatchee National Wildlife Refuge, Florida, United States - Lox_Sample_2.3 | ecosystem: Environmental > Terrestrial > Soil > Wetlands | place: USA...
GATCGTCACCGGCGCGTCCTCCGGGCTGGGTGCCGCGTTCGCCCGTGCGCTGTCGGAGGCGGGTGCCGCCGTGGTGCTTGGTGCCCGCCGAGCTGACCGGCTGGCATCAGTAGCCGAGGCGATCCGGGCCGTCGGCGGCCAGGCGCTCAGCGTGCCCGTCGACGTCGCCGACGCAGCTTCGTGCACCAGCCTTGCCGAGGCCGCCATGGCCGAATACGGCCGGATCGACATCCTGGTCAACAACGCCGGCGTCGGAACCGCATACCCGGCAAGCCGCGAGACGCCGGAGCAATTCCGCCAGGTGATCGACGTCAACCTGAACGGCAGTTACTGGATGGCACAAGCCTGCGGACGGCACATGCAGCCGGGCAGCAGCATCGTGAACATCTCCAGCGTGCTCGCCCTGACGACAGCGGGCTTGCCGCAGGCCGCCTATAGCGCCAGCAAGGCCGGGCTGATCGGCCTCACTCGCGACCTGGCTGCGCAGTGGACCGGCCGGAAAGGCATCCGCGTCAACGCGATAGCCCCCGGCTACTTCCCGACTGAGATGACCGACCAGTACGCGCCGGGGTATCTGGACAGCATGGTCTCGCGCATGGTGGTTCCGCGGATGGGACGGCTGGAGGAGTGCGCGGCCACGCTCATCTGGCTCGTCAGTCCGGCAGGCGGATACGTGACAGGCCAGACCATCGTGGTCGACGGCGGAGTCTCGATCACCTAGCTGAGCAGGTCGGCGATGGAGGCGATGGCGGGTTCGATTGCTCGCTCGCGGACGTTGCCGAAGCCCATCACCAGCGCCGGGGGCACCGCCGTGTCGAGATTGCCGCGGTAGGCGCCGATGCCATGCAGCGCGACTTGCCGGTCACGCGCAGCGGCGATTACTGCCGACTCGCTGGCGCCAGGCCGCAGCGGCGCGACAGCGTGGAATCCGGCCGCGAGACCGGTCAGCTTGACCGCGGGGACGTGTCTGGCGAACGCATCGGTGAGCGCGGTCCGGCGGGCGGCATAGACAGTCCGCATCCGGCGCAGGTGGCGGTCGTACCGGCCGGTTGTGAGCAGGGTGGCCAAGGCGAGCTGGTCGAGCATGCAGGAGCCGCGGTCGCTCATCTCCTTTTCCGCGGCCACGGCGGCAACGAACGCAGCAGGCGCGTGGATCCAGCCGAGGCGGACAGCGGGCGCCAGTGCCTTGCTCGCAGTGCCGAGCAGGAAGACCCGGTCAGGGGCCAGGCCCTGCAGCACGCCGACCGGCTCTTTGTCGTAGCGGAACTCCGAGTCGTAGTCGTCCTCGATCACGAACCCGCCGCTGCGCCGCGCCCAGTCGGTCAGGGCGTGCCGCCGCGCTGGGGACAACACCACCCCGGTAGGAGACTGGTGTGCCGGGGTAACCACAACAGCCTGGGCTCCGCTAGCCGCCAGTTCGCCGACCACGAGGCCGTGCTCGTCGACCGGCAGGTACGTAACGCGGATGCCCGTGGCTAGGACCGAGCGGACTGTTTCATCCGCTTGCGCGCTGCCGTAGCCGGGGTCTTCGAAGGCAACACAGGTCACGCCGCATTGAGCGGCCAGGGCGCGCAGCACCAGGTTGATTCCTTGCGCAAAGCCAGTGCTGATGATCATCCGCGCGGGGTCAGCCGCAGCGGCTCGTACCCGCCGCAGGTAGCTAGCGAGGACCTCGCGCAACACCAAACTGCCGCGCGGGTCCCCGTACCCCAGGTCCGCGGAGGCAGCCTGGGTGCACGCCTGCTTGATGGCCCAGGCCCAGTCGGCACGCGGGAAGCTGGACAGGTCAGGGATGCCGGGCTGGAAGTCCGCGAGCAGCGGCGGGCCCGGCAGTTGGCGGGCCGGCCAGAGCGAGTCCGTACCCGCATCGGCCACGGGCTGGTCGCCGGCTTGCTGGGCGCCGATGCCCGCGACCCGGGTGGCGGACCCGGTGCGGCTAGTCAGGTAGCCCTCAGCCAGCAGCTGCCCGTAGCACTCCTGCACCGTGCCGCGGGATACGCCGAGCGCGAGCGCCAGCTCCCTGGTGGATGGCAGCCGTTCCCCTACCCGGAGCCGGCCGCCCCTGATCGCCTCGCGCAGGCTCCCCTCCAACTGAGTGCGCAGCGGCTGGCCGGTCGAGCGGTCGAGCCGCACGAGAAGCCCCGGACTCAAACCGGACCACTCAATCGCCATAAAATCGGACCTTACCAGCAGGCCGGCTGGCTTCTAGCGTGCTGGCCATGAGCACTCTGACGCAGGCGCAGCCTGGAACCGCAACGCAGGTCCGGCTCCTTAGCGGGCCGTTAGCAGTCACGTTCCTGGCCGAGTTCGCCTCGCTCACCAGCTTCTTCCTGTTGCTGTCGGTGCTGCCGATGCTGGCGGCGGCGGCTGGCGAGAGCAGCTCCAGCGCCGGCCTCATGACCACGTCCCTGCTGCTCGGCACCGTGGCTGCCGAGCTCATCGCCGCGGCAGCGATAGCCCGCTTCGGCAACCGGATGGTGCTGGCGGCCGGAGCCATTCTGCTCGGGGCGCCGGCCCTGGCGATGCTCGTGCCCGAGCCTCAGGCCGTCATGGTCAGCGTCAGCTTGGTGCGGGGGCTCGGCTTCGGCTTGTGCGGCGTGACCACCGGCGCGCTCACCGCCACACTGCTGCCGCCAGAACGACGTGGCGAAGGGCTCGGCCTGCTCGCCGTCGTCTCCGGCGTCCCGGCGGTAGTCGCGCTGCCGACCGGGGTCTGGCTTGCCGGGCACCGCCTGGCCGCCGTGGCCGCAGTGCTGGCGGCCACCGCAGGACTGCTGCCGCTGGTCGCGATTCGCTGGCTGCCGGACAGGCGCGAGTCACGGCATGCCGCTCGCACCAGGCGGCTGAAGCGCGCCCGCGCCGGCAGGCCGATCGCGGGCGGCGCCGTGCGGCTACCGCTGATCTTCGCCGCAGCGACGATCGCGGCTGGTGTACTCGACTCGTTCCTGCCGCTCGTGAAGGGGATCCCCAGCAACCTGTCCTCGGCCGCCTTGCTCGTGCAGGCGATCACCGCCACCCTGAGCCGGTGGCAGGCGGGCAAGCGCGGCGACCGGTACGGCCACGCGCGGCTGCTCGTCCCGGCGCTTGCCGTGGCCGCGCTCGGCATGGCCGCCATGATGATGCTGGGCTCGCCCGTGGTGATCTTCGCGGGCATAGCGCTGTTCGGCGCCGGGTTCGGAGTGCTCGAGAATGCGACGTTCGCGCTGCTGATCGAACAGCTGCCCGAGGCGAAGGCCAGCGCGCTGTGGAACTTCGCTTACGACGCCGGGTACGGCGCGGGCCCGGCCGTCTTCGGTCCGATCTGCGTCCGAACCGGCTATCCGGCCGCGTTCGCCCTTACCGGCGTGCTGATCCTCGCCGCAGTCCCGGCCGCGGTGCGCGAGCGCACGGTCGCGGCCAGCGGTGCACCGCCGAGGTGACGGCGTCTCGACCTCGTTCCGCCGCGGCGTACTAGGGTCTCAATACCTAGGGTCTCGATCACCTCACAAGGAGCCGCCGTGGCCAGCGAACCGGCCTCAGCTCGCAGGGTGACGCACCGGCAGGCCGCCAAGCTGCTCGCGGAACGCGACCCGGTCATGGCGAAGCTCGTCGCCGATGCAGGGCTGCCGCACTTCCCGGCACCGACGGAGACGCACTTCGAGACCCTAGTCCGGGCGATCACCTATCAGCAGCTCGCCGGAGCTGCCGCGCGGGCGATTCACGGCCGGCTAGTCGCCGCTCTCGACGGTGACGTCACCGCCGAGCGACTGGCCGCGCTGCCAGACGAGGCGCTGCGTTCCGCCGGATTGTCGGCAGCCAAAACCGCCTCGCTGCGCGATCTGTCGGCAAAAGTGCTCGAGGGCACCGTGCACCTGAACCCGCGCACGCTCGCGCGTGAGAGTGACGAGGAGGTCGCCGCCCGGCTGAGCAGCGTCCGGGGCATCGGTAAGTGGACGGCCGACATGTTCTTGATGTTCCAGCTGCGGCGGCTCGACATCTGGCCTACCGGAGACCTCGGCGTGCGCCGCGGCTTCGGCTTGGCGTGGGGCATCCCGGCCCCGACGCCCAAGGAGCTAGAGGCACGCGGCGAGCCGTACCATCCGTACCGCAGTGTCGTCGCCTGGTACTGCTGGCGAGCATCCGAGATCTACGGGGCCGCCAGGGTGGCTCTGCCCGTCTGACACCCGCGCCGCTACCGCTCGCCTTTGTACGACTATGACCGGCACGGCGGGTTCGAGAAATACGCGGCTTTTCACCACGCCGTTTCTACGCCCACGGCGAACCAGAGCGGGAACGCCCTAGTCCTGAGCAGGCGGTCATTGCCTGCGCGCGGAGAAATTGCGGCGAGATTCTACGATGGGCGGATGGATGACGAACCAGCCGCCGTACCTGATACTCAAGGGCCAGAGTCTCGCCCGGAGGCCAAGCCGCGGGCAGCGATCTTGACTGTCGACGACGACCCGGATGTATCCCGCGCGGTCGCCAGGGACCTGCGCCGCCGCTACGGCGAGCAGCACCGGATCGTGCGAGCCGAGTCGGGCCAGGCGGCGCTGGACGCCCTGCGGCAGATGAAGCTGCGCGGCGACCTGGTAGCGGCGATCCTTGCCGACTACCGGATGCCCGGGCTCAACGGGATCGAGTTCCTCGAGCGCGCTATGGACATCTATCCTGGCGCCCGCCGCGCGCTGCTGACCGCTTACGCCGACACTGGCGCGGCCATCGACGCGATCAACCTCGTGGATGTCGACTATTACCTGCTCAAGCCCTGGGACCCGCCGGAAGAGAAGCTCTACCCGGTGGTGGATTCACTGCTCGACTCCTGGCTGTCGTCTGCGCACCGGCAGGTACCAGAGACGAAAGTCGTCGGCCACCGGTGGTCAGCGAGTTCGTCGGCAGTGCGCGAGTTTCTCGCCCGCAATCAGGTGCCGTACCGCTGGTACTCAATCGACGAGCCGGAAGGACGCCGGCTGCTGGAGGCCGCTCAGACTGACGATCAGCGGCTGCCCGTCGTGATCGCGGCCGACGGCGCGGTGCTCATCGAGCCGTCCGAGCCGGACCTGGCCAGCCACGTCGGCCTCGCGACGATCCCGTCCAAGGACTTCTACGACCTGATCGTCATCGGCGGCGGGCCGGCCGGCCTGGGTGCTGCCGTCTACGGTGCATCCGAAGGCCTGCGGACGGTGCTCGTGGAGCGCACCGCTACCGGTGGACAAGCCGGGCAAAGCTCTCGGATCGAGAACTACCTGGGCTTCCCCGACGGTGTCTCCGGCGCGCAGCTGACTGACCGGGCCAGGCGCCAGGCTCATAAGTTCGGCGCTGAGGTCCTGACTGCCCGCGAGGTCGTCGGCCTAGAGGTGACCGGTTCAGCACGAATGGTTCACTTCGCGGACGGCACCGCTATCAGCGCGCACACTGTCATCCTGGCAACCGGGGTTGCCTACCGCCAGCTCACTGCACCGGGCCTCACTGAGCTGACCGGCAAGGGCGTCTACTACGGATCGGCGCTCACCGAAGCAACTAGTTGCATCGACGAGGACATCTACATCGTCGGCGGGGCTAACTCGGCCGGCCAGGCCGCGGTCTATCTCGCCAAGAGCGCACGATCAGTCAATCTCCTGGTCCGCGCCAACTCCCTGCGGAAGTCGATGTCGCACTACCTCATCGAGCAGGTGGCGAACAACCCGGCGATCAATGTCCTCACCTGTACCGAAGTCGTGGAGGCGCACGGATCTGACCACCTGGAGCGCGTGACACTGCGCGACAGCAACACCGGCGAAACGCGTGAGGTGCCGGCTCAATATCTGTTCGTCTTCATCGGCGCAGCGCCGCTGACCGACTGGCTCGACGGCCTGGTGATCCGCGACGACCACGGCTTCGTCGTGACCGGGCCGGACCTGCTGGTCGAAGGGGAGCCGCCGCCCGGCTGGCCACTGGAACGGCCGCCCTACCACCTCGAGAGCAGCGTGCCTGGCGTGTTCGTGGCCGGCGACGTGCGAGCCGACTCCGCCAAGCGGGTCGCGTCGGCCGTGGGTGAAGGCGCGCTGGCGGTCATGCTCGTGCACCGTTACCTGGAGAAGCTGTGACTGCGACTGAGCCAACCGCAACTGCATCGTCCGGGCCGATGTTGTGCAGCACCGCGGAACTGCGCGGGCTGTTCCTGTTCGAGAAGCTCACGGACGACCAGCTTGCCTGGCTCTGCCGCGAGGGACGCGTGGTAATCGCCGAGCCTGGCCTGGTCTACGCCGAAGGTGAGCCGGCCACGCACTTCTACGTGCTGCTGTCCGGAACGGTCGTGCTCTACCGCAGGATCGGGGCGGACGACGTCGAGACGACGAGGTCATCGAATCCCGGTGTCTACGGCGGGGCGTTCTACGCCTACATCGGCGACCGGGTACCGCAGGTCTACAACAACTCGATGCGAGTGCCGGAGCCTTCGCGGTTCTTCGTGCTCGACGCTGCCAAGTTCGCCCAGCTGATGCACGACTGGTTCCCGATGCCGGTGCACTTGCTTGAGGGTTTGTTCTTCGGCGTCAAAAACACCCAGGAGGCGATTGGCCAGCGCGAGCGGCTGCTCGCACTGGGTGCGCTGTCGGCCGGGCTGACTCACGAGCTCAACAACCCTGCTGCCGCCGCGGTCCGCGCGACCGCCGGATTGCGCGAGCACGTGCTCCGGCTGCGGCAGAAGCTCCCGGCAATCGCCAGCGGCCGGCACGACGGCGCATTGCTCACGTTGCTGGTCAAGCTGCTCGATGACGCCACGGGACGGGTCACGACCGCACCCGAGCTCGGCCCGCTGGAGACCGCGGACCTAGAGGACAGCATCACTGACTGGCTGGACGACCATGGCGTCGGCAATAGCTGGCAGCTCGCTCCCGCCATCGTCGCGGCCAACATCGGCACCGACAAGCTCGACCGGATCGCGGCTGCCGTGGCAAGCGCCGGCAGCGGTGATGGCGCCGACCTGTCCAGCGCCCTGCGCTGGCTCGCCGACACAGTCGAGACTGAGCTCCTGCTTAACGAGATCACCGACTCGGTCACGCGCATCTCGTCTCTGGTCGGAGCCGCGAAGCAGTACTCCCAGCTGGACCGCGCGCCATATCAAGTTGTCGACGTCCACGAACTGCTCGACAGCACACTGGCCATGCTGGCCGCAAAGATCGGGGACGGTATCACCGTCGTCCGGGAGTATGACCGTAGCCTGCCCAAGATCCCGGCGTTTCCCGGCGAGCTGAATCAGGTCTGGACGAACCTGATCGACAATGCGGTGTCAGCCATGAATGGCTCGGGCACGCTGACCGTCCGCACCGTGCGCGACAGGGACCGGCTGCTGATCGAGTTCGGCGACACGGGCCCCGGAGTGCCGGCCGAGATCCGGGACCGGATTTTCGAGCCGTTCTTCAGCACCAAGCCAGTGGGACAGGGCACCGGACTCGGGCTCGACATCTCTTACCGGATCGTCGTCACACGGCATCACGGTGACCTGCGGGTCGAATCAGTACCCGGCGACACCCGGTTCCGCGTCTGGCTCCCCCTGGCAGCGCCCGAAACGACTTAGCGTCATACCGAGCCGCCGCAGCGGACCCGCGAGCTGTGCCAGCCGCATCAGGCTCCGCCGTCTCGTCGTTACTCTGCGCGCCGCGATTCCCTCGAACGTGCCCCGCCACTCAGCTCACCGCTGGACTGTCAGGAGCACCACCAAGATGCGCAGGGTTCAGCGCCAGCTCTGCGCCTTGCCGAAGCAGCCGAAGGGCATCTACAACTGCCCGGTCGATCTCGGCATCTCCTACCGGTTGCGCTTCCACGACGCACGCGGCGTCCGGCCGGCGGTGACGGCGGACGCAACCGGATGCGAGTTGGTAACCGGCCTTCGCAAGGCCGCACTCTGGGCAGCGGAATCCCCGAGGTTCTGGCCGACACTCAGGCGAGCGATCGGCCTCCCTCGTGCCGCGTGAAGTGCCGACCGACAGCACGATCAACCCGCTGAGCGGCGGGTGCGCGGTGCGGAAGCGGGCGTAAACGTCGCCAGTAGTGACTGCGCCAGTAGCTACTGGGGCGGCCGCTGGCCCACGAATATCACCCGCGGTGCTCGATCGCCGGATCCGGCCGCTACGCCGGCCCGGGTCTGCGAGCGGAATCCGGCCTCCGTCAGCAGCCGCAGCCAGGTGTCACGGCTGAACGAGCCGAGCCGGTGTGCCTCCGGCACCACCCGCACCGTGCCGTCCGCCTCACGCAGCGTGAACTCGTACTCCGCCAGAATCCAGTCATCGCCGGCGTCTGGATCGCTAGTCCGCTCCCGGAAGCTCGCCTGGCGGCCGGAACCGTCGTCTCCGCCGCCTCCTCCCCCGGTGCTGGCCCGGAAGGTCTCGGCCGTGTGGTCCGGCGCGAACACCGCGAGCCCTCCCGGCCCGCAATGCGCGAACGCGGTCTCGATGACCAGCTGCAGATCGCCGGAGCTGGTGACATAGTCAACCGCGTCATGCACCAGAACGGCGTCGAACATGCGGCCGAGGCGCACGGTGCGCATGTCACCCTGGACGTGAGCGCAGTCCGGGTTCAGGTGCCGGGACGCTGCAAGCATCTGGGCCGAAGCGTCTACCAGCGTCATGGACCTGCCTGCCTTCAGGTACAGGGCCACATGACCGCCGCCGCTGCCGAGGTCAAGCACCGTCCGCACCGGAGTTCCCGCCGAGTCGAACACTGCACTGATCAACTCGGCATCGGCAGCGTATTCAGCGGGCGGCGAGATCAGCGGCCACCAGCTAGCGAGTTCCTCATAGAGGCGATAGCCATCCCCCGCACCGGTCACGCTTCCATGATCGCCCATCGGCACCGGACTGCTCACGGTGTGCCGTCCGCGTTGTGCCACATTTACCGCATAGCCTTACCAGAGGGGCTGCAGGCAGTCATGAGAAGCCAGGAGGACTCGGCGTGGCCAAGACACCGCAGACCGGTCAGATACCCCCCGACTTCAGCTTGCCCGGCATCGAACTCGCCGGCGAAGAGGTCAGGCAGGGTGAGTACGTGCTCTCGCAGCAGCGCGGCAGGCCGATTGTGCTGGCGTTCTACCCTGGCGACAACACTGCCGTCTGCACCCGGCAGCTGTGCTCGTACACCTCGGGCCTGGAAAGCTTTACCGGCTTCGGCGCCACCGTCTGGGCAATCAGCCCGCAGGGACTGGCCAGCCACGAGCAGTTCGCCCGCAAGTACGGCCTGGCCTTCCCGCTGCTAGCCGATGAGGGCCTGGCCGTCAGCCGCGAGTACGGCATCACGCTGGCCGGTGCCGGCCTGCGCCGGTCCGTCTTCGTCATCGACGCAGACGGCGTGCTCCGCTGGAAGCACGTCACGCTCGTGGGGCTGACCTTCCCTCCGGCCGAAACCATCGCTGCCCAGCTCGCCGTACTCGGCAAGGCCAGCTGATGCGCATCCTGATCATCGGCGGGACCGCGTTCGTCGGCAGGTACATCGCGCAGGAGGCCGCCGACCGTGGCCACGAACTCACGCTCTTCCATCGCGGCAAGACCGGGGCCGACTTGTTCCCGCAGGCCGCTCACCTCATCGGCGATCGCGACAACGATCTGTCAGCACTGTCCGCCGGGAGCTGGGACGCCACGATCGACGTGTGTGCTTATTTCCCGCGCCAGCTGCGCTCACTTGCCGAAACACTGCGCGGGCGCAGCGGCAGGTACGTGTTCATCTCCAGCGTTTCGGCTTACAGCCCGTCAGTGCAGCCGGGTTACGACGAGAGCGCACCGCTGGCCGATCTCGATGACCCCGACGCGACTGAGGTCACGGATGCGAACTACGGCGGCCTGAAGGTCGCGTGCGAGCAAGCGAGCACTGAGTTGTTCGGCGCGGATACCACGATCATCCGGCCGACGTACGTGATCGGACCGCACGACCGGACCTACCGGTTCACCTGGTGGGTAGACCGGATTGCGCGCGGCGGTACAGTCCTTGCCCCTGGCGAGCCGGCTGACCCCATCCAGCTCATCGACGCGCGGGATCAGGCCACTTGGATCATCTCGCTGCTGGAGCGATCGGTCACCGGCACGTTCCACGCCGTAGGCTCCGTGCCGCCGTTCGGCTTCGGCGACATGCTGGCAGCGATCGCCGCCGAGGTCGCGCCCGCGGGGACGCGGCTGACGTGGGCAGACAGTGACTTCCTTCGCAGCGCGGAGGTGGATGGCTCTGCCCTGCCCCTGTGGGGCGAGGGTGACGCCAGCGCCGCGAACATGATGACGGCGAACCCGGCGGCCGCGTTCTCCGCCGGCCTCACGCCCCGGCCCCTGCGCCAGACCGTTGCCGACATCCGCGCGGAGGCCCGTACTCCGGGCGCCGGGCGGCCAGGCGTCGGCATCTCCGCAGAGCGGGAGGCGGAACTGCTGGCCCGCTGGGCCGCCGCCGCCAGCTAGCGGACCGCGCTATCGCGGCGCGTTCAGTTTCTGCAGGGCGCCGACGCGCACGCCGGAGCGACAGCAGTAGCAGCTGTGCTGTCGCTCTAGCGGCAGCACGAACTCAACCGCTGTCGTTCGCTGGCCGACCGGGGCAAAATTCGGGGCCGGCAGCAGACCCCGCTCAGGTATCTCGCTGCCGGCCCCGCGACCCGTCCGGAGGACTGGTCAAGGCTAGACCGCTGGTCAGGCTAGACCGCTGGTCAGGCTAGGCCGCTGGTCAGGCCTTGACGGCCTCGATCTCCAGCTGCAGCTGGATCTTCTCGCCCACCACAACGCCGCCGTTCTGCAAAGGCGCGTTGAAGCTGACGTTGAAGTCGCTGCGGTTGATCTCGCCGGTCGCGGTGAAGCCGGCCCGGTAGCCGCCGTACGCGTCCTCGCCGAAACCCTGCAGCTCGAGGTGCAGCGGCACGCTCTTGGTCACGCCCTTCAGCGTGAGGTCGCCGTCCAGGACGTACTCGCCGTCCTCGACCCGGATGCCCGTCGACTTGTACGTCATCGTGGGGTAGGTCTCTACCTCGAAGAAGTCAGCGGACTGGATGTGCTGGTCGCGCTGCTCCTGGCCGGTGTTGATGGAGGTCAGGTCGATCTCGGCGGTAACCGACGACTGCAGCGGGTCCTCGCCGGTCACGATCTGACCGCTGAACTTGGTAAACCTGCCGCGAACCTTGCTGACCATCATGTGCCGGACCGAGAAGCCCACCTCGGAGTGGACCGGGTCAATGTTCCAGGTAGCGGCCTGGTAACCCGGAACCGACAGCTCAGTGGATGGTGCGGTCATACTCATCACTCCCGTTGACAGGTGATTGATTGCTATACAGTTGAGTACTCAATGACTACCACGGGAAGTCGGGGTTGTCAAACGCTCAACTACCTGACGTAAGATAGCTGTATGGCAGATACCCAGGTCCGGTGGCTTACGAGCGAAGAGCAGCGGGCATGGCGGTTGTTCCTGACCGCCACCCAGACACTGTTCTCCGCCGTGGAGGGCCAGCTGCAGCGGGATTCCGCCATACCGCATGGCTATTACGAGATCCTGGTCCGCCTGTCTGAGGCCGACGGTCGCGCACTGCGCATGAGCCAGCTGGCCGAGGCATCGACCTCCAGCAAGAGCCGCCTCTCGCACGCGGTCGCGAGACTTGAGGAGCGAGGCTGGGTGGAGCGGCTCGACTGCCCGACCGACCGGCGCGGCCAGGTAGCCCGGCTGACCGACGCCGGGTTTGCCGCCCTCGAGGCCGCCGCACCGGGCCACGCAGAGCAGGTGAGGCGGTCCATCTTCGACAGGCTGACCAGCGACCAGGTAGCCCAGCTTTCGGCCATTTGCGAGGCCCTCGCGGCCGGCCGTCACCACGCCAGCGACGACCTGAGTGAGCTGGACAGCTGCCCGATCGCCTGCACCGGCGAGGCGGACGACTAAGCATTCGGCCGCAGCGACGCCACCCGGCGTACCTCCAGGCTGAGGTGATCGACCGCTGTTAAGCGTGTGGAGAGCGACGGAAGTCCCGGCTCGAGCGAACCAGCGGCAGTCGCCGGCGTCCTCAGTCGCCGGCCGCGGCGAGCTGCCTGGCCATCTCATCCGCGATCGCGGCCGGGCCGGGGCCCGGCTCACCGCGCAGCCCGGTGACCACGCCCTCGCGGTCGAGTTCGCTGCGGTTCTGGCTCAGCTTCTGCTTGGCCTCGACAGCGGTGATAGCCAGCTCGACACCGACGATCGCGCGCAGCTGTCCATCGATGTACTCAGGCGGCGCGTCGGTGACTGCCCACGGATGCTCGCGGCCACTCTCATGCGTGCTCGTCAGCCTGGTCACGAACGCCCGCAGCCACTCGGGATCGTGATGGAAAGCAAGTGTTCCGGTCAGGTGGACTGCTTCGTAGTTCCAGGTCGGCACGACCCGGCCGTGCCGGGTCTTGCTCTCGTACCAGCCAGGCGAGATGTAGGCCTGCGGTCCGCGCACGATTGCCAGCGCCTGCGCACCCGGTAGCGCGGTCTTCCACTGCTGGTTCGCGATCGCGATGTGGCCGAGCAGCCGGCCGTAGCCGGCGTCCTGCGCCGGCCGATCCCAGATAACCGGCAGCAGCGTGGAGACTGGCTTCGTGCCGTCGAACGTCACCAGGTCGGCGGACTGCGCCGCGGCTACGAATGCCGCGATCTGCGCCATGTCGGTTTGCGTGAAATGCCGTGGCAGGTACATGCCACAAGGGTAAACGGCGAACGCTTCGTCGCCGAGCGGCTGCGCGGGACCCGAAGGGCGCGACAAACGGGTGCAGGGGCACGGTATTGCCGCGCCGGAGAATACAGTTTCCGCCGGCTCAACCGGCCGCCTATGCTGTAGCGCAACGCGCTGACGGAGACAAGTAGCGCCGGTCCACGTGAGCATCTGCCGGGCCAGGCCGATCCGGGCCTGCCAGGCAGCAGAGAGCCGCCGGAAGCTGAGAAGGCGGCCTCCCGCCCGGTCGCGAAGACCCTCCAGAGTGCGGGGAGGAACGACAGCCGTCGCCAGCGGCATGGCCCAATGCCCCGTCGGCCAGCCCCCGTCATCGGGCTCAACGAGGCCGGTCCCGCCGGAAAGCCAGCGGTCAGGACCGGCGAAAGTGCGGTGGCACCGCGAGTTCCCTTATCGCCCGCACTCCCAAGGGGTCGCACATATCCCCTAAGGGAGCTGTGATGATCTCACGAGTACTGTCCGCCGGCCTGCCTCGGCACATCGGCGAGCGTGTCACGATCGCCGGCTGGCTGCACCGCCGCCGGGACCTCAAGTCAGTTACCTTCCTCATCATCCGCGACCGCAGTGGCCTGGCGCAGGTCGTGCTACCACCCGGCCTGGCCGAGGCACCGGACCTGCCCGCGGAGACGGTCCTGCAAGTCGACGGCCTGGTTGTGGCGAACCCGCAGGCACCAGGCGGTGCCGAGCTTACCGAGCCGGTGGTGACGCAACTGTCCGGCCCGGCTGAGCCGCCACCGTTTGACCTGTACCGGCCCGTACTGACCGCGGGTCTGCCGACCATTCTTGACCACGCGCCCGCCACGCTGCGTCACCCGCAGCTCCGGGCCGGATTCGAGGTCTCCGCAGCCAGCGCGGCCGGATTCCGCCGCGCGCTCGACCTGGCTGGTTTCACCGAGATCTTCACCCCGAAGATCGTCGGTTCGGCCACCGAGGGCGGCGCCAACGTGTTCAGCCTCGACTACTTCGGCCGGCCCGCCTACCTCGCCCAGTCGCCGCAGTTCTACAAGCAGGCCATGGTCGGCGTCTTCGAGCGGGTGTACGAGGTC
>Ga0335074_10009321_pt1 | contig 13699 bp, 5 predicted proteins | sample Lox_Sample_23_FD_206715 | JGI IMG/M metagenome (GOLD analysis project Ga0335074, IMG submission 206715) | Soil microbial communities from Loxahatchee National Wildlife Refuge, Florida, United States - Lox_Sample_2.3 | ecosystem: Environmental > Terrestrial > Soil > Wetlands | place: USA: Florida...
ATCGCTGCCAAATACTGGAATCGCCAAAATCCCGTCGCCTCAAATCCCCCTGCCGGCCAGCAGGCATCCGCCGCTATCGATCGAACCCTCGATCTCACCAACTACGGAACCTTTCGAGGAGCCGAACAGCAGCCGCCAAAGCCGCCACTCAATCTTCCGGCGGCCCTGCTGCACGTCAATCTGATCCTGCCGCGCTTCAGCGAAGCCGGACCGTACACCATCATCGTCGTCGCGGGCCGCGAGGGCACAAACCGCATCGCCTATGCCACTGGAACTGCCACGATTGTAAGCAATCAAACGAAGCTGATCGTAACGCTCGATCTGCGCCGCGCGAAACCGGGACGTTATGTTCTCCTCACCGAACTCAGCGGGCAGGATGACTGGTATTCCTATCCGCTCAGGATTCAGTGATCCGAGCGACCCCGGAGTCAAGCTGCCCCATCACTCGACGCACCCGCGCACCTGACACGACAACCCAACCCTCGATTCTCCAGTCGAGGTGCCTGTCAGATTCGCCTGAGAATGACAAATCCGTTCGCGGGTACGACAGGCCCGATATGCCCCGCACGTGAGGGGATCCGTCCACCAAAGTTCCCCGTATTGTCCCCACCATAGCGTGACGACTGGCTATTAAAAACTTCCTGCCATGCTGCGTCGGGGAGACCTGATGCGTAAACCCAGTAGCCATTTGTGTAAGGCGTGTTGGACAGAGTCGCGAAAATCAGGAGATCCTCATCCGTACTGGTGCGTCGAAAAACAATGATGCGCTCTGCCTGGCGCTCGTGCAGGATATTGATACTGCCAAAACGCAGAGCAGTCGATGTCTTACGGAATGCAATGAGATCCTGATAAAAAATGAACAAGTTGGCGCCGCTGCCCCGGCGCAGCCCTGCAAGATCTTCTCTCCGGCCAAGGAAGTCGTTGTACTTGTAATCCTGCAGAGCACCAACCTCCTCTGCCATGAAGAACATCAGAGTGCCTGCGGAACAAGCAGCCATGCCGAAAGCGAATCGGCTGCGGGCTTCGGCGAATGGCCTGCTTGAGTTAACGAACTGCACACCGTGCACAGCCTGCACCATTGTCCGGTGCGAGCGAAGGTCCGGATTGGGATCGCCACTTCCAGAGTTACCGCACTCATCATGGGAAATGTGATACGAAACAGTCTTGTTGCCGGTCCACGCCTGCGATCCCGCAAGCCAGTCGAACCGCAGCGGACCGTCGCCGCCAACCCCTGCCCGTGCCACTACCCCGGCCCAGCTGTCTGCCGCAACCCCGACCGTGTTGTGATATATGTCGACGAACCATGTGAGATCGAACCCGAAGCCGGCGTCGAGTGCCTCGGTGATCTGAATCCTGTCCTCGTGTTCTTCCGCGATCAGGAACACCGACGGTCGGAGAGCTTTCAGAGTCCTAGTCCACTCACGGAGCAGCTTTCCGCCGAAGGCGTTTGCCGAAGCGAGCAGTTGGCCTGTCGCGATCAAACGGCAGTCCGCGTGCATCGCCTGCGTGAGGTCAACGCGGAACCCGTCGACATGGAACTCATCGACGAGAATGGCCGCACTGCTGACGAACATCTTGCGGACGTGCTCTTCCCAGTACCGGGGAACCCGGTCGGTTGACCCATTATCGAGATAGCCACCCTCCGGGTTGTCGCCATACTGAGACGGCAGCCCTTCATACCACAGATAAATGTCGTCGTTGAGGGCGTCCGAATCATAGTGACCTTCAGAGCGCTCGCGATTCGGGCTGAAGTGATTGTAGACAACGTCCAGAAGTACGGCGATACCGCGTTGATGGCAGGCACGCACGAAATGCTTCAAATGGTCGCGGCCGCCTGTCCGAAATTCCACGGCGAAATAATGCGTGTTGCCATATCCCCACTCGTTGCTGCCGTCGGAGTCGGCGACCGGCATAAGTTCTACTGCATTCACGCCGAGGGGAACGAGGTAGCTGTCCAGCAGATCAATTGCGTCCGCAAAATCACCCGGGGTGGGCTTGCCGAATCCCAATGAGGCCACATGCAGTTCATAAATGACCAGGTCCTCCAGCCTCTTCGGCAGAGGCCGCATGGGATCGAATTCACCCGCCCAAAACTCCTCAGCCGGGATAAGCAACGCTTTGTCGGCTGGCCATTGAACCGGCTTCAGCGTGCTGGTTACTGTATCCGGGTCGATCACCACGGAACAGCTTACGCGCCCATTCAGTTCGGCGATCGTGCCATTGTAAGGCGCCCCGCCCGGATCGAAAGATCCGGCCCCAATCTGACAACGGGAAAAAATGTCTGTTCGGTAAGCCGTTACACCATTTGGCTTGCGGATTCGGAACATATAGGGTGCATGGTCAAAAAGGCGGAAATCGGAAAGCTTGGGAGATTCCCGAAGGTTTGATTCCCAGATGCCATCGCCGATCGGCCGAAGCGCCACAACGGGCATGGCCGGATCTATGCCTCCTCCCGCATTGTCAATGTACCCGGTTGTCCACGATCCGAAGACGACTTCAACGGAAAGAGCGTTAGGCGCCCAGACAGAAAAGCGCAGCGCCGGCATCTCGCCTAGAGCAGTGAAGAATTTCTGTGCACCAATACGGCGCGAATCAATGAGCCAGTATCTTTCTTCCTGTGATGGAGAGCCGATGTGGCCCGACGGTTGCAGGACGAAGCTCCTTGTGCGCAGAGTGGAATTCGCATCGTGTATCTCAGTCGGTATACCCCAGTTTCCGGTCCCGGCCGGACCATCCAGAAACACGCCCCACGAGAAGGTCCTCGCGACCCCCGCCGGATCGAAGTGAACCGTGGCTTCGAAGGCCGGGCACCCGTCTTCGGTCCGGCACGGAGTCATAGGGGTCTCCGTCCATATTGTCGAGTAACTTCCGCTCGAATCCCAGCTGCCGCTTAGCCGAACGTTTCGGAAAAGGCCTCTCTTCAGTCCCGTGAGATAAAGGAGATGTACAGGTATCGTGGCCATAGTCGCTTCTCAGATTCCTCACATAACGGCGCCTTGCTCAGACGCCTATGGGGGCCTCCTGTCCCTGTTCGTCTTTGTGAATGAAAAGCCGCCCCCGCAAGGGAGGGTCGCCGTCGAGAATGGCGATAAGGGCGAGCACTCCCGGATACCCGTCGGGTGTCGTTCGGCACGTGATGAGTTTTCCGTCGACAACCACAGAATACGGAGTTCCGGGAGGAGAAAAGAAAAATCCATGCGGTCCTGCGGCATTCCTAAACAAAGCCTCTGAATCAATTAGCGGATTTCCTCCGATCCCCGGTGTAAGCCATGCTTCATCTGCCTGATAGGCCTTCAAATCGAAAGCGCCGTTGTGCCAGAACGTATTCGTGTCCTTTCCGAAGGCCGCTGTCCATCCCCACCCGCTTTGATATTCGTCAAGCCAAGAATGTGTTGTGACCGCGCGGCCATAGAGAATCGATTTGCCCGTGGCAGGATCGACAGTCTGCGCCAAAGCCAAGCCGCCGTTGCACTCACCCATAACGGGCTTGCCCAGATCATGAAAGGCCAGAATTAGATTCTGCAGCCCGCGATCGAACATAAATCCGGGTATCGCTCCGGAGCCGCCGGCGACGATAACCGCGTCGTACTGTTCCGCCATGGCGACAGAGTCGTGCAGACCCTCCCGGTACTGTCGCAGCAGCGTGCGGTCTTTTAAGTAATCGCCCACCTGCGGAGGGCGGGCCAGCGCCCGCAGATCCATGACGTTCGCCTGCTGCAGCAGAGCGTGCTCGCTTGTGGAAGGATTAAGGAACCGCAAAGCCAGTTCCTGCTCCTCAGGCGAGACGACCGAACCCCGCCAGGCGCCGTCGATGAAGGCGGGATCGAGGGAAGGACCAAGCAGGTGCGGCGGCGACCCGTCTTCTGTTGCCACCCTTACGGCGTACCCGGCGCGGACAAGGGTCGCTGCGACCAGGCTTAGTTCAGCCGCCCACGTTCCGAATTTGGAGGCAACGAGCAGGATTGGTTTATGGTTGGCAGCTTCTACCGCGAGAAAATCGACACCCGTGATGCGCTTTACTTCCGCGGCGACGTCGAGCGTTCCATTCAGGAGACCGTGGGCTGCCTTTGCCACCGGTCGATGCCCGCCATAATTGGAAGCGGCCTCGGCGAAACGGGCTTCCAGAGCCTCGATAATCTTTCGCACGGTGCGCTCCAGGACCGGCTCTGAGGAACCAATGTGATCCTCAGACTTCACCGATTTCGAATCGTGCGCACGGGAGGTTTTCAGCACTTGCTCCGCAATCGCGTCTATGAAAAGGTAGACTTCATCCTTCGACCTCCCGGTAACTAGGTCATCGTCGATATAAACCCCGGTGGCTGCGGCGACATAGTGGGCACCGGCGTTAGTGACGTCAGCGAGCACCACCTCGTGACAGATTACCTTCCGGTCCTTCAGCAGATCGGGGCGAGGGGTAAGTATCCAAAGCCCGTGACAAAGAGCACCCTTCACGATCTGCCTGTTGTTCATCGCCTCCGCGAAAAACTCCACTGCGGGGGCTGTCCTAGTAAGAGCAGGTGACGGTGTCACGCCGGCAGGGGTATCAAACTGTCGTAAACGAACGCTCGTATAGTTCGCCGCCATGATTACGGCATCGTAGTCTTCTGGCCGGACCGCGCTGAGGTCGCGGGAGACCGTGAACTGCTTGGCTACCCTTGATGGTTCGTTCACTGCGTCGCTGAGGAACGTCAGTTCATCGTTGCCCCACAGGCGCGACAGAAAGTGCAGTTCCGCGCCCATCTCACCGAATCTCTCAATGTAGGCGTCGATCTCCTCAGGAATAAATTCGCTCTCAAGCAGGACCGCGATTTTCCTGCCGGCCAGCAATTGCTCGCCCATTCTAATCCCCCCTCGATCGCTTGAACTCAACCCTGATGACGGAACCGCGTTGTTCGGCGGTAAGCGGGATCTGATAATTCTCGCCGTCGAACTGGGTCGTACTGGCACCGTCAATATACACAGCCACGATTTCCACGGTACCGGGCGCGAAACAGTCTGGCAGAACATTCAGCCACGATTGGCTTGAGACCGGACTCGGGCTGAAGAAGAGACAGAAGGTATCGTCTTGGCTTCGGGTCCGGTCTACATATGAACGTTCGTAGATATGCGCCAGGTAGTTAAGCTCGAACATGTGATACCCGGCGATTGCATGGCCGGCTTTGTTTGCGTAGTTGCCCTGGATATACGGCAATCCGCTGTCGGTGACACGAAAGAATATTCCGCGGTTGTCGTGGTCGAGAAAGAATAGGTTCCAGAAAGCAGCACTCTCGCGGGCGAGATCCAGAAATTCCGGATTTTGCGTGGAGCCGTAAAGAATCAGATAAGCAAGGATTGCCTGTTCCTGCTGCCAGAAGTCTTTGGTGGTCTGCCATGCAAAGTCCTGGACAAAATCTCCGGTCGGCTGTCGTTCCATGGCATCGAAGATGCCGCCGGCCACTTTGTCGTAGCCAGCCGATCCGATTCTGCGGGCGATTGCCTGGGCAGTATCCAGACAACGCGAAGACAGGTCGAGCCAGCGGGAAGCATCAGTGGCGTCGCGCGCCGCCACCGAGCGCGCGTAATTTCTGATACGGCACAGATTCCAGGCGATTTTATAATTGTGACCGACGATGCCGCGATTGAGTTGCCATCCCCACGTGTGATCGGGCGTCCAGTCCTGGAAAAATCTCTCATTGACAAACAAAACGTCAGGATCCGGATCGGGAAATTTGTCAATGATGAGTCTGCCAAGGGTGTACAGCATCTCACGGCAGTTTCTTAAGAACGCGTGGTCCTGGTCAGATGCCTCCTGTGGCAGAGGATCGAACGCCAATAGCACGTTCAGCAGATACGCCGGAATGTGGTCTCCGATTGAGTTCCAGTTTTTGCGCGACTGATTTGCCCCGAGAATGGGCGTGTCCGGGCGCATGGTGGCGTAGTCCAAATGCGAGAAATAACCGGACCACTGAGGATCCCAGTAGAACGCGTTGAACGCGCGGATAGTCCGCTGAATATCGTCGAAGACCGCCCAGTCTTGAGTGATCCTGTAGTATTGGGCGAGACCCGCAATGGAGTAAATCTGCTCGTAGAGCGGAATCGTGTTGAGGTCGTCTGGATTAAGTGAATACTCGTAGATGTTCTGGCCCCCAAGAGTGCGGCGCATGCCAAAAGCCCAGAAACAGAACTGCCCGTCGTGGGATGCGTGTCGGAACAGGGAACGCTGGTATTCCACTGCCGCGGTGGCTGCCGACAGGTATCGGGAAGCTCCCGTCAGCAGGTATGCGGATGACAGGCCGTAAATCAGTCTCGAAAGAGTCGCGCATTCCTGGATATTGTCGTCAGTCGGCGCTCCGGTGATGTTGAGATTTGTGCGGTAAAGAGCAAGGTCATCTATGATAAATGTCTGCTTTGCGCCGAATAGATCATCCAGCCAGCGATCGGCGAGGCGCGACGTCTGGGTAATCCACCAGTGCGTACGCTCGAAGAGATACTCTCCATCCTGCTCCTGAAGAATATGTACAAAGCGCGCAGAGAACTGTGACTTGCCTTGATCTTGTTGGTAGATACCCTCGATGACAACCAGACGCCCCAGCCTTATGAATGCTTTGATCAGCTGTTGCGGGTCCGAGGCGGAAAAGCCGGCTGGCCTTGGAATCCGGTCCCGATCGAGCTCGTCGAGGTTCATCAAGGTGCCAAAAACGGTCTCGCGGGTTACCTCGACAATGAAATGATCGCCGGTTCGGCAAACAATCTCGAACCTTGCACCCCTAGCATCGGCGGACAGGATGGTCCCCGTTAGCGTCATCGACTTCGCAAGTGATCGGAAATCAATCAACATCGCATCGTCCGCAGGAGAAGACAAAGCCGCAGGCTTCAAAGCCTAGCACAAAAATGCAGATTATCTGCGTAAGAAGGTTACAGATTGATTAGTTTTTTACGTCACTGATCGGTTCGTCGGATGCCGCTTTATGATGCGATTGATGCCCGGTTCGGCGGGCAGCGTGCGCGCCTGATCCGATAGCCCACCTTCCAGAAGTGAGCGGCATTAAGTTGCGCCAAGAGTCAGATCCTAGTGCAGGCCCGTGCCAGAGTCCCGCTCATGCATCGGTTCTCCCTTCTTGCAATGGGGCAGCGCGGTCGAAATTCTCGACCAAACTCGACCAGTGTTCGAGGCGCCGCTGGCAGCGCGAGCAGATTGCCAGATGCTTTGCCCGTTCCGTCAGGAAGAGCTTGCGGACATCAAACGCAAACGCCCGGATCTCGTCTTCCGTGTAACAGGCAAAGTCTTTCTCCTCAAACGGAGGTTGAGCCGACGCTGCCGCCAGGAGCTCCACTTTCCGCCTCGCGACCATGTCCTCGAAGTGAATCCGCCGGCTCGGAGCCTTCACCCAAAGCGTGTCATCCTGCGCCCAGAGGTCTTCGAGCAGGGCGCTGGCATTGAGAGCGAGGTAGCGGACGGCATCCATTCTTCCTGCGGTCGGCTTCCGCTGGTCTGCCAGCGCCGCACCTGCAATCTTCGCAAGGCCTACGATTTCCTCATCGGCGAACGATCGGGCAAGCTCGCGAAAATCTCTGCATTCCTCCCGCGCGATCTCCGAGAACTCTGAGTCTCCGCCCGCGATCTCGGCGACATCGGAGGTCAGCGGCGGCAGCTCGATCTCCGTTCCCGGTGCCGCCTCCCAGGCCGGATGGTTCGCAGTGTACATACCGGGATCGAAGACTTCGAGTAGCGAATCCTTGCGGTCCTCCGGACCGCGAAAGCGGTTCAGCAGGTCCAGAAACCAGCTCAACTGCGATGGACTGAACTCCCGGGAGGCCACCTTGGCGGCGTCTTCCCGCCAGGTGTCGAAACTCTCCATCAGCGAGCTCGGTAATTGAAATCGATTCAGCTCTTTGATCATTTCCTGAATGTCCGTGGTTGGGTTCTGCATATTCCGCCCCTCTTGGGGACTGTTTTCCCACGGAACCCAACCTCCGTCAAATGGCCCTGGAACCCTTCCAATCTCCTTCCCGGAAACCCCTAAAAACACGGCGCTTGCCGCGAAACTCAATCAGGGCACTTCCGCGCATCCCAACCTGCGGGGCAAGATCCCAGCACAGGGCTTCGAGGCTGAACCTACCCTGCCGGATCCGTACCCACCGGTTCCTAAAACTGGCCACTTCGACACCTCGTAACAGGAATATGGGTGCCGGGTTTCCCTCCCCAAAGGGCTCGAGCAGTGCGATCTGTTCGTCGAAATGCTTGCCCGTCGTTGCCAATACCAACTCCCCGTCTTCACGGATCTCATGGTTGCGTTGGAGCTTGAGGCCTTCCACAAATGCAGTGAATTCCTTTGCGAAAGCGTCAATCTGGCCGATCGGCATGGTCAGCCCGACAGCCTGAGCATGCCCGCCGAACCGCTTGAAGAATCGACGGAACTGTTCAAGCGCTCCTGCCAGATTGAAAGCGGCCCCACTCCTGCCCGATCCGACCGCCAATCCAGGGTCGGGCGCCGGCGCCAGCACAATAGCCGGTACATTGAAGCGCTCGACACATTTGGCGGCCAGCAGGCCGGCAATGCCTTTGGGACAAGTTTCCCGGTAAAGCACCAGAGCGGGCGGAGCCGGCTGCGGAATCTCACCGCACAGTCCGCCAAAATGGGTTGCGACCAGCTGGCGCCGCTGCTGGTTGAGCTCATCCAGCTTCTCGACGCTCCTTCGTGCCGCGTCCTCGTCCCGCGCCGCCTCGAAGACCGACAGCGCCGCGGAGGGATGATCAATCCTTCCGGCGGCATTGATGCGTGGAGCCACGCCGAATGCTAGATCATTCGAATCGGGATTCGCCGGGTCGGCGCAGGAGACCCGGAGCAATTCCCGGAGCCCACAGTTTTCAGCACGGGCGAGCTCGCACATTCCCAGACGTGCGAGAATTCGAGTTCCGTTTTGCAGCGGAACACAATCAGCGACCGATGCGATCGCGGCGTACTGGCTCATGGCAGCCTGCAGGCGTTCGACGCGTTCATCCTTCCAGCCGGCTCGCAGCGCTAGGGTCATCGCGAACAACGCCGCAAGGCCGGCGCCGCAGAACTCCTGGGACCAGACGGCGAGCGCGTTGACCTGCTCCTGAACGCGGTGATGGTCGATGACGATCACGTCGACGCCCAGCCGCTGTGCCAGGAGAATTTCTCGCTGCGCGTTAATGCCGTTGTCGACCGTGATCAGCACGTCGGTGCCGCTCATGGAAAATCTGTGTACTGCACACGAACTGAGACCATATCCCTCGTCGCGGTGGGGCAGGTAGGCTCGCGCCTGAACTCCAAGACTGGCCAGAACTGACCGCAGAATGTGCGTGCCGAGGATCCCGTCGCAGTCGTAGTCGCCAAAGATCGCGACCCGCTGTTTGTCGCGGACAGCGGCAAGCACGCGGTCGACTGCGCTGGTCATCCCCGGAATCGACTCCGGACCGGGAAGATCATTCCAGGAAGGAGGTTGAATGAAGGAGTCAATGTCCTCGATGCCGCGGCCGATCAGGACGTCGAGCAGTGGCTGGCACAGAAACATACCGCCTCCTCGCGGCCCACATCCCACATCGGGCGTTCTGTCAGTTGTTGAATTGCGGAATCGGGAGTCCACGCGGGCACGGCGCAGCCAACTTCTTGACCAACGCATTCGCGCGCTGCGAGCGTGGTCTTCAGTCGCCCTCGCCACCGTCTGGAAAACTGAATCGATGAACAAGGCGCCGCAAGGGCTCCTTTTTGAGGCCACCCGCAAATAGATTGTCCAATTAGGTCCATGCGCCGCCTGCTTTGCAGTCCACACCGCGGTGCAGGCTAGTCAGAGCAAACGTTCCTGTAGATCTGTTCGTTCCGAATCAGTGCCAGCGGTGTCGTCAACGGGAGGACGCCAGGTGCGCTTCTCGACCATCGTACTGGTATGCTCGAGCGCCCCGAGCGGTTCAATTCCCATCATGTTCAGGCGCTCACAAAGCTCGTAGACTACCTCGTCCCTTCGCAGTGTCCAGGTCGAAGCAAAACATCGCCAGAAAACCCACCCCGCCCTTTCAAGAATGCGCTGGCGGTTCATATCGTGGGCCCATCTGTCCGGCCCGTGATACTCGTCGCCGTCGCACTCGATGGCGAGTCGCACGTCGGCCGCGCCCTCGACCACCATATCGATCCGATAGGCTCCCGTTTTGACCTGCGGAATAACTCTGAATCCGCGATGGGTGAGTTCCGTGTACACGTCCCTCTCAAAGCCGGATTCGCAGAGGTCAATCAGTCGCTTCGTGTCTTCGACATTGAGTACCAGCGGCTTATCGAAATGTGTGAGCAGACTGGCCCGGAGATCCTTGTCGGAAAGGTCGGATGCGACTACCGAACGCACAAGGTACATCCGATCCTGGGCACGGCTCGCTGCGACATTGAATCGCTGATCGAACATGCTTCCAGAGAGCGCCTTGCAATTGCGAGAATCGGCCACCATCGAAAGGAACATAATGTTCCGCTCGCTTCCCTGAAACGCCCGAGCGTCCCCGCACAGAAACTTCCGACGCCTCAGTTCGGCCGGATCGCATCGTTCCGTGACGACCGAATCGATATGCTTTGCCTGATCGCTCCCCAGAAGCGAGACCACTCCGATGGTGCGGTGAGCTAGCTTTTCATTCGCGAGGATCGCGCTGATCTCCTCCGCGATTGCCTGTGCTTCGTAGTCGTTCCGGTCATGCGCATCGCGTACTCCGCCCTCCACGTAGATATCAACCAAAGGCGGCTCGATGCGTTCGGAAGCTCGCGGAATGCGAAGCGGCAAAATCTGATTCTGATAGAAAACGCGGTTCGAGTACGCGATGATCGGAGGTACGCACCGGAAATGCTCACGTAGCATGACCTGGTCAGCGGCGAAAACGCGAGCCGCCAGATCGTAGAGCGATTTCTCCGGCGTCATCTCAGCCTTGAACGGCTGCTCGACCAGGAATCGGTCCAGCAATTCCTGGATGCGGGTGCTGTCAATGAACCCGCCATCGGGCGACACCTGCTTGTCGTCGCCCACAACCAGAATCTTCTTGCCGCGGAGAATCGCCGGAAGCGCCCAAAGATCCGACTGGCTTGCCTCATCAACGATCACAAGATCGAATGCGCCAATGTCAGCCGGCATGGCTTCTGAAATCCTGCTGTGATTCATGATCCAGCACGGGACTGCGCCGGCCGCGTCATACATCATCTCCCGAGCATCCCGCCGGTAGCGGGTGGCGTTCGGTCCGGTACCCTGACCGATTCTCCTGATCGCCGTGGCGTATCCCGCCAGGGCCTGCAGGACCTTCGGAGTTGCGCTCTCTTTGGTTGCGAGCCAGGCTGCCTTTGCCACCATCTCCCGATAGAAGCGGGCAAGTCCGCCTTCAACATCGCGACGCCGACGCGCCAACGTCAGCAGTTCTTCTCGTGCTTCGATCTGGTCGAGGTGTGTCCGCACTCGTGCCCAGTTCCAGGCGTCCCTCCAGGTGGTGGGGAACGTGATGTCCTCACCAGATGCCGCGACGGGCACGGAGCGGATGCGCGCTGCCAGCTTAGTCCCACCAGACGACTCAAGCCGATCGGCAGCATCGGCTACACAGGAGAGTTCGCTGGCGAGCGCGGCAATACGGCGCAACTCCTCCATCAGCTCTGCGTACTGGGCGCCAATGCGTTCCCTGGGTATCTGACCGTTGCCGAGGCTGTCGCGCACGAAGGAACGCAGATTCTGCGAGACCGGTCCCGATTTCCCAGCAAGTTTCTCCTGAACATCTCCGAGCTGACTCGCCGCGCTCGAGAGGCTGGCAAAGACGAGATGTTGGGCCAGCTGAGCGCGCGTTTCCTCTAGCTCCTCGCGGCTGGTCCGCGTGCCGATCTCGTGTCCTTTCTCGAAAACGTCGGAGGCGCGCTTCCTCAACTGCGGGTCGAAATAAGTTGCTAATCGATGCGCCTTTTGCGCCGAGAGGGCAGTCAATTCAAGTTGTCTAAGAGACGAGAGACCGCCGTCCAGGGCGGGTACAGAGAGCAATTGATGAAGTGCATTCCAGCGTGTCTCGAAGGTTAATACCTGCTCGTGAAGCGCAATCCACTCCTTCACTTTCTGCCAGTCTTCACGGCTCGCCGGGACTCTGCCCTCAACCCGTATTTCAGCAATGTATTCCTTTGCGTTACCGTTTCCGAGGGAGAGGAAGCCAAATGGTTTGCCTGTCTCGAGGGCCCGGGATACCGCTTCTGCCGTTTTCCCGTCCTGAAGAGCCTCGTTGGGGAAAACGATGGGAAACCTGAGAAACTGCGCTCGCGCCTCGATCAGCCCGTCTAAATCCCCGAATAGCGATTCCAGAGCAGTGCGCTCGGAGGCAAAGCTAGCCTGGCCGCACTTCTTTCGCAGTTCGAAAGGCCACGAGTCGCCAACCTCCTCGAGTTCGTCCGTCATCCCAATCATTTCTTCGATAATTGCGAGCAGTAGACGGGCTTCTTCGAAGACCTCCGGGGTCTTCACCCTAAGAGGCGTCAGTTCGCCGCCGCGTATGTCCGCTTCGATATCGCCGCGTTTGACCAGAACATCGTGCAGGTCGCAAATGTCTGCTACGGATGGAAAACTATCGGCCGATGGAACCAGCGACATTACATAGACCAGGTCGTCGCCGAGTGACCGCCGCGACTCGCGAAGGCGGCTTGCCTCATCCGAGGAAAGGGGCGGGGCGTGGAGTGGGGAAAGGCTGATCTCATCGTCAAACCAGCCATATCGATCACTTCCCGAAACCACCAGTTCGGCGAGCGTTTGCGCCCTCATTTGCATACCATCGACTTCGATCGAAGAGAGTTGTTGCTGCGCGATCTGATCGATCCTTCGATCGATCGAAATCAGCTCCGAGTGTGCGCGGTCGATGGACCCGCGGAGGCGCTCAATCTCCTGACGGATTAACGCCGGGTTGATCTGAGAAACCTTTTGCTGGATTGCTTCAATGGAACCTTGAAACTGGCGGATGCCGTCCCGATCACTGGTGAGCAACGCGACCGTGAGGGCGCGTACCTCGTCGGGAATCTTATCCTGCAAAACAGAGAGTGCCGCTTCACCTCGGGACGTGACGAGGACTCGCTTGCCGCTCGCGAGGTAATGGCAGATTACGTTCGCGATCGTGTGCGTCTTGCCAGTCCCTGGCGGTCCCTGAACCGTAACTCCCGGCGCCCTCTTCAGCCTCTGGACGATGGTTACCTGCTCGTCGTTGTAGGGCAGGGGGAAGTACAACTCCTCCACTTTTCCGCCGGCGCTTGCCGTTCCTCGACCTGACAATCCGCGGAACGTGATCGGCTCAAACTTGAGTGGCTCATCGGATGGCTGCGTGACGAGGGCAAGAGGACCTTCATGGATCGTGCAACCGGCATCCAGCTTCTCCTGCAGTCTCTTAAGATCTTCGAACAGGTAATTGATGGTGCGGGGCCGGGCGAGCAATACCCAGGCATCCGTTACGACAAGGTGCGACCCCGCCGGCGGTGCTGTGCCGTTCTGGTTCAGAACTTCCAGGTACTTTCCTTCGCTGTCCAGGTTGCCTGCAATCAGCTTAAGCACATCGGCGTAGCCACGGTCGAACGGTGTGGCCGGACGGTCCTTTTCCCTCGACAGCTGGGTAACCGCGTTTCGTTCGACTTCGATGGTGCCCGCGACCTGGCAGGCGATAAATGCATCGAGCTCGACTCGCGTCTCCGTCGCTCGCGGACGGATCTCGATCGCCATG
>Ga0335074_10009322_pt1 | contig 13699 bp, 9 predicted proteins | sample Lox_Sample_23_FD_206715 | JGI IMG/M metagenome (GOLD analysis project Ga0335074, IMG submission 206715) | Soil microbial communities from Loxahatchee National Wildlife Refuge, Florida, United States - Lox_Sample_2.3 | ecosystem: Environmental > Terrestrial > Soil > Wetlands | place: USA: Florida...
CCACTTCGGGAATCAACGTCAGCGCCTTCGGTTCTCCACTGGTAACCATGGCCGGCGGCACGGACTTCCAGGACATGTACGATGCTGCCGAGGACGGGCCGGCGCAGAGCACCTACTGGAGTTCCACCAACTCCGCCTATTACGGGGATGCCCTGAGTTACGTTCCTGAAACAGTGTGGAATGCAAGTTGCGCCAGCAGCATTTACGCGGTCTATGAGGGATACACCGGCGCGGGTTATTGCGCCACCGGCAATGTTACTAACGGAAACGTCGTGGGCGGTTCGGGCGGCATCAGCACCCATTACGCCGCACCTTCCTGGCAGACCGGCACATCCGGTTACTCCAACTCCATGCGCTCCCAACCGGACATTTCCGGATTCGCCTCAAGTGGGTTTTGGGGTCATGCCTTACTCTATTGCGATTCGAACCCCGCGGATGGGGAATCCTCTGACTGCGTCCACTACTTCGGCGTCGCCGGAGGCACATCCTTTGTCGCGCCCTACATGGCGGGCGTATTCGGCTTGCTCCGAACCGCCACCGGAGAGCGTCAAGGCGTGCTCAATCCGGCCCTCTATGCGCTGGCCAAGGCGCAATACACCGGGTCGGCCACAAAAACAGCATGCTACGCCAACGGCCAAACTTCAAACACCGGAGTCACCACCGGATTGCCCGCGGCAGCCTGCATCTTCAATGACGTCACTACCAGCAACAACGATGTTCCCTGCGCAACGGGATCGACAGATTGCTACGTCAACAGCGGTGCAAACTACGGCATGTTATCGTTAACTGGCTCCAGCGCTCTGACGGTGGCTTACCCCTCCACCATAGGTTTCGACCAGGCTATCGGCCTCGGCTCGGTCAACGTCCACAACCTGATCTCAAAGTGGAACACGGCCTTCACCAGCACTACGGCGATTTCGGCCAACCCCACCCGCATCACCTCCAGCGAGTCCACGACATTGAAAGCGACGGTGACGGGCGGAGCTCCGGCAGGCTATGTCGATACGCCCCCCGCGCTCACCGGCACAGTTACCTTCAAAGCGGGAACGAAGGTCGTGGGCAGCTGCACCCTCAGTAGCGGAACCTGCTCAACTTCGGTGGCAGCATCCTCGCTCCAGTCCGGCAACAACTCCATGACCGCAGTCTTCGCGGGCAGCGGGACCTACCCGTCGTCGACTTCCACCGCCGTAACCGTAACTGTATCGGCGTCACAGGCAGTGCTGACCTCACCCACCCCGAGCACGGTGCTTGCCGGCCCCAGCGTGACGTTTACCTGGAGCACCGCGACGGGAGCAACCGACTACGGTTTCCGGCTGGGAACCACGGTGGGAGGGAACAACCTGTGGGGCACCGGCCCGATCACAGGCACCTCCACCACACCCACCAACCTGCCCACCAACGGCGAGATCGTCTATGCTCGCCTGACTACCTTCTTCGGTTCAGTCCAGGTCTACACCGACTACACCTTCACCGCGGCCACCCAGTCGGCGCTAACCTCACCCACGCCGAGCACGGTGCTCGCCGGCCCCAAAGTGACCTTCAGCTGGAGTACTGCGGCAGGGGCTACCGATTACGGCTTCCGCCTGGGAACCACAGAGGGGTCAAATAACATCTTCGGCTCCGGCCCGATCACAGCTACCTCCGTCACCCTCAACAACCTGCCCACCAACGGTGAGACGATTCATGCTCGTCTGACCACCTTCTACGGCTCAATCCAGGTCTACACCGACTACACCTTCACCGCGGCAACTCAGTCAGCGTTGACCTCACCCACGCCTAGTTCGGTACTTTCCGGAGCGAAGGTGACGTTTAGCTGGACCACAGTGGCAGGGGCTACGGACTACGGTTTCCGCCTGGGAACCACCGTGGGAGGGAACAACCTGTGGGGCACCGGGCCGATCACGGGCACCTCCACCACACCCACCAACCTGCCCACCAACGGCGAGACGATCTATGCCCGCCTGACTACGTTTTACGGCGCAATCCAGGTATACACCGACTACACCTTTACCGCGGCGCCATAACTGGCCGGAGTCCCGCTTTGTGACTTGGCAGACGAAGAGGCCCGACCCTCCAGCCGCTGCAACCTGAGATCATCCTGACCGTTGGTCAGGATGATCCATCCTCGAACGATTTCGTCCGAGATCCCGCGCGTGAAATTCCACAGCGCAGCGTCTGTCTTGGGGCAAAACCAGAGAAAGTGTGGCTATTCCCGCCTGTCCAGGGTCGCCGCTCCCTGGGGTCGCGTCGACTTGAGTTCCTGGCTTCGAGGTACGTCATCTCTGGTTTTGCTATAGTTGCGCATTTCCAGATACCTACGCCGACTTGCCGGCTTGGTGGCCTGCTGCCGTCTCATTCGCTCGAGCCATCTTCCTCAACCGGCAGCATCTGGAAGCTGACAAACGCGAAATGCGCTCCATCCGGAGCCCAATTCGGCACGTTATCCGTGCCCGATCCGCCTACAATCTCCACCAGGTCGCGGATCTTGCCCGTATGGGTGTCGAAGATGCGCAGCGTAACGTCTTTATTTGCCGGGTGCCCCGTCACATCGCTCGGGTAAGACAGGATCAGGATCGATCTGCCATCCGGCGACGGGTGCGCAGTCCAGTTCCGCCTGTCGTCGAACGTCACCTGCTCGGGGTTTTGCCCGTTGGGCCGCATGCGAAAGATCTGCATGCCGCCAGCGCGATCGGAGTTGAAGTAGATGAACTTGCCGTCCGGCGAATAATCGGGATCGTCGCTGGTGCCGCTGCCCGTGGTCAGCGGCGTCTCCGCGCCACCGTCCGCTGGAATCGCAAAGATGTTGATGCTGCCCTTCGCCGGCCGGGTAAAGAGGATGGTCTTGCCGTCCGGCGACCAGCTATGGAAGTACGAATCGGGGTTTTCCGTCACCATCCGCGGCGCGCCGCCGCTCGATGGAACGACGTAAACACGCCGGCCCGGATGCTCAGGTGTGGTGCAGGTCATGGCCAGCCATTTGCCGTCCGGGGAAAGCCCGTGGCTGCCGGTACAGCCAGTCGCGTCGCCGATGTCGAGTGCGGTTGGCTCGCCGCCCGTGGCCGCTACGGTCCAGATCCGCCCGTCGCGGTCGAAAATCAGCGTCTTACCGTCGCGGCTCCAGTTCGGCGCCTCCATATAGCCTTTGCCAGTCAGAATCACAAAGGCCATGCGCGCATTGTTGTCGATTGCGATGGTCTGAAGCGTGCTGTAGAGCGTTTTCGGCCGCGGATTCGCTGGCGGGGTCAGTGGCGTTAGCTCAACGTGTGAGAACGTCGCTTGCTCCACGGCGCCGTCCTGGTGCGCGCAGACGCCCAGACCGGCATAAAACGGCTCGGTGAAGTGCAGCTTGACCGATGCGCCGGCCTGATGCAGCGGCTCGCCCTTCATGCTGACGAAGAGCGTGATCGTGTCGCCGCGCTTCTCCAGGCGCACGGTCTTGGGTGCGCCCAGGTCGAACGCAATGTCCTGCGTGGTGTCGCCCTTGTTGCGCCGGTACTGCAACGCGGTCTCGCCGTTCCCGTGCACTGCCACGTCGGCGTACATCGAATCCGGGTCAAGTGACTGGCGGAAGATCAGCAGCGCCTTGCGGTGGGGGCTAGACGAACCCGAGGGCGGTGCAAGGCGGATATCCGCAGTCAGCGAAACATCGCCCGATATTTTCTTCCAGACCAGGTGAAAACCATCGGTGGTGGACCAGAGATTGGCCCCGGATGACGCGATTGTGTAGACGCCGGTAGCCGGATCGAACGAGCCATGGCCGGCCGGATTGACAGCGCCGACGTCCGACTGTCCTTCAAAAACGCCCACCGGCCCGTTGTTCGTGAGTGCGCCACTCTGCGCATATCCCGCGACCACCCAGCACCACATCAGCCCCGCCGCACAAACCGTCCCCACACTCCGGCTGGATATCACTTTCCCCTCTCTTCCTGGAGCCACTTCACTCTAAGTCATCGGGAGCAGGTGCGCCAGCGAGTTTGTTCGGCGTCCCTAGGAGCCGCAGGGCGTGGTCAGGTCTGGAGACCCGCACGACAACCGCTCTGGAGAGCGGTGCTACACCCTTTTCCCAATCCGGGTTCGCTGGTAAAATAAGGGAGTCACCCGTGGGGCTGTAGCTCAGCTGGGAGAGCGCCTCGTTCGCAACGAGGAGGCCAGCGGTTCGATCCCGCTCAGCTCCACCAATTCCCTTCCAATTCACAGCAAACAGCGGACAGCTAACAGTTCGCTGGCCAGCGGCCGGAGGGCTGCCCTGTCCGAGCAGGCCGAGCATGGCTGCGCGCCTGGCGGGCGACGTCGACCCAATCACGCGGCATGAAAGAGCATGGTTTCCGCGGTAACGCCAGGACCGAACGACATGGCGCAGCCGTGCTGGCCGGACTGCGCCGCGGCGAGCACCTGCTCCAGCACGAACATGACCGTGGCCGAGGACATGTTGCCGAAGCTGGCGAGGATGCCGCGCGAGTGGCGAAGCGCGTCGGGCGGCAGGTCGAGGCCCTGCTCGACGGCGTCAAGGACGGTGCGGCCGCCGGGATGCACGGCCCAGAGGTCGAACTCCAGGCGATTGCGGCCGCGCGTGACCTGTGCTCCAGCCTCCTTCATGGCGCGCTTGATCTCCCCGGGGACCTGGCCGGAGAGATGCATGTCGAAGCCGGCATCGCGGATGCGCCAGGTGATCAGATGCGCGGTTTCCGGGAGGCTGACGGCGAGGAAGCTGTCGATGGCCAGTCCGCGCGGTTCCGCGCTGACGAGAGAGGCGGAGCAGCCGTCGGCGAAGAGCAGAAACGAGAGAATCTGCTCCAGGTCCTCGGTCTCCTGCATGTGGATGGAGCAGAGTTCGAGGTTGAGCACCAGAACGTTGGCGGAGGGTTCCGAGCGCACGATGTAGTTTGCGGATTTAAGTGCGTTGATGGCCGCGTAGCAGCCCATGAAGCCGATCATGGTGCGTTCGACGGAGGGACTCAAGCCCAAATGCCGGACGATGTCGAAGTCGAGGCCGGGGGCATACAGCCCCGTGCACGAGGTGACGATGACGTGGGAGATGGCCGCGCGCTCCGAGGCGCTGAGGGCGAGGCGATCGAGCGCGGCTTCGGCGAGGCGAGGGGCAAATTTCTCGAAGAGCTGCATGCGGCGCGCTGTGGAGGGAAAACTACCGCGCGCGTAGACATTCTCCGCGTCGGACCAACCGGCTCCATTGCCGAGTGGCTCGATGAAGGAATAGCGGTGCTCGATGGCGGCGACCCGGACCATACGGCGGAAGAGACCGCGCTGCACGCCTTCTGGGAGCATGCTCTCGGCAAACTCCACGAATGGCCGGTGCACGTCGTGAGGCGGGACAGCGGTGGCGATGCGGTTGATAAACGCGGTGTTCATGGCCCTTCCATGAGCGAACGGCCGGAGAAGTGGCCCGGCGCGCTCTCCTCTGCCTTTAGACGCCGAATGCGCGCGCCCGCAAGCCTTACAAATGTAATTCCTATGTACGCGGGGCTGCGCGGGAACAGCAAAGCGAGCCCGAGGCTATGATACTGCGGCGGAGAGGTGCGAGGATAACGGACCATGGGCGGGTCGCATCGCCTCCCACCACCCTTTCCGCACAACTCCGCGGAAAGGAATGGGGCGCCCACGGCGGGAGTTAGTTGAACAGGTCCTTCATTTTTTCCAGCAGCGAAGGCGATGTGGGCTTGTTCTCCACGCTCATGGTCTCGGCAAGCTTGTTCACCAGTTCGCGCTGGGCGCGGCTGAGCTTGCGCGGCACCTGCACCAGCACCTTGACGACGAGATCGCCCTGGCCACGGCCGTTGAGGACCGGCACGCCGCGTCCACGGACCCGAATCTCCTTGCCGCTCTGCGTGCCTTCGGGGATTTTCAGGCTCACGGGGCCGTCAACGCCGGCGATCTCGATCTCCGCGCCGAGCGCAGCCTGCGGGAAGCTGATAGGCACTACGCAGCGCAGGTCATGGCCGTCGCGCTCGAAGAAGTCGTGCGGGTGGATGGAGAGGACTACGTACAGGTCTCCCTTGGGGCCGTTGGCGCGGCCGGCATCGCCCTCGCCGGCGTAGCGGATGCGCGTGCCTTCTTCTACCCCGGGCGGAATCTTCACTTTCAGCTTGAGTTCCTTGCTGACGCGCGTTTCGCCACGGCAGGTGTTGCAGGGATCGCCGATCACAGATCCTGTGCCACCGCAGGCGCTGCACGTGCGCGCGACGGAAAAGAAGCCCTGCTGGTAGCGGATCTGTCCGCGGCCCTGGCAGTGGGAGCACACGGTGGGACCGCGTCCCGAGGCGCTGCCGCGCCCGCTGCACGTGGGGCAGGTTTCCAGGCGGCGAATCTTGACCTCAGTCTCGGCGCCGAAGATGGCATTTTCGAACTCGATGGAGAGATCGAAGCGGAGGTCGTCACCGCGCTGCTGCCGCGAAGCGCGAGGGCCGCCCATATTGAACATCTCGCCGAACAAATCGCCGAAGATGTCGCCCAGGTCGACAGCGCCACCGAAGCCGGAGAACCCGGCGGGGCCGGCCGCGCCTACGCCGGCATGGCCGAAGCGGTCGTATGCGGCCCGTTTATCCGCGTCGCACAGCACCTGATAGGCCTCGCTGGCTTCCTTGAACTTCTCTTCGGCCGCATGGTCGCCGGGATTGCGGTCAGGATGGTACTTGAGCGCAAGTTTGCGATAGGCGCTCTTCAGTTCCTGGTCGCTGGCGTCGCGGCTTACGCCGAGCACCTCGTAGTAATCTGCTTTGCTCACGCTCAATTTATTCTACCGTCTGTTTTGGATTGGAAACGACGCGCACCATAGCGGGGCGCAGCAGCTTTTCGCGGATCTTGTAGCCGCGGCGGATCTCCTCGGCCACGTGCTGGTCGGGCAGATCTTCGCGTTCCACAGTGCCGAGCGCTTCGTGGTGGCGTGGGTCGAACTGTTCACCGACTGTGGGGATGGCCGTCACCTGCATCTGGCGCAGGACTTCCTCCATCTGCTTGACGATGAGTTCTACGCCGGAGCGGAGTTGTTCGGTCGAGCCCGCGGCCTTGAGCGCCAGTTCGAAATTGTCCAGCACGGGGAGAAACTGCTCCACCACGCTGGCGGCGGCGTAGTCGCGATAGTCGGCGCGTTCGCGCTCGGCGCGCTTGCGCGCGTTCTCAAACTCGGCCTGCAGGCGAGCGAGCCGGTCCACAAGCTGATCGCGCTCCTGCTTGAGCTGGTCGTACTCCGGCCGGCCGATCTTTTCGTCCGCGGACGGAGGCTCGCCGGCCGTGGCCGCGCCCGTTGCGGGCACGGTGCCCGTCTCCGATGTGGCTGCATCGGCCGCTGCGCTCTCTGCCGCCGATGCGTTGTCTTGAACATCTTCTTCTCGGATTGTCTGCTGCTCTGGCATGCGTCTCCGTAATCTCCGTAACATAGCTTTACTCAATCTTAAGTTGCACGACAGGCTCACACATTAGATGAGCCGGCGTGCCGATTGGTCGCAGGCCGCACCCATGGTGCGCCGACAGGCTTGCATCACTCCGTGGGAACGTTCAGGATGCGCCCGGAAAGCTGCGCAATGTACCGCACCGCGTGGATCATTTCCTGGTATTGGATGCGGGTGGGCGCAATCAACGCCACGGTGCCCAGGTTGGTATTGCCCAGGCGCGCCGGCGATCCGATCAGCACCAGGTCCTGCATGGCCGGGGAAGCCTGCTCCAGGCCGACCACGACCCGGACCTCCTGTTGGCGGCCGTCTACATAGGCTGTGAGCAATTCCACCAGGCGCTGCTTGGCCTCCAGCGCCACCAGCATCTGGCGCAGTTGCTCGCGATCTCCCTCCGCGGAGATGAGATTCGCCATCCCGTCGACGAACAACGTGATTTCGCCTTCGCCGGCGAGCGCGCCCTTGCGGCAAAGCTCTTCCACCGAGGTGAGCAACTCATGATATGCGGCGCGTTCCAGTTCCATGCGCCGGGTCACTTCCGCGCGAATGCGCTCGACCGGCCAGCCGCGGAAGTTCTCGTTCAGGTAGCGCGATGCGGTGTCCAGATCGAGATGCGTGACGTCGTGATCGAGCGAGAGCACGCGGTCCTGCACCGCGCCCGCCTGGGTAACCAGCACCGCCAGCACGCGGGCTTGTCCCAGGCGCGAAAAATGAATGTGCTCAAGGACCTGAGCCTCAGTGGCGCTGGCCAGGGCCACTCCCAGGCCGCTCGAAAGCAGCGCCAGGACCTTTGCCGTGCGTTCCAGGTACTCGTTGGTACTGGAGACCCCGCTGAAGCTGTCCTCAATTTGCTCGCGCCGTTGTTCGCTGAGCAGGTTCAGGGGCAGCGCTGCCGGCTGCCCGCCATCGGCCTGCGCGTTCAGCAGGGCCCTTGCCGGCTGCATGATCTGTTCGACGTAATAGCGAAATGCCGCTGCCGTGGGCACCCGGCCCGCTGAGGTGTGCGGCTGCTCCAGGAGTCCTGCCTCCCCAAGCGAGGCCATCACATTGCGGATGGTGGCCGAACTGAGACCGTCGCGGTCCGCAAATCTCTGCGCAACCGCCTGCGAGGCCACAGGCTCACCCGTGGTGATGTACAGCTCAATGATGGCCGTGAGCAGCAGCCGTTCTCTCGGGCTGACGCGCATCTCAGGCATCGATCCGTGCTCTCCTATAGGCTCCCGCCCGCCGGCCCGGAGGCCGGTTGCTGCTTTCCTGGCAACACCAGGCGAATTGGGAGGAGTCTCCCTCTTAAGTTTAGGGATGCATAAAAATCGCTGTCAAGCTATGCGAGAGACCCTCGTTTGCGCGCAAACTGCCTCCGTTGGCCCCAACCGTGGCGCCGACCCTGCGCGGAGTGGTTGCTTGGGATTTGTGGCCCCGGGGCTTGGCGAGTCCAGCGGAATTGGTGCTAGCCCATTCTGTTGCTTGACTTTAACGACAAGGCAAGCAACCCCGGAACAGCCGCTCGGCTCTATGCCTGATGTGAATGTCTCGTGAATGCAAGGAGAAGCGCTGTGGCAAAGAACGGAAAAGGGGGTCTAGCCAATCCGGTCCGGCTCAAACCCGTCCGCAAGCAGGATGGCACCCTTCAGGTCATCGTGGAAACTCCCAAAGGAAGCCGCAACAAGTTTGCCTTCGATCCCGAGCAGAAGGTATTCACGCTCAAGAAGATCCTGCCGGAAGGGATGAGCTTCCCGTACGATTTCGGGTTCCTGCCGCAGACCATAGCCCCGGATGGCGACCCGCTCGATGTGCTGCTGCTGATGGACGAACCGGCCTATCCCGGCGTGATGGTTCCCTCGCGGCTCATCGGAGTCATCGAGGGCGAGCAGATCGAAGGAAAGAAGAGGAACCGGAACGATCGTCTGCTGGCCGTTGCGCAGGCCGGGCATCGCTACCAGGACATCAACAGCCAAAACGACCTTCCCGGCCGGTTCATCAAGGAGCTGGAGGAATTCTTTGTCAACTATCACCGCCTGGAAGGCAAGGCATACAAGCTTCTTGGCTGCAAGGGGTCGGCTGCGGCCGAGTTGCTGATCCGAAAGGAACCTGCACGCCGCGTACCTTTCGCTCTCCGGTCGCGATCGGGCGATAATGGGACCACGCCCAGCCGCGCTGGAGGCACCGTTGCGCCTGTTCCTTCCATGTTCTCTAGTGTTCTCCGTCGCTCTCGCCGTTTCGCTTCAAGCGCACGGCCAGCAGGATCCGCCGGCCACTCAGCCCATCTCCCCCACGCGCGCCAATGCGGAAGCGATGTGGCATCATCAGCTTGAGTCTTGGCGCGAACAGCGTGAACGCGAGCTTGTCGCGCCCGACGGCTGGCTCACGCTGGTTGGCCTCGATTGGCTCAGGCCGGGATTCAATTCCGCCGGGTCCGCAGCGGACAACTCAATCCATATCCCGGGCGCGCCGGAGCATGTCGGCATCTTCACCGTCTCCGGCAAGACTCTGCAATTGCTGGCGCCCACGAGCGGCTTTCCATCCGGACTGACGCTGGATGGCAAGCCGGCGCGGGAAAGCACACTGAGCGCCGATGAATCCAGGCCTTCCAGCCTGACCTGGCAAAGCATGACCATGATCGTGCTGCCGCGCGGCGGCCGTTATGCCCTGCGCATCAAGGACTCCAACGCGCCTGCCCGGACCGGCTTTCGCGGTCTGCACTGGTACGCGCCCGACCTGCATTACAGCGTGGTGGCGAACTGGATCCCCTACAATCCGCCGCACACGCTCAAGATCCCCACCATCATTGGCACTACGCTCGACCTGCCCGCGCCGGGAGTGGCGGAGTTCACGCTCGGCGGCAAAACGCTGCGGCTTGAGCCCGTGCTGGAGAACCCGCACGACACGTCACTTTTCTTCATCCTGCGCGACACCACGAGCCAATCGACTACCTACGAGGCGGCCCGCTTCCTGCGCACCGTCTTTCCTGATCACGGGCTTGCGCAGCCGGGAACGCTGGTTCTGGATTTCAACCAGCTCTACAACCCGCCCTGCGCCTACACTCCCTACGCCACCTGCCCGCTGCCGCCGCCGCAGAACCGGCTGCCAGTTGCGATTGAGGCGGGAGAGCAACGGTACGCGCGCTGATTTCGCTCGCTTGTTGGTCCGCTGCTTCTTCATGTTGGATACTGGAACCAGCCCATGTTCCATACCATCGACGACATCCGTATTCAATGGACGAAGGTTGTCCTGCCGCCGGTCTTCCTCGAAGAAGAACGCCCCGTCTCCGAGTCCGCCTCGGATACCATCTTCAACGCGCGCGCCAAGATCATCGACATCCTGCACCGCCGCGACGACCGGCTGCTGGTGCTGGCCGGCCCGTGCTCCATCCACGACACCAAAGCCGCGCGCGAATATGCGGCGCTGCTCAAAGGCGCCATCGCGGAGTTCTCCGCCGACCTCCTTATCGTGATGAGAGTCTACTTTGAGAAGCCCCGCACCACCGTCGGGTGGAAGGGGCTGATCAACGATCCGCACCTCGATCAGTCGTTCAAGATCAACGACGGCCTGCGCCTGGCGCGTAACCTGCTCCTCGATCTGGCGGAGATGGGCGTGCCCAGCGGGACCGAATTCCTGGATATGATCTCGCCGCAGTACATCGCGGGGCTGGTCGCCTGGGGCGCCATCGGCGCGCGCACCACGGAGAGCCAGGTGCACCGCCAGCTTGTGTCCGGTGTAAGCTGCCCCGTTGGCTTCAAGAACGGCACCAGCGGCAATGTCGACATCGCCATCGATGCGCTGCTCTCGGCCGCGCATTCGCACACTTTCCTCGGTCACACCAAACACGGCCAGTCCGCCATCTTTGTCACGCGCGGCAATCCCGATACGCACATCATCCTGCGCGGCGGCCGCCAGACCGTGAATTACACCGCTGAAGCCGTCGCCGAGACCGCGGCCAAGATGCAGAAAGCCGGCCTCGACCCGCGCATCATGATCGACTGCTCGCACGCCAACTCCGGCAAGGACTATAAGCGCCAGGGCGCGGTGTGCCGCGATATCGCGGCGCAGATCGCCGCGGGCAACCGCAACCTCATGGGCGTGATGATGGAGAGCAACCTGGTGGCGGGCGCGCAGAAGCTGGAAGCGGGCAAACCGCTGGTTTACGGCCAGAGCATTACGGATGCCTGCATCGACTGGACGGAGACACACGAACTATTGAAGGAACTGGCTGCGGCTGTGCGGGCGCGGCGCGCACAATAGAGCGGTCGAGCGGGCAGCGCGCGTGTGAGACGGCGCGATTACTGTGCCGCTTTCGCAGGACCATCTTTTTCAACCAGCGCATCGCGCAGAAACTCCAGCACCTTCGGAATCGCATCCAGCGTCGACTCCGCATTGCCCTCCGGCGTGCCGCCGTAGTCTACCGGCGTGCCGGTCACCGGATGGGTGCTGCCCTTGTTCCACGCGGGAATGATCTCCGGCAGTCCGGCACGATGCCCCGCATGCGGGTACACCAGCGTGACCACCGGATAGGCGAAGTGGGCGCTGCGTAGCCGCGCTGCCGCCGTTTCCACCATCTCCGCGGAGGGCCACACGCCATCGTCGCGCCCCCCAATCATCAAAATCGCTCCGTGCGTCAGCTCGACGTGAATCGCAGCCTCCATCGCCATGTCGGGGTCGCGAAGACGCGGCGGCGCGTAGGACAGGTCACGTCCGCGCCAGGTCCAGGCGGGCATCAGGCCCGAGTAGCCGCAGCACGCCGGGTAACGCACATTGGCCGGCACATAAGCCACCACTGCTTTCAGCGCCGGAAACATGGACCCGAGTTGCAAAGCCAGCTCGCCACCGCGCGAAACGCCCATCACGCCCAACCGCTCGCCATCCACCTCCGGACGTTCCATCAGCCATCCCAGCGCCTGCTGGAAATACTCGAGCGGTATGCGCAACAGCGTGTCGGGCCGGCCCTCGCAGCGAAAGTAGCACAGGGCCAGCGCCGCGTATCCATGCGAAGCCAGCCAGGCCGCGCGCCCTGTGGGTGTGCCGCCCTCCGACCCGCCCAGCACCAGCACCGCCGCGTGTTTACCCTCGCCCGCCGGCGCAAAGAACTCGCCCCGCAGCGCGCCTTCGACCTTGGTTCGCCGCACACCCGCGGCTACTGCCAACTGCTGCAACTGCGCCGTGGCCGCTTCTTTCCCATCCACGAGAAGATGAAAGGCAATTGTTTGCGGAGCCAGGTTGTGCGGCGGCCGGTAGATGTGCACATTCTTCGTGGCCGGCGTCATGGACCACACAAGCCCCATGGCGGAAACCGTCTTGTAGGAACCCTTCATCGGCGCTTGGCGCGTCGCATCCACGGTTCCGCTTACGTCCGCAACGAACTCTGCTTCCGCTGTCCACGCCTGATCTTCGCCATCCACCAGATCCGAGCGCAAGGCCACATGCTGCCCCGGTTGGAGTCCGGTCACTCGAATCGCCGCGCTCTCATCGTTCATGACCTGCGGGGGCGTGAGCTCCAGCGTCTGCCCGTGAGCGGACAAGAGCATTGCGCAAGCCGTCAGCACAACGGCCAGCGCCTTTGGCAGCTTCATCGCAGTCGGACCTCCGCGTGAACCGCAGTATACCGGCATTTGATCGGGCCATCGTCATCGCGGCAGCCGGCAGGTTTGCTACAGTTCTTAGCCATGAAGAACCAACTGGCTCCGTACACCGCCAAATCCGCCATCCTTCTTTGCGCTGCCGTCTTTCTTGCGCTGCCACCGTCGGCCACGCCTCAATCGGCGCAGCCACAAGCTAGCGGTTCGCAGGTCCAGGTTCCCGACTGGGCTCTGCCCGGCTCGTCGACCCACAAGCAGGTGCCTCCCCCCGCCGATTTTCATCGCCCCACCGTCACGTTCAACCAGCCCATCGGCATCTTTGAAGGGCAGTCTGACATCGGCGGCCCGCTGGTGCCCGGCAGCGCCAGTTTCGATGCCGCGACCGGTCAGTACACCATCCATTCCGCCGGCTACAACATCTGGTACCAGCGCGATGAATTCCGTTTCCTCTGGAAGAAGATGGCCGGCGATGTTTCGTTCGCCGCGGACGCATCTTTTCCTGACGCCAGCGGCTATGGCGACCGCAAGGTGGTGCTCGTGATCCGCCAATCGCTCGATGACGATTCGCAGGAAGCGATGGTGGGCGAGCATGGCACAGGCATGACCCACCTGGCCTGGCGCCCCCAGCGCGGCGCGCAGATGAAGGACATGGAATATCGCTTCGGCGGAGAATTGGCCAACGTTCACCCGCACCGCATCGGCATCGAGAAGCGTGGCGACCAG
>Ga0335074_10009323_pt1 | contig 13697 bp, 11 predicted proteins | sample Lox_Sample_23_FD_206715 | JGI IMG/M metagenome (GOLD analysis project Ga0335074, IMG submission 206715) | Soil microbial communities from Loxahatchee National Wildlife Refuge, Florida, United States - Lox_Sample_2.3 | ecosystem: Environmental > Terrestrial > Soil > Wetlands | place: USA...
CCGCCATGTTCAGTGTCGTCAACGCCGTTCTGCTGCGCTCTCTTCCCTATCGCGACCCCGGCCGCCTGGTCCGAATCTACTTCAACGCCCCCGGTCTCGGCCTGCGCGACATGCCGTATTCCATGCCCGAATTCGAAGACCTCAAGACCCGCTCGGGCGTTTTTGAGGAGCTGAGCACCGTGGGCGGCGGCAGCGTCAACCTCACCGGCGGCAGCCAGCCGGAGCGCCTCGATCTCCTGGTCACTCACCCCAACTATTTTTCGATGCTCGGCGCTACTCCCCAAATCGGCCGGCTGTTTGGGCCGCGGGACAAAGCGCTGGGCTTCGCACCCGTGGTGGTGATTAGCGACGGCCTGTGGCGCCGCGCCTACGCGGCTGATCCCAACATCCTCGGCCGCACTCTTTATCTCGACGGCGATGCCTACAGCATCATCGGGGTTCTTCCGCCCGCGTTCCGCCACCTCGGACCGTCGTTTGCCTCAGGCAACATAGACGTTTTCGCCACGGCCGGATTCGTGGCCGATCCCGCACCCAAACCCGTCCGCAACGCACGCGTCATGCCCTCCGCCATCGGCCGCCTGAAACCCGGACTCACGTTTCAACAGGCACGGGCGCGTCTCGCTGTCTTTGCAGCCGAACTGCGGCGCCAGTATCCCGCCGACTATCCCGCCGAGGCCCGCTGGAGCGTCGACATCCAATCCTTGCAGGAATCTTTGGTCGGCAACGTTCGGCCGATGCTGCTGGTGCTAATGGGCGCCGTGCTGCTGGTGGTTTTCATCGTCTCGTTGAACATCGCAAATCTGCTCCTGGCCCGGGCCTCCGGACGACACCAGGAAATGGCCGTGCGCCTGGCCATGGGCGCGAGCCGCGGTCGCATGATCCGCCAGATGCTGACCGAGTCCCTACTTTTATCGCTCATCGGCGGCATCGCCGGGATCGCCACCGCGTATGGCGCACTCCATGTAATCTTGAGCTTTGTCCCGTCCAGCATTCCCCGCCTCGACGAAGTGAATATCGATTGGACCGTGCTCGCGTTCGCGCTCCTGGTTTCCGTCCTCACCGGTCTGCTTTTCGGTCTCGCGCCCGCGATCCATGGCACCAGATCCGATCTTTCGCCGCAAATCCGCGAAGCCGCTCGCGGCTCCAGCCACAGCGCCCGCACCGGGCGGCTGCGCAACGCGCTGATCGTTTTCGAGCTGGCATTTGCCGTGGTTCTGATGATCGGAGCGGGCCTCCTGCTGCGCACCTTGGGCGGACTGTTGCGCGAAAATCCCGGATTCAACCCGGCGCAGGTGGTCACAGCCGATGTTTGGCTGCCCATACCCAATGATCCTAAGGTGGACCCCTATCTCGGCATCGGGCCCAAGACCAAGTTTGATCGCGCGCTCTTGCGCCGCATGCAGGCGCTCCCCGGGATCCAGCTGGCGGCGCTGACCTCCGTCTTACCCACCACCGCGACCATTAACACCGATACCGCCGCCCTCACCATTGAAGACCGTCCGGCCGCATCCTCCGAGGATCTGCACGCCGAAATCGTTCGGATCAGCCCCGACTACTTCCAGGTGATGCGTGCCACTCTGGCACACGGCCGCACGTTTACCGAAAACGATGACGACGGCAAGCAGCGCGTCGCTATCGTGGATGAAACCACCGCGCGCCGTTATTGGCCCGATCGCGATCCGATCGGCCGCCGCCTGCGCTTCGGCCGCGACCCCAGCCAGCCCTGGCTGACCGTGGCCGGCGTCGTCAAAGACATCAAGAGCGACGGCCTGGATATCGACGGCATTCCGCACATCTACGTCCCGATTTATCAGAGCGGGGACCGAACCCTCAGCGTCGTGTTGCGCACCAGTCTCCCCGCCGCGGCCCTCGAGCCGCAAATCCGCCACGAAATCCAGAGCATCGACCCGGGGCTGCCCGTGTTTCAGGTCTCCTCAATGAGCGATGTACTCGGCGCCTCGCTCGCCTCGCGCCGTTTCTCGGCCGCGCTGGTGGCCGGATTCGCGGGCCTGGCGCTGCTGCTCTCCGGAGTCGGAATCTATGGGCTGCTGGCCTACATGGTCGGACAGCGGTCGCGCGAAATCAGCATCCGCCTGGCGCTGGGCGCCGGCCGGTCCGACATCCTGAAACTGGTCGTCGCCAAGGGCATCCTGTTGTCCGGCATCGGAATCGCCGCGGGCGTTCTTGTTTCCACCTCCACCGCCTCGCTGATGTCGGCCGTGCTCTACGGCGTCCGCCCGCATGATCCTGCCGTGTTCCTGGCGGTGCCTCTGCTCTTATTTGCGGTCGCTGCGCTGGCCAGTTACGTACCCGCATTGCGGGCCACCAAACTGGATTCCGTGATCGCGCTCAAAGAGGCATGATTCCCGTGCGACAATGCATTAAACCCAAATTCTGGAGGAATCACGAATGAAGAAGGTCTCGCGCGTGCTCGGCGCCCGTGCGCTTTACGCTACTGTCCTGCTCGCCGCATCATCCAGTCTCTTCGCTCAAAGCAAACCGCCCCGTCCCGCTGTTTCCCGCTCCGACGAAATGCTCGAACAGTGGAACGACATCGGCAACCGGCTGGTCGCCATGGCCAAGGACTTCCCCGAGGACAAATACGACTACAAACTCCAGAAGGATCAGCGCACCTTCGCACAGAACATTCTGCACGCCGCCGGAGTCGACTTCATCGTATTGCGCGCGGTCTCGGGATCGAACATCGGCCCCGATCTCGGCAAGGACCCCGAGAATCCTTCGCGCGCCGTTTTCAAGACCAAAGCCGACGTGGTGAAGCTGATGGAACAGGCGGTCTCCGACGGAGCGAAGCTGATCAAGGAACAGGGCGATGCGGGGCTGGATAAAACGGTGAAGTTCGCCTTTGGCAACCGCCTGGTCCACAATTCCTACAACTGGACGCTTGCCCTCGAACACAGCGGCGAGCACTACGGCCAGCTGGTGGTTTACTATCGCGCCAACAACATGGTGCCCCCGGAATCGCGGCCCCATTAAAATCTCGGGCCGTCAGGGTTCGGATAATACAAAATCTACCAGCACATTTTCCTCAGCAGGGCTAGTGCTTCCTAGGGTCACTGCCTGAGCGTCTGTACCGGATTCAAGCGACCACAAGCACGAGTCGAGAAGATGACTCGGAGTGAACCACCCACGGCTCCACTGCGATGCGGTATCCAAAGCCACGGACACGAACCAGCCGAGCGTCGCATCGTAGACGCACCCCGCGATCACGCCGAAAAGATCGCGGCCCTGGATCGCCAATGAGATCGAGGCCCCCAGACGCGGTTCATCCTCAAGCAGCACGATCGCAGTGTCGGTTGAAATCTCTTCCAGGTTGGCGGCTGTCTGGCGGATCTCACCCGGCCGCTGCTCGTAAGTCACTGTTACAAGTTCCGAGCATAGATATTGGCAGGAGTGAATCATACGTTTTCGATCTTGCACCGGAATTGCCAGCCGCGTCTTGTCCGCTCTTAACCAGCTGCTCTTAATCTGCAACTAGCGCGCGCGTCGCTGGTTCATCGGCGGCCAAAGCTTCGCGGCCCAGAATTCGCCGATGCATGCGGCCGACGACATAGATGCAAACCGCCATCACCGCGGGACAGACCGCGAGCACGGCGAAAATGTAGCGCACTGGCAGCGTCGTGGACAGGACGATGCCGCCCAGAATGGGCCCCGCCACCGATCCGATCTTCGCGATCGACGTGGCCCAGCCCGCGCCATTCGCGCGATAAGCGCTCGGATAAAAGATTCCGCAAATGCTGTGCATGCCGAAATGTCCGCCCACCAGAAACCCGCCGGTGATTGCGGCCAGCACCAGAAACTCGACGTGCCCCATCGAAGCGAAGCTGGCGACCAACAGCAGAATCGCCGTCATCACCGGCATCACCGTAATCGCGATCGCGCCGCGCCGGTCCGTGAAACGCATCAACAGCAGCCCGCCCAGCGCACCGGCGCCCGAATACAGCGAAGCCGCCGTAGCCGCTTCCTTGCGGGTGTACTTGAGCGCTTCAAAAACCACCGGCGTCCAGTTCACGATGAAGAAGACCGCGAGCGAGCTGGCGATGTACGCCATCCAGATGAGCGGCGTGATGGAGCGCAGCTCGCCCTGGAATAAAAGCCGCGGCTTGAAGTCTTTGTTCTTCTGGCTTTCGTCGCTCACCACGAAGGTCACGCCCGCGGGAATCGGCCGCTCCGGCGCGATACGCCGGACAATAGCGCGGATTCTGTCAGAGCCCCTCCCCTTGCTCACCAGAAACCGGATCGACTCCGGCAGGATCGCAAACAGGACCCCCGCGCATACCAGCGAAAATGCCCCGCCGAAAATGAACACCGATTTCCATCCGAATTTCGGAATCAGCCCGATCGCGATCGGCCCGCCCAGCGCCGTCCCGAGCGAGTAGCCCATCATGATCACCGTCACGATGGTGGCCCGGTAGCGCTTCGGCGCATACTCGATATTGAGCGCCCAGGCGAGCGGCAGCATACCGCCGAGCGGCAATCCGTCGATGAAGCGCAGCGCAAATAGCGAACCATAGCTGTTCGCCAGCGCAAAACAGATGGTCAGGATTCCGAACAGCGCCGTCGCCCACACCACCATCGGCCGCCGTCCCACGCGATCGCCCAGATACCCGAGCGCAAACCCGCCCAGCATGGTCCCGAATAGCCCCATGCTAAAGATGTTGCCGAGCTGGAGTTTGCTCAAGTGATACTGCGCGCCGAAATAGGGCGCCGCGAAGCTGATGAGATTGGTGTCCAGGCCGTCGAAGAAAGTGATGATCCAGGAGATCAGAACCAGGCTGACCAGAAACCGGCCCAGCTTCTGCTGTTCGATGATCTCCGATACGTCGACGGCACTGTGCTCAAGCAAGTAAAATTATATTAGCCGATGCGCCGGATCATCGAAATCGTCGCTCTAGCCGCCGTCTTCAGCGGCGCATTCTTCTTCAGCGCCGCGCCCAGCGCCGCCAAGCCCGAGTACGCCCGCCGCACCCAGAAGGAGTGCAACTTCTGCCATCCGCACGACTCCTGGAATCTCACCGACGCCGGCAAATACTACCGCGACCATCACTACTCGCTCCAAGGCTACACGCCGCCGAAGCCGCAACCCAAGCCGAGCAAGAACTAACACGTCGAACGGTGTACGTTCAAATCCCGTACAATGGAGACATAAGGTTTTAGTTTCATGCCTCAAACCAGTAGACGAACCGCCCGCCTAGAAGCCCGCATCTCGCGCGATGCCCTCGCCATTGTCCGTCGCGCCGCGCAAATCCAAGGGCGCTCGGTGAGCGACTTCGTGGTTGCAGCCGCCCAGGAGGCCGCGCACAAGACGGTAGCGGAAGTCGAAGTGATCCGGCTCTCGCGCGAGGCCACGGAAAGGTTCGCCAGTCTGCTCCTCAAGCCGCCGGCGCCGACTGCGGCCCTCAAGAAGGCCTTCCGGCGTCATCGTGCGTGGATCGCCGGCTAGGTGCCCGGCTCATTCCGCATCGAACCCTTATGCGCGGATCACGACCGAGCCAAGTTCTCGAGCGGCTCTGGAGAGCTGGACCGGTATTTTCGCGAGCAGGCATCGCAAGACATCAGACGCCGTATTGCGACCTGTTTCGTCGCTGTGAGTCTGCCGGACGGCGGCGTTGCCGGCTTCTACACGCTCACTGCCACAAGCATCGCGCTCAACGCTCTCGCCCTGCAAATCGCCAAGAAGCTCCCCCGCTATCCCGTGATACCCGCAGTGTTGTTAGGGCGTTTGGCCGTCGCGCACAGCTTCCAGGGGCAAGGGCTCGGCGGAGTGCTCTTGGCTGACGCCCTGATGCGTAGCGCCAGGGCCGAGCTCGGCGTCTTCGCCATGGTAGTGGACGCCAAGGATGGCGCGGCCCGGCGATTTTATGAGCACCATGGATTCACGTCTCTGCCGGGCGAGCCGCTCCGACTGTGTCTGCCGATCACCCAGGCCCTGAAGCTTCTCGCCGCTCGCGGCCCTCGCTGACGGGTCTCCTCGAATAGCTCGTATTCTGAATTCTGAATTCTGAATTCTGAATTCTGGCTTCTGAATCCTGCATTCTCACTTCCTCCCTCCCATTTCACTTCCATGACTGACACCCTCCCCCCAAACGCGCCATCATAGTCAGAGAGAGATGGTCGATAAGCGACGAATGACCATTGCTCTGGAGCACCCCATGCAGGCCAACGCCCTTACCGAACTCGCCCAAGCCACTTTCGAGCAGCCCGCCCCGCCGCTCTCCGCCGACGAACTCAGGAAAATGGACGCCTACTGGCGCGCCGCCAACTACCTCTCGGTTGGACAAATTTATCTCTTCGATAACCCGCTGCTCATCGAACCCCTGCGCATCGAACACGTCAAGCCGCGCCTGCTCGGCCACTGGGGCACCACGCCCGGCCTCAACTTCGTCTACGTGCACTGCAACCGCATCATCAAGAAATACGATCTCGACATGATCTACGTCTGTGGGCCCGGCCACGGCGGGCCAGGCATGGTGGCGAACACGTACCTCGAAGGAACCTACACAGAGCTGTTCCCCAACATCACGCGGAACGCGGCCGGCATGAAGCGGCTGTTCAAGCAATTCTCATTTCCCGGCGGCATCCCGAGCCACGACGCGCCCGAAACCCCCGGCTCCATCAACGAGGGCGGCGAGCTCGGCTACTCGCTGCTGCATGCCTATGGCGCGGTGCTCGACAATCCCGATCTGATTGCCTGCTGCGTCATCGGCGACGGCGAGGCCGAGACCGGTGCGCTCGCCACCAGCTGGCACTCCAACAAATTCTTGAATCCCGAACGCGACGGCGCCGTGCTCCCCATCTTGCATTTGAACGGCTACAAGATCGCCGGGCCCACCGTTCTCGCCCGTATCCCGCGCTCCGAATTGGCCGAGTTGCTGAAGGGCTACGGCTATCGACCCTATTTCGTCTCCGGCCACGAACCGGAGCCCATGCATCAGGCCATGGCCGCGGCGCTCGATTCCATCGTCGAAGAAATCAGGTCCATTCAGAAGAAGGCCCGCGAGCATGGTTTCTCCGAGCGCCCGCTGTGGCCCATGATCGTGCTCGACAGTCCCAAGGGCTGGACCGGGCCCAAGCAAGTGGATGGCGTGCAAGTGGAAGGCACTTTCCGCGCCCACCAGGTCCCGCTCTCCGAACTCGCCACCAAGCCCGGCCACCTGCGCATGCTCGAGGAATGGATGAAGAGCTACAAGCCCCAGGAGCTTTTCGATTCCAACGGAACCTTCGTCGCCGAGCTGGCCGAGCTCGCACCCCAAGGAACCCGCCGCATGGGCGCCAATCCGCATGCCAACGGCGGCCTGCTGCTGCGCGACCTGCAGCTTCCCGATTTCCGCTCCTACGCCGTCGCCGTCCCGAAACCCGGCAGCGAAATCGGCGAAGCCACCCGTGTCCTCGGCGACATGCTCCGCGACGTGCTCAAGCTCAACGACCCCTTCCACAACTTTCGAATTTTCGGCCCCGACGAAACTGCGTCCAATCGCTTGACCGCCGTCTTCGACGTAACGGATCGCGAGTCCAGCGCCAAAATCCTGCCCTCGGACGATCACGTCTCATCCGACGGACGTGTCATGGAAATCCTGAGCGAGCACATGTGCCAGGGCTGGCTCGAAGGCTATCTGCTCACCGGCCGCCACGGCCTCTTTTCCTGCTATGAGGCCTTTATCCATATCATCGACTCGATGTTCAACCAGCACGCCAAGTGGCTCAAGGTCTGCCATCATATTCCCTGGCGGCGTCCCATCGCCTCGCTCAACTATCTGCTTACGTCCCACGTCTGGCGCCAGGATCACAACGGCTTCAGCCACCAGGATCCCGGATTCATCGATCACGTCGTCAACAAAAAGGCTGACGTCGTGCGCGTCTATCTTCCCCCCGACACCAATTGCCTGCTCTCGGTCGCCGATCATTGCCTGCGAAGCCGGAATTACGTCAACGTCATCGTGGCCGGAAAGCAGCCCGCGCTGCAGTATCTGGATATGGACGCGGCCATCAAGCACTGCACCGCCGGCGTCGGCATCTGGGATTGGGCCAGCAACGATCAGGGCGCCGAGCCCGACGTCGTCATGGCCTGCTGCGGCGATATTCCCACGCTCGAAACGCTCGCCGCGGTCGACCTGCTCCGCAAGCTGGTGCCGGATCTGAAAATCCGCGTCGTCAACGTGGTCGACCTGATGACCCTGCAGCCGGCCAGCGAACATCCCCACGGCCTCCCCGATCGCGACTTCGACGCCATCTTCACTTGCAACAAGCCCATCGTATTCGCCTTCCACGGCTACCCCTGGCTGATCCATCGCCTGACTTACCAGCGCACCAATCATGACAACCTGCACGTGCGCGGCTACAAAGAAGAAGGCACCACCACCACGCCCTTCGACATGACGGTGATGAACGATCTCGACCGCTTCCACCTGGCGGGCGACGCCATCGACCGCGTGAAACGGCTCGAAAGCATCTCCGGCTACCCCAAGCAGTTCCTGCGCGATCGCCTCATCGAGCACAAGCTCTACGTCCAACGCTCGGGCGACGACATGCCGGAGATCAAGAACTGGCGCTGGCCCTCGGCATGAAGGTTCTGGTCCTGAACGTCGGATCGAGCACCTGTAAATGCTGGTTTCAGGACATGCCCGGGGGACAAGTCTGGACCGCGCGCACGGAGTGGAAATCGTCTGACAACGGCGAGGATTATATCCACCGGCTGCTCCAGTCGAGCGATTTTCCGCGCGCCATCGACGTGGTCGGTCATCGCATCGTCCATGGCGGCCCCAAGTATCGCGAAAGCGTCATCGTCACGCCCGAGGTTCGAGCCGCGATCGCCGCGCAGGCCGAATTCGCCCCCGCGCACAACCGCCTCCAGCTCGCCGCCATCGAAGCGGTGGACCAGGTGATCGGAAAAAACGTCGTGCAAGTCGCCGTCTTCGACACCGCATTCCATTCCACGCTCGCGCCCGCGGCTTATGTTTATCCCGGCCCCTACGCCTGGTTCGAACAGGGCATCCGGCGCTACGGTTTTCACGGCATTAGCGTGCAATACTCGACGCGCCGCGCCGCCGAGCTCTTGCACGCCCCGCATGACTCACTGCGCCTGATCGTCTGCCATCTCGGAAACGGCGCCTCGGTTACCGCGGTCGCCAACGGCAAGAGTGTCGACACCTCTATGGGCTTCACCCCGCTCGAAGGCCTCATGATGGGTACGCGCTCGGGCACCGTCGATCCCGCGATTCCGGCCTATCTGCTGCGGCATGGCACCAGCCCCGGCGACCTCGACAACATCCTCAATAAACAATCGGGCCTGCTCGGGATCTCCGGCCTCTCCGGCGATATGCGCGAAATCCTGGCCGCCATCGAAAAAGGCAATGAGCGCGCGCGTTTGGCCTACGACATCTACGCGCACCGGCTGACGCGCGAGATGGGTGGGATGCTGGCCGTGCTCGGCGGCGTAGACGCGATCATCTTCACTGGCGGCATCGGCGAAAATTGCGCGCCCCTGCGCCGCGATGTCTGCGCGCAGCTCGCATTTCTCGGGTTGAAATTGGACGACGCAAAAAACGCCCGGCCGCATCTCGATGAAAACATCGCCGCGCCCGGCTCGCCCGTTCAGGTGCTCGTTATTCGCGCCGATGAAGACTCGGAAATTGCTCGTGAGTGTCTGCGGCTCCGTTCACCGCAACCGGCTCATGCGTGACTCCGGCGCGCGTCTTCGGCAACCGCAGCCAAAATAGCGCTCCGCCCTTCAAACGGTCCGGCGCCGCGTCGGCCCAGATGTCCCCGCCGTGATCGAGCAGCGTCTGGCGCGAAAGCGCCAGCCCGAGGCCCAGCCCGTTTTTCTTACCCGCGGTCACAAAAGGCTGGAACAGGCGCCCCTGCAAGGACGCGCTGATGCCCGGGCCGTCATCCTCCACCCGAACCATGATGTCGTCGCCCGTCATTTCACCATGAATCGAGATACGCCCGCCCGAGCGCATGGCATCGATGGCATTCTCGAAAAGATTGGCGAACACGCGCTCCATCCGCGCCCGCTCCATGGGACACTCCAGGTTGTCCGCCACGTTTACTTCCAGCGCGATGCCGCGCGCGTCGGCCGCCGGCGCCACCGTGTTCCAGGCCGCCGAAATTACATCGCGCAAGCTGCACAACTCGCTTCCGCTCGAAGTCCCGCGCACCACGTCCAGCAGTTGTTGCAGCATGTCCTGAATGCCGCGCGAGGCGCGATAAATGTTGCGAGCCAGCCGCCGCGTCATTTCTTCCGGCAGATCGCTGTCCATCATCATCTCCGCGCCGGCGTAAATCGCGGCCAGAGGATTCCTCAGGTCGTGCACAATCGAGGTCGACAGCTGCCCAATGGTCGCGATGCGCTCGTGCCGGATCAGCTCCTCGCGGGCCTGGCGGATCGATTTGCACATGCTCTGGAACGTAACCGCCAGGCGCCCCAGTTCGTCCTGGCTGCGTACGTTGATCTGATAATCGTAATTCTGCTTCGCGATTTCGGCCGCCGCCCGGTCCAGTTCCCCCACCGGCTGCATGATCTTGCGCGCCACCAGATAAGTGATCACCAGCGCCGCGATCAATGCCAGCAGCCACAGCGCGACGATCTCGCGCCGCAGTTCGGCGATCCGCTCCCGCGCGCCCGCCAGCGGCCGCAAAATGTACAGCTCGCCCAGCACTTCGCCGCCGATGTCGCGCAATGGCGTCGGAACCACCAGATAGTCCGGGATCTGCGCGGATGTTTTCCCGAGGCGCGGCGCGATCGCGGCGGTGACTTCCGGAGCCAGCGTGGAAGTGACTACCCGGTCTCGCGAAACGAACACGTACTCGCTGCCGCCGGTCGAATTCTTGAGCGTCTGGGCGACGCCCGCATCCACCCGATACCCCGCCACCAGCGCGTTCAGCAGCGCCGGACCACTCGGTGACTGAACGTAGACCGGGGTGATCACCACCTGGAACAATTCATCGCCTTTCTGTACGAACCCCGAAGCCTGCGCGGGGAATCGGGCCCGCGCCGCGCGCAGCATCGGCAGGTCATCGTTGGGCGCGAACGATTGCGGCTCTCCCAGGCTTGCCACTACGCGGCCCTGCCCGTCGGCCACCAGGAAAAATGCGTTCTCGCGCGACACGCGCGACCATAGCTCGCCCGCCGTATCGCGGATTGTCGCGGCGTCCCGGGTGGAGAACGCGGCCCGGACGTCCGACATCGTGCTCAGGATTTCGCTCGCCATCCCCAGCCGGTCCGCACGCGCTTTCCACAGCGACTCGTAGGCCTGGAAGCTGGCCTTGGCCTCCTGCTCCACGCTCGAATAACTGGCGCGCACCACCTCGCGCTGCACCAGCCACCCGGTGATGGCAAACGCCAGAGTCATCACCAGCGACATGGGAAGCAGGATCTTCCACAACAATGAAAGGCGCGAGAATTTCATGGCGTGGCGCCCGTATATCCGCCCGAGTCGCTGGATGGCGGATAGTCCTTCCCGAACTTGTTCTTGTGCGGCAATTCCAGGTAGCCGCTTTCCGAGATCTGGATCGGCGCCAGTTCCAGCGGGCCCTCACTCAATTCCAACGTTCTGGTGAGCGCGGCCAGCGTCTCGTCCGCGGCGCGCTCGTCGAAAACGTGCAGGCGATACGATCCGGCGCGCACACTCGGGATCGCATAGCCGCCGCTCTTGTCCGACGTCGCGAAGTAAGGCGACTTCAACACCACGATCACCGCGCTCATGGTGGGATGGATGTTGCAAAACACCCGCACCACGCCCTCCCGCCGGAACGCGAGCGAACGGCTGGTCCCGGGCGGATACAATCCGATGTCGAACACCTGCCCGTTGTAGTTCGAAAACGCGTTGTGAAAAATGGGATCGAAATTCGGAAAGTCCACCGTCGTGCCCACCGAGATCGCCAGCACGTGCGGGGTGAAAGTTTTGTTCTTCTGGATCATTCGCGCGCGCACGGCCGCGGCCGGAATCACCGGTGGCCCCGCGAGCGGTTCCAGCCAAACCACGACGCCTGAATAGTCCGGATGCCTGCGCGCGCTCCCGCCATGCGACGCCAGAAGTTCCACCCGGCCGCTCACGCTCGCAGCCGGCGCGACGGCCGCCGCTATCAGCGCACACGCGCAGATTCTAGAACAGGTACGCAAGGCCCAGATCATAATGGTCGTTCAAACGGTTTCCCAGCCCGATATACGTGGTCCGCACCTGCCCGCCCTCCAGGCTCACGATCACGTTGGGCGCGATGCGGTACATCAAATTGCTGAAGTAGCCCTGATTTCTCGATATGTATCCGGATGGCAGATCGGACACCCGGTCGGCTTCCTGGCCGCCGTAAAGGTCCCACGCCAGGCGCGTGGTGATCGGTACGCGAATTTGCGCCCAGCCGCCCGTGCTGTGCACGCCGTCCACGATGCCTTCGTAGTTATGCACGATGTAGCCTTGCGGCAGCGCGCCCAAAGTGGCGACATTCTGCCCGTGGAAAAACATTCCCGAGAACTCCAGTTTCGCCACCGGCCTGACAAACCAGTCGAACGAATAGAGCTCAGTGGGAGTGAGCGTTTCGAGTATCCGGTTTTGGTTGTAATGATACCCTCCGGCGATCTCGATACGATCATTGTCGCTCCAGCGGTGCCACAGCTCCACGCGTCCCTCCGCGCCCGGACGTGAATATTCCTGCTGGCCCTGGGGCTGCACGTAGAAGTATGAATCGGACGGATAATCGAGCGAACTGGTCACATAAACGCCCGCCTGCGCGACCAGGCCGCTGTTCTCATCCAGCGAAAAACGCTGCTCCGCACGCGCCTGGGGCTGCCACAGCCACAGGTTCCCCGCACCGCTCAACGGCGCATAGCCGACCTGAGCGAACGAATTGGGATCGCGCGGTGAAATGAGGGGCTTGTCCTGGCCGAACATCACGCTGGTGTTCTTCCAGTCGACACGCAGAGCCGCGGTGCGCAGCCGAAAGACGTGATCGAGCGACGACGTGCTTCCGCCAAAGAAATCCATGTAGAGGGAGCCGCTGATCTTCCCGTTCCAGAACGTCTCGGGGCCATTGAACAGAATTCCGAGCGTGGTCTGCCGCAGCGTGCCGTCGCCGGTCATTTGCCCGGACGTGGAAGACGCAATCAGCGGATTTTCCATGTCGCCGTTATAGCGGCCGTTTACAGAAGCATTGAACAGCAGCGTTCCCGTTAGCTGAATCGGAAATTTTTGTGAAGCTTCCACCTTGGTTTGCGCCAGCTCGGCGATCCGGTTCTCCTCCACGGCCTGCCGCTCCTCCGCTGTCTCGGATTGCGTAGCCGCCTGCGGGGCCGCCGTCCCCGGTTCAGCAGGCGCCGTGCGCAGCCCCGACACTTCCTGGCGCAGGGCCCGAACTTCATCGAGTAACGCCTGATTCTCTTTTTCGAGCTGGTCCAAACGATTCAGAATCTGTTCCACCTGCGGCGCCGTCTGGGCCTGGGCAGCCGTACTCATCCCCACGAGCACCGCGCAACACACTATGCCGGTCAGCAAGGCGTTGGCAGGCTGAAAGTTATTCGAGTTGCATCTCATTTCCTAGAAGCTGCTCCAGTTTCTCCCGCACCAAAGCGGGTGAATAGGGTTTGGCGAAAACCGCGTCCACGCCGCTGCGGCGCAGGCGGTCGGAAACGTGCGGGTCCGTGGAGCCAGTGATCACGACAATCGGCATGGCGGCGTGGGCCTGAT
>Ga0335074_10009324_pt1 | contig 13695 bp, 8 predicted proteins | sample Lox_Sample_23_FD_206715 | JGI IMG/M metagenome (GOLD analysis project Ga0335074, IMG submission 206715) | Soil microbial communities from Loxahatchee National Wildlife Refuge, Florida, United States - Lox_Sample_2.3 | ecosystem: Environmental > Terrestrial > Soil > Wetlands | place: USA: Florida...
CAAACCCCAGGATTGGCGACGCGGAAGGCCATGGTGAAGGGAACGCGTCCGTAAAGAATACTAATACTAAAGTATCAATCCCGCTCGGCGCAGCGCTTTTGTAATGCTATTGTTGCCTTAGTTGGTCTCCGGAAAGAAACTCAGCGGATACATTCTCGGCCGAGTTATTGACTGAGGGAGCCGGACAAGGGAGTCTCTCACCGGACCCGACCGCATCAAACAGCCTGGACGGCGTTGTTGGAACAGAGATGTTCTCGTAGCTGTGCTTGATTTCCACTTCAATCGCGGACTGAGAGTCCCTTGATGAATTCCCAATTGCTGATTGCGGTGGTCGACGATGATCAGTCAGTTCGCGAGTCATTGCCAGACCTATTGGAGGAACTGGGATTCATGGCCCGGACTTTCTCCTCGGCTGAGGAATTTCTGCTCTCCGACGCTGCTTTGCATTCGAGCTGCCTGATCCTCGATGTCTCCATGCCGGTTATGTCCGGGCCCGAGCTCTTCCGCGAACTTCGCCGTCGAAACCTGAAGATTCCGGTTGTCTTCATCACCGCCCGCAAGGATGAAGTTGTACGGTCGCGATTGCTTGATGACGGAGCGGCTGAATGTCTGTTCAAACCCTTCAGCGATACAGGGTTGTTGCAGGCATTGAACAAAGCTATCGACGGCAATTAAATCGTCGGATGCAGCCAGTAGGTGGCTACAATGGCTGCAACAACCTTGATACGAAGTGGGAATTCCCCGGCTTTGCCGGAGAGTCGATCGAACTTTGAGAACTCCGGGAGTCGTCCACCCGCATTTGCTTTTGTCTTTGCGGCGCCGATCGTAAAAGAACGTCAGTCGGCGTTGTTGCTTTTGCTTTTCAACGGTCCCGATCAGGCCGCCCTGAGGGCCAAGCAACCGAAAACCTCCGGCTCTGCCAGAGGACCCTTCCTTACGCGTCGATCATGAGAGGCCCAAGACCCGTCAGTACTGCGTCGTGGCGCTTAGCAGTACAGTGCCCCGCGGCGCCGGATAATCATCAGTCGCTGACGACGGATAACTCCCCAGCACCGCTCGGGAGTTGAATCCGTAACAGCCCGTCGTGCACGCGGATGGACTCTGCAGCTGCCCCATTCCATAGAACCCGGTACTGCCTGTCCGGACTCATGCAGGCCAGGACCGAGCGCTCTCGATTGACTCCGGCGCCGGCGCTTTCGAGTTTCGCGTCAAGCCGGCGACGATCATTGCCGAATGCGCAAGTCTCAATCCAGGTATCGAACCCGCACGTGAAGCGTCCCGGAGTATAGAGCGCCGCAAACCACGAAAGCGCCGGCGAAGACAGGCTGCTGAATTGAATCCATCCCTCGCCGAATGGCGGGTGGGGCACGAAATGCTCCATGCAGTCGTAAGAGGTGTCGGTCGCCTGCTTCCATACACCGAGGGCGGCTTTGGCGATGCGAACCGCCAAATCTCCCCGGCCAAGATCGAGCATTGTCTTCCAGAGGAACCACTGGTGCGCCAGCCAGACGCTGCCGTTCCAATAACCATCGGGGTTGTAATAAGGAGCCGATTGGTCCACGGTGGTGATCCCGATACCCGTCCACAGGCCTTTTTCTGAAAACAGGTGATCGAGAAGCCGTCGGGTCTGCGCCAATGTGCAGATGCCGGCGATCAACGGCGACACGCCGCCGAGACCCAGGTTGAAGTTCACGCCGTCCCGGGTACGCAATATGCCGGTCGGCGTTCCCGACGCATCGTGCATCACGTAGCCAAAGTATCCCGATTCCTCATCCCATGAATACCGTTGCAGAGAGCTGGATAAGGTGGCAATGTCGCTTTCGTACTCTGCGCAGTCATCGGTGTGGCCAAGTACCTGAGCTACATGCCGTAGCAGCTTGGCGCAGCGGATGGTGTGCGCGGAGTTGACGACAGGAGTCGCCACTGAAGTCAGGTTCTGTGCATGAACAAACTTTTGCGGAGGATAATCGTCCCATCCCCCCGAGTTATAGAAATAATCCCAGGTGACAATAAGGTGGTCTTTGTGCCGGCGCGTGGTCGAACTTCCAAGACGCCCGGCCAGAAACCTGTGATATTGGCGGAGACGCGGATAAAAATAGGCAAGCATCTCCTTCGACTGCGTCCGGTTCCATAACTCCAGGTATAGATAAATCTGCGTCGGCAGAGGGGTGCCGTGGTGAATGAATGCGGATTGCGCGCCTTCCGGCGTGGTATATGCGTTCAGGTCATCGAGAGCGCGCCGAGGGTCGAACTCGAGCAGACCGAGGCCGATGAAGCCCGAATCCCATGTATAGAGGCAATCCCAGATCTTTCCCGGGGAATTATGGCGAATATAACTCCGCTGCGTATAGAGCGGATAGACAAGATTAGTCAGGGTGACGGCTGCCATGAGCTGCTGGCTGAAGCGGAACGGCTCGCCGCTCGGTGAGCACGTAAATTGAAACCCCTTGCCCTGCGCTGTACGGAAGGCGCGCTCATTGCTTGAGGAGTGCTCTTCGAAGCCCTGTAGCGCCTGGCGTACATCGGCCGGTGGGCCCGCGCAAACCATCCCGTAAAGCACCCGCCGGCTGCGCGGAGGAATGATGAGGGGCTTGGAAGCGGCATGAACAAAGAGTGAGTCCGGATCGCCCCGGTTGCCATGGCCATTGCCGAAGATGCGCTCCCGGGTTTCCTCGCTCGAGTGGGTGTGAAATGCGTCATCCAGGTCGCGCCACTTCAACTCGCGTTGCAGCGGCCAGCCGGCCTCCAGGGCCAGACCGTAACTGTTAGCCACATCGCGGTATTGAAGAAGAATGCCGACGCTCCCAACCCGCTCGATCTTCGGAGCTGGGCTCCACGGCTTCGGCGGAAAGCGGATGCTGCCCGCCTGCTCGGTTTCGGCGAGCACAAAGCCGTTCAGCACGATTGCTGCGCCGCCCTCTGAGACGAATCGCAGGTCGTGCGTACCCGCGCTCAAGGGCCCAAGAGGCACGGCTACTGTGGCAAACTCACCGCTGCCCTCGAAGACAATTTCGCCTTGCGCGGCGCCACTCATCCGAAAACCTACCCTCTGGCCGCGATCGGGCTGAAAGCGCCACACCAGCACGGCCTGTGCAAACGCATGATCGAGGTCTAGCCGGTATTGCAGCGTATCTCCTGCGTCGCGGCCGAAGCCTTGCGCCACAACCGAGCCGCCCACACAGTCCTGAAGGCGCGCTTCTCCGCGCAATTTCCCGTCGGGTACAAGGTTGTCGGTGGGGCGAGCCTTGGCGAAGGTCAAATCGGCGTAGTCGAGCGCATGAACCCAGACGGCTCCTGGCGGCAATTCGACGCCGCATAACCGGATGGGCTCGGCCGTGAGCTCTCTCAGGGGTGGAAAGCAGAGCTGCGCCAGGCAATTTACAACAATCTCTTGCGGCGCATCGGTTTCGTTCACGATCTCCATGCGCGCCAGCCGGCTATGACCGGTGAGCCGGCAGAAAGCCAGTTCGCAGTAAAGCTGGTCTTTCCGGAGCAATTCCATGCGAAATGAATAAAAATCCAGATCCGGCGCTGCTTCCCAGGGATGCACACCGGCATGGCCGGTGACGTTCGGCAACTTCGCCGGACCTTGCGTGAGCATCGGAAACAGGCTTACATCAAAGCTCAAGCCGCGCGTAACCTCGGGAATATGCGAGATGCCGAAGAGTTTCTTCGAGTACGGTCCCCACGCCGGAAGCCAGACCAGGTCGTGTGTGTTTGCGAGTTGCGCCGCGTCGAAGTGCAGATCGCCGGATTGCCTGCCGGCTTGAGCCTGCGTTTCCCGCGCCTCGGCATTGTTCTTGAGTGCGAATGAGGCCGTCGTCATCCCTGCCAGAGCCAGAAAATCACGGCGCGACAATCCGTCTGCATTAAGCATCGAGCCGCTGGCATGCCGTTCGCCGCGTGCATCATGGGTCATTGAAAGACTCCAGGAAAAATTTCGTTCCGATGGCATCTCCGGGGCGGCAGCGAGGATTTCATTCCTGCTCCACACCCTCGATCAGCACTGTCCCGATCGTCATACGTTTCGATTCCGGGTCGAGAGTGAAACGCACCAGGTCTGCTTTGGCGCCGGCTCGGAGCCCGCCTCGGCCCCCGAGCACCCTCCCCGGATTTTCCGTGGCCATGCGAACGGCGTCAGCCAGCGTGCAAACGCCGGACGCTGCGGCCCAAGCGATTCCATCCTTCAGCGGCAACGCGGCCCCCGCCAGCATCTCCGTGCCGCGCATGGTCAAGCGGCCATCGGTGTCTAATTCCACATCGCCGCCGATCGCGGCCCGGTGACTCCCCGGCGCCATTCCTGCCAGCGCGGTTGCGTCGGAGATGAGGATGCTGCGCGCGATGGTCTTGGCGCGCAACATCGATTTCAAGGTGTCCGCGGGCAGATGATGACCGTCGGCGATAAAGGTCGCCGTCAGCCGATCGTCGGCCAGTTGTGCCCAGATGGGATTGGGGTGGCGCGGAAGGTTGCGCGCAATCCCGTTGCCGAGATGCGTGCTGATCGTCGCGCCCATCTCCGCGGCTGCATGAATGCGTTCGGCCGATGCCTGGGTGTGTCCAATGGACACCAGGACGCCCTTCCGCGTAAGCGCGGCGATGAAATCCAGCGCGTTCTCCCAATGAGGCGAGAGCGTCACCATTCCTACCAATCCGCCGGAGACGGATTGCCAGCGCTCGAATTCACTGAGGCTGGGCGGGCGAATCGCTTCGCGCGGGTGCGCTCCGCGAGGGCCGTCTTCCGGTGAGATAGACGGACCCTCGACATGAACAAACGGTATGGCGTAAGCTGCCAGGCTGTCTGCGCCGCGAGCCGCGGCAATCGCGCGCAGTGCGCGCACCATCGTTTCCTCTGGCGCGGAGATGAGCGTAGGAAGGAACGTGGTGACGCCGGTTGCCGCTAGCCGTTTCGCAAGCGCGATCACGGTGTCCGCCTCGAGTATCTCAGCGTTTAAGTCGCAGCCCGCGTAGCCGTTCACCTGCAGGTCGATAAAGCCGGGTGCGATCCATGCCGGCTCTTCGCCCGAGCCTTCGTCGATCGCCTGTACGCGGCCGTCTTCGATGGCGACGACCAGGGGTTTCCCGGTGAAGACGTCGCGGCCACTGACGATGCGGGGTCTCATGCTGATTGCGCCCTTGCTGTTTGCTGCTCCGACGTTTTGGCGGACTGCCGCTCCAGCAGTTGCAGGATCAGGATGGCTGCGCGCGGCAAGTGGAACGGATCTTTGACCGGAAGCGCGACAACTTCGTCGGTAGGTTTTCCCTCGCGTGTGAGTCGCTGCCGCCACTCTCCCGTCTCGGGCACGGGAAAGTGCGTCCACGCCCACTCGGACACCTGCTCGTGCCACGCAAGACACCACGGTTCACCGGTCAGCTCATGCGCCAGCAGCGTACCGTAGAGCGCTTCGGTGTGCGGCCACCATAACTTCTTCTCGGAGTGAGGAAGATACGGCTCGCGCCCTTCGAGATCGAGTGACAGAAAGATTCCGCCCAACTCCGGATCCCAGCCACGCTCGAGGTGCCAGCGCATCGCCTCCGCCGCGCTGCGGATGGTCTCGGCGTCCCCGTGCCGCCGTGCCAGGTGCATCACGAACCACATCGATTCAATCGCATGGCCGGGCATTACAAAGGTTCCAGCCGGCGGCGGCAGCTCCTCGTAATCCCTCGTGAGAAACTCTACGAGCGCCTTGCGCTGGGGGCGCAGAAAATGGCGCATCACGCGTGCGGCGTACTCGCCGGCCTGCGCCTCAAGCCGTTCGTCCCCGGTGGTCTGCGCCAGCTCCCCGGTCACTTCCGTCAGGATCATGGGGATGCCGTGATTTCTCCATCCCGCCGGCAGCGGATAGGGAGCGGTCTCTTGAAAATCGATCTCTTCCACGCGGCGGCGCACCCGCTCCAGGGTCTCCATTGCTACGGCAAGCGCCTGCTCGTCGCGCGTGGCGCGGTAGTACTCGCTGAATCCGTAGACAACGAAGCAATCGGCATAGATGCTGGTGGCGCCTTCTACAATCGCGCCTTGCCGGTCGGTGCGGTAAACCCAGCGCCCCTCGGGGTCGCGGCCATGTGCCAGCAGGAAGCGCGCGGAGTTTTCCGCCGCGCGCAAAAACTCCGGCCGCCGGTCCACGCGGTTGTAGAGCGCGGAGAAGGTCCACACCGAACGCGCCTGCGACCAGGTAAACTTGTCGCCGCTGGCCAGAGTGCCGTCTTCATGCAGACACGAAAGCACGCCGCCATGCTCCCAGTCGATGCCATAGCGGAACCAGAAGGGCACAAACCGGTCGAGCAGCAATCCACGATATTGGCGGTAAAGCTGTGCTGGTTCCATCATCTTCTATCTTCGATCCGCCCCTTGCCAACGGGCATCGACGCCGGGTGAGAGGATATCGGCCAAAGCGCGGCCGGTGAGAGCAGTGGCCGTGTTGAACGGGCCGCTCGTGTCCTTGGCGCCGTTGCCCGCGCCGTCGTTCAGCAGTCCGAAGGCTCTGCCGTTTTCCGGATTCACGATATATGCGTCGAATCGCTGCACCGCGGTCGCAACCCGCGCGTCCCGGTCTACATGGTCGTAGTACCAGATCAGGTAGTCCGCGATCCCGGGGCTGCGCGTCCGGTCCCAGCTCGTCCGGCCCAGCTTCGACCAGGTGCCGTCGGGTAGCTGGTTTCGCAAGAGGAATTCGATGTTCGGCTTCACTGCCTTTTCAATCCACCTTTGCCATGCCGGGTCGCCGCAGTATAGGTCGAAGCTGAGAATCCCCTCGCCGACATAAGCCGAGGTCCCATACGTGTGCGAGTTCCACAGACCATCGGCCACTTTCGGGTCATTGCGCCGGTCCCAGTCGTATCCTTCCATGGCCAGAATATGCGGAATATCGCCGTCTGGCCGCATGGTGCTCAACACCCACTGCAGCGCGTGGTACGCGATCTCACGGTACTCGTTCTTGCCGGTCTCGTGATACATCCAGGTAAAGATCTCACCGCCAGTAAGCGCGGACGACAACGTGTACTGGTCGTAGATTGGTTTCTCCAGCGTATCGCCCTGGGTCGCGTGCCAGCCCGTGCCAAACGCGCCCCAGGGATGGATCATTCCGTCCTGCTGAATGGACGTGACGTAATGCTGGATCGCGTTTAGATAAGCCTGCTGCCGCTTCGCGTCTACGTGGTCATAGAGAACCACGAACAGGCCAAGCGCGCTGCCCGTGTCGGCCATGTACACCGGACCGTACCCCGTCTTCCAGAATCCGTTGGGCATCTGGTGCGCCAGAAGATAGTCGCCGTAGGCCACCGCCGTGTCCAGATACTGCCTGTTGCCGAAGATCTCGTACCCCGCCACCAGCGTCCGCATGTAATAGCCGCCGATATAGATAGTGGGGTAAGTCGCCTTTTCTTTCACAATGAAGTCGCAGAGGTCCTTCAGCAGCTCCCGCGTCCTGGCGCAATGGTGCCCCGTGCAGAACGGGTTTGGCCCTTGCGCCCGCGCCAGGGAGGGTAAAATGCCCATGCACAGGGCTACCGCACATACGGCGATCCAGCGTCCAACACAGCCCATCTCATTGCTCCTGTTTTCTGAGGTACGGATGCACATTGCCTGACTTGGCATTGCGTATTGCGGCAAACAAGATATGTTTTCTCATTCTTGGGAAAAAATTGCAACACTTTAAAGCAACTGGCGCAATTGAATTGAAACCGAAATAGCCGAATGCTCGTCTGCCCGCTTTTTGTCGTTGGCAACCTCTTGCCCGTAAAGAGATTACAGATCCGTTAGAACCGGCGTTTTTGCGTCTTGCCTTCGGCCGCCCCTCCGCACTTGAACTTGTGAAACGTTTCCTGTACTCTGATTACGAAACCGTACGCATCGCTCTTCAGGGCTCTCGTGCCGCGACCGCGGCCGCAGTGAATCCCGGGATAAACTGTTGCGATGCCGCTGATACAGTCAGGATGAGGAATGGTTCGGCAAAGCAAGGTGGGGCTTCGGGAAGTGGCGGCCTGCGCGGGAGTCAGTCTGGCTACTGTTTCCCGCGTTCTGAACGGAAATGATCGCGTCGACCCAGCCATCCGCCAGAAGGTCTTCGATGCGGCCGCAAAGCTGAAAGTCGATCTCTCCCAGCGCAACAAGACCAGGGCGCTCGCTTTTCTCTTCTGCAATCGCACCATGCTGCACACCTTCCACGCCAGAATCCTGATCGGCGCCGAAGAATACTGCGCTGAGAACGGCTGGGACATGATCTTCCTCTCCTTCAACTACTCGCCCCAGACCCCGTGGAAGGAACTCCACCTGCCCAACGTGGTCCAGCGCCGCGACGTCGTTCGCGCCGTGATCCTGGCCGGAACCAACGCCATCAATCTGATCCAGTTACTCGAACACAAAGGAATTACGCTCGTGGCTCTGGGAAACAATCTCATCAACCCGCCGCAGAATCTGCGCCACGACGTCGTGTTTTCCGATGACATTCAGGGGGCCTACGACATCACGCGGCATTTGATCGGGCTCGGCCACCGCCATATCGGATTTGTCGGCAACGACCACCTTCCCTGGTTTGCGCGGTGCCATGCCGGCTATCGCAAGGCCATGGAAGAGGCCGGCTTCAAGCCCCGCCAGGGAGTCATCCGGTCGGAAAATGACGCCGAGATCGGCTACTTGGGAACCAAAGCTCTGCTTGCCGCCAATGAGCCTGTGACCGCTATCTTTGCCGGCAATGACCCCAGCGCACATGGCGCCTACAAAGCGCTCCGCGACAGCGGGCTGAAGATCCCCGACGACATCAGCGTCGCGGGCTGCAACGACACCGTCGGGGCCTGGCTCTATCCCGGCCTCACCACCATCCGCGAGTTTCCCGAGCAGTTGGGCAAGCACATGGTCGAGTTGCTTCTCCGCCGCATCGCCAATCCCGCTGAACCGCCGCAATCCGTCACCATCCCCACGGAACTGATCAAGCGCGATTCCTGCCGGCCGGTCACGCCGGCTGCCGGCTTGAATGCTGCCCGAATCCTCTCCGGTGCCGCCGTTCTGCCTTAGCCGCCTCCGAGAGCTTCCTTTCAATGTCCCCAGACCGTTTCGGAGATTCACGCTCACATCGACCGTGCCGTCCTGCCCAGTCGAGCCGGCTCTTCAGAATATGACAAGAAACGTTTCACATATATCTATATATTTTTCTCTTGACAATCATAATTTTCTAACCAACAATCACCAAACTGGCTGAAGTTATGAAACAGAGCCAGGCTGACCCCACCTGCGCCCCACCTCTCGGCTAGATCCCGGCTGGAAAGATTAGGGGGCAGTTGTGCTCTCTGGGTTTCACGGCCGACGGACGGTTCAGGCCGGCGCCTCCTGGAAGCGAATGGCCGGCGCGCGACCGCGAGATTCGGGGCCGGCGAATTCGGAATGGAACAAGACTGCGTATCGATCACGCTTCGTAACCTACGTCAGGTTCAAAGGAAGGCGATCTCATGACCCGGTGCAAACTGCTGTTGTCTCTCTGCATGTTCCTCTTGGCAACTCTAACCGGCAGCCCGTTGATGGCGCCCCCGGTCTATGGCCAGGCTGTTACTGCCACTCTGGTCGGCTCAGTCGTTGATACCTCGGGACGGCAGATCGCCGGCGCCCATGTCACCATCACCGGGCAGCAGACCGGGGTCGTCCACACGCAGACGACCAATCAAAGTGGAAACTATGACTTCACGCTTCTGCCTCCCGGGATCTACAGCGTTTCAGTGGCGGCGCAGGGTTTTGCAAGCAAGCTCACCAGAGATGTCAGCGTGCCGGTGAACACAACGGCGAGAGTGAACGTGACTCTGAGTCCCGGCAGCGTGTCGCAGACCGTGACCGTGACCGATCAGGCGCCTCTGCTGCAGACCGACCGCGCCGATGTGAATGCGCAAATCGACTCCGTACAGGTCGAAGATCTTCCCAATGGCTCAACCCGCAACTTCCAGACCTTGGAATCCCTGGTTCCCGGCGTCAGCCTGCCGGTTTACGACCAATCTTCGTTCTTTAACGCCCAGAACTCCCAGGCGTTTCAGGTAAACGGGCAGGGCCCCATGTCGAATAACCTGCAGATCGAAGGCATCGACGACAACGAATTCAGCGGCGCCCTCCAGGTCTACATTCCCCCTGCCGCGGCTATCCAGACGGTCGACGTGGAAACCAGCAATTACGCTCCAGAATTTGGCCGCTCCACTGGGGCTGTAACCAACGTCATTCTCAAATCCGGCACCAACGCCTTTCACGGTTCGGCCTACGAATACAACCAGGTGAGCGCAACCTCGGCGCGCAGCTATTTCAATCGCACCGGAGCTTTCCCGCGTTACACCTATAACTACACGGGAGGAACTCTCGGCGGTCCTCTCCGCAAGAATCACAGTTTCTTCTTCGCCGACTATCTGCGCACAACCAACTACAGCAGTTCTTATGAATTGCTGACTCTGCCCACGGCCGCTTTTCGGAGCGGCGACCTGAGCGCCAGTCCCAGCAATATTTATGACCCTCAAACGGGCAATGCCAATGGCTCCGGACGGCAGCAGTTTGTCACCAACGGCATCCCCAACGTCATACCGGCCAATCGCATCAGTTCGATCGCCAAGAGCATCCTTGCCATGGTGCCGCTGCCCAACATCCCCGGCGCCGGCGACACGGATAACTTCCAGCAGAATCTCGGCTATCAGCAGGTATCCGATCAGGTGGACGGCAAGATCGATCAGAACCTCGGGCCCGAAGACCACCTGGATTACCGCTATAGCTGGCAGCAGGTGAGCACGGTCCAGCAGCCCTCTTTTGGTCTTGCCGGCGGGCCGGAAAACTTTCAGGGAGCGGGCGCGGAGAACATCTATAACACCGCCGGCGAGTATACGCACGTCTTTTCGCCCACATTTCTTACCGAGCTGCGCGCCGGTGTGGATCACGATTCCAACTACACCTATCCAACCGACTACGGCACCGACGCTTCCGCCCAACTCGGAATTCCGGGTGTCAACGTAAGCCCATTTACCAGCGGCCTCACCACCATCAGCGTTGCTGACTACTCTTCGCCGCTCGTGGGATACAGCCCTTATGAACCGTGGGTCCGCTCCGAGACTAACATCGACCTCGTCAACAACTGGACGAAGATCCTCGGTAACCATTCGCTCAAGTTCGGTTTCGAAATGCGGGGCAACCGGCAGGACCTCATTCAGATTGCGACCTACAGCCCGCGCGGAGTATTCGACTACGGCACCGGTCAAACCGCGCTCAATGCCTCCGGCGCCAAAACGAGTTACGGCAACGCCTTCGCCAGCTTCCTTCTTGACGTACCGAGCACCGTGGGAAGGGAAGTGAATGTGGGCGACGCCTCCTGGCGCGAACAGCTCTACTTCGGATTTGCCCAGGATACCTGGCAGGTCTCGCCCAAGTTAACTCTGACTTATGGAATGCGCATCGGCGTTCTGCCCGCGGCGTACCCCAAACAGGCAGGAGGATTCTCGCAATACGACCCATCGACCAATAGCCTGGATATCGCCGGGGATGGAAACATACCGCTCAACCTCGGTGTCGGCGTACACGAAGACCCCGAACCGCGCTTCGGATTCGCCTACCGCGCCGCGCCGACCATGGTTGTGCGCGGCGGTTTCGGCATGAGTCATACCCCATGGCAGGGACTTGCCTACGCCTATAATTATCCGGTGCGTACCAACATATCATTCAATCCTGTCAACTCTTACAGTCCGGCTCTCAATGAATCGGGCGTGCCGGAAACCCTGTCGGAGGGATTTCCGCCGGCCACCACCGTGCCCATTCCTGCGGACGGCATCCTGCCCGATGCGGCCGTCAGCTCCGCGTGGACCGTGGTCAATACGCATTACAAGGACCCCTATGTGATGTCGTACAACCTCAGTGTCCAGCAGAACCTCGGCCGCCAGTGGGTCGCCACAATATCCTACATCGGCAATCTGGGCAGGCAGATTCCGGCGAGTTATAACTTGAACGCGGGACTAATTCCGGGCGCGGGCGCAAAGGGGCAGCCGGAATATGCCACTTATGGACGGACGGCGAGTACTAACCTTGTCGGTTATGCCACCAGCTCCAATTACAATGCCTTGCAGATGCGGCTGGACCACAGATATTCGCACGGCGTGGAATGGGCATCCTCCTTCGCGTGGCAAAAGTCGATGGGGTGGGTTTCGAACTCCGTATCGGACGGCGGAATCGGTTTTTACATCGATCTGCCCCGCAACTATTCGCCTTCCAGTTATACCAGCGCGCTCACTTATGCGCAGAGCGTGGTCTACGATCTTCCCTTCGGCGACCACGGCGACTTCTTGCGCAGCGGCTGGATGAGCAAAGCCGCCGGCGGTTGGAAGATCGCCGGCATTGTCCATGTACAGTCCGGCACGCCGCTGACCTTTACCGCGGATGCCAGTCAGTTGGACGCGCCCGGCTCCAGCCAGCTTGCGAATGAGGTAAAACCATTCCGGAAGCTCTATGGAATCGGCACATCTCAACCGTGGTTTGATACAAGCGCTTTTACACAACCCGTCGGTGCGGTCCTCGGCGACACCGGCGAGAATATCTACAGCGGCCCGGGCCTGTTCACGTTCGACGCCTCGGCATTTCGAACCATCCACATCCACGACGCCCTGGCGCTGGAGCTGCGCATGGACGCCTTCAACGCCTTCAACCATCCGGTATTCAGCAATCCCAACACCAGCCTGACCAGCGCGAGCTTTGGCGACGTCACGGGCACGGTTGGCACCGGGGTGAATGGAACCGCCGGGACGCCAAGGGCGTTGCAGTTTGCCGGAACATTCCGTTTCTGAAGAAGCAGCCTGTTCAACAAATCGGCTGCCGCGCCGGTCCGGGATCCGTGGTCCGACCCCGCCCGGTCCACAAACTGAGTTCTTTAGCCAGGAGTATGACTATCATTCGTTTTCTTCTCGACGCCCTTAAGGTTGAAGTTCATCCCAACAGCGAAGCCGCCGGCAGAGCCGCCGCCGATGTCGCGGCGCAATCGATTCGATCTCTTGCCGCGGAGCGAAACAGCGCCACGGTTGTCTTTGCTACAGGCGCGTCGCAGTTGGATACCCTCCGCTCCCTGATTGCCGCTCCCAACATCCCGTGGGATCGGGTGGATGGTTTTCACCTCGATGAATATGTCGGAATCAGTGAGAATCACCACGCATCTTTTCGAAGGTACCTTCGCGAAAATCTGACGGCGCAGGTTAAGATGCGCCGGTTTTTCGAGATCGACGGAAGTTCTTCCGATCCGGAGTCGGTTTGTCGCGACTATGCCGAGAGACTTCGCGAGGCCGATCCCCAGTTATGCCTGCTTGGCATCGGCGAAAACGGGCACCTGGCCTTCAACGAGCCCGGCGAGGCCGACTTCAACGATCCCAAAGCGATGAAAGTCGTCTGCCTGGATTCCGCCTGTCGCGAACAACAGGCCGCGGAAGGATGGTTTGGGACGCCCGAGGAAGTCCCGGACCGCGCCCTCACACTCACCATCCCTACTCTGTTTCGCATTCCGCGGCTCATCGTCTCCGTGCCCGGCCAACGCAAGGCCCGGATCGTGCGCCGCGCGCTGAAGGAACCGGTCTCCGAGCAGTGTCCCGCGACCATTCTTCGTACCCATCCGGATGCGACGCTCTTTCTCGATCCTGAATCGGCCGCGGAACTCGACTTGAAAGATACCGTGCCATCGGCCGGTTAACGGAAAGGGCAAGGAAGATTACGCG
>Ga0335074_10009325_pt1 | contig 13695 bp, 11 predicted proteins | sample Lox_Sample_23_FD_206715 | JGI IMG/M metagenome (GOLD analysis project Ga0335074, IMG submission 206715) | Soil microbial communities from Loxahatchee National Wildlife Refuge, Florida, United States - Lox_Sample_2.3 | ecosystem: Environmental > Terrestrial > Soil > Wetlands | place: USA...
CGTCCAGGAGCCCGATCTCACGCGAGTCCACCGACCTGGCGACGCGGTTGTGCATCGCGCGGATGAACAGCCGCAGCGCGTACACGCTCGCCATCACCACGCCGCTGAAGGCGATGATCGCGATCGCGAGCTTGGCTTTGAAGACGCCCAGCAGGATCAGGAACTCCCCCACGAAGTTGGAGGAGCCGGGCATCGCCAGCGTGGCGAGCGCCACGATCAGGAAGATCGACGCCAGCACGGGCGCGCGGAAGGCGATGCCGCCCATCTCGCGGATGTCCTCGGAGCCGCCCGCGCGCTGGGCGAGCAGGCCGACGATGAACAGCAGCGGCGCGACCACCAGGCCGTGGTTGACCATCTGCAGCAGCGCCCCCTGCGCGCCCTGCGGGTTCAGCGAGAAGATGCCCAGCGTGATGAAGCCGAGCTGCGCCACCGAGGAGTACCCGGCGATCAGGCGCGCGTCGCGCTGGCTGAAGGCCTGCACCGAGCCGTACACGATCGAGGCCAGCGCGATCAGCAGCATCAGCGTCTGGAAGTGCACGGCGGCCTTGGGGTACAGCGGCAGCACGATCGCCAGGAAGCCGTACGCGCCGACCTTGGAGAGCACGCCCGAGAAGACCATCAGCACCTCGATCGGCATCGCGCGGTAGCCGTCGGGCATCCAGCCGTGCAGCGGGAAGGCCGGCATCTTGACCAGGAAGGCGGCGGCGAAGAACAGGAAGATCCACTCCTGCGAGCCCGTGCCCAGCGGCAGCGCCTGCAGCGAGGAGAGCACGAAGGTGATGTGCCCGCCGCCCTGCTGCGCGGCCAGCACGCCGGTGGCGATCGCCCCGGCGAGCATCAACAGCGAGCCGACGAGCGTGTAGATGACGAGCTTGATCGTCGCCTTCACGCGGCCCGGCTCGCGCCCCCAGCCGCCGATCAGGAAGTAGAAGGGGATCAGCATCAGGTCGAAGAAGGCGACGAACAGCGCGAGGTCCTGCGCGAGGAAGGCGCCGAGCACGGCGGACTCGGCGAGCATGAAGTTGAAGTAGAAGAGGGCCGGGCGCTCCCACGAGCGCAAGTTGGCGGCGAGCGTGGCGGCGAAGAACAGCAGCGTCGTCAGGCCCACCAAGAACACGTTCAGGCCGGTGATCGCGAGCTTGTAGTGGATGCCGAGCTCGGCGATCCAGACCACGTCGGTGACGTGCTGCAGGCGCGCGCCGCCGGCGTGGTAGTCGGCGATGTAGGCGATCGCCAGCCCCAGCGCCGCGAGCGAGCCGAGCAGCGCGAGCACCCCCGGCGGGCGCTCGCTGCGCAGGCCCACGATCGCGCCGAGCAGGCCGGCGGCAAGGGGGACCCAGACGAGGAACGAGAGCGCGGGCATCAGGTCTGCAGCAGGAAGTAGAAGCCGACGCCGGCCACGCCGAGCAGCAGCAGCGCCGCGTAGTAGCGCACGAAGCCGCTCTGGGCCGCGCGCACGGCGGCCGAGCCGGCGCGCACGAGCCCGGTGGTGCCGCCGATGAGCGTCTCTTCGACGAAGCGCCGCTCGAAGGTGTCGCGCGCGAAGTCCCCTATGGCCGTCATCGGCGCGACGACCACCAGGTCGATCAGCTCGTCGAAGTACCACTTGTTGAGGAACAGCTCGTACAGCGAGCGCCCGAGCGCGCTGCGCGTGCGCAGCGCCGTGGCGCTGCCGGGCCGCGCCACCCACAGGCGGTGGGCGAGCGCGATGCCGAGCAGGCCGAGGATCGTGCCCAGGCCGAGCCCGATCACGAGCAGGCCGTTGTGCGCGGGCGGTTCATACAGCTTGGAGGTGGCGAACGACGGGCGCAGGAAGTCGTCGATCACGAAGTCCGTTTTGGGGATCTGCACGAGGCCCGCGCCGACCGCGCCGAGCGCCAGCAGGCTCATCGCCACGCGCATCGGCCAGGCGCGCTCGGCGATCGCGTGCGCGGGGCCGGGGAAGCCGACGTCGGTGTCCTCCTCCTCGCCCGTCGCCGGGTTGCGCGGCGCCTCGGCGTGGTGCAGGTGGCCTTCTTCGAGCTCGCGCGCCGCCGGCACGGGCTCGCCGTGGAAGGCGCGGAAGATCATGCGGAAGGTGTAGACCGCCGTCAGGAAGGCGCCCGCGTAGCCGATCACGTACAGCGCCCAGTGCCAGCCGCCGCGCTCGCCGACCGCCAGCAGGATCTCGTCCTTGGAGAAGAAGCCCGAGAACGGCGGGATGCCCGACAGCGCCAGCCCGCCGACGATGACGCAGGCGTAGGTGAACGGCAGCGCCTTGCGAAAGCCGCCCATCTTCTCCAGCGACTGCTCGCCCGCCATCGCGCCGATGATCGAGCCGGCGGCCATGAACAGCAGCGCCTTGAAGAAGGCGTGGGTCATCAGGTGGAACAGCCCGGCGGCGTAGGCGCCGACGGAGACACCCATGATCATGTAGCCGATCTGCGACATCGTCGAGTAGGCGATCACGCGCTTGATGTCCGTCTGGGCCAGGCCGATCGTGCCGGCGACGAACAGCGTCAGCGCGCCCACCGTCGCGCCCACGTCCTGGGCGGCGGGCGCCAGCTCGAACAGCGTGTGCATGCGCGCGATCAAATACACGCCGGCGGTGACCATCGTGGCGGCGTGGATCAGCGAGCTGACCGGCGTGGGGCCCTCCATCGCGTCGGGCAGCCATGTGTGCAGCGGGATCTGCGCGGACTTGGCGAAGGCGCCCACCAGCAGCAGCACGCAGCCGGCGACCAGGTCGCCCTCGTCCTTGCCGTGGCCGAAGGCGCCCGCTTCGGCCGCGTGGAAGCTCTGCAGGAAGTCGAGCGTGTGGGTGTGCTTGAAGATGAAGTACGTGCCCAGCACGAGGCCGGCGTCGCCGACGACGTTGATCACGAACGCCTTGATGCCCGCCCTGGTGGCGGTCGTGCGCCGGTACCAGAAGGAGATCAGCAGGTAGGAGGCGGCGCCCACGAACGCCCAGCCGACGATCAGCAGCAGGAAGTTGCCGGCCAGCACCAGCAGCAGCATCGAGAAGACGAAGAAGTTCAGGTAGGAGAAGTAGCGGACGAAGCCGCGGTCGCCGTCCATGTAGGAGATCGAGTACAGGTGGATCAGCGTGGAGACGCCGCTGACGACGAGGATCATGAACACCGACAGGGGGTCCACGAGGATCGTCATGTGGGCGTCGATGCCCACGCTGGAGGCGTAGCTCCACAGCGAGGAGACCAGCTCGCGGTGGGCGGGCGCGCGGTCCAGGATCGAGATCAGCGCGCCCAGCGAGGCCACGAACGACAGGAAGATCGCGCCCGTCCCCAGCCAGCCGGCGGAGCGCCCTGGCAAGCGGCGAAAGCCCAGCGCGCTCAGCAGCATGCCCGCGAGCGGGAACGCCAGCACCAGCCACCCCCACGTCGTCGTGCTCATCTCTCCGCCGCCCCCCCGTCCGGGGTCATCCCTGCAGCTCCCGCAGCTCGTCCACGTCGATCGGCAGGTGGCGGCGGTAGATCGCGACGATCATGCCCAGGCCGATGCAGACCTCGCAGGCGGCGACGGTCATCACGATCAGCGCGAGGATCTGCCCGTCGCCGTTGCCCCACATGCGCGAGAAGGCGATCAGCGCGAGGTTGCCGCCGTTGAGCATCAGCTCCAGGCACAGCAGCACCACCAGCGGGTTGCGCCGCGTCATCACGCCGAGCGCGCCGAGCGAGAAGACGATCGCCGAGACGGCCAGGTACCAGGCGATGCTCACGCGCGTGGCCCCACGCTCTCGCGCCGCGCCGCGAACGCCTCGTGACCGTTGACGACGCCCGCGTCCCGCGCCGCCTGCCCGACGCCCTCGGCCATCGTGCCCGTGCCCTGCGGGCGTGGCGCGGCCAGCGGCGCGAGCAGCCCGCGCTCGTCCTCGTCTTCCTCCAGGCCGCCGCGACGGCGCGCGAGCACGACCCCGCCGACGGCGGCGATCACCAGCAGGAAGGAGGCGATCTCGAAGGCGACCAGGAAGCGGGTCAGCAGCAGCTTGCCGATGTAGGCGGGCGTGCCGTAGGCCTGCGGCCCCGGCGTGTAGCCGGCGCCGTAGCCGTTGACGGCCTCCAGGCCCGTGCCCAGCAGCGCGATCAGCAGCTCGACCAGCACCGCCCCGCCGAGGATCGCGCCGCCGAGGCGCAGCCCCGAGCCGACCGGACCCGCGGGCGAGCGCGAGCCGACGCCGTGCAGGCGATCGCCGATGCTCTCGCCCGCCTCGCCGCCGACGTAGGCGACGACGAACACGTACAGCACCATCACCGCGCCCGCGTACACGACGACCTGCACGGCCGCCACGAACTCCGCGCGCAGCAGCAGGAACAGCACCGCCAGCGAGACGAGGTGCGCGACCAGCGCGAGCACGCTGTAGAAGGGGTTGCGCAGCACGACCACGCCCACCGCGCCCGTGATCACGCCGATCGCGGCGATGAAAAAGAGCACCGTGCTCATCTTGTATCGCGGCGGAGCCTCACTCACCCTCGTTTCTCAGCGGCGTGCGCTCGAGCGGCTCGGCGAGCAGCATCTCCTTGGTGAAGATCAGGTCCGTGCGGTCGTAGTCGGAGAGCTCGTAGTCGTGCCCCATCGTGATCGCGTCGAACGGGCAGGCGACCTCGCAGTAGCCGCAGAAGATGCAGCGCGAGAGGTTGATCTCGTACACGGCCGCGTAGCGCTCGCCCGCCGAGACGCGGTTCTCGGGCGTGTTCTCGGCGGCCACCACGCGGATGCAGTCGGCGGGGCAGGCGGCCGCGCACAGCGAGCAGCCGACGCACTTCTCGAGGCCGGTGTCCTCGAAGCGGTGCAGCTTGTGGCGGCCGCGAAAGCGCGGGTACACGGGCACCTTCTCCTCGGGGTACTGGAACGTGTTGGTCCCCTCCGCGATGCGCCCGAAGGTCGTCTTCAGGCCGCGGGCAGTCTCGCGGAAGGTGCGCCATGCGCTGCGCCCCGGGCCGGGGGCGGGGTGGCGCAGGACCTCGATGACGTCGTCGTCGCTCATCAGTGCGTGACCACCACCAGTATCGCCGTGACGAGGGCGTTGAGCGTGGCCAGCGGCAGCAGCACCTTCCAGCCGAAGCTCATCAGCTGGTCGTAGCGCAGGCGCGGAAGCGTGGCGCGCACCCAGATGAACAGGAAGGTGAACAGCGACATCTTGAACAGCACCACGATCGGGTCCACCCAGCCCGGCGGGTGGATGCCGAACGGCATCAGCCAGCCGCCCAGGAAGATGGTGGTGACGACGCCGGAGACGACGAGCACGTTGAGGTACTCGGCGAAGTAGTAGGAGGCGAAGCGCCCGCCGCCGTACTCGGTGTTGTAGCCGCCGACCAGCTCGGCGTCGGCCTCGGTCAGGTCGAAGGGCGCGCGGTTGGTCTCGGCGAAGCTGGCGGTCAGGAAGATCAAGAAGCCGACGAACTGCGGCACGATGTACCACATGCCTTTCTGGGCCGTGACGATGCCCGTCAGCGACAGCGTTTGCGCGGTGACGATCACGCCGACGAGCGCGAGGCCCTGGGAGACCTCGTAGGAGATCAGCTGCGCCGCGCCGCGCATGGCGCCGAGGAACGAGTACTTCGACCCCGAGGACCAGCCGCCGAGCATGATCCCGTAGAAGGCGATCGCGCCGAACGCGAACAGGTACAGCGGGCCGATCGACACGTCCACGCCATAGAGCCCGACACGTTCGCCGAATATGTGCTGGACGTTGCCGAAGGGGATGATCGCGAAGGCGGCCACGGCCGTCAGGATCGAGATCATGGGCGCCACCGCGAACATGAAGCCGACGCTGGTCGTCGGCCGGAACTGCTCCTTGGTCAGCAGCTTGATGATGTCCGCGAGCGGCTGCAGCGCGCCGTAGGGGCCCACGCGGTTGGGGCCGAAGCGGCCCTGCATGCGGCCCATGATCTTGCGCTCGGCGATCAGCACGACGGGCACGAGCTGCAGCCCGACGGCGAAGATCACGATCGCCTTGAGGACCTGCACCCACCAGGCTTCGTAGTAGCCGACCAGCGCGAGCGTGCTCATCGCGGCTCCCCGCCGCCGGCGTAGGACAGCGGCAGCACGGCCTCCCGGCGGGGGAAGAGGAACTCGAGCGAGGGCGAGAACTCGACCTCGGGGGCGTCCCACACCGAGCGGTAGCCGGCGAGCTCCTGCGCTTCGGGCGGGCTCGGCTGCAGCTGCGCCTGGCTCCCCGCCGCCAGGTCGAGATCGGCCGGCGGGAACGCGCCGGCCGCCGCGCGCTCCTGCCAGCGCACGCCCCGCCCGCCGATCTCCTCGAGCGACAGGCCGGCGTAGAAGGGGACCGCGTCGAACAGCCGGGCGGAGGCCATCGAGGCGCTCAGCACGTCGAGGTCGAGGCCCAGGCGCAGGGCCAGCTCGGCGAGCACCTGCCACTCCGCGCGCACGGCGTCCGGCCGCGCGATCGCGGGTCGCAGGCGCTGCAGGCGCCCGTCGGGGTGCACGACGGTGCCCTCCTTCTCGGCGTAGGACTCGGCCGGGAAGACGACGTCGGCGTGCTCGCGGATGCCCTCGCTGAGGAACGCTGCGTGCGCGATCACCGTGCCGGCGCGGGCCAGCGCGCGCTCCCACAGCACGCGATGGGGCAGATCCGCCAGCGGGTCGCAGTGCAGCAGGTACACGGCCGCCAGGGCGCCCGCGGCGAGGCCCTCGGCGCTCGTCGAGGCCCGGCCCCGCGTTCGGCAGCGCCCCCGCCTCGCGCAGCCCGCGCCCGTTGCTCGCGGCCGGGATTTCCAGCAGCCCGGCGCCGTCGGTGTCGGCCATCGCCAGCGAGCGGGCGATGCCCAGCAGCGCGCGGGCGCCGGCGGCGCCGTTGGTGCCGGCGGTGAGCCGCTCGCCCCACAGCAGCACGACCTCGCGCGGGGGCTGTGCGCCGTCGCTCGCGGGCGCCGGCGAGGAGGAGCCGCCCGCGCCGAGCAGCAGGGCGGCCAGCTCGCGCACGGCCTGCGCGTCGGCGCCGGCCTCGCCGGCGAGCGCCTCGGCCTCGCCGCGCCCGGCCAGGGCGGCGTCCAGCGCGGCGGCGAAGGCGGGGGCGCAGCCGGGCGCGTAGCGAACCGAGAGCCTCGCGTTCTCGTCGAGCGAGCTGGCGCGCGGCGAGGCGACGGCCAGCTTCAGGCCGTGGCGGCGCACGCCCTTGCGCAGGCGCAGGTCGAAGATCGGCGCGTCGTCGCGCGGCTCCGCGTCGAGCACGAGCACGGCGTGCGCGAACTCCAGGTCGCTGACCTTCGCCTGCAGCTGCGGCTGGCCCAGCGCGCGGTGCAGCTCCAGCGGCAGCGCGCCCGCGCGGCGCGAGTCGATGTGCGGCGAGCCGAGGCCCTCGCGCAGCAGGCGCGCGAGCAGCAGGCCCTCCTCGTTGGTGCTTCCCCCGCCGGCGATCGCGCCGGTGTGCGCGCCCGCGCGCGCGAGCCCGGCGGCGGCCTCTGACAGCGCGCGCTCCCAGGAGACGGGCCGCAGCTGGCCGCCGTCGCGCAGCAGCGGCTCGGTGACGCGCTCGTCGACGTGGAAGGACTGGTAGCCGAAGCGGCCCTTGTCGCACAGCCAGCCGTCGTCGACCTCGTGGTGATCGCGCGCGAGCACGCGCAGCGCGCGCTCGTCGCGGACGGTGAGCGTGACGTTGCACTGGGCCGGGCAGAAGGTGCACACCGAGCCCGCGTCCTCGACGTCCCAGGGGCGCGCCCGGAAGCGGTAGGCGCGCGAGGTGAGCGCGCCGACGGGGCACAGCTCGACGATGTTGCCGCTGAACGGCGCCACATAGGGATGGCCGTCGAAGGTGGACACGTAGGAGTGCGCGCCGCGCTCGAGCAGCACCAGCTGGTAGTCCTCTGAGATCTCCTGGGAGAAGCGCACGCAGCGGTAGCAGAGGATGCAGCGCTCGCGGTCGATCGCGATCAGCGGCGAGAGCTCCAGGGGCTTTACGAAGTGGCGCTTGGGCTCGATGAAGCGCGAGATGCCAGCCCCCCAGCCGAAGGTTATGTCCTGCAGCGGGCACTCGCCGCCCTTGTCGCAGACGGGGCAGTCGAGCGGGTGGTTGACCAGCAGGAACTCCACCACCGACCGCTGCGCGGTCTTCACGCGCTCGCTTTCGGTGTAGACGACCATGCCGTCCTTGACGGGCGTCGAGCAACCGGTCTGCAGCTTGGGGATGCCCTCGATCTCCACCAGGCACATGCGGCACGCGCCGACGGGCTGGCCGAGCTTGGGTTCGTAGCAGAACACGGGGATCTCGACGTCGCCCATCTTGGCCGCGTCCACGAGCATCGCGTTTTCGGGCGCCTGCACCTCGCGTCCGTCGATCGTGAGGGTGATCGTCCGCTGCTGGGGGCGCGGCATGCTAGGCGGCCCCCTGCGCGCCGAGCGCGAGCTCCGAGGCGGCGTGCTCGCCCAGCCCGCGCCGCTCGCGCGCGGCCTCGATGTGCGCTTCGAGCTCGTCGCGGAACTTGGCGACGATCGAGCCGATCGGCATCGCCATCGCGTCGCCGAGCACGCACAGGCAGTTGCCGATGATGTGCTCCTGCACCGAGGCCATGATGTCGAGGTCCATCGGCGTGGCCTCGCCGTCGTCGATGCGCTCCAGCATCTTGACCGTCCAGTTGGTGCCCTCGCGGCAGGGCGTGCACTTGCCGCAGGACTCGTGGCGGTAGAACTTGGCGACCTTCATCGCGACCTCGAGGATCGGCGTGGAGTCGTCGACGACGATCACCGCGCCCGAGCCGAGCATCGAGCCGGCTTTGGCCATCGAGTCGAAGTCGTAGGGGACGTCGAGGTCCTCGCCGGTGAGCACCGGCGCGGAGGAGCCGCCGGGAAACCAGCACTTGACCTTGCGGCCGTCGGGCGGTCCGCCGGCGAGGTCGTAGATGAGCTCGCGCGAGGGGATGCCGAGCTCGACCTCGTAGTTGCCGGGGCGCTGCACGTGCCCGGAGACGGACACGAGCTTGGTGCCGGTGGAGGTCTCCACGCCGAGCTTGGCGTACTGCTCGCCGCCCATGCGGATGATCGCGGGCACGGTGGCGAGCGTCTCGACGTTGTTGATCAGCGTGGGGCCCTGGTAGAGGCCCTGGACGGCCGGGAAGGGCGGCTTCAGGCGCGGGTTGCCGCGCTTGCCCTCCAGCGAGTCCAGCAGGCCGGTCTCCTCGCCGCAGATGTAGGCGCCCGCGCCACGGTGGACGACCAGCGACAGGGTGTGGGCGGAGCCGAGGATGTCCGCGCCCACGTAGCCCGCCGCGCGCGCTTCGGCCAGCGCGGCGTCGAGCAGGTCGGCCTGGTGGGCGTACTCGCCGCGGATGTAGATGAAGCCGCGGCTGGTGCCGGCCGCGTAGGAGGCGATGACGATGCCCTCGAGCAGCATGTGCGGGCTCTTCTGCATCAGCTCGCGGTCCTTGAAGGTGCCGGGCTCGGACTCGTCGGCGTTGCACACCAGGTACTTGTCCATGTCGCCCTTGGGCAGGAAGGAGATCTTCGTGCCCATCGCGAAGCCCGCGCCGCCGCGCCCGCGGATGGCGGAGGCTTTGAGCTGTTCGAGCACCTCTTCGGGCGTCATCGCAAGCGCCTTGCGCAGCGCCTCGTAGCCGCCGCGGCGTTCGTAGACGGGGAGCGTGTTCAGCCCCGGCTCGTCGATGTCGGCGAGCAGCAGCTTGGGCGAGGCGCTCGGGGCCATGCTCAGCTGCGTCCCTGCTCGAGCGGGTGCGGCGGGTACTCGCGCGAGTTGGCGTGCGGGTCGGCGACCAGGCGCCGCGCGAGCTGCTTGTCGGGCAGCACGGGGCGCCCGGCGTGCACGTCGGCGAGCAGCTGCGGCACGTCGGCGGGCGTCAGCGGGCCGACGTAGACGCCGTCGACGGAGGCCATCGGCGCGATGTCGCAGGCGCCGAGGCACTCGAACGAGCGCACGTTGACCGCGCCGTCGTCCGCGGCCGCCTGCGAGATCGCGGCGTACAGGTCGTCGGCGCCGCGCAGCGAGCAGGAGATGTTGGTGCACACGTACACGCTGTGGCGCCCCACGGGCGTCGTCTCGATCATGTCGTAGAAGCTCGCCACCGACTCCAGGTAGGCGGGGGTCACTCCCATCACGCAGGCGACCTGCTCCATCGCCTCGGGCGAGCACCAGCCGTGGACGCGCTGGGCGGCCTCGAGCGCGGGCAGCGAGGCGGAGTGGCGGTCGGGATAGTTGGCCATGTGCGCTTCGATCTGCTCGCGCAGCGCCTGGGGCACATCGGGGGATGGGGACCCCGCCCGCCCGGGGATCTCGGCGGGCTCCTTCTCGAGGTCGACGGCCTCGTCCCAGCCGGGCACGCGCGAGCCGTGCTCGTAGCGGCGGACCGCGGGCAGCGGGCCGCCGGCGGCCTCCAGCGGCAGCTCGAAGTCGACCGCGACCTCCAGCGGGTCCTCGCCCGCGCGCGGGTCGTGCTCGGGCGCGCTCACCTGTCGATGCCGCCCAAGATCGGATCGAGCATCGCGAGCGTGGCGATCATGTCGGCGATGTAGGCGCCTTTGACCATCGCCGCGGTGGCCTGCAGGTTGACGAAGGAGGAGTCGCGCATGTGCACGCGCGCGGGCTTGGAGGAGCCGTCGGAGCGCACGAAGCAGCCGAGCTCGCCGCGGGGGCCCTCGATCGGGAAGTAGACCTCGCCGGGCGGCACCCTGAAGCCCTCGGTGACGAGCTTGAAGTGGTGGATGAGCGCCTCCATCGAGGTGGCCAGCTCGTGGCGCGGCGGCAGCGCGATCTTGCGGTCGGGCGTGATGTGCGGCCCCTCGGGCAGCCCCTCCAGCGCCTGGGAGACGATCTTGACCGACTCGTACATCTCGGCCAGCCGGCAGGCGTAGCGGTCGTAGTTGTCACCGACCGTCCCCACCGGGATCTTGAAGTCGAAGTCCTCGTAGGAGCTGTAGGGATCGGCCTTGCGCAGGTCCCAGGGCTTGCCCGCGGCGCGCAGCAGCGGGCCGGTGACGCCGAGGGACAGGAGGGTCTCGGCGTCCAGCGAGCAGGTGCCGCGCAGGCGGTGCAGGACGATCTCGTTGCGGTTGAGCAGCGCGCCGTACTGGTCCACGCGCGAGGGCATTTCCGCCAGGAAGCCGCGCAGCTTGTCCGCGAATTCAGGGGGGATGTCCTCGATCACGCCGCCGACCTGGAAGTAGCGGGGGTGCATGCGCTGCCCGGAGGACATCTCGAACAGGTCGAGGATCTTCTCGCGCTCGCGGAAGCAGTACCAGAACATCGAGATCGCGCCCAGGTCCAGCGCGCTGGTGCCGAGCCACACCAGGTGGGAGGTGATGCGGTTGAGCTCCAGGTGGATCACGCGCAGGTACTGCGCGCGCTTGGGCACCTCCACCTCCAGCAGCGCCTCCACGGCGCCGCAGAAGGCCATCGCGTTGAAGTAGTAGGCGAGGTAGTCCATCCGCTCGATCACGGGGATGACCTTCCAGTAGGACTTGTCCTCGGCGGTCTTCTCGATGCCCGTGTGGACGTAGCCGATGATCGGCTTGACGTCGCGCACGATCTCTCCCTGGAGCGTCACCAGCAGGCGCAGCACCCCGTGCGTGGCCGGGTGGTGGGGCCCGAAGTTGAGCGTCAGCAGCTCCTGGGTGGCGCCCTCGCCGTGGCCCTCCAGCTGCTCGGCGATCGGCGCGAGCGTGATGCTCTGCTCGCGCTGGCGATAGTCCGACAGCGACGGCTCGGACCCGGCGCTCGTCTGCTCGGCGCCCGGGCTCATGCGGAGGATCCCGGCGTGCCTGCCCGCCTGTCCCCCGCGATGGGGGGTCCCCCGCCGTGGAGGGCCCCCTGCGGTGGGAGGCGCCCCGAGGGGTGCGACTCGTCCTCGTTGAAGGTGAAGATCACGGGTTCCCCGCCGACGGGGAAGTCGCGACGCTGGGGGTGGCCCTCGTAGTCCTCGGGCATGAGGATGCGCCGCAGGTCGGGGTGTCCGCGAAAGAGCACGCCGAACATGTCATAGACCTCGCGCTCCTGGTGGTCGGCGGTCGGCCATTCGGGCGTGACCGAGTCCACCTCGGGCGCGCTGGTGGGCACGCGCAGCTTGACTGTGATGCGGTCGACCGTGTCCATGTCGAGCAGCTCGTAGAGGACCCCCAGGCGGGGCTCGTGGGGGTAGTAGTCCACGCCGTGCACGCTGGCCATGAACGAGTAGCCGCGCGCGCGCAGGCGGGCGAGCACCGAGCGGATGCGCTCGGGCGCGACTTCGAGCGTGCCGCGACCGCGGAAGAACACCGTCTCGTGCACGGCCTGCTCGCCTTCGGCCTCGCGCAGCTCGTGGGCGATCAGCTCCAGGCCGGTAGCGTCAGGCACCGGCCGTGTCCCTCTCTTCAGGCACCGGCCGTGTCCCCGTATGGATGCCCACCCTCCCCGTTGACCGCCGCCGGGGCCGCCGTCGTGGCGGGCGCCTCCGGCAGGACCTCCTCGGTGCCGTGCGCGTCGTAGCGCTCGCGCCAGCCGAGGTCGGGGTCGTCCTGGACCATCTTGCGCAGCTTGAGCACGCCGTGCATCAGCGCCTCCGGCCGCGGCGGGCAGCCGGGCACGTGCACGTCGATCGGCATGAACTTGTCGGCGGGGACGAGCGCGTAGTTGTTGAACACGCCCATCGAGCTGCAGCAGGCGCCCATCGAGATCGCCCACTTGGGCTCGAGCATCTGGTCGTAGATGCGGCGCACGATCGGCGCCATCTTGATCGACACGCGCCCGGAGAGGATCAGCAGGTCGGCCTGGCGCGGCGAGGCGCGGAAGGCCTCGAAGCCGAAGCGCGCGACGTCCACGCGCGCGGCCACGATCGACATCATCTCGATCGCGCAGCAGGCCAGGCCGAACGTGGCGGGGAAGAAGGAGTTCGAGCGCGCCCACGCGACGGCCTTGTCGAGCGTGGTCGTCATCACGCTCTCTTCGACGTGGCGCTCGAAGTCGGTGCCCTCGGGGTGGAAGGAGGGGTTGGGCCCTTCGAGCTCGCCGCCGCGCAGCAGCTGGCGCGAGCCCAGCTGGCGCACGCGCAGGCGCTCGCCGTCGACGTGGGCGCCGAGCGCCCGCCCGCCGGGGCCGAGCGGCTGGCGCTCTACTTCCACTCCAGCGCCCCCCTGCGCCAGACGTAGGCGAAGGCCACGAACAGCAGCGCGATGAAGACGATCGTCTCGGCGAGCGCGTAGCTTCCGTAGGCGCGCAGCTCGATCGCGATCGGGTACAGGAAGATGACCTCGATGTCGAACAGGATGAACAGCATCGCGATCAGGTAGAAGCTGATCCCGAAGCGCATGCCGCGCTTGATCTCCGACGGCAGCCCGCACTCGTACGGGTCCTGCTTGTGCGGGGTCGCGCGCCGCGGGCCGATGAGCGAGTTGAGCGTGGCGAAGGCCCCACCCACGGCGCCACCGAGAATGAGGAAGACGATCGCCGGGAGATAGCTTCGCAGCACCGGGCGCTGTTATATCACTGCTTGTGTCACCGTGTTACATAGTGGCAATCGGCGCAAAATCGCCAATATGACGGAGGCGGTGGTGGCCGGCGCGCTGGTGGTCGCGGGCTTCAACGCGGTGGCGGGACTGCTGGGCGCGTGGCTGTGGTACCGGCCCCCCGCGGCGCTCGTCTCGGCGCCGGCGGACGGCGCGCGGGAGCGCCCCGCGCGCGCGCGCAGGCCGCGCGGCGAAAGCGCGTTCTGGCTGCTGCTGCGCGTGGCCCAGGGCTCGGCGGTGGCGCTGGCGCTGGCG
>Ga0335074_10009329_pt1 | contig 13694 bp, 9 predicted proteins | sample Lox_Sample_23_FD_206715 | JGI IMG/M metagenome (GOLD analysis project Ga0335074, IMG submission 206715) | Soil microbial communities from Loxahatchee National Wildlife Refuge, Florida, United States - Lox_Sample_2.3 | ecosystem: Environmental > Terrestrial > Soil > Wetlands | place: USA: Florida...
CTTTCGCCACGGGCGTCCCCGGAGTCTTGGTGATCTACCTGATCGTGGTCGGATTCGGAGTCGCATGGTCCGGGCTTACCTTGACGGTCGGGCTGGCTACCAAGAGCAACGAAACCGTGGCGGTCATAGGCACACTCCTCACGTTTCCCCTCATGTTCACGAGCACGGCGCTCCTGCCCGTGGCCTACATGCCGGCCTGGATGCAAACGGTGAGCCGGTACAATCCGATCTCCTACATGGCGAACGCCGCGAGGGTGCTGATGGTCAGTGGATTCGACGCGACGGTTCTCATACAAGCCTTCGCAGTGATCGGGCTGATCCTGGTCCTCACGTGGAGCTCGACCCTCTGGCTCTTCCAGCGTGTGGTGAGTTGAAGTCGGTGCGGCTGCCTTCCGGCGTGCGCATCGCGGACGTGACGCGATCTCGCGCGTGGATCGCAGTCCTTTCGCGGGCCGCGCGCGGTGTCGGACCCGGCGGTGGTCGAAATGGACTGGTCGGGATTTGAACCCGAGGCCTCCGGTTTGCAAAACCGGCGATCTTCCGGACTGATCTACCAGCCCATCCCGAAGGGCAGTCGCGGGTCGCGGTCTTAGCCCTTGGGGAGCGCGGGAAACGCCATCTACCCGGCCCGGGTCGGCCGCCCGTGCGGCTGAGCGCGTTCACGGTGGTCGATGGCACCGGGGGGGCGGGGGACTCCGTCGGGGACCGCTACGCGGACGTGCTCGCTCTCGCCGAAGCCGCCGAGGAGTCGGGGCTCTCGACCCTCTGGGTCGCCGAACACCACTTCCAGCCGGGCGGAGTCTGCCCATCGCCCCCGGTGCTGCTCGCCGCGTGCGGCCAGCGGACCCGTCGGCTGCGCCTCGGCGTCCTCGTGAGCGTCCTGCCGTTCCATCGCCCGATCGAGCTCGCCGAGCAGTACGCGATGGTCGACCGGCTCACCGGGGGCCGTCTGAACCTGGGGGTCGGCAGCGGCTACATCCCGCTCGAGTTCGAAGGGTTCGGGGTCGACCCGGCGACCAAGCGGGAGAGATTCGACCGGGGCTTCGACACTCTCCTCGCCGCGCTCGACGGGCAGGAGGTGCGGGCGGACGAGCCGACGGCGCACCCGGTCCGGCTCAACGTCCTCCCGCTCCAACGGCCGCATCCTCCGGTCTGGATCGCGGTCCAGCGGCGGGAGGCGATCCCGTTCGTCGCGCGCCGGGGGGCGTCCCTCGCGCTCGTACCGTATGCGACCGTGGCGAACGTGGACGAGCTGGCCGCGGAGATCCGCGAGTTCCGAGTTGACCTGCCGTCGGACTCGCACGCCGAGGTCGCCGTCGCGCTTCACGTGTACGCCGGCGATCGGACGGACCGGGCGCGGGCCGCCCTCCAGCGGTACCTCGACGACCGCCTCGCCACGCAGAGCACCTTCTACCAGGAGAAGGTGAAGCGGGACCCGCACCACGCGGACGCCGCGGCGATCGAAGCGAGCGGGTTTGCCCTCCTCGGAACCGCCACCTCCGTCGCCGACCGGCTCCGACGGTTCGCGGATATCGGCGTCGATGAGGTACTCGGGATCTTCGATTTCGGTGGGCTTCCGCGGGACGAGGTTCGGGCCTCGGTCCGGGCACTCGGAGCGGCCTTCTCGCGCTGAATCCTCGATATCGAAGAAGGAAGGGGTTCGCCTGTTCCGACCGGCGGGGTCCTACTCAGGGCCCGACGGGGGCGTCGGGAGGGGTGGCGGTGCGTCCCCGGACGGAGAGGACGGCGGCGCGCTCGGCGCCCCGGGCTCCTTCCATTCCGTGGCGGGTGCGGTCGAGGGTGGCGGGGCCGCCGGCGGGATCGAACCGGTCGTCGCGGAGTAGGTCGGTCCCGACGACATCGTCGGCGGGCGGCGCCGGATCAGGAGCACCAGCAGCACCGCGACGACGAGGATCACGATCAGGAGGATCAGCCAACCGACCGTGAGCCCGCTGCCCGCTCCGAGGTCCATGCTGAGCACCGACGGGTGGGCATTCACCGTGATCCCCGACTCGCCGTAGCAGTCACTGTAGTAGCTATCGCAGTTCGGGCCGTAGAGACCCGGCGCGTAGACGTAGAGGTCGAGGTAGACGAGCCCCGACGGGGTGTTGGATGGGATCGTCAGCGAGATCGTCCCGGAGGAGGCGGTCGACGTCCAGACCGGTTCCACGAGCGTGTCCCCGAGATAGAGATAGAGCGTGTACTGTCCCGGGAGCGGTACGCTGCTGAGCGGGCTCAGCGACCAGGTGACCTGAATGGTCTGGCCCGGTTGGAAGCTCCCGTCGGAGTAGCTCGAGGGGGTGCTGACGCCGACGAGCACGGCGAAGCCGGTCTCCAGTTCGACCTCGGTCTCGGCCGTCGCATAGACACCGTTCGCGGGCGACTGAGCCCACGCTTCGACCTCGTACCACGTGGCGGGACTGTTGCTCGGCACCGCGAAGGTAATGGCTCCGCCGTCCGCGACCGTCCCGACCGCGACGACCGCCTCGGCCGTTTCGATGTCCGCGGGGAACGAGTACCAGTAGCCGGTGATGTTGTAGTAGATCACGCTACCAGGGGTGGCGGTCGGGCTCAGTTCCACGGGGAACGAGAGCGTCTGCCCACCGGTGAAGTAGGTCGAGGGCGCCGCGAGCAGCAGGATCGGCAGCGCGACCTCGCCGGCCGCCAGCCCCTCGAACAGCGCCGAGCCGTTCGAGGCGACGACGAACACGTAGAAGTCGCCGAGGTAGCCCGAGGGCAGGGTGAGGGTGAGCATCCCTGTGCTGGCGGTGGAGTTGATCGTGCCGGTCGACGCGAGCGCGCCGTCTAGGGTGATGATCCCCCACTGGACCGCGTGGAGCGTGCCGACCGAGGCATTCGTGGTCCCGAGGCTCCAGTTGGCGAAGACCGTCTGGCCCGCCACATAGAGGAACGAGTTCAGCGCGACCGAGACCGCGCCCGAGTTCGCCGGCGGAAGCACCTGGAACGTGTAGTTCTCGTAGGCGTTCGCGTACCCGGCGATCGCGGCGGGGTCCGAGACGGTGATGTTGACCGTGTTACCCGTGAACGGATAGGTGTTGTACTGGGTGAACGGTGGCGCGCTCGGGATGAACGAGATGGAGGCCGGACCCGTGGCGTTCGTCGTCACGGAGGCAGGCGGGCTCCCTCCGGGGGTGACGTTCTCCAGTCCGTTCCAGTACGAGAACGAGACCGTGAGTCCCGGGATGTCGGTGGTCGTCCGGCCCGAGCCGTGGGCTTCTACCCAGACGCAGACGAAGACCGGACTGCCGCTCGTGAACGTGTCGTAGCTGCCCCCGGTGAAGTCGCAGCCGGGGGACGGACTGACGTTGACCCGCTCGATATGGACCGCCCCCACGTAGAAGGTGATCGAGGAGGACTCGTTCTCGGCGATCTCCCCGGAGACGTTCGTTACGGCCCAGATGTCGACTGTGATCGCCGTGTCCGGCGTCGCGTTGGCGGGCACCGAGAACGTGAACGAGCCGGCCCCCTCCACCGGGAGTGGATAGAGCCCGGGAGAGAACAGGTCGAGAGCGGTAGCGTTCGTGTACTCCCCGTTCGCCGTCACGGACGTGAGATGAGAGTACGCCGCGCCGGTACCGTAGTCCGTCGCGACCCAGGAGAGCGTGACCGGCTCACCCGGCACGACCACGGAGTCGCTGCTCGGATTGCCGGCGACGAGCATGGAGTAGGAGACCAAGGTCAGGTTGACCGCGGTGAAACCTCCCAGCGGTGCGGAGGCCGTGATGTTCCATCCGCCCCCATACGGAACGGTCCCGGGGAAGGTGAAGGAGAGGTGGTTGTCCGTGGGAGTGATGTTCTCGTGGGTCGTCTGATTGATGTTGAGGGTCGCCGAATAGACCGGGTTCACGAACCCGTCCCGTGTGGCGTTCAGGTCGTTGATCGTGACGTTGACGGCGAGGTCGGCGACGGTGTCGCTGATCGAGAAGTAGATGGTGCTCGCACTGGGATAGCTCCCGTCGAGCGAGATGCATGCACCGATGCAGAAGTTAGTGGTCGACGTTCCGTAGCCGTTGTACGTGGCGATCGAGATGTCCCCGGCCGCCGGATGTGCCACCGCCGGGGCGGCCGACGCGGCGCCCGCAAGCGGACTGCTCGAAGCCCCCGAGGCCCCGGGTGCGAGCCCGAGACCGACCAGGACCGAGGCGATCATCAACACGGCGAGCGCGAGCGCAGCCCACTGACGCGACATCGGTAGAGACCGCGTGAATCGGGTATATGAACTAATCGGTCCCGACGAAGGTGCCCTCCGCCGGGTGGGAGGGGGGTCGAACCCGCCGCGGAAGCGGGTCAGGCCGGTCCCGAACCGACTTTATCTCATGGCGAGTACGGTCGACCGCCATGACCGAGATCCTGCCCGGCGTCCACCTCGTGGACGGCGTCGACCCGAGCCCCGACTTCTCCACCCATGTGTACCTAGTGAAGGACAAGGGCTCGACGTGGACGCTGATCGACACGGGACTACCGGGGGCGCACGCGGCGATCGAGCGCTACCTCGCCCAACAGAAGATCGACCCGACGTCGATCAAGAAGATCTTGCTCACCCACCTCCACCGGGACCATGTCGGCTCGCTGAAGCCGCTCGCGAATCGCACCCGCGCCAAGACCTTCGCCCACTGGATCGAAGCCGCCTTCATCGCCTGCGACCCGCCGTATGCCGGCCCCGGGGCTGCGCCCGCCGAGCCGTTTACGGTGGACGAGACGTTCAAGGACGGGGACTCGATCGACGCCGCGGGCGGTCTGATCGCCTACCACACTCCGGGCCACACTCCCGGGCATACGTCCTACTATCAGCCGGAGCGGAAGCTGCTCTTCTCCGGCGACCTCTTCTTCGTCCAGGGGACGAAGGTCGCGCTCACTCCGGACGAGTACACCCATCATCCGTCGACGGCACTCATCTCCGCCCGCCGGATGAACCAGCTCTCCGTGGACTCCCTGATGAGCTATCACGGCGGGCCGATCCTCAAGGACGGTGGGAAGGCGATGCGCTCGTTCTCCGCGAGCGCGTCGGCGACCGGACCCCGTTAGTTTTTGGGGGCGACCGCCCCCGGGTGGCGGCAGTGGGACTGGCCAGATTTGAACTGGCGTCTCGGAGTCCCGAACCCCGAAGGATGGACCAAGCTACCCCACAGTCCCGCGGAGGGCCGACCACGCTCGTCGCTATTTGAGGATGCGGTCTTTTGCGCTCGGGCAGCTCTCTTCCGACAGGGGCTTTGTGGGCTGGTCCTCCCCGCCTGACCGAGTCAGCCGGAGCGAAGAGGTCCCCTACCATGAGCGCAAACTCTCGCCGTGAGTCCCTCGTGAACCGTTCGCCGGCCCTCGCCGAGTGGACAACCCGGCGCCCGAACTCGGCAATAAGTCAATATACTTGACTGTCTATTGCCTTTACCAATGGCGACGGCTCAGGACGTCCGACTGCGGTACGAGGGTGCCCCTCTTTCTGCCCTGCTGTACGCGACCCGGGGAACGTACACGGCCGCGGTCCGCCGGGCCCAGGCGAAGCTCGGATACGCGGACGTACCGGCGTCCGGTGAGTTCATCCTCAATGCGATGGAGTGGAGCGGGGCCCCGCTGGAGTCGATCGTCAGGTTCATGGGAGTTTCCAAGCAGGCGGTCAGCCAGTCGGTCGAGATGCTTGTCGACCGGGGCTATCTCGAGCGGGGGCGGGACCCATCCGACCGCCGCCGGGTGACCCTGTCGCTGACGGAGCGGGGACACGCAGCCGGGAAGGCCGGAAGAGCGGCCATCGAACAAGTGGACCGCGACCTTCTCGCGCGTGTGGGCCGCACGGCCATCGTCCATGCGCGATCGGTCCTGGCGGCGCTCCTCGAGATCAAGCGCACGGCCGAAGCGTCCGACCCACCGGGGAAGGCATGACGGTCGACTCCCGCACGGGGCCGTTTCCCCCCGTCACCTTCCGGGCGAATTCGGTCCTGCGGAGCGGGCGGGGGCCGGCCCGTGACGAGTCCTACATTACGGGGCGCAAACGGAGAAGAAGTCTATGAGCGGAGTCAAGTTGGCACGATTGGCGGATCGAGACGATGACTATGCCCGACTCGGCCTCCAGCGTGGCCAGGTCGCCCCCTGGGAGGACGGGATGCGCACCTCCGGAGGGCGCGGGAGCTACGAGTGGTGGTACTTCGACTCTCATCTGGAGGACGGCTCCTCCCTCGTGATCACCTTCTACACGAAGTGGATGCTCCAGCCGAAGGGCCCCGAGGCGCCGATGGTCATGGTCAACCTCGACCGGCCCGGTAAGCCGACGCAGCAGGTGACCGTCCACGGCACTCCGGAAGAGTTCCGCGCGAGCAAGGAGAGCTGCGATGTTCGCCTGAAAGACTGCTACTTCCGCGGGGACCTTCACACCTACCAGATCAAGGTCGTGGGCGAGGGACTCACCGTCGAGGCGGAGCTAGTCGGGCAGGTGCCTTCCTGGCGCCCCGAGACCGGATACAGCTACTTCGGAGCCCACGACGAGCACACGTTCGCCTGGATGCCGGCGGTTCCTCAAGGGAGCGTGACGGTCACTCTCACGGAGGGGAACTCCGCGCCTCAGACCCTCACCGGGATCGGCTACCACGACCACAATTGGGGCGACGTGGTCATGTCGAAGCTCCTCAATCACTGGTACTGGGGACGAGCGCAGGCGGGGCCGTACTCGGTGATCGCGGCGTACCTCTACGCGACCGATGAGTACGGTCGAACCGAGCTGCCCCAGATCTTGCTCGCGCGCGACGGTCGGGTCGTCGCGGACCAGGCGTCCAAGGTGCGGCTCATCCTCGAAGAGCTTTCCACCGACCCGAAGAGCAAGAAGCCGGTGGCCGACCGCGTGATCTATGACTACACGCAGGACGAGCGGGTCCGATACCGCGTGATCTTCCAGCGCAGTGAGACCATCCTCGACCAAAAGTTCGCGGACACGGTCACGGGGATCAAGCACGTGCTCGCGCGCATGGCGCGAGTGGACGGGGCGTACCTCCGCTTCAGCGGTTCGGTGACGGTCGAGAAGTACGACGGCGGGAAGCTGGTCGAGGAAGCGAGCGATCCGGGGATCTGGGAGCTGATGTATCTGGGCCATGTGGAGTGAACAGCAATGCAGAAGAACGAACGGAGCAAGCGCGGACCGCGAGTATCCACGACGGGTGGAGCCGCTATGACCAAGACGTCCCGAACCTCGAACTCCCGGTCCGAGGACCTCGACTTCCCGAAGGAGCTCGAGCGCCTTCTCGCCGGAACCGGGGTCCGTCCGTCCGACACCGGCGGGAAGATCTCCTTCGTTGGCCAGGACCCGATCTTCCCCAGCGCGATCCGCTTGGGTTCTGTCTTCGCACTTTCCGCGATGGCTGCCGCCGTCGGCGCGGCGTCGATATGGAAGCTGCGAACCGGCAAGGGCCAGGACCTCTCCATCGACCTGCGCCGGTCGTCCCACGGGATCGACCCGGAGCTGACCTTCGGGCCGACCGTCAACGGCTGGCCGTATCCGAACCCGATCGGGAACTCGCACCCGTTCTCGGTCTTCCCGTTCGAGACGAAGGACGGTCGGTGGGTCTATCCGTCGGCCGTGTACCCGGCCCAGCAGTTCGCCTGGACCAATTTCTTCAACTGCGGGGCCAACCACCACAGCGTCGCGGACGCGATCAGCAAGTGGGATTCGCTGGAGCTCGAGAACGCGGCCAACGAGGCCGGCCACACGATGTGCATGGCTCGGACGGCCGACGAGTGGGCGAAGCACCCGCAGGGCCAGTACCTGGCGCAAGAGCCGGTGATTGCGGTACGGAAGATCGCGGAGGGCGATCCCCAGCCGTTCGGTCCCGGGGACCGGCCGCTCAGCGGGGTCCGGGTGCTCTCCGCCACGCACGCGGTCGCCGGACCCGTGGTCGGGCGCACGTTGGCGGAGCAGGGAGCCGAGGTCCTTCAATTCAATCGGGTCAACGACTTCGAGCACCCGTGGGTGTACGACGATGCGAACGTCGGATTCCGTTCCACCTACCTCGACCTGCGCCGGCCGGACAACGTGGCGAAGGGCCTCGCGCTGGCCAAGCAGGCCGACGTCTTCGTCGACAACTTCCGGGGTCGCAAGCTCGCGAACTTCGGCTTTGCCCCGGAACAGCTCGCCGCGGACCACCGGGGCATCGTGGCCGTGAGCGTTCGGTGCTACGGGTGGGGAGGTCCGTGGTCGGAGCGGGGCGGCTTTGACATGCTCGGATCGTCCGCGTCCGGAGTGGCGATGGCCGAAGGAGAGAACGGGAAGCCGTCGATGCCGCCGACCGCGCTGATCAACGATTACGTGACGGGTTACATGGGTGCCGCCGGCGCCACGGCCGCGCTGTATCGCCGGGCGAAGGAGGGCGGAAGCTACCACGTGACGGTGAGCCTCACTCGCAACGCAATGTGGTACTTGTCGCTCGGGCTCATCCCCCCCGAGGAGCGCACCTTCGCCACGAATCCGTTCCGCCAGTACGAGACGCTCGTGACGAAGCCGGCGGAGCTCGTGCCGATCGTGATGAAGTTGCGGCAGCGGTTGCTCCCGCCCGAAGTCATCGAGCGGGACACCCCGCTGGGTCGGGTCCGGCGACTCGCCCCCGCGGTGCACTTCTCGCGCACGCCGGGCGCCTGGAACGACCCGATCCTCACTCCGATGGGGGCGGCCACGCCCGCGTGGCTCGGCGCCGGGTCCCCCTAGCGGGGCCCGAAGTGGGGGGCGTGGTCGGGCTCTCGGGGCTCGCCTCGGTCCCGCCGGGCGCGCGCACCGTTGACCGCCGGGGCCTCCCCGTGAGGCGTTTCGGGACCTCTCGGGCGAGGTATTCAACCACCCGGCCCTTCTTGGACTGGGTCGATGGCCGAGTCCTCCACGGCTCCTCCGCTCCCGGTCTCTCCGCTCGCCTCGCTCTCGTGGAGCATCCCCGGGTTGCGCGAGGACCCGACGATGTGCGTCCGCTGCCGCTCCGCGCAGCTACTGTGCGGCAAACCGGTCTGCCCGATCCTCGTCAAGTACCACGCCTTCGAGCGCACGCTGCCGCTCGTAGGGGGTCACGAGCTCTCGGGTAGCTCCCCCCCGGGCGTGTTCGTCGGACGATACGGCTACCCGAAAGTGTCCTTCGGCCCTCTTCTCAGCCCGAGCCATGGGTCGACCGAGCTCCTGGACAGTCCGGAGGATTGGGTGGGGCGCTCGGTCGCCGAGGTCGTCTCCTTCCGCACCGGCCTGGTGCGCGGCACCTCGCCGATCCGGGTCACGGACGCCGAAAAGCCGATTCGACTGCTCGAGGACCTCCAGCTGCTCGGGATCGCCGCCGAGTCCGCGGAGAGCGAGACGAGGTTCCGACGGCCCCCCCGGGGCCACCTCGCGCTCTCCGACTCGACCCCTCCGTTCGGGCCGTCGGCCCCGATCGAGCGCTTTCGCCTCGACGTCCGACGCGTCGACCCCCATCTCGACCGCCTGACGTCGGATACCGCCGCGAACGCCCGCGTCGCGGTTGCCGAGCTATACCAGCGCGGCGTGCGCGTCAGCCGGATCCAGCGGGCGTTCAGCGTGGGAACCCTCGGGCGCCGGGGCCGGCGACGGCTCGTCCCCACCCGCTGGAGCATCACCGCCGTCGACGACCTCCTCTCCAAGCAGAACTTGGAGCGGGTCCGCCAGCTGCCGGAGCTCTCCGAGATCCGCGTCTACCGGCTCACCGCGCTCGACAACCGTTGGCTCATCGTCCTTCTGCCGGGCGCCTACCGGTACGAGTCGATCGAAGCGTGGTATCCGAACACCCTGTGGAACCCGAACCCCACGAACCTTGTGGTCATGGGCGACCACGAGGGGCACGACGGGCGGACGACCTACGCCTCGATCGGAGGCTGCTACTACGCCGCCCGTCTCGCCACGAGCGAGTCGCTCCTGGTCCAGGGCCGGCAGGCGGGTGTGGTCGTCCTCCGCGAGGTCCATCCCGGAGAGATCCTTCCCCTCGGGGTCTGGAACGTTCGAGAGTACGTCCGGGCCGCGCTCGCCCGGCCTCCCGAGCGACTCGGGACGCTCGCCGAGCTCTCCGAGACGATCGCGACCACGTTCGCGATCCCGGTGTCCCGATGGCTGGCCGCGAGCGCGGTGCTCCACGAGGCCCGGACCCAGCGCCGCCTCGACGATTGGCTCGAGGCGCGACCGCCCGAGCGCGTCCCCGAAGTTAGCTGAACCGCTCTCCGCAGCGCCCGCAGAACGTGTCGGACGGCGTGCGCGCCGTCCCGCACTTCGGGCACTCGGTCGGCGTTCGAGGGACGCCGCACCCGCGGCAGAAGACGTCCGACGGGTTCGTGGGATACCCGCAGTTCGGGCATCGAGAGGCGCTCGCGGCGGTCTCCGCCGCAGCTTGGGGATCGGCCGCGGCGGCCGCCGCGTCCACGTTCCGCGATGCCGCGGTCGGGGCGACGGTCTCGACGTGGCCGCCGAGGCCGCGCCGACCCTTCAGCGCGAGGCGGAGGGCGTCGGTGTACTGGCCCGAATCGAACGCCGTACGGGCCTTGTCCTGGAAGTCGACCCCGGCGAGCGTCGCCGGTGCGGACGGCCGAGCGGCCTTCGCCTCGGCGAGGTCGGAGTCGAGCAGGTGCATCTGGAACTGCGCCTCCGCGCGGCCGCGGGGCAGGTTCGGAGCGGCTATCGGCGGGGCGGCCGACGCCCCGGGGGAGGGGGACGGGCTCGCGGCGAGCGACGCGGACGCCCGGGGTCCGGCGCGGGACGGGGCCGGTTCGGCCGCGCGGACCGTCGGCAGCGTCATGCCCCCCTGACGGGCCAGCACGAGGGTCTCATGGGCCGACTGCGCGAGCTCGTAGGCCCGGTCGAACTGCCGGAGGTCCATCGCGGACTGGGCCTGCGCGATCTGCTCCCGCGCCCGCGCGACGTCGTTGCCCTGCCGGGCGACGATGTCGGCCTCCCGCCGGGCCATCTCGATCCGGTTGAACGCCCGGTCCGAGTCGAGCCGGGGGGAGTGGGAGAGGTCGCTCAGCAATCTCGCCCGTCGCTGCTTGAGCCGCTTGAGGGTGAGGAGCAGGACGGCCACCACGGCGACGCCGAGGACGACCGCGGCGAACAGAAGGTAGTAGACCTGCTCGGTTGCCACGCGCCCCCCTCCGCCCGGCCCGGCTCCCGCGGGAAGCGGACCACGATGTAAGTGGCGGTCTCCAGTATTTAGACCGACGGTCGGCGCCGCCCCCGGACCCGGCGTCCGCGGGGTGCGTCGCGGTCGGCTTCAGAAGACGCTGAGCTTTCCGGTCAACAGGCGCCGAGGGATCGAGTCGATCTGGTCCATCCAGCCGTTCGCGACCCCTTCCGCCTTCGACTTCACGGCCGAGAGCTTGACCCCGTCGGCAGGCAGGATCTGCAGGCTCGCGACCTGCGGCTGGTCGACCGGCTTGCCGATCTGGGAGAGGATCTTGACGTGGACCTCCTTGACGTTCCCGCCGGTCTCCTTCACGATGTCCCCGGCGATCAGGTTCCCGAGCAGGTTGTAGATCTTGCCGACGTGGTTGACCGGGTTCTTGCCGGCCGACGCTTCCAGGCTCATCGGACGGCAGGGAGTGATCAGCCCGTTCGCCCGGTTCCCCCGGCCGACCGACCCGTCGTCCCCGGCCTCCATCGAGCAGCCGGTGACGGTGAGGTAGTAGCGGCCGAGCTCGGGGTCGTCCGCCGTGTTGACGTCGATCACGACCTCCCGCTGGGTCATCTTCGCGGCCTGCTCGGCGAGCTGCTCGCCGACCTGGTCGCAGACGGAGCGGTACTCCTTCGGGTTCGCGACCTCGCTGTCCACCAGGGCCGCGGCGACCGTGAGCCGGATCTTGTCGCCCTGCCGATAGCCCATCACCTTCACGTCCTCGCCCAGCGCGGGGATCTTCTTCTTGAGCTTCAGCGTGAGGAAATGCTCGCTCTCGAGCACGAGCCGCTCGAGGTCGGAGAGCGGCGCGAACCCGACACCGAAGGACGTGTCGTTCGAGAGCACGTTCTTCTGTTCGAAGACGCCGCGCAGGTCGACCGAGCCCTGGCCGATGCGGCAGTCGAACTCGACGTGACGGTCGATGTCGATGTGGGCGCAGACCGATTGGACGTACTTGCGCGCCGCTTCGATCGCGGTGTCGCGGATCGGGAGCTTCTCGCCGTTGACCTCGGAGGTCGCCCGGCCCACCAGCAGCATGTAGATCGGCGCCGTCACCTTGCCGCCGCCGAACGCCGGTTCCGAGGCGCCGCCGACGACCTGCGTCTCGTCCGTGTTGTGGTGGAGGATGTGTCCGAACTCGTCGAGGTAGAGTCGGCTCAGCGCGCGGCTGACCGACTCGGAGACTCCGTCCGCGATCGAGTCCGGGTGGCCGAGCCCCTTCCGCTCGACCATCTCGACGGCTTGGTCCTCGATATGGACGGTCCGCAGCGGCTCCACCTGGAAATTACGGGGCATCGAGGTCACTCGGTCGGCGGAGCCGGGGGTGGGTTTAACGGTTGCGAGGCGCGTGGGTCGCGGCGCGGGGATTTCTCCCTCAGTGGTTGCGTCCCGCGCAGAGCGGTTTCCTCATGTGCGGGCCGGCCCGCGCGTACCCGTACCTCCGGTAGTACTCCCGGGTCCCCACGGCGCTGGTGACGTATATCCCCGAGAACCCTGCCCCCGCGACCTCCGACTCCGCGGCATCGAGCAATGCGTGCCCGAATCCGCGATGCTGGTAGTCGGTCGCTCGCCCCGGCGACTCACCGACCGCGACCTCGCTGCCCACGACCTTCAGTTCCCGGATGACCGGTTCGGGGAGGCCGCCCGGGGTGGCGAGCGACGGGTACCGCAGCCGCAGGAACCCGGCGACCGTGTCCGTCGCTGGCTCCTCCCAGACGTAGAACACCTCGCGGCCCCCTCCGGCCCGGTACTCGGTCCGGTGGAACTGGAACGCCTCGGGGGCCGGCGCGGCGCGCCGGCCGGCCTCTCGGCAGCGCAGGCACCGGCAGTCGGCCCCGTCCCGCCGCAGCCGCGCGAGGGCGAGCTGCCGAACGTTGCTCGCCCGCACCCCCTCGGCGATCAGTCGCGAGGGGATATCGCGCTGGATCCGCTGGATCCGTACCCACGGCGGGACGATCCGCTTCATCTCCGAGAGGACGCGGACGGCGGTCTCGGTGTCGTAGGGTCGATACCGCCCGGCCTTCCAGTCGTCGTAGAGGGGCGTGCCGGGGAGCACGAGCGTCGGATAGATCTTGAGGAGGTCGGGTCGGAACTCCGCCTCGTCCCAGAGTCGTCGGAAGTCCCCGAGGTCGGACTCCGGGTCCATCCCGGGCAGTCCGAGCATCCAGTGGTAACAGATCTTGAGCCCCCGGTCGCGCGCCTCGCGGGTCGCGCGTACGACGTCCGAGGCACCGTGCGCGCGTCCGACCGCTTCCAGCACCGAGTCGTGCAGACACTCGACCCCGATCTCTACCCGGGTGACGCCGGCGTCGAGGAGGAACGGTAGCACCCGCGCGTCGCACCAGTCCGGCCGGGTCTCCACGGTCAACCCGACCATGCGGTGCGCCGCCGTCTCGTTCCGGCTGACCGCCTCGGCGAGGGAGGTGCTCGCCATGCCGTTGAGGCCGTCGTAGATCCCGCGGAGCGTCTCTTCCTGGTACGACCGGGGCCGGGCCGGGAAGGTGCCCCCCATGACGATGACCTCGACCTTGCTCGTTGGGTGGCCGATCG
>Ga0335074_10009330_pt1 | contig 13694 bp, 14 predicted proteins | sample Lox_Sample_23_FD_206715 | JGI IMG/M metagenome (GOLD analysis project Ga0335074, IMG submission 206715) | Soil microbial communities from Loxahatchee National Wildlife Refuge, Florida, United States - Lox_Sample_2.3 | ecosystem: Environmental > Terrestrial > Soil > Wetlands | place: USA...
GCCGTCCGCGACACACTCGAGGGCATGCAGCGCATTCGAGCCTCCGTGCAGGCCACAGCGAAGAAAATCAAATCGCTCGGCGACCGCTCCCTCGAAATTTCGGAAATCATCAACGTGATTAACGACATCACCGAACAGACCAACCTGCTGGCGCTGAACGCCGCAATCGAAGCGGCGCGCGCGGGCGATGCCGGCCGCGGTTTCGCCGTGGTCGCTGACGAAGTCCGCAAGCTGGCCGAGCACTCACGCAGCGCGACGAAAGACATCGCAGCCTTGATCAAAGCCATTCAGGCCGAAACGAACGAGGCCGTCGTCGTCATGGAAGACGGGACGCGCGAAGTGGAAGTGGGAGCAGGCTTGGCCGATCAGGCCGGAAAGGCGCTCGAAGCGATTTCGAGCGTGGTGCGCCAGTCCGCCGAGCTCGTTCAGGAAATTTCCCTCGCGTCGAAGCAGCAGGTGCGTGGCACGGAAGGCGTTGCGAACGCGATGCAGATCATTTCGGGCATCACGCGCCAGACCACAACGGGCGCTCGTCAAACGGCATCCACGGTGGGCAACATGGTGAAACTCTCCGAGCAACTGAACGAAGCGCTCGCGCAGTTCCGCTCGCAGGGGAACCGCGGGTCGGAACCGGCGGCCGCGTCTGTTGCCAATGAGGAGCTGCAGGGCGCCGTTCCAGTGGGAGCGCGCCGCTAGCCTAGCCGCGCGAGGCGTCTGGCATTGACGTGCCGACCATGAAAAGGCAGCCATCCACGGAAGTGCAGATCAGCGATGCGGACCTGCACGAGATTCGCACCTTGATCGAGCAGCGGTCTGCTGTCCACCTGGACGAATCGCGCGAGCGATTTTTCTCGACGCGCCTGCGGGAATATGCCGCCGAGGAATCGCTTCGAACCGGCGCGGAACTGCTGCTTCGCATTCGCAGCGCGGGAACGGAGTACGAAGCGCTCCTTGAGCGCCTTTTGACGCAAGAGACGTCTTTTTTCCGCTATCCGGCGGTTTACGAGGCGCTCGGCAAGACGATTCTGCCGGAAATCCAGGAGCGCAAATTCTGGCGCAGCCCGCGCACGCTGCGCGTTTGGAGCGCCGGGTGTTCCACGGGCGAAGAGCCGTATTCGATTGCCATCACGCTTTGCGATTCGCTGAAGTTCGCTGAGGCGTGGGAGATTGAAATTCTTGCCACGGATATCAGCCGGCGGGCGCTCCGCCACGCGGAGAAAGGTGCATATTCCAAACGCAGCCTGCAGGAGCTCTCGCTGCGGCAATTGGACGCGCATTTTACGGCGGCGAAGCACGGCTTCCATGTTAGGCCCCGCATTCGCCGCATGATCTCGTTCGCACAGATGAATCTGGCCGACCCGATGTACGTGGGCAAGATGGACTGTATTTTTTGCATGAACGTGCTGATGTATTTCACCGAGAAGCGCCGGCGCGCGATCCTGCAGGGCTTTTACGAAGCGCTCGAACCGGGCGGCTACTTCATGCTCGGGCACTCGGAGACGCTGACCCACACTCCCATCAATTTTGAGGCGGTCACTCTCGGCGATTGCCGGCTATACCGCAAGCCGGTGGCCACAGAACACGGTCGAGCGGTCGCAATGGCGGAGGGCAGCCTGTGATCGCCCCGGACAAGGAAAGCCTCGATATATTCCTGCAGGAGGCCTCGGACCACCTGCAATATTTGAGGGAGTATTCCGGGCTGTTGCAGGAGCCGCAGGCAAAGCCCGAGGATCTGCAAAGGCTCTATATCGCCGCCCACACGCTTACCGGCACGTCCGCCAGCTATGGGTTTCTTCACTTTTCCGAAATCGCGGGTAAGATGTCGCACATCTTTCAATACGCCGTCAATGCGGCGCTCACGCCCGAAATGTACGGGCCCCTCACCGAATTCGTTTCCGACGCAATATCAGTGCTCGAATTTGACCTGCTGCAGATCAGCTCGACGGGATTGGAAACGGTCGAAGACCTCGCTGCATTCAAGCAGCGCTACGCTTTCGCGTTTCCGGCCGCAGTCGCTGCCGAACCCGTTTCGCCCGGCGAAGATGGCAGTGGCGGCGAGCCGATTCCCGGCATCTTTCCTTCCGAATCGTTCGCGGATCGCCTCCCGGAAGACGGCGAGGTGCCCTATGAAGTGCTCGAATTTTTCATCCCGGAAGCCGAAGAGCACTTGCAAATCGTCACCGAATGCCTGCTCGCGCTCGAGGGCAATCCCAACGAAGAGGACGTCAATCGTCTTTTCCGCTCGATGCACACCGTGAAGGGCTCAGCGGCGCAGGTCGGTTTGCATCGCATGTCGGCAGTGGCGCACCGCCTGGAAGACCTCATTGGACGGTTGCGCGACGGAATATTGAAACCAAGCGGAGAATTCGTCGATATCTGCCTGCAATCTGTCGACCTCCTTAAGAAATTCTTGCATCGCCAGTGGTCGAGCGAGCAGGAAATGGCCGCGGCCGTCGATCCCCTGCTCGCAAGAATTGCATCAGTGGCGCCCGAGGAGCTTGAAGAAGGCGCCGCAGAGTCTGCGATAGATACCGACGGCGAACTACAAGAGACGCCTCGCCCAACGGCCAGAACGCACGCATCCAAGGCAGCTCTGCCACAATCGAAATCGGTCCGCATTTCGCTCGAGCGGCTCGATCGCATGATGAATGCGGTCGGCGAACTCGTGATCAATCGTACCCGCATGCTGGGCCGGCTCACTGAGCTTTCCAAGCTTGTGGAGGTGCTGAATTTCTCGAAAGCGCGGCTATCGGGCAAGATTTCAGATTTCCAGGAAAAGCACGAATTCAGCAGGCTCAGCGGCACGATCTTCCCCGGCAGCCAGCCGCCGCAGCGCGACACCTTCCGCGGCAATTTCGGGCCGCTGGCTCCGGTGACCTCGAGCGAGCTGATGGAATTCAGCGAACTCGAAATGGATCGCTATGACGACGTCAACATCCTTTCGCGTTCGCTGACCGAAATCTCCGCGGATGTTACGGAAGTCCTTACGCAGCTCGAAAGCTTCATGAGCCGTGTCGAGGGCGACATCGACGATTTCACGAAACTGACCCACCATCTGCAGGACGAGATAACGGCAGCTCGCATGATTCCGGTGGGCAATCTCTATACGCGCCTGTCGCGAACGGTTCGCGACGCAGCGAAGGAAACCGGCAAACAGGTGGAATTGATTCTCGAGGGCGCCGAAACCGAGCTCGACAACAACATCATCCAGCACATTTCGGACCCGCTGATTCATCTTGCTCGAAATGCCGTCGCGCATGGGCTCGAGTACGCCGAAGACCGCCTGCTCGCCGGCAAGCCCGAAAAAGGCCACATCACCATTCGCGCTTACCATCGCGGCAACCACATTTTCATCGAAGTCGAAGACGATGGCCGGGGCGTCGACAACGAACGCGTGCGGCAAGCCGTCGTCAGTTCGGGACTCCTCTCGCCGGTAGCCGCGGCGGAACTCTCCGAACGCGAGCTGCGCGAGTTTCTTTTCCGCCCGGGGTTTTCGACTGCCTCATCGACTTCGGAGCTTGCGGGGCGCGGCGTCGGCCTCGACGTGGTGCGATCGAACGTCCACGCGCTCAACGGCGAAATCGAAGTGCGCTCCGAAGTCGGGTGCGGCGCGTGCTTCACAGTGAAGGTTCCCCTTACGCTGATCATTTCTCAGGCGCTTTTCGTCCGCTGCGGTTCTTCAACGTTTGCGTTTCCACTCGCCGTCGTCGAGGAGATTCGCAGGTTGCGCCCTGCCGAGATCGAAGAAGTCGGCGGCAAGCTCCTCACGCGCGTGCGCGACGTGATCACGGAAGTCATCCGCCTTGACCGCCAGCTGGCGCTTCCGGCGCTCGAGCCGCTGAACGGATACTTTCATATGGTGATTGCTCGCGTCGGCGGCAAGCAGATCGGCGTCGTGGTCGAAGAGGTCCTCGGCAAGGACGAAATCGTCATCAAGAATCTCGGCGACTATCTCCGCCGCGTGAAGCTCTTCCCCGGCACTACGATCGCATCCGACGGCAGCCTGATTCTTTTGATCGACCTCAATCGCCTGGCCTCGCTCGGCGAGGCGGAGCAGCATGCTCAGGTCACAGCGGCCGCAGCGCGGGTTTTCGCGCCGGGGGCCGAGGCGGTGGCGGCCGGAAGCATTCCGACGGAGGCCGTCGATCCCATAAGCAATGACCGCGTGATCGTGGTCGCCGATGATTCGATCAGCGTGCGCAAATTCGTGGGCCGGATGCTGGCCAAGGCGGGTTACCGCGTGAAGCTCGCGTCCGATGGCCTCGAGGCCTCGGAAGTGGTGGCGCAGACAGGATGCCACCTGCTTATCACCGACCTCGAAATGCCGCGTATGAACGGGTACGAGCTAATGGCCCATCTCCGTCAAGACCCGGCGACGCGCAAGATTCCGGTGCTCGTTGTGACGTCACGCGCCGGAGCAAAACATCGCGACCGCGCCATAAAAGAGGGCGCATCCGGATTCCTCACCAAGCCGGTGCAGGAAGATCAACTGCTTTCTGCTGTCGAAGAATTACTCGGTCCCGATCGCCAGAGTGCGCACGCGGCCGATCGCAAAGGGGCGCTTTTGCGGCAGAGCTGATATGGCAACCACTTCAGCGCAGGAAAAAAAGATTCGCGTCCTGATCGTGGATGATTCCGCGTTCATGTGCCGCATCCTGCGTGACATTATCAGCGCCGACCCTCTCCTCGAGGTTGCGGGCCAAGGCCGTGACGGACGGGATGCCGTCGCAATGGCCGAATCGTTGAAACCTGACGTGATCACGATGGATATCAACATGCCGCACGTGGATGGCTTGCAGGCGACAGAGTTGATCATGTCGCAGCATCCGCGACCGATTGTAATCGTCAGCTCCGAATCGCGCGAAGGAGCAGCCAGCACGCTTCGCGCATTGGAACTCGGCGCAATCGATTTCGTGCCAAAGCCTTCGAGCGGTATCGATCTCGATATGCACTCGGTCCGCGATGAGCTGACGCGAAAACTCAAGCTGGCGGCGAAGGTCCCGGTGGTGAGAACGGCAACGCGCTCGAAGATCGCTGCGCCCGCTTCGGTTGCAAGAAACACCGGCCCGCAGACTGGCGTTTCGCAAAGTGGCGGGAAGGCGCCCATCGTGGTGATTGCCGCTTCCACCGGTGGACCCGCGGCTGTGACCCAGCTGGTTGGCAGCTTTCCGAGAGATCTCGCTGCATCGGTGATTCTGGTTTTGCACATGCCGGCCGCCTTCACCACGCAGTTCACGGCACAGCTCGCGGAAGTCTCACTACTGCCCGTAAAGGAAGCCGTGGCAAATGAGATGACACAACCCGGAGTGATCTACGTCTGTCCCGGGTCGTCGCACCTGCGGGTTTCCGCCCAGGGAAAAATCCTTCTCGACGAGGGTCCGCGCATCGAGGGTTACCGGCCCTGCGCAGACGTAGCGTTCGAAAGCGTAGCGTCGTATGCACGCGGCCTCGCGGTAGGCGTCGTGCTTACTGGCATGGGGAATGACGCCGCTAAGGGAGCCGTCGATCTGAAATCAAAAGGCGGCTACGTGCTCGCGCAGGATGAGGCTACGTCAATGATCTTCGGGATGCCGGCTGAGGCGATCAAAACCGGCGCCGTCGACGAGGTGCTCCCCTTGGGAAACATCAGCGCTGCGATCGAAAAGCGCGTTTCGAAACTGTGCCGCTTGTCCCTCGTGGGTGCGCGATGAAAATTGCCGCCTTGGACGCCCCCCGCCCGCGCCAATTTCGCGCCGCCGAGCCGGTGATTCTTTTTACGGTGTCGCGGCAGTCCTTCGCCATAGCCGCCGACGCTGTGCAGGAGATCCGGAGCACGGACAGCATTGCGGGCGCGGCCGCTGAATTCCACTTGGAGCAAGTGCCGAAGGTCCGGCACACGTTCCAGCGAGGGCATCGGCAATACTACGTGGTGAACGCCTGCACGCATTTTGGCCTGCGCATTTCTCGGCCCACTCTTGTATTGATCTTGCGCCAGTTGCGTGCAGCAGTGCTGGTAGACCGGATCGAGCGCATGACGGAGCTTTCCGCCATTTACGATCTACCGCGAGCATTTTCCGGCGAAGAAACACGCTGGTACCGCGGCCTCGCATATCTCGATGATCACGTGATTCCGGTTTGCGACCCCCGCGGTTTCCTCTCCCCCGGGGAGTTCCGCCTGCTCGATGATGCTCCGCAGTCCGTTGCTATGCAGTGTGAATTGCAGGGGGCGGCGTCCCATGAGTAGCGCCGAAAACGCGCAGCGGGGCTCATTCGTTCTGCTCCAATTGGCCGAGGGACGATTCGCTCTCCCGGCCGATCTCGTGGCGGAGTTGGCGCCGCCCGTGCGCCTACATTCATTTCCCCACACATCCCGTTTGTTGACCGGCGTGATCTTGAGGCGCGGGCGAATCCTGCCGGTTTACGATGCGGCCCGCGCGCTCTACGGCAAAGGTTCGCTCAACCATCGCTTTTATCTCGTGGCTCGCCGGCGGTTTGGTCCGACCTCCGAGATGAGTGCGATCCCGGTCGACGGAGAGTGCGAGCTGATTACCAGCGAGATGAACCCGGCTCCGCTGACCGCTCCCTCATATATCTGCGGAGAAATCAATGCGGGAGATGGCTTGATCGGGGTACTCGACTTCGACGCTCTGGTAGGCTCGCACCCCGAAGGCGGTGGTAGTGCGGATCGAGTGGAGCCTCGACCATGAACATGCCCGTCAGCTTGCCCCGAGTGCTCTTGATCGACAGCAATGTTTACTTCTCAAAGCGCCTCTCTGACGCGCTCAAACATGAGGGTTTCGATGTGGTCGCAAGCGCTCAGGCCTCTTATGCCCTGACCATGCTGGAGTGGAACGCCCCGGCCGCTATCCTGTGCGCGACGAATTTGCGCGAAATGGGAGCGCACGAGATGGCGCCGATTCTGCGTTCCGACCCGAAGACCGCAAGCATTCCGCTGATTGCGATCGGATCGGGCAGCGATCAGGCATTGCTTGAGGCGTATCGGTCGGGCTGCGACGATTATGTGGACCGGCGCCGGCCGCCGGCCGATATCGCAACGCATGTGCGGCGCTTCCTCGTAAGCCGGCATGAAGGTTTCCAGCCGACGCAGATGCTTTCGAGCGCCGAAACGGACTTGAGCGGGAGCCTTTCGCACCTGGATCTGCCGGGCGTGATTCAGATGCTAGGGCAGGCGCATCAGACCGGCGCGCTGCACATCAACGCCGGGGATACGGACGGGATCATATTCTTCGAGGGTGGAGAGCTGATCCACGCCGAGTGCGGCGCGCTCTTCGGCGACGAGGCTGTGACCCAGATCGTGAAGGCCTGCCACGGAGCCCCCAAGGGAGTCTACAAATTCGTTTACGGCGCCACGGCCGCGCAACGAACCGTGCTGCGTTCGGCCACAGACCTTTTGCTTGACGCCATGCGCGAGTTTGACGAAGACCAGCGCGACGAAGCAGAAAAGGAGCACGCATGAGCGAATCCGCAACGTTGACAGCGGCGCGCGTCCCGACGGTCTATTTCATCGACGACAGCGCTACCATGCGCGAAGTCATGAAGATCGCGTTCCGCAAGGAAAATGTGCAGGTGATCACGTGTCCCGATGCGGCCACGGCGCTCGCGCAGTTTTCGGAAGCTGCGCCGGACGCCGTGATTACAGACGTGATCATGCCGGACAAGGACGGCTACGAGGTTTGCGACTTCATTAAGCAGCACGAACAGTTCGGCAAAACTCCGGTGATCCTGATGTCCGGCGTCGTGAACAAAACGGTCGCCGAAAAAGCGATGGCCGTCAAAGCCGATGAACTGATTCGGAAACCCTTTCACCCGCAGGATCTCATTGGGCGGGTCAAGGGTCTGCTCGGTGCGAAAATGGCGTCTCCCGCGTCGATACTGCCCGCAGGCGGCGCGCCGGCGCCGGTTTCTCAACCCGGCTCTTCCCAGGTACTGACGAACTTTTTTGCGCCTGCTCCATCAGCAGCGCCCATCGCGGCTCCGCCACAGCCGCGCTCTGCTCCACCATCCGCGCCGGTGCCAACGCGGGTCGCGTCGCCCGTGGCGCCTTCGCAATTCTCTAACGCGAGCATTGCTCCCCCTCGTGTCGCGCAGCCCGCTCCGGCCACGCAGTCGGCCGAAGTGCAAAAGCTTCGCAACGAAGTTCGCCGCCTCGAACTCCTCGTCAAAAAACTGCAGGCGGAACTCGAAGCCGAGCACGAATACTGCGCCTCGCTCGAAGCGCACGTAAAAACGCTGCAAGAATAGTTTGTTTCATTCCGGCACATCCGCTCGCATTCCCTTTCTTATTGACGTTTTCGCAAAATGCGATTGTTCCACCTCCACCGGCGCACGATTTTGCCGATCATAATTTGTACTCACCTCTCAAAGTCAGGCGCGTTCTTGGGCGAAAGCAAGAGGAAGGCCCTTGGACCACCGAGCCGAACATCGCGTCAGTACCGCCTCGCCGGTCACCGTTCGCGGCACTGACTCCTATGGCAAACCGTTTGCCGCAGCGGCAGGCGCACTCGACGTGAGCCATTCCGGCGCGCGGCTTTGCGGCCTTCGCGTCAGTCTTCAACTCGGCGCGCGAATTGAGGTCGAATCGAAGGGGCAGAAGACCCCCTACCTTGTCGAATGGATCGGCGCCGACGACACGCTGCAGGCCGGGCAAATCGGCGCGAAGAGCCTCCATCTCGATGATCACACGCAGGCCGCACCGGCCGGCACTTACCAACGGGACGGACTGCACTCTTCAAACGGGAACGCTCTCAAACCAGGCTCCGAGCGCCGCCGTTTCCCGCGGAAAATCTGCCGCCTCGATGCGCAAGTCACCACCGAAGACGAATCAGTCCGGCTCGCCGGCCGTGTGACAGACATTTCTCTCGACGGCTGCTATGTCGAGATGCTGACTCCGCTTCCGAGCGGCACACTTATTCACATTTCGCTCACGCTCGAGGATGGCGATATTTGCGTCACGGGAATTGTCCGCTATTCGCAAAACGGCCTCGGCATGGGCGTCGAATTCATGGCGATGAGCCCGGAATATTTCGAACGCCTGCGAACCTTCGCGCCCACCGGTTCGCAGATCCCCGCTCGCGGCTTCATCTCTGCAAAGGTCGCTGCACCTTCGCAACCGCCCGCTCTCGTGCCAGCCGCCATAGCTACTCCTGAGGTGGCGTCAGGTGGGCAGGTTTGTCATCTGCCCACCACTGCCGAGGCACTCGAAGTGATCATCCGTGTCCTTTCGAGAAAAGGTCTCCTCACGCGCGAGGAGCTCTCGCGCGAGCTCGAATCCCTGAAAACCGCGAAGAATTGAGACTAACCGCGGCGTCAGGCCGGTGCTACTTTCTCGCCAGGAATTTCCTGACGTCCTTCAGAACGCCTTCGAGCATTTCTTCGGTCAATTTGCCGGTGAAGGTATTTTGCTGGCTCGGGTGATATGAAGCGAAGAGACGCGGTAAATCACCCGGAAGCGCGTAACTGGCTCCGTGGCGGAATGGATATTCGGCATGGCTGGAGATTTCGCCGCGTGCCTTTAGAATTCCGAGATATGCGTGCATGGCGATAGCTCCCAGCGCGAGAATTGCGCGCGGGCGAATGATTGCCAGGTCTGCTTCGAAATATGGGCGACAATTTGCCAATTCACTGGGAAGCGGTTTGTTCGCCGGCGGAGCGCAGCGGAGGGTTGCGCTGATGTAAGCGTTCTTGAGAGCGAGTCCATCATGGCGATCTCGCGATCTCGGCTGATTCGCAAAACCGGTTCGATAGAGTGCCCGATAGAGAAAGTCGCCGGAGCGGTCGCCGGTGAACATGCGGCCGGTGCGGTTAGCACCATGGGCGGCGGGAGCCAGGCCCAGGATCAAGAGCTCAGCCTTCGCGTCGCCAAAGCCCGGCACGGGCTTGCCCCAGTATTCCCAATCCAGGAATGCGCGGCGCTTTTCTTTCGCGATCCTTTCGCGGTATGCCACCAGCCGCGGGCACTTTCGGCACGCGACGATCCGCTTGTTCAATTCTTCAAGTTTCAAAGTCATCGCGCCCTAAAGCACCCCGGATATGGTACTTGATCGGCCGAAGCCACATCACGCCGGATAAACTGTCCGTTGACGCTCGCCCTCCTTAGCCGCTAGAATTGTGGTTTCTCAACTCTGTCGGAGGCAGCATGTACGCCGTAATTCGTAGTGGAGGCAAGCAATACCGCGCCGTGCCGGGCGAGACGATTCGTGTCGAGCGCCTTAAGGGAGACGTTGGCGGCGAGGTTGCATTTGACGATATCGTCGCGGTTCGCACGGATGAAAAGAAGCTTCTTTCCGGCTCTGACGCATCGAAGGCCAAGGTAACCGGCAAGATCGTCGCGCACAGCCGCGGCCCGAAGCTCAAGGTGCTTAAATTCAAAAAGACCCGGCAATATAAGATTCAGCGCGGCCATCGCCAGAACTACACGGCCGTCGAGATCGGCCCGATTCAGCTTTCCTAGGCGCGCCGTAAACGCTGCGACGCGATTTCCAAAAATTTCACAGATCTGGAGTTTTAGTCATGGCACACAAGAAAGGCGGCGGGTCATCTGTCAATGGACGCGACTCGCACGGCCAGAGGCTCGGTATCAAGCGTTTCGGCGGCCAGGTTGTCTCCTGCGGCAGCATTTTGATCCGGCAGCGCGGCACGCGCTACAAGCCGGGCAAGAATGTCGGCCGCGCTAAGGATGATTCGCTGTTTGCGCGCATCGATGGCATCGTGCAGTTTGCCGACCGCGGCAAGCACGGCCGCGTCATCCATGTGCTTCCGCTCGCTGAAGAATCCGCAGCGGCCAACTAAGCTGCCTCAAATGTCTCCACTTTTCCCGTGGCGCGCCCCTCGCTTTTCCGGTCGGCGCGCCATTTTGTTTCCGGCGCCCTCTAACCCCTCGGCCCGCTAAGGCACCTGCTTATGTTTGCTGATGAAGCTAAAATTCTGGTAAAGGGCGGCGATGGCGGCAACGGCTGCATGGCCTTCCGCCGCGAAAAATACGTTCCGCGCGGCGGCCCCTCGGGCGGCGACGGGGGACACGGCGGCGACGTCTATCTCGAATCGAATCCTCACGACAATACGCTTCTGCGCTATCGCTATAATCGCGAGTTTCACGCCGAGCGTGGGCGGCACGGCGAAGGATCGGACTGTCATGGCCGTTCCGGTGTCGAAACCGTTTTGAGTGTGCCCGTCGGAACGGTCGTCTACGACGCCGATTCGGGCGAGCAGCTTTTTGACTTTACCCAGCCCGGCCAGCGCTTTCTTGCTGCGCGCGGCGGTCGCGGCGGCCGTGGCAATGGCAATCCTGCCTTTGTAAAGCCCTGGCATCAGGCGCCGCGCGAGCACGAACCGGGACGGCCGGGGCAAGAGCGACATCTGCGAATGGAACTGAAGCTCCTCGCGGACGTTGGTCTCGTGGGGTTCCCGAACGCCGGCAAATCGACATTGATTTCGCGCATCTCCGCTGCTCGCCCTAAAATTGCGGCATATCCTTTCACAACTCTGGAGCCGCATCTCGGCGTGGTTTCGGCCGATCCGGACGCGGCTCCCGGCAATGGCCGGACATTTGTGGTCGCGGACGTCCCCGGCTTGATAGAAGGCGCTCACGAGGGCGCCGGCCTTGGAACTCGCTTTCTGAAGCACCTCGAGCGCACACGCTTGATCGTTCATCTGATCGATACCAGCGACGCCAATCCGCGCGATCCCATCCAGGATTTCGAAATCATTGAACGCGAACTCGCGGCCTTCAGCCCCGAACTCGCGGAAAAACCCATGATTGTTGTGGCTACGAAACTGGACGCCACCACGAACCGCGATCACCTCGATGAACTGCGCGACTTTGCGGCGAAGCGCGGGCTCGAATTCCACGCGATCTCATCCGCATCCGGCGAAGGCATCACGCAATTGGTTCGCGCCATTGCCGATGCGCTCGACCGCCTTCCCACGCGCGATCTCTCTGTGGATTCGCAGTCTACGATCCAGCCGCCGGTTGCAGATTCGGGCGAATCCCGGCCGATTCGGGAGGATCGTTGACCTCTCACAAGCCCCACGCCCATCGCCGCACGATTGGGTTGTTCGGCGGCACGTTCGACCCTATTCACGCCGGCCACATTGCCGTAGCCGAAGCAGCTCTTCGCCGCTTTCATTTGGATACCATTTATTTCATCACGTCGTCGCGCCCGCCCCACAAGTCCAAGCGCGACTTGGCGCCTTTTCTCCATCGCTACGCCATGGTGGCGCTGGCTTGCGCGGATCACGCTCACTTCGTGCCGTCTGTGGCGGAGGCGCCGCTTGAGGGGCCCGGCCACGTTTTTTACACGATCGATACGGTCCGCCGCTTTCACCGCGAGCATCCCGAGGACCATCTTTATTTCATCGTCGGGGTGGACCAGTTTCTCGAAATCCCCACCTGGAAGAGCTACGAATCGCTCCTCGACGCCTGTGATTTCATTATCGCCAGCCGGCCGGGCTTTCGCTTGGACGCGCTCAGGTTGGTGATACCGCCTGAAAAACTCGGCCGTACCTCTTCTGCCGATGCGCACAAAATCCTTCTGCGTAAATCCGCCGTACACCTCCTTCCGACGGTCGCCAGTCACGTTTCCTCCACGGAAATTCGCGAGCGTATACAGCGCGCTCAGGGAATCAAGGGACTTGTGCCGGTGCGCGTGGAGGAATACATTCTCAGGCAGGCCTTATACCGGTGAATGCGCCGTTGAAATTTTCTTCTCTCCGCCCTGAAATTCGTCTCGCCGTGGAAGCGGCGCAGGAAAAGCACGCTGAAAGCATTACCGTCCTGCACCTTCAGGGCACGGGAGCCTTCGCCGAATACTTTCTCCTGTGTTCGGGACAGAGCCAACCGCAGTTGCGTGCCATAGGCGAGGCGATCGAGGAGCGGCTCGAGCGGCGCGGACGCCGTCTCTCGCATCGTGAGGGCAAACCCGGCGCAGCCGAATGGCTGCTTCTCGACTACGGTGATCTCATCGTGCATATCTTCAGCGAGCGAGCCCGCGAGTATTACGACCTGGAGCGTCTCTGGCGCAACGCCGAACGCCTCGATCTCACCGAACCCGGCGGCGCGCGCGCTTCGATAGACGAATCCGAAGCCGGCGCGGCGCGCGGATGAACGAATCCTCCGCTTCGCCCTCATCGCCGGTAATTTGGATCGGCACGGGCGCCGACTCGCAACGTATTCTCGGCCTTGCGCAGAAGACCGCGGAAACGGATACCACGCTGCTCATCACCGGCGAAAGCGGAACCGGCAAGGACCAGCTTGCGCGCCTGATTCACGAGCGCAGTCCGCGCCGTGACGCTCCCATTCTGAAAATCGATTGTGCCAGCCTGCCGGGCGAGCTCGTTGAGTCCGAGCTCTTTGGCCATGAACGCGGCGCATTCACCGGTGCGGTCGCACGCAAGCCGGGGCGCTTTGAACTGGCGCAGTCCGGCACCATCGTTCTCGACGAAGTCGCGGCGCTGGCTCCGGGCATACAGGCCAAGCTTTTGCGTGTCCTCGAGGATCGCACGTTCGAACGCCTCGGCGGCACCGAAACCCTGCGTATCAGCGCGCGCATCGTAGCGCTCACCAACGCCGATCTCGGCCAGGCCGTTGCCGCTGGGCGCTTCCGCGAGGATCTTTTCTTTCGGTTAAACGTCCTTTCGATCGCCATTCCGCCGCTCCGCGATCGCCCCGAAGATATAGCGCCGCTCGCCAATCATTT
>Ga0335074_10009331_pt1 | contig 13694 bp, 12 predicted proteins | sample Lox_Sample_23_FD_206715 | JGI IMG/M metagenome (GOLD analysis project Ga0335074, IMG submission 206715) | Soil microbial communities from Loxahatchee National Wildlife Refuge, Florida, United States - Lox_Sample_2.3 | ecosystem: Environmental > Terrestrial > Soil > Wetlands | place: USA...
GCGCAGGGAGCGCCGGGTCCATCCGTCCCGCTCCCATTTCTCGGCGGAGGTGACCGCCTTTGCGGGAAGCGCCGTCAGCCGGGATCGCCCAAGCCGGCAGACGAGATCGACGTCCTCCATCAAAGGCAGCGGTCGGATTCCGCCGACTGCCCTTAGCAGGTCGTGGTGGATCAGCAGCCCCTGGTCACCATAAGGCAGTCCGAACAGACGACACCGCCACCCCACCGCCCATTCCAACCACCGGGCCCTCGGGTCGGCGCTGGCGAGCGCGAAGCGAAAGTATCCGGCGCGTGTCGGCCCATTCGCGATATGGGCCCTCGCGGCAGCCGCCCATCCGCACCCCAGCGTGGTGTCTGCGTGCAAAAGCAAGAGCCACGGCTGCCGCGCCGCCGCGACGCCGGCGGCAAGTTGCGCTCCGCGACCGCGGGGGGCAGCGATCACGCGTGCTCCAGCGGAGCAGGCCCACTCTTGGGTTCCGTCAATGCTGCCGCCGTCCGCCACGATAATTTCATCGGCGGCGCCCAGCGCCGCTAAAGTGAGGGGCAGGGTGCCGGCGGCATTCAGCGTAGGGATGACCACCGCCAGCAGGACTGTCTCTCTAAATGGTATACGAGAAGATACCGGTGCGTTGCCGGCATGTTAACTTGTGCGACTGGTCGCTCGACTGTCGGCACTTGCTCGCCAATACTTCTCGCTTGCGTCTGCCGGCCGGCGAGTGTGAGACGCCGGCACGGTCCCAACGGCGATCAACTGGCGTGCCTTTGATGCCTAGCGGGCGAAGGGATTCTTGGGACCCCCCGCTTTCCCGAACATGCGGCTCCAGGCGGCCTCGCGCAGCAGTCGGCGCATCTCGGCGTCCTGCTGCGTCGCGGCCAACTGGGCCCGGTCCGACGGAACCCGCGGCATCGGCTTGCGGACGGACATTCCAGGTTTTGCGCTCTTCAGAGCCATTTCCTACCTCCGGTCGCCTTATTTCCGGTCAAACATGATACCACCGGCAACACGATAGACGCCATCTGGCGGGGAGAGAGTGACGCCACCGCTATGCCAGGCGCCCGAAAGACGGTCGTCGGTTGCCGTTTTCGGCACGTTGACACGACCGCGCGGGAGATGCTCGGCACACGGGCACAACGCCGGCGAGGACCGGGATCCCGGTGACCCACGCACGCGCGACCGCGATGCATCGGGCAATCGGCGTCGCTGCCCTTGGAGCTGGCTGTCGCGGGGTCGCACCGGCTGGCGCACCGGCCGCTTGGCCCGCCTGCAGCGAGTCGATGGTCTGACGGATCCGTCCGCGTGCCCGGTGCAGCAGCACGCGTTGGTTCTCCGTGCTAATGGCGAGCAGGGCACAAGCTTCCTCGGCTGAGCGGCCTTCCATGTCGCGCAGGATGATCACGGCCCGCTGTCCGGGCGGCAGCCGCTCTATTGCCTCCTGAACGTGGTTCCAGAGCTGACGCCCGGCGACGATTCTCTCGGGGTCCAGCTCGTCCCAAAGGCGCGGTACCTCCCGCCAATGGCCATCAGGTTGGAACGCGGCAAGCGGGACCGCGCGTTCCGCCTCTTCGCCGCGTGTCTGGCTGCCGTCCAGCAGAGCCGGCAGGCCAACCAGCCTGCCCTCCCGGCTGGCCCGCGTGCGCGCGCGGTTGAGCACGATGCTGAACACCCAGGTGATCAGGCTCGATCGGCCCTCGAAGGCGCCGATGCCGGAAAAGACGGCCAGCCAGGCGTCCTGCACGACCTCTTCGGCCTGGGCACGGCTGCCTATGATCGAGGCGGCAACGCCGACCAGCGAGGCATGAAACTGCCGGATCAACTGTTGGAATGCCGCATGCTCGCCGCGCCGAAGACGGGCGAGGAAGGCCGGATCATTGAATTCGCCGTCGTGCATCGGGATGCTGTCTCGGGCTGACGAGCCTTCCGGGCTTCGCTACCATGCCGCCGGAGCTTCTGTCATGCTGGTCTGCCGCGACGTGACCGAATTGGTGAGCGACTACCTGGAGCGTGCCTTGCCGCTGCGGCGGCGATTGGCGGTGCGGCTGCATTTGCTCCGCTGTGAGGCGTGCCGGCGCTACATCGATCAGATGAGAAAGACGGTGCGGCTGCTGGCGCGTGGCCGGCCCGCCGCGCCGTCACCCGAATTGGTGGACCAGTTGGTCGCCCGTACTGGCGAGGCGCCCCCGTCCGCTTAAGGGCTGGAGTTCACCAGACGGGATCGGCGGCGGAGTCGGGCGTCGCTTGGAATGTCGCCACCGGCAAGTCTGGCCATCGCAGTCGTGGATGCCCGGCTTCCTGCGTCGGCAGAAACAAGCTTCGCCGGGCACGACGGCATGTGCCACCGGCCTTTCCGGCACGCTGGTTGAATGGGCGCTCAAGGAATTGGCAGTGGGCGCCTGACTTTCTGGCACGGGAGGGAGGTACATCGCGGCGCCGTTAACCTAAGTTTAAGCATACTCGTGTAATCTGCATGAATGGGCGTTCGGTCATGACCGCCGACGGCAACGGAGACGTGCCTGATGGAGCGGTGTCCCGAGCAGCAGTCCTCCTTTCGGCCGTGGCGGTCGGTGCGTCGAGTCGGCCGCTGCATCACAAAGCTTCGAGACAACCTATGGATTTTTCTTGCGGTTCGCCCCGATTCGACCATATTCTGGAACGAAACGTCACCCCGTCGGCGGTTGAGCATGCTGGCCGCCAGGGTTACGCGGTGCTGACGGGAGACAGGCCGCGTCACGGTTGCGCGCGCTGGGCAGTGTGCCCGCGTTTCGCGACATTTTGCCACAAAGCGACCACGACGGCTGCCCTCGTGTCGATGAGTGACGTGGGACTGCCGCCGGAAGGAGGGTCACCATGGCCTGGCCGCCTCAGTTGAAAAGTATTCCGTCGTGCTGGTCCCGACACGGCGAAAAAAACTTCACGCTACGCGGGACTGATAAGCTACGCTTGCCCCCATCTTGCATAGGGGCACTCAACCCCCAACACGGAGCGGCCGATGCAGACGGTCGATGACCTGTTCACCACCTACGCGCGAAGCTTCGAGTCGACGCGCGAATCGGAGATGTCGCTGGCCGAGTACCTGGAGGCCTGTCGCGACAACCCGATGATGTATGCGACGGCGACCGAGCGCCTGCTGGCCGCGATCGGCGAGCCTGAGATGGTGGACACCTCGAAGGACGCGCGACTCGGTCGCATCTTCATGAACCGTACCATCCGGGTGTATCCGGCGTTCAGCGAGTTCTACGGCATGGAGGAGACGATCGAGCGGATCGTCGGCTTCCTGCGCCATGCCGCCCAGGGACTCGAGGAGCGCAAGCAGATCATGTACCTGCTGGGCCCGGTTGGCGGCGGCAAGTCGTCGCTGGCCGAGCGCATCAAGGCGCTGATGGAGGTTCACCCGGTCTATGTCTTGAAGGCGGGCGACCAGGTCAGTCCGGTGTTCGAGAGCCCGCTGGGGCTGTTTTCGCCCGAGCGCATGGGTGATCTGCTGGAAGAGCGCTACGGGATCCCGCGCCGGCGTCTAACGGGTCTGATGAGCCCATGGTGCATCAAGCGACTCGACGAGTTCGAGGGCGACATTTCCCGTTTCCGCGTCAAGCGCATGATGCCCTCGCGGTTGCGCCAGATCGCCGTCGCCAAGACCGAGCCGGGTGACGAGAACAACCAGGACATCTCCTCCTTGGTTGGCAAGGTCGATATCCGCAAGCTGGAGCTGCACGCGCAGAACGACCCGGACGCCTATAGCTATTCCGGCGGCCTTAATCGCGCCAACCAGGGCGTGCTTGAGTTCGTCGAGATGTTCAAGGCGCCGATCAAGATGTTGCACCCGCTACTGACGGCGACGCAGGAGGGGAACTACATCGGCACTGAGAACATTGGTGCCATCCCGTTCGGCGGCATCATCCTGGCGCACTCGAACGAAGCGGAGTGGCAGAGCTTCAAGAACAACCGCAACAACGAAGCCTTCATCGACCGCATCTATGTGATCAAGGTGCCGTATTGCCTGCGGGTTACCGAAGAGCAAAAGATTTATGAGAAGCTGGTGAAGGGCTCCGAGCTGGCCGAGGCCCCCTGCGCGCCATCGACACTGGAGATGATGGCTCGCTTCTCGGTGCTGACCCGGCTCCGCCGTCACGAGAACTCCACGCTGTTCGCGAAGATGCGCGTCTATGACGGGGAAAGCCTGAAAGAGACCGATCCGCGCGCCCGCAGTCTGCAGGAATACAAGGACTCGGCAGGTGTCGAGGAAGGGATGGATGGCGCCTCCACCCGGTTCGCCTTCAAGGTAATGGCGGCGACGTTCAACCACGACACCACCGAGATCGCGGCCGACCCAGTGCACCTGATGTACGTGCTGGAGCAGTCGATCCGCCGCGAACAGCTTCCGGCGGAGACCGAGAAGCGCTATCTGGAGTTCATCAAGGGCGAGCTTGCCCCACGCTATGCCGAGTTCATCGGCAATGAGATCCAGAAGGCCTACCTGGAGTCGTATTCGGACTACGGCCAGAACCTGTTCGATCGCTACGTGGCCTATGCCGATGCCTGGATCGAGGACGTGGATTATAAGGACGCCGACACCGGGCAATTGCTCAACCGCGAGTTGCTGAACCAGGAGCTGACGAAGATCGAGAAGCCGGCGGGCATCGCCAATCCGAAGGACTTCCGGAACGAAGTGGTGAAGTTCAGCTTGCGTGCCCGGGCGAACAATGGTGGCAAGAACCCCTCCTGGACCTCGTACGAGAAGATCCGCGAAGTAATCGAGCGGCGGATGTTCTCGCAGGTTGAAGAGCTGCTGCCGGTGATCAGCTTCGGCTCGAAGAAGGACAGCGACACCGAGAAGAAACACGACGAGTTCGTCGAGCGCATGACCGACCGCGGTTACACGGAGCGGCAGGTCCGGCGGCTGGTCGAGTGGTATATGCGGGTGAAACAGGCAGGGTAGGGACCGCGACCCCAATAGGATAACAGGCTCATGCATATCGTTGACCGTCGTCTCAATCCTGGCGGCAAGAGCCTCGCCAACCGGCAGCGCTTCATGCGCCGTGCCAAGTCGCTTATCCGGAAGGCGGTGCACGAGAGCACGACCAGCCGGAGCATCAAGGATGTCGACGAGGCCGGCGAAGTGTCGCTGCCGGCCCAGGGCGTGCACGAGCCGTCGTTCCGCCGGAACCTGACCGGCGGGATTCGCGACCACCTGCTTCCGGGCAACAAGCACTACGTGGAGGGAGATACGATTCCGCGTCCGCCGGGGGGCGGCGGCGAGGGCGGCTCGGAAGGTAGTCCCGACGGAGAGGGGCAGGACGATTTCCGCTTCGCCCTGTCGCGCGACGAATTCGTGGATCTGTTCCTGGAAGACCTGGAGCTTCCGGATCTGGCGAAGCGGCGCGTGGTGGATACCGAGAGCATGAGCTGGGAGCGCGCCGGTTATTCGGTAACCGGCTCTCCTGCCAACCTCGCGTTGATGCGTACCGTGCGCAACGGCCTGGCTCGGCGGCTGGCGCTGCGGCGGCCGAGGGCCGACGAGCTGGTCGCATTGCGGGAACAGATCCATGCGCTGGAGGAAGACGACCCGCGCCGGGTCGAACTGGAGGAGGAGCTCGATCGGAAGCTGCGTCGGGTCAGCGTGATCCCGTACATTGATCCGCTCGATGTGCGGTACCGTCGGTACGAAGCGCATCCGAAGCCGGTCGCGCAGGCCGTCATGTTCTGTCTGATGGATGTGTCTGGTTCCATGACCGAGCACATGAAGGACCTGGCCAAGCGGTTTTATGTGCTGCTGTATATCTTCCTGCGTCGTAAGTACAAGCATGTCGAGGTGGTTTTCATCCGCCATACGCATCAGGCGTCCGAAGTTGATGAGGACACTTTCTTCCATTCGCCGGAGACGGGGGGAACGGTGGTCTCGACGGCGCTTGAGGAAATGCAGCGCGTAGTATCCGAACGGTACAGCCCGGATGCGTGGAACATCTACGCCGCGCAAGCGTCCGACGGCGATAACACCGCCTCTGACAACGAGCGGACCGCCGACCTGCTGAGCAATTGCATCCTGCCGGTCTGCCAGTACTATGCTTACCTCGAAGTCGGCCGTGATTCGGAGCATTTCCCGCCCGGCTTCATTCGCCGCGACAGCGACCTGTGGCAGACCTACACGGACATCTGCCGCACTGGCGTGCCGATGGCGATGCGCAAAGTGAGCCATCGACGCGACATCTACCCCGTCTTCCGCGAGCTGTTCGCCAAACGGCAGGCGCCTGTCGGAGCCGAACCAGCATGAACTACATCAATCCCAATGCCGTGCGTCCACTGTTCGAGGGAGCCGACTGGGAATTCTCGACAGTCCAACGCGCGTACGACGCGATCGAAGCCATCGCCCTGGGTGAGCTTGGGCTGGATGTCTACCCCAACCAGATCGAGGTGATCGGCACCGAGCAGATGCTGGATGCCTATTCGTCGATCGGCATGCCGCTGTTTTACAAGCACTGGTCGTTCGGGAAGCATTTCGCGCGCAACGAGGGATTGTACCGCGCCGGTATGCAGGGACTTGCGTACGAGATCGTCATCAACTCGAACCCGTGCATCTCCTATATCATGGAGGAGAACACGGCGACGATGCAGACCCTGGTGATCGCGCACGCGGCATTCGGGCACAACCACTTTTTCAAGAACAACTACCTGTTCAAGCAGTGGACGGATGCCGATGGCATCCTGGACTATCTGGAGTTCGCCAAGAGCTACATCTCTCAGTGCGAGGAGAAATACGGCGAGACAGCGGTCGAGCGGCTGATCGACGCGGCACACGCGCTGATGAGCCACGGCGTGCATCGTTATCCTCGGCGGCGCCCCGCGGATCTTCGCTCGGAGGAGCTGCGCGCCCGAGAAAGGCGCGAGCACGAAGAGCGGGTGTTCAACGATCTGTGGCGGACGGTGCCGCAAAAAGATGGCGGCAAACCGGACAATTCGGCTGAGGAGCGCCGCCGCGCGCTGCTGCAGCTTCCGCAAGAGAACATTCTATACCTGCTGGAGAAGATTGCTCCTCGGCTGCTGCCCTGGCAGCGGGAAGTCCTGCGGATCGTGCGAAATATCGCGCAATACTTCTATCCGCAGAGCCAGACCAAGATGATGAACGAGGGCTGCGCCACCTACGTGCACTACCGGATCATGAACCGGCTGCACCAGAAGGGTCTGCTGACCGACGGCGCAATGGTCGAGTTCCTGCGCAGTCACACCAATGTGGTGTTCCAGCCGGAATTCGACGATCCGCGGTATTCGGGGATCAATCCGTATGCGCTCGGGTTTGCGATGATGCAGGATATCGAGCGCATCTGCACCGAGCCGACTGCCGAGGACGAGCAGTGGTTCCCGGCAATTGCCGGCAGCGGCGAGGCGATGGCGGTGCTGCGGGACTGCTGGGCCAACTATCGCGACGAGAGCTTCATCCTGCAGTTCCTCAGCCCGCGGCTGATCCGGCAGTTGGGGCTGTTCCATGTGCTCGACGATGCCAATGAGTCGAACCTGCGGGTCGAGGCGATCCATGACGAGCGCGGCTATCGCAAGATCCAGCGGGCGCTGGCGCGTCAATACGATATCGCCTGGACGCTGCCGGACATCCAGGTGATGGATGTGAACCTGGAGACCGACCGGCGCCTGTTGTTGCACCATCGCGCGTTGAACCGCGTGTTGCTGGACGAGCGCGATGCGCGGCTTGTGCTGCAACATCTGGCCGATCTCTGGGGCTATGATGTGCTGATGAAGGAGGTCGATCCGGCGACCGACTCGGTGCTGAAGGAGCACGCGGCGAGTCCGCGTCCGGGGATACTGCAGCCGATTTAGCTGCCTGTGTAGATCGCTGTCGGCATAAAGCCTGCCGGAACATTGAGAATGCGGCGGGCTTTGGGTTGGCCGGGCTTTGCGTCCGCCTGGGGCTGGGACTGCCGCGTTTCGGACGAAACCCTCGAAGCGGCCTAGCCAACGATCTGAATGGCTTGAACGCATCGCATCGGCGTCGAGGTCCTCGCGCCGGCGCCCGGCAATGCCCGGATGAACCAGGCCTCGCGACGACGCGCGGCAGCGCTAATCCAAACACAAGTGACACTCGGCCGGCTGGGCGTTGGTGGGCGGTTGCGTGCCACCTATCCGCAGCATCGCCTTGTCTTTCCGGAGGAGGCAGTAGGCTCATAATACTGAGCTGTCAGGCTGCCGCTACGACGTACCGGCAGGAGGAGGAACCTTGACTGACCAGGGCCCTGTGCTCGCCGCGGATGCGGTGAGCAAATCCTTCGGCGGCGCGGTGGCCCTGCGCGCCGTTTCGTTATCGCTTTTTGCAGGCGAAGCGCACGGGCTGTTGGGCGAAAACGGTGCCGGAAAGAGCACGCTCGTGCGTATCCTGGCCGGGGTCATCCGCCCCGATGGCGGGCGCCTGCTGCTCGACGGCAAGCCGGCAACATTTCGCAGCCCCGCTGAGGCGCAGGCTGCGCGCGTGGCGGTGATCTATCAGGAGCCGACGCTTTTCTCCGATCTCTCGATCGCTGAGAACGTGCTGATCGGACGCGCCCCGCGTCGCAGCCTGGGCAGGATCGATCATCAGGCGGCGCGCGCCGCGGTGGCGGCGTTGTTCGCCGAACTGGGAGTGGCGCTTGATGCCGCGCGCCTCGTCCGCGGGCTTTCCATCGCCGGTCAGCAGTTGGTGGAAATCGCCAAGGCGCTGTCCAACGACGCCCGCGTGCTGATCATGGACGAACCGACCGCCGCGCTGACCGGCGAGGAAACGGCGCATCTTTTCGAGGTGGTGCGGCGCTTGCGCCAGCGCTCCGTCGCGGTTCTGTTCATCACCCATCGGATCGAGGAAGCTTTTGCCGAATGCCAGCGGCTGACGGTGCTGCGCGATGGGGCGCAGGTCGCCAGCGGCGAGATCGAGGGCTTCACGCCTGCGCAGGCGGTGCGGCTGATGGTCGGCCGGGCACTGGATACCTTCTATCCGCCACGGCGTAGCGAACGCGGCGCGCCGGCACTGTCGGTGCGGAATCTTTCCGCAGGCGGCGCCTACGCGGCGATTGATCTTGATGTACACTCGGGAGAGGTCGTCGCGCTGGCAGGGTTGGTTGGTGCCGGGCGGAGCGAGGTCTTGCGTGGCATCTTCGGCATAGACCCGCGCGAGGGCAGCGTCCGCGTGTTCGGGCGCGAGGTGCCGCCCGCCGATCCGCGCGCTGCCATGCGCGCCGGTCTGGCATTGGTGCCGGAGGATCGACGCCAGCAAGGGCTGGTGCTGGAGCTTTCGGTTATCCGCAACGCCACGCTGGCCATTCTTTCGCGCCTGCGCCGCGGTCCCTTTGCCTCGCCGGCCCGCGAGCGCGCGACCACCACGGAATGGGGCGCCAAGCTGAAGCTGAAGGCGCGGCGGCTTAGCGATGCCGTGGCCACGCTCTCGGGCGGCAACCAACAGAAGGTGGTGCTGTCGAAATGGTTGGCCACCGCGCCCAAGGTGTTGCTGATCGACGAGCCGACGCGCGGCATCGATGTTGGCGCCAAGGCCGAGCTGCACCAACTGCTCGCAACCCTGGCCAGGCAGGGGCTGGCGGTGCTGATGGTGTCCTCGGAGCTTCCCGAGGTGCTCGGCATGGCCGACCGCATTCTGGTGATGCGCGAGGGCCGCATCGTGGGCGAACTTTCGGCGGCGGCGGCCAGCCAGGAAGCGGTGATGGCGTTCGCCACCGGTCATGAGGCCATGTTGCAGCGGGCGCACGAGCCCGCATGAGCGCATCTATGATCAGACCGGATACCGGACGGGCCGCTGCGGGAGCCTCCATCGTCTTGCCGGTGCGTTCCCGGTTGGTGATCGGCATGAGTCAGTCCGTGGGCACCAAGGGAATAAGCGACGGCAGCAGGGCGGGAATTTCCGACGTAACTGTTTTCCAGATCACTTCGCGATCGACATCGGCATAGGCATGGACCAGCCGGTGGCGCATGCCGATGATACGTGTCCAAGGCACCGACGGCGTCGCCGACCGAGTTTCGGCCGAGACCCTCGAAGCGGCCTCGCCAACGATCTGAATGGCTTGAACCACAGCGAACAGCAGCATCGCATCGGAGTCGAGGTCCTCGCGCCGGCGCCCGGCAATGAATCGCCGCGCCGCCTGCGCGGCGTCGATCATGTGGCGGAGGCGGATGGCATCATCGGGCGTCAAACTGCGCCTCCGCCGCTCGCACCACCTCGTCGCGGAAATAGCGGCTGAGATCGCCAGCAGTGCGCAGATCAACCCTGCGCCCACCCAGAAGTCCAGACAGGTCGATCTCGATCTGCGCCATCGTCAGCAGGCCAGGCGTCGCGCCGGGCTCGAACTCGACCAACAAGTCAACGTCGCTGTCGGACCTGTTAGTGCGCCTCAGCGTTGATCCGAACAAGGAGAGCCGGCGAATACGATAGCGCCGGCAGATTGCTTCCAGGGCGACCTCATCGGGGAAGACGCGCATGCATAGCTCCCTACAATATTTGTGGGCGGAGCGCCCCCTTGGCTTCGTGCTTCATAAGCGAAGGCGCGCGGGTCTCTGCACTCTGACCCACTAAGCGCGGGCGAGAAGACCAACCCGGCACCGGGCCAAAGAAGGCCACGTTGCTCGATTGCGGCTCCCCTGCCCGTCCCGCAGTATCACAATTGTGATGTAACACCATGCCGTGCCGGGGCGACAACGTGTGAGCAGGCGGGCTGGCTCGCGGGAGCCAGCAGCCTGCCCGGATGAACCAAGCCTCGATGACCGCCTGCATGGCGGAACGATCTCGACCCCTCGTACGCCATGACAAGCCGTCCCTGCGCCCGCGGCAACACGATCGCGCAGGTTGTGCCGGTCCTGTCGCGTCGGATATCAAGAGAGGCACCGAGACGAGGCGGCGGAGGTCCGCGTGGCGCGATCGGCGGTCAGCAGCCCTTACGACATCGATTCGGCGTGGCTACAGGCGGCTCTCGATCGGGACTGCGTGCCCGGAACCGCCCAGGTCGCCGATGTGCGGGTGGAGGATCAGGGCTCGTCGTCCAACGCGTCGCTCGCCATCGTGCGTGTGACCTATCGGGGCCAAGTGCCGGCCGCTTCGCCCGCCCGTCTGTTCCTCAAGATGACCAAGGTCCCGGACGCGCCCGGCGAGCAGCATAGCGGCGTCGGGCGCCGTGAGGTGCGGTTCTACGGCAGCATCGCACCGCAGATGACAGATCCGCCGGTCCCGCACTGCTACGACGCCGTGTTTGGCGGCGAATCCCAGCGCTTCCACCTGTTGCTGGAGGACCTCACCGAGACCCACCACTCTATCAAGGCCGACCTGCTGGGGCCGCTACCATGCCGCGCTCCAGGCCGGCGGCGTCGTCGGCTACAGCCGCGACGCGTTGGCGCTCGATTACCGGCGCGCGGTCATCAAGGAACTGGCGACACCAATCCTGCAGGCCGCTTACGGCGTACCGCCGGGAGTCTGGTGGAACCATCTCGATCGTGTCCTGCGCGCGTTCGAGGACCTTGATTGCGAGGCGCTGCTGGGCGCGACGCGACCGGTCCATCATGCCGTGCCCATGCTTCCTTATCCGCCCCGATCGCGGGCGCCAGGAAGTGGTGATGGCGTTCGCCACCGGTCATGAGGCCATGTTGCAGCGCGCGCACGAGCCCGCATGAGCGCGACGCTGGACATGCGCCGGGGTGGGTTTCTGACCGCCGTCGCCCTCGCCCGCGAAGTGGGGTTGTTCGCGGTGCTCGCCGCGCTGGTGATGGCGACGACGCTGGTCAATCCGCGCTTCCTTGGCGTGCAGGGCATCAAGGACATCCTGGAAGACGTGACGGTGACGGCGCTGCTGTGCATCGGCGAGACCATCGTGCTGTTGATGCGACAGGTCGATCTTTCGGTTTCCTCAGTGCTGGGCATTACGGCCTATGCGACGGCGGCGATTTTCGCTGCCCATACGGGAGCACCGATCGCGCTGGTGATGCTGGCAGGGGCGGCGGTTGGCGCGGCGCTGGGCGCGCTGAACGCCGCGCTGGTGGCATTCGGCGGCGTGCCGTCGCTGGTCGCCACGCTGGGCACGCTGTACGTTTTCCGCGGCGCCGAGTTCGCCTGGGTGAAAGGCGGGCAGATCAACGCCACCAGCCTGCCGCCGGATTTTCTGGGTCTCGCTACGTCGGGGATCGGGCCGGTGCCTTATGTGGCGGTGATCGTGGTGGCGCTGATCGCGGTCGCCGGTTATTTCCTGCGCAACTATCAGGGTGGAAGGGAATACTACGCGGTCGGCTCCAACGAGGAAGCGGCGCGGCTTGCCGGCATTGATGTGCATCGGCGGCTGACTTTGGGCTTTGTGAGTTGTGGCGCCTTCGCCGGGCTTGCCGGCGTGCTGTTCACCGCGCGTTTTGGTACTGTGGATGCCACTGCCGGCACGGGGATGGAACTGCACGTGATCGCCGCCTGCGTGGTCGGGGGTGTCGCCATCACCGGCGGTGTCGGCAGCGTCGAGGGTGCGGCGATCGGTGCCCTGCTGCTGGCGGTGATTTCCAATGCGCTGGTGTCGCTGCGCGTACCGGTGTTCTGGGAACAGACCATCGAGGGTGCGCTGCTGTTGGCGGCGATCAGTCTGGATCTCATTATTTCCCGCCGCACGCTCGCCTTCATGCGCTCGGAGCGCGGCCGTGGCTGACACTCTGGCTGCGCTGCGACACTGGGAAGTGGCGATCTGGATTCTGGTTGTCGCCGCGCTGATGTTTGGCAGCCATCTGTCGCCGGCGTTTCTGACGGCCGACAATCTGGGAAATCTTACCGCTAATCTTTCCGAAATCGCGCTGATGGCGTTGACCTCGACGATGGTTATCATCGCCGGCGAGATCGATCTTTCGATCGCATCCGCGTTGGGTATGTGCAGTTGCCTCCTGGGCCTTTTATGGTCGTATGGAGTGCCGATGCCGCTTTGCATGCTGGCGGCGGTGGCGGCCGGCGCGCTGGCCGGGGCGGGGAACGGGTTGTTGGTCACGTGGCTCGGGCTGCCTTCGCTCGCCGTCACCATTGGAACGCTGGCGCTCGATCGCGGGCTTGCCTTCGCTCTGTTGGGTGATAGCGCGGTGGCAGATTTTCCGGGCTTCTACACCAATCTCGGCTTTGGCGCGGTGCCGGGGACGACCATCCCCAACCCCATGGTGCTGTTCGCGGTGCTGGCGGCGCTGACCATCGTGGTGCTGCACGCCACGCCGTTCGGCCGCGCCCTGTATGCGATCGGCGCCAATCCGGTGGCGGCGCGCTTTTCCGGCCTGCCGGTCGCGCGGTACAAGTTCCTGCTTTTCGTATTGTCGGGGGCGATGAGCGGGCTGGCGGCGATTGTTTATACCTTCCGGTTTTCGAGCGCGCGCGGCGACAACGCGGTGGGCTTCGAGTTGCCGGTGATCGCCGCGGTGCTGCTCGGTGGGGTTTCGATCTTCGGCGGCAAGGGCAGCGTTGTCGGTGTTATCGCCGCCGTCTTTCTGGTGGGGGTGTTGCAGAACGCGCTGGCGCTGGTGGATGTCTCGAACGACATTCTCACCGTGGTGACCGGTTTGGCGCTGATCTGCTCGGTGCTGGGACCTAACCTCGCGGCGCGGGCGGAAAGCAGCCTGCACCGCTATCGCCGCACCGCGAGGGTCGGCGAGGAGCAAACGGAAAGGGAGAACGAGGGATGAAGCGACGTAGTCTGATGATCGCGTCGGTCGGGGCG
>Ga0335074_10009334_pt1 | contig 13691 bp, 12 predicted proteins | sample Lox_Sample_23_FD_206715 | JGI IMG/M metagenome (GOLD analysis project Ga0335074, IMG submission 206715) | Soil microbial communities from Loxahatchee National Wildlife Refuge, Florida, United States - Lox_Sample_2.3 | ecosystem: Environmental > Terrestrial > Soil > Wetlands | place: USA...
GCGCACGACCTCCTCCCGCGCGAGCCCCGGCCTGGACAGGCGTGGGCCCAGCGCCGGCTGTATGACGCGGTCGATGCGGTCGTGGCGCACTCGGCCTACGGGCGCGAGCTGCTCGTGTCCGAGCTGGGGGTCGACCCGGAGAAGGTGCGGGTCATCCACCACGGCGCGTTCAGGCATCTGACGCTGATGGAGCGCGAGGTCCCGCTGCCCGCCGGGCTCGCGGGCGTGCGCGAACCGGTCGTGCTGTTCTTTGGCCTGCTCCGGCCCTACAAGGGCGTCGAGACGCTGCTCGAGGCGTGGCGTGGCGTCTCGGTCTCCGTCCCCGGAGCGGAGTTGTGGATCGTGGGGCGGCCGCGGATGCCGCTCGAGCCGCTGCGGGCGCGGGCGGGGGCGAGCGTCCGGTTCATCCCCCGGTTCGTGTCCGACGCCGAGCTGCCCGCGTTCTTCCGCCGGGCCGACCTCGTGGTGCTCCCTTACGAGCGCACCGAGCGGCTCGACTGGTCGGGCGTGCTCGCCACCGCGCTGGCCTTCGGCAAGCCGATCGTGCTCAGCCAGGTGGGCGGGTTTGGCGAGCTCGCAGATCTGGGCGCGGCGCGCCTCGTTGCCCCTGGCGATCCCGACGCGCTCGGCGCGGCGCTGGCCGGGCTGCTGGCCGATCCGCAGGAGCGCGAGGGCCTGGCCCGGGGAGCGCTGAGCGCCGCGCAGGGGACCTACTCATGGGAGGCGGCTGCGCGCGAGACAGTGACCTTGTATCGAGACCTGGTTGGATAGCCCGCGCTGTGACCCTGGTGGCGATCGTTTTCTGGGCCTCGATTGGCCTGATCCTGTACGCCCATGCCGGGTATCCGGTGCTGCTCGGGCTGCTCGCCTGGCTGCGCCGCCGTGCCCCGCGGGTGCGGGCGTTGCCCGATGACGAGCTGCCCGCGGTGACGGTGATCGTGGCCGCCTATGCCGAGGAGGACGTGATCGCCGAGCGAGTGGCGAACATCCGCGCGCTCGACTATCCGTCCCAGCTGGTCGAGGTGATCGTCGCCTGCGACGGCTCGCCCGATGAGACGGCCGTTCGGGCGCGTGACGCCGGGGCCGACGTGGTGCTCGAGCTGCGGCGCGGAGGCAAGATCCGGGCCCAGGACGCCGGCGTGGAGGCGGCCAGAAACGAGCTCGTGGCCTTCTCGGACGCCAACGTGACCTGGGAGCCCGACGCCCTGCGGCGCCTGGTGGCGCCGTTCGCGGATGCGCGGGTCGGCTACGTGTGCGGCGAGGTCCAGCTGGTGGATGCGTCTACGGGGACCAACCAGGAGGGCCTCTACTGGCGCTACGAGCTGGCGCTCCGGGCGCTCGAGTCCCGGGTGCGGTCGGTGACCGGCGGCAACGGCGCGATCTACGCCACCCGGCGCGAGTCCTACCTGGTGGTCGATCCGATCATGGGCCACGACCTGTCGTTCCCGTTCAACATGGTCAAGCGGGGCTGGCTGGCTCTGGCCGTGCGCGAGGCGCAGGCCAGCGAGAAGATGGTCCCGACGATCGAGGGCGAGTTCGCGCGCAAGCGCCGGATGATGAGCCACACCTGGCCGATCGTGGTTAAGGGCGGGATGCTCTCGCCTCGGGGCTACGACCCGCTGTACGCGCTGATGATCGTCTCGCACCGGATCCTGCGCTACCTGACGCCGTTTCTGCACGTTCTCGCGTTCGTGCTCAACGTGGTCCTGCTCGGGCAGGGGTGGGTGTACATCGCGACGTTGGCCTTCCAGGTCGCGGTGCTGATGGCGGCGGCGCTAGCCGGCGTCGTCCCGTCCCGGCTTCTGTTGGTGGCCCGTTACTACGTGCTGACGACGGCGTCGCTCGCGGCCGGGCTATGGGACTGGCTGGTGCACGGCACCTCGGCGGGCTGGGAGCCGGCGGAGGGGACGCGGTGACGCTTCAGCGGGCGCTCGACGTGGCGATCGCCGGACCGCTGTCGGTCCTGAGCGCTCCGGTCGTGGCCGTGCTCGCATTGCTCATCCGGCTCGAGTCGCCCGGCCACCCGCTCTACACCCAGACCCGCGTGGGCAAGGATGGCGAGCTGTTTGAGATCTACAAGCTGCGCACGATGGTCCGGGGAGCGGAGTTCACCGGAGCCGGGCTGGCCATCCAGGAGGGCGATGACCGGATCACGCGGATCGGGGCGTTCCTGCGCCGCTACTCGCTCGATGAGCTCCCGAATCTCTGGAACGTGCTGCGGGGCGAGATGTCGATCGTCGGGCCGCGCCCGACGCTGCCGGTGCAGGTGGATCAGTACACCGAGCGTCAGCGCGGGCGGCTCGCGGTCAAGCCGGGCATCAGCGGCTGGGCCCAGGTCAACGGGCGCGCCTCGCTGCCCTGGCCGGAGCGGATCGAGCTCGACCTGTGGTACGTCGAGCACCGCTCGCTGCGGTTGGATCTGCAGATCCTGGCGCGGACGGTGCGGATGGTGCTGGGTGGCGAGGGGATCTACAAGGGAGAGAGAGGCGGATGGATTCCTCCAAGCGGGACGTAGCCGTCCTACTGACCGGCGTGGGCAAGCGCTACGACATCGTCTCGGCCTTCGCCCAGCACGCCACCGTGGTCGCCGCCGACCCCAATCCGCTCGCGCCCGCCCAATACGCCGCACACCACCGCCGCGCCGTGCCGCGGATCGATGACCCGGACTACGTACCCGCCCTTCGCGCGCTGTGCGACGAGTTCGGGGCCGTCGCGGTCGTGCCGCTGACGGATCTTGATCTTCACGTCCTGGCGGATGCCCGGGCGGCGGGTGAGCTGCCCGCCTTCGTCCCCGACCCGGAGATCGCCCGCGCGACGTTCGACAAGTACGAAACGCATCTACTGCTGACTCGGCACGGGTTGCCCTCGCCGCCCACGGGGCTGCCGGGGGAGCCGGTCGAGCACTTCCCGGTCATGGTCAAACCGCGCTGGGGCTCGGGTGCGCGCTCGATCCACCGGGCCGACGACATCCACGCCGCGGAGTTCTTCGTGCACTACATCGCCGAGGCGGCGATGGTCCAGTGGTTCATGGACGGGCCGGAGTTCTCGATGGACGCGCTGTGCGACCTGCAGGGCCGCTGCCTGAACGTGATCCCGCGGACGATGCTCGAGTCGCGGGGCGGGGAGTCGATCAAGGGCACGGTGATCGCCGACCCCGAGCTGGTCTCGCTCGGCCAGCGCGTGGTCGAGGCCCTGGGGGTGCGCGGGCCGTGCACGGTGCAGGCCTTCCGCGACCGGGAGATCGGCCTCGGCATCACCGACGTCAACACGCGCTTCGGTGGCGCCTTCCCAGCGCCGATGTACGCGGCGCTCCCGGGCCGGACCTACCCGGAGCTGATCGTGCGGATGGCGTGCGGAGAGACCGTCGAGCCGCACGTGGGCGAGTTCCGGGCCGGTGTCACGTTCACCCGCTACTACTGGCAGCTCGAGCTCGATTCGGAGCTACAGCCCACCGGTCGCGACATCGTCGACCCACCCGGGCCTCCGTCCCCGAGGCCGTGATGGGTTACCCCCGCTATAGGGGGTTAAGTCATCACGGCCTTCTCGAAACAGACGCTCGTCGGCGACGCGACATACGGGCCGAAGCGGGGAACGTTCGCGTAGCCGGAGGTTTCGTACAAGCGGATCGCGGCTGGCTGGTACACGCCGGTTTCGAGGACGACCGTGGTCGCGCCGAGCGCTGCGGCCCGTGCTTCGAGCTCGGTCAGGATCTGCCGCGAAAGGCCGCGCCCCCGGAGGGGTGGGCGGACGTACATGCGCTTGAGCTCGGCCACTGCTCCGCTCTCCCTCGCCAGCCCGGGGGCGTGCAGCATGCGGACCGCGCCACACCCCGCCGGCTCGCCGTCCAGCCACGCGACCACGAAAGCGCCGGCACCCTCGGCGACCTCCTCCGCCGCGAGCGAGTGGAACCGCTCCTCGGGCTTGTAGTCGCGGCTCAGCTCGGCGTTGAGCTCGGCGATCAGCTGCTGCGCCACCGGCGAGTCCAGCGGCTCGTCGCGAATGTCGACGCCGGCCACGGCGCGGTCAGGCTCGCGCAGTGCCGGCGCGCCGGCGTGGTTTCTTGGGCTCACCCCAGCACTCGTCCACGAACGTGGCGATCTTGCGGGTGAGTCGCTCCGGGCTGACGCGCAGCTCGATGATCGAGTTGGCGTCGACCAGCCGCCCGTTGGGCAGCTCGGCGGCGAGCATGTCGGCGTCCGAGAACGGGTGCACAGGATCGCGAGGATGCCCGATCACCAGCGCCGGCGCCTTGAAGCCCTGGCGCGTCTCCCGATCGGGGGCGGTGCGGCCGAACAGGATGCCCTGGAGCACTGCGCCGCTGGGGCCTGGCTCCTGGCCGAACCAATCCAGGGCCAGCTCGGCCAGGAACGGGACGCCCAGGCGCGGCACCCTCCGGGCGGCCAGGGCGAGCGCCTTCATGACGGGCTCGCCGTGGGTGAGCGCGAACAGCAATGGCGCGAACGCCAGTGCGCAGGCGGGAATCGCCTTATCGAGCACCGGCATCTCGATGATCATCCCGCGCAACCGACCCGGCGCCAGGGCGGCGACCTCGAGCGTGACGTTGGCCCCGAGCGAGGTCCCTCCGACGATCGCGTGCTCGAGCTCCAGATGGTCGAGCAGCGCCACCGTCTGGCGGGCGAACTCGGGCATCGAGTAGCGGCCCATCTCCTCCGGCCGGTCCGACTCGCCGTGCCCGAGGAAGTCGAGCGTCACCACCCGGTTGCCGTGGGCGGCCAGATCGGCAGCCAGTGGCGACTGCATCCTCTGCGAGAGGAGCAGGCCCGGCAGCAGCACGGTGGTCCGGGGTCCCTGCCCATGGATCGTGTAGGCGAGCCTCTGTCCTTCGTAACGGAAGAACGCCATCGATTTCAGGATACCCTTAGGAGTTGACTGGCTAGTCAGCCAGGGCCGTGCGCGGTACCTTGCACGGGCGATACCACTGAGGAGGACCCACGAAAATGGCAAAGACCTTGCGATCGCTGAATGGGCAGGTGGTCGCGATCACCGGGGGAGCTCGGGGGATCGGGCGCGCTACTGCGGCGGCCCTGATTGCGCAGGGGGCGCGTGTGGGCATCGGCGACATCGACGCCGCGCTCGTCGAGCAGACGGCAATTGATTTGGCCCCCACCCACCGTGGCGGCACGATCGGGCTCCCGCTCGACGTGACCGATCGCGAGAGCTTCGTCAGCTTCCTCGACGAGGTCGAGCGCCAGCTCGGACCACTCGACGTGCTGGTCAACAACGCCGGGATCATGCCGATCGGGCCCTTCATCTCGGAGACGGACGCCCAGGCGGAGCGGATGATCGCCATCAACATCCATGGCGTGATCCTCGGCTCCAAGCTGGCCATCGAGCGGTTCACGCCGCGCGGCCGGGGTCACATCGTCCAGCTCGCCTCGATCGCGGGCAAGGGCGGGTTCCCCGGCGTCGCCACCTATTGCGCTTCCAAGCACGCCGTGGTCGGGCTGACCGAGTCGCTGCGGGCCGAGCTCCGCGACACCGGCATCGAGATGCACCAGGTGCTTCCGATCGGCGTCAACACCGAGCTCTACTCGGGCGTGTCGGCGGCGCGCGGGCTGAAGACCCCCGAGCCCGAGGACGTCGCCAACACGATCGTTGAGCTCCTCCAGACCGGCAAGTTCGAGCTCTTCGTGCCCAGGAGGGTGGGCACGCTGGTCCGCCTCCAGGGGCTCTTGCCCCGCCGGATCGTCGACGCGATTGTCCGCCTGACGAAAGGCGATCAGGTGATGCTGGCGGCCAACCCGACCGCCAGGGCGGCCTACGACGCGCGCCTGAACCAGATGATCAACGGAACCGTGCCGGCGCCGTCGACCGACCAGGAGCGAACCGCGGCCTAAGCGCTCTCTCTACGCGGGCGAAGAGGCCAGCCAGTCGGCGATCAGGCGCCCGATCTCTGGGCCGGCGTCTTCCTGAAGGAAGTGGGAGGCGCCGGCGATCACGTGGTCGATCTCGCCACCGAGTGCGGCCGCGAACCGCCGGCCGGTCTCGAGTGGGATCACCGGGTCGGACTCGGCCCACAGGAACAGCTTGGGACGCGAGTCGCCACGCAGCGCCTCCAGCACCCGCCCGCACTCGGCCGCGCCGGGCTCCTCCGGCGTCAAGGGCAGGATCAAGGGGAACGCCCGGGCTCCGGCCTTGGACGCCGGGTTGATGAACGGAGCGTCGTAGGCCGCGATCACTTGGTCGCCGGGATCGTTCAGGCAGGCACGGCGCACGAGCAGCCCGACCGGGAGGTCCTCCGTGCGCTCGACGAAGTTGCGAAACGCCATCCAGGCGTCGTTCATGTGCTGATAGCCGGTGAACAGCCCGGTGTCGAGGACGACAATGCGTGCGACCCGCTCGGGCTGATCCACCGCCACCCGCAGCCCGACCGGGCCGCCCCAGTCGTGCACGACGACCGTCAAATCGCGTAGATCGAGCTCCTCCAGCAGCGCCCCGACGCTCGCCGTGTGGCGGTCATACGTGTACCAGCCGATGTCGGTCGGCTTGTCCGAGCGGCCGAAGCCCGGCAGGTCGGGCGCGATGCAGCGATAGCCGGCGTCGCGGACGGGCGGGATCACCTTGCGCCACAGGAACGACCAGGTGGGCTCGCCGTGTACGAACAGGACGGGCGGGCCGTCGCCGGCGTCGACGTGGGCCAGTCGCAGGCCCTCGAACTGGCGATACGCGGCGTCGAACCCGAGCCCGAACTCGGGGAGGCCGGCGAGCAGCTCGTCGGGTGTCCGGATCGCGTCGGTCATCGCTTGGCCGGAACCTGACGCTTCAACCAGCTGACGATCAAGCGCCCGACCTGGTGCCCGGCGTCCTCCTGAAGATAGTGGCCGACCCCCTTGATCACGTGGTCGACGTCGGCGCCGATCGCCCGGGCGAACCGGTAGCCGGCCTCGATCGGCAGGATCGGGTCGCCCTCGCTCCAGATGATCAGCTTGGGCCTTCGATCTGACGCGAGCGCGTCGAGCACGCGCTGGCCGGTCGCGGCTCCGTCCATCTGCGGCGAGGTGGGCAGGATCAGGGGGAACGCGCGCGCACCGGCCTTGGCCGCGGGGTTGGGGAAGGGCGCCTCGTAGGCGCCCAGGACGCTCGGTGACAGGACGCTCTTGCACCCCGCGCGGATCAGGAACGACACGGGCAGATCCTCGCTGTGCTGGGCGAGCTCGCGGAAGGCCAGCCAGGCGTCGGTCATCTTCTGGTAGCCGGTGAACAGCACGGTGTCGAGCACGACCATCCGCCCGATCCACTCGGGGTGCTCGACCGCCACACGTAGACCGATTGGGCCGCCCCAGTCGTGCACGACGAGCGTCGCGTCGCGAAGCTTGAGTTCGGCGAACAGCCTGGCCACGCTGTCGGTGTGCCGGTCGTACGTGTACCAGTCGACGTCGATCGGCTTGTCCGAGCGACCGAACCCCGGCAGGTCGGGCGCGATGCAGCGATACCCGGCGTCGCGGACGGGCGGGATCACCTTGCGCCACAGAAACGACCAGGTCGGCTCTCCGTGGATGAACACCACCGGCGATCCCTTGCCCTCATCGATGTGCGCGAGCCGGAGCTCGCCGTACCGGCGGTAGCGCGGCTTGAACGGGAAGTCCGGAAGGCGCACCAGCAGGTTGTCGGGGGTTTGAACGATGCCCAGCAAGGAGCGTCAAGCTAGCGCTCCGGAAGCCGCAGCGCGGCGATTCACGGACCATGCACAAGCGCTTGCGAGGCATCCGAGGCGACGGTGACCTCGATCACCGAGGGGAAGCGCTGCCACGCGATCAGGTTGAGCGCCTGCAGCCGGTCGAGCATCGCTTGGAAGGCGTCCGCCTGGGCCTCGTTCACGTAGCGACGGGCGATCGTGAACGACCAGCCGGCGGCGGCCGGAGGGTCGCTGTACCCGAGCAGTTGCTGGTAGCGCTGATCGCTGACCGCGCTGGTCACCGTCAGGGTGCTCGTCGGGTCGTGCGAGAGGGTGCGCACGCGCGCGGCGAGCTCGATCAGAAGGTCGAGGGCCGGCCCGCGCAGGCCCCGGTAGAGCGCCGCCGGGAAGTGAAGCTGCCCGGCCAGCGAACCGATGCCCGGGTCATAGCTGAGGCCCAGGGCCGCCGCATTCGAGGGCAGCGGCAGGATCGTCCGCGCCGCGTAGGCCCGGTCGAGCGCATCGGGATCCGCGAACGGGGCCACGGCGTCGGGCGGGTGCAGGACGAAGGCGTCCGAGCCGGTATCGGTCTGGAGGAAGCTCAGACGGTTCAGCGCCGCACGATCGGTCCGGTACAGGCGCATGAGGAGCTCGGCGCCCAGCAGGCGCCAGTAGTAGAGCGAGGAGTCGTCGCCGAAGCTCGCGAGCAGGTCGAACGCGGCGGTGTGGTGATCGGGCGCGGTGTCGAAGTACAGCTGGACGTAGGGCACGGGAGCCCCGCCGTCGTAGTCGTCGAGCACGGTTTGCAGGTTGCCGATCCCCATGTGGTAGGACTCGAACGCCAGGTCCCAGCGGCCGAAGCGCGACTCGGCGAGCTTCAGATAGCGAACCGTGGCAGCGAGCTCCTGGCGGGGATCGAAGCGCTCGTCGGCGCCCGCCCGCTGGCGCTCCAGCCGGGCCACGCGTGCGTTCTGTCCCTGCGCCGCGGCGTCGTCGATCTGGCCGGTGAGCTGGCGGCTGCGCGCCAGGTTGATGTTCATGCCGAGCAGCGACTGCCCGGTCTCGGCCAGAATCTGGGTGAGCCCCGAGGCGTTGACGGGATTCCCGCCCACGATCGCGTTGGGGTCGCCGGCGCTCTCGACGAACACGAGCGCCTCGAGCAGGCTCGGGTCGATGCCGGTGCCGGCGACGGCCTGGTCGATGAGCGGGCGCCACGCGGCCACACGGGCCGCGGTGGCGAGCGCGCCGCCCGGGCTCTTGACGTACAGGGCGTTGGCTTCGCCGGCGGTGGCGCGGGCCACGAAATCCGACTCGCGGCTCGACACGTAGGCGAACGGGTCGCCGGGCTTGGCGGGCTGACCGATGCCCGGCAGCGGCAGCGGTGGAGGCGGCGCGGGGCCGCTCGCCGTGAGCAGGACGGTAAGCGCCGCGGCGATTAGGACGAGCGCGCCGCCGGCAATCGCCAGGCGTCTGCGACCGGCCTGCTTGCGCCGGGAGCGCACCTCGTCATGAGCCGTAGTAGAGGAGGAGCGGTCGCCCGTGGAGCACTCGGCTGCAGACTGCCGCGTGCGCCGGGTCCACGCCGCTCAGGAACACCTTCCAGCCGTTGCCGGCGACCGGGTAGATGTTGATCAACGGGTGCGGGTGGGTCTTCACGTAGCTCGGGTTCACGTACAGGACGCCGGTCTTGATCCCGGCGTACCAGGCGAACGCGCTCTGGTACTCGATCGGGATGTTCGGTTGTCCGCAGTCGAACATGTTCGATACCCCGAGGGTCCGCACCACGCCGGACAGCCGGCCAATCAGAACGGTCCGCTGGCGCTCGAAGCGCAGATCGACGTGCTCGAGCCGCTCCTGCCGGTGCGCGGCTCCTGCGAGCGAGCCGGCGATCAGGACCAGGACCAGGACGGTGCCCCAGGTACCCACGTGTGTGGCCAGTCGCGGGCCGAACCGGCCGCCGTCCACCCGACGGGTCAGCTGCGCCAGGAACGCCGGCAGTTCGTGGACGATCCGGCCGACGAAGATACCGGCGAGGATCCCGACCACCGCGCCGGCCTCGAACATGTAGCGCGGCACGGCGGGGAAGCCGTGCAGGGCGAACGCGATCTCGACCAGCACCCAGATCAGCGCGCCCGCAGTGATGAGCAGGATCGCGATCCGCCGGCGCCAGACGGCCCACGCCACGGTCAGCACCGCCAGGAGCCAGAGCGTGTTGGGCAGCAGTTCGTGGAAGCGCGTGATCACGCCCGTGACCTTGTTGCCGTGGATCTCCCTGGGTGAGTTCTCGGCGACGTTGCCGGCGGTCAGGATGCTCTTGGAGGTGATGCCCGGGATCCCGAACCACAGGAACACGAGCAGCACGACCGAGGCGTACAGCCACTTCCGGTAGCTCGGGACGTAGCGCCACAGCCACAGCCCCGCCAGCCCGTAGAACGGCCACACCTCGGGGCGGCCGAGCGCCCCGAGCCACCACATCCAGAACGCGGCCTTGTGGTGGCCGGACAGATGCAGGTCGATCGCCAGCAGGCAGAGCGACACGATCATCGTGTCGGATTCGGCGCTGAGGATGTAGTGGGTGTAGTTGTAGTTCCCGACCGGGTCCTGCATCGCGAGCACCGCGCAGGCCGCGACCAGCCCGGCGACGTAGGAGGCGTAGCGCCGCTCGGGTCGCGAATAGGTCAGACGGAAGGCGATCCGCCAGGCGAAGATCAGGCCGCTCAGCGAGATCGCCACCGAGGTCACCATCCACAGCCAGAGCGCGTAGTGCCCGAAGACCGCGTAGGGGACCGTGAACAGGTACGGCAGCGGCTTCCACGAGGGTGCGCCGTTGGTATCCAACGCGAGGTGGATGGTCAGCTTCCCCCACACCAGCCACCCGTAGGGGTCGTAGCCCGGACGTGTGCGGGCGTACAGCACGATCGCCAGCGAGACGATCAGCAGGCCGAGGGCCGTCAGCACCCACCGGTAGCGGTGGGCGAGGTTCTTGAGGTCGGCTTGCGTGTTCGGGCGCCGCTCGCTGTGAGGCGGCCCGGACGGGACTTCGACCGACGGGACGTCTAGGGTCTGCTCAGACACGGAGGCGGCCCGGACGGTAGCAGTAGCCGTGTACGGCTGCGGTCGGCTCCCAGCGGGCTGTGATCCCGGCTCTGGACGGGGTACAAGGATCCCACCCCCACCACCCCCACCACCCCATGGATGGGGCGAAGCGGCCATATCAGATCCGTGTCAACTCAGAGACGTCTTATCTCTCGCGTACGGTTAGTCGGCTATCCTCGTGCGCTCGCGGGCCACGAATCGCCTGGAAGCTGGCCCACGACGAGCGACCTCGCACGCCGAGGGCGCTGAAGATCCCGCAGTCAACGCCAGGCACATTGGAGCGGCTACATGCGAATTCTGGTTCTTGGCGGCGACGGATACCTCGGCTGGCCGACCGCGCTTCACCTCAACGCCCTCGGGCACGAGGTGGCGGTAAACGACAACTTCGCGCGTCGCGGCTATGACGAGGAGATGGGCGTCGAGAGCCTGGTGCCGATCGCCACCCTCGAGGAGCGCCTGTCCGCCTGGACCGACGTCTCCGGCAAGACCATCAAGGGCTATGTCGGGGACCTGTGCGACGCCGCCTTCGTGCACGAGATGGTGGGCGACTTCCGCCCGGACACGATCGTCCACTTCGGCGAGCAGCGCGCGGCTCCCTACTCGATGATCTCCCAGGCCCACTGCGTGTACACGCAGACCAACAACGTGGTCGGCAACCTCAACGTGATGTACGCGATCGCCGACATCGACCGCGACATCCACCTGGTCAAGCTGGGCACGATGGGCGAGTACGGCACGCCGAACATCGACATCGAGGAGGGCTGGCTCGAGGTCGAGCACAACGGGCGCAAGGACCGGATGCTGTACCCCAAGCGGCCGGGCTCCTTCTACCACCTCTCCAAGGTGCACGACAGCCACAACATCGAGTTCGGCTGCCGCATCTGGGGCCTGCGCGCCACCGATCTCAATCAGGGGGTCGTCTATGGCGCCGACACCGAGCAGACCAAGCTCGACCCGCGTCTGGCCACCCGCTTCGACTACGACGGCGTGTTCGGCACGGTGCTCAACCGGATGGTCATCCAGGCGGTGCTCGGACATCCGCTGACCGTGTACGGAAACGGCTCGCAGACCCGCGGCCTGATCAACATCGTGGACACCGTCGAATGTATCCGGCTCGCGTCGGAGAACCCGGCTGAGCGCGGCGAGTTCCGCGTGTTCAACCAGATGACCGAGCATCTGTCCGTGCGCCAGATCGCCGAGACGATCGCGGAGGAGTTCCCGGGCGAGGCGTCGATCGAGCACGTCGAGAACCCGCGCGTGGAGGCCGAGGATCACTACTACAACGTCAAGCACACGGCGCTGGTCGATCTCGGCCTGAAGCCGACGCTGCTCTCGATGGCGCTGATCGACCACCTGTTCGACGTGGTCGAGCGCCACAAGGATCGGGTCGACCTCCCCTCGATCATGCCGACCGTCCGGTGGAGCGAGACCTCCAGCCTGCTGCCACGCCGAGCGAGCGAGCTCGCCCCGGCGAAGTGACCGCCCGCTCGGGCGGCGTCAGCGTTCCGCTGTGGTCGACTGACGCTCGCCCGGGTGCAGCGACGGGTCGCGTCGCCGCGGCCCTGCGTCCATATCGAACCGCGATCCTCGTCTATGCGGGGACGCGTGTCCTGCTGCTCGCGGTCGCGATCGTAGGCGGCGCGCTCCGCCACCACGGTGTCGCGGGGGAGCTGGGCCACTGGGACGGCGTCTGGTACCGCGCAGTGGCCGAGCACGGTTACGCGCAGCACGTTCTGCACGTCCAATCGACGCTCGGGTTCTTCCCGTTGTATCCGATGGTGGTCTGGGTGTTTGCCCACGTGCTGTCCTGGCTGAGCGCGCACTCGTTCGCGTGGTCGACGGTGTATGCGGGCGTGGCCGTCTCGACGGTGGGTGGACTTGTCGCGACGGTGCTGGCACAGAAGCTCGCCACCGGCTGGTGGGACGCGGCGAGTGGACGTCGTGCCGCGTTGCTGTTCTGCCTGTTCCCCGGCTCGGTCCTTTTCTCGATGGTCTACGCGGAGGGAATCCTGATCCCGCTTGCCATGGGGACAATCCTTGCCCTCGAGCGACGCCGTTGGCTGTTGGCCGGCATCCTCGCCGGACTCGCGACGGCCACCGAGCCTGAGGCGCTCGTGCTCGTGCTCGTGTGTGTGGTGTCGGCGACGCGCGAGCTGCGCCGGCGGGGTTGGAACGATCCAGCCGCGCGCCGGAGCGTGCTCGCGCCTGCCCTGTCCCTGACCGGTGCGGGAGCCTTCGCCGCGTTCCTATGGGCGTGGACCGGCAGTCCGTTCGCCAGCCTTGTCGCCCAGCACGACGGGTGGCATGAGAAGACCAGCCCCTTCGCACTCGTGCACCTGGCTCGGATGCTCCACTCCGAGATGTCCTTCTCGCACTTCAACCATCCGACGATCAACCTCAATGTGGTGATCGGACTCCTCGGCGCCATTGCCCTGCTCATCATGCTCGTGCTGGTTTGGAAGTCGCGGCGGGAGATGTCCATCGAAGCGATCGTGTGGACCTTGGGGATCAGTTTCCTGGCCGTGACCTCGGTGTATCCGTTCTCGCCGAATCCGCGCGTCCTGATCACCGCCTTTCCGCTGCTTCTAGCCGTCGGTCACTACGTCTCCGGGCGGTGGTGGCGCATTCTTGCCTGGGCGAACGGCTCGTTGCTCGCCGGCCTCAGCCTGCTGACGTTCGTCGGCACGACGTTGCGCCCGTGAGGTGCAGGCCGGTGTCGCTCAGGGATGGGCGGCGGGATCTGAAGTCCTCCGTTGGCCGGGAGATTGGCTATCCTCATGCCCTCGCGTGCGGCGTTCGTTCGGCGGTGACCGAGCGGCAGGTGGAAAGCGCCCCGCATACCCTCATTCGAGTGAAGGCACTGATGTATGGCTACGCAATTCTTGAAATCCGGCGATGATGAGGCGAGCGCCTCGGTGAGCTCGGCGGTAACCGAGCCCGATCTGAACCAGCTGCCCCC
>Ga0335074_10009336_pt1 | contig 13691 bp, 12 predicted proteins | sample Lox_Sample_23_FD_206715 | JGI IMG/M metagenome (GOLD analysis project Ga0335074, IMG submission 206715) | Soil microbial communities from Loxahatchee National Wildlife Refuge, Florida, United States - Lox_Sample_2.3 | ecosystem: Environmental > Terrestrial > Soil > Wetlands | place: USA...
CACGCCCTCGGCCGGGGCGGGCGGTCGACGGGCCCGGTCCAGGTTCGGCACGGCCCACGGAGCCGGGCCCGATACCTAAGGGTTCTCCGCGCGACGGTCGCCGAGCAGCTCCCGGCCCAGGAGGAGCTCCTGGATCTCGGTCGTCCCCTCGACGATCGGGAACACCCGGGCGTCGCGGAAGAGCCGCTCCGCCGTCGCGCCCGCCCGGGCGCCGGCCGGCCCCGCGACGTCGACCCCGGCCGAGGCGATCGCGAACGCCGCTTCCGAAGCGACGAGCTTCGCCACCGACGCCTCCCGCACGAACGGCGCCCCCGCGTCCTTTACCTCGGCCGCCCGCTCGACCAACGCCCGCGCCGCCGCCAGGCGGGCGTACGCCCGCGCGACCTCGGAACGATGGGCGTCGGTGGGCGTCCGAGCGGCGGCCGCGCACAGGGCGTCGTACGCCGCCCGGGCGACGCCGAGCGCGCAGCCGGCGATCCCGACCCGTCCGCCGGCGAGGGCGCCGAGCGCGACCTTGAGCCCCGCCCCCTCCGGGCCGAGGAGGGCGTCGGGCGGCACCGGCACGCCGTCCAGCACGAGCTCGGTCGTCTCGCTGCCCCGCAGCCCGAGCTTGTCGAGGCGCTGCGCCACCGAGAAACCGGGCGTCCCCGGCGGGACGACGAAGGCGGAGATGCCCGCGTGCCCCCGGGCGGGGTCCCGGGTCGCGAAGACGAGGATGACCCCCGCCGACGCGGCGTTGGACGTGAACATCTTGGTGCCCCGGAGCCGGTAGCCGTCCGCGACGGGCTCGTACCGCGTCGTGATCGCGGCGGCGTCGGAGCCGGCGCCGGGCTCCGTGAGGCCGAACGCGCCGATCGTCGCTCCCCGCGCCAGCGGCCGCAGGTAGCGGGAGCGCTGCGTGTCGGTCCCCCAGGCGAGGATCGGGGCGGCGCAGACGGAGAGGTGGACCGCGACGAGGACGGCGACGGCCGCGCTGGCGTACGCCAGCTCCTCGAGGACCGCGACCGTCGACCGCGCGTCGCCGCCCGCCCCGTCCCACGCCGCGGGGATCCCGAGACCGAGGAACCGTTCCCGGGCGAGCTGCGCGACGATCTCGTCCGGGACCCGGTCGGTCCGGTCGATCGCCGCGCTCTGCGGTGCGACCGTGCGTTCCGCGAACGATCGGGCACGCTCCCGCCAACCCCGCGCGTCGCGGGGGAGCTCCGGCGGCACGGCCCGCGGGAGCACGCCGAACTCTTAATGGGTCGTGCCCCGTCGTCTCCTCGGGGGCGGGATCGTTGCCGGCAGCGCCGTCACCCAAGGACCGGTTCACCTCGCTCGACACCCTCGCCGTTGCCCGGGAGCTGCGAGCCCTCGGGCCGGTGCGCGTCGACAAGGCGTTCGACGCGGCGGACGGGGGCTGGTCGTTGACCCTCCGATCCGCGAAGGACGGACGGCGCGAGCTCCTCCTGGTGCCCGGCCGGTTCGCCGCGCTCCTGGCGGGCCCGCTCGACCACCGCGAGGAGCTCTCGCCGTTCGCGCGGGACCTGCGGCGGCTGCTCGCCGGGGCGGCGCTCAAGTCGGTCGCCGAGCCGCGAGGCGAGCGGTACCTCGAGCTGACGTTCGGCCGCTCCGACGACCCCGCGCCGTCGCTCGTCGCCCTCGAGATGTTCGGCACGGGGAACCTCACGGTGGCCCGCGAGGGGCGCCTCGTCGCCGTCGCCACGGCGCGCCGCTGGGCGCACCGGCTCGTGCGGGTCGGCGCGCCGTTCTCGCGCCCGCCCGAGCGGACCGACCCGTGGGCCGTCGATGCCGCGGGCATCGCGGCGGTCCTCGCCCGGTCCCGGACCGACCTCACGAGCACCGTCGCGGCGCGGCTCTCGTTCGGGGGTCCCGTCGCCGAGGAGCTCGTCGCGCGGGCCCGGCGCGACGGGTCCGAGCCGGCGACGCGGGCCCCCGACGAGGTCGCGGCGGCGCTGGCCGGCGCGATCGCCGCCCTGCGCGCCGAGATCGGGGACCGCCCGACCGGTCACCGGGTCCTCCGGGGCGACGACCTCCTGGACGCGACGCCGTACCACTCCGCCCGTTGGGAGGGGGTCGACGGCGTCCGCGAGGAGGGCTCGCCGACCTTCTCGGAGGCCGCCTACGCGTACTTCCGCACCCTCGTGCCGACGCCCGTGAGCCCGGCCGACGCGCAGCGGGCGGCCCGGCGGCGCGAGCTCGAGCGTCAGATCGCACAGCAGGAGGCGGCGGTCGCCGCCCTGTCGGCGGAGATCGACGATACGAAGGCGCGGGCGGAGACGATCTACGCCCACTATCCCGAGGCGGAGGCGGCGCTCGCGGCGGCCGAGGGTCCCCCCGGGCCGACCGTCCGGGCGGTCCTCGGCGCTCGGACCGTCGAGCTGAAGCGCGGCGTCTCCCCGCGCGAGTCGGCGCAGGCGCTGTACGAGGAGGCGAAGCGGGTCGGGCAGAAGCTCGCCGGGGCGACCGAGGCGCTCGCCCAGTCGCGCGCTGAGCTCGAGATCGCGCGGCCCCCGGCGGCGGTCGGTCCGGCGGAACCGGCCGCCGCGTCCCGGGCGCGCCGCCCGATGTGGTTCGAGCGGTACCGGTGGTTCGTCAGCTCCGAGCGGGTCGTCGCGGTGGCCGGTCGCGACGCCTCGTCGAACGATCTCGTCGTCCGTCGGCACCTCAAAGACGGCGACGTCTACCTCCACGCCGACCTCCACGGCGCGGCGAGCGTCGTCGTCAAGCGCCCCCCCGAGACGGGGAGCATCGGGCCGGCCACGCTCGCGGAGGCCGCGCAGTGGGCGGTCTGCTTCTCGAAGGCGTGGCGGGCCGGCCTCGCCTCGGCCTCGGCGTTCTGGGTCCGTCCGGACCAGGTGTCGAAGGCGGCGGCGAGCGGGGAGTTCGTCTCCCGGGGCGCGTGGGTGATCCACGGAACGAAGAACGTGCTGAAGGACCTGCCGCTCGAGCTCGCGCTCGGGCCGATCGACTACGAAGGGGCGTTGCGGTGGACCGCCGCGCCGGTGGCGTCGGTGCGGGCCCTCGGCGAGGTCCGGGCGGTCCTCGTGCCCGGCGACGAGCGCGCTCGGGCGGAACGCGAGGTCGCGCTCGCGCGCGAGCTCGGGGTGCCGCGTTCGCTCCTCCAGTCGCTCCTCCCGGCCGGAGGGATCGACGTCCGCCGGGCGTAGATCCGCTGCACCTCCTCGGCCGCGAACCGATCCCCCTCCTTCCGCCAGGTCCGCTGGCGCGCCCGCAGCCCGACGATCGTCGCCGGCCCTTCGGGCAGGCGGACGGGCGCTCCGACCTCGAGCGGGGTGTCGGGGGCGAGCGGGAGCCGTCCGGCGCGCGTGATCCGGCCGATGACGAGCGAGAAGGGGACCGCGCGGTCGCCGGTCGGGACGGCCCACACCGCGGCGATCTTCCCCACCCGCGCCTCGGAGGCGGAACGTCCGTCGGGGTCCTCGAGCCGGCGCACCGTCCAGGGTCCCGGCGCCCCCGGGATGCGACCGCCGACCACGAGGCGCGTCCCCGACGCGAGGAGGAGCCGATGTCGGGTCGAGCGCGGGCCGTCCGACAGGATCACGGTCGTGAGCTCGGTGCGGGGGACCTCGGACTCGAACGGGTGCGTGAACCCGCAACTGCGGCAGCGGGCGAGTCCGCGCACCGGGCCGCCTCCTCGGCCGCGGGCCAGCCGGAGGATCCGGTGCGGGGTCACCGCCGCGCACGGTTCGCAACGGAGCTCGGCGGCGTGCACCGCGAGCGGCGCGCGGCCCGGGCCTTCGCGGGCGTCGTCGTCGCTCATGCGCGCCCGGCAGACGGGGCGTCCCCCATCAGCGTTGCGCTCCGTGGGGGCATCGGCCGCCCCGGTGGGAGCTCGCGGTTCGGGACCCGGACCCGGCGCGCCCCACGGGCCACCCGGGGTCGTCTACGCCGGGGCGGCGGGGAGCCCGAGCTCGCCCCGGATCGTCTCCGCCACGTGGCGGCGGCATCGGACCCCGAGCCGCTCCTCGGTCTCCCGGCGATCGACGGCGAACTCCGGGTCGACGAGCTCGACCCCCTCCCGCGGATTGGGCACGATCCGGATCTCGGGGACCGGGTCGTGCGGGTGGGCCTCGGTCCAGTCCCGGGCGACCTCGGCGGCGATCTCGAGGACGGAGTGGGCCTCTCCGCTCCCGACGACGAACGTCGGCGCTCCCGGGGGCGGGGACCGCGAAAGGAGATCCGCGACCGCGACCCAGTGGGCGACGACGTCGTCGAGGTGGATGAAGTCGCGCCGCTGGGTGCCCGGCGCGTTGACGGAGAGCACCCCGGTCGCCGCCTGCGCGAGGAAGACGGCGATCACGTTGCCCTTCGCGATCGCACGACCGCCGACCCGGTAGCTCCCGAAGACGTTGCTCATCCGCAGGATCGCGTTTGCCGTGCCGAACCGCCGGCTCGCGGCCGCGACCAGCGCCTCCCCCTCGGCCTTCTGGCGGGCGTACTCGTGCGTCGGCCGCGCCGGGGTCGCCCCGTTCACGGGGAGCCGCTCGGGCTTCCCCACGACGGCGAAGCTGCTCGCGAAGGCGACCGGGACGCCGCGGGCCCCGCACCGCTCGAGGAGCTCGCGGGTCGCGTCGACGTTGACCCGCCGCGTCCCCGCCGGGTCCCGCGCGCACGGCATGACCCCCGAGACGGCCGCGAGGTGGAGCACCGCATCGCAACCCGCGAGGAGCTCGAGGGCCCGGGGGGAGTCGAACCGGATCGCCTCGGCCGGATGCGCGGGGTGCTCGACGACCATCGGCCCCGATCGGTCGTCGACCAGCACGAGGGAGAACCCCGCCGCGGCCAGCGCCGGCACGAGGGCTCCGCCGATGAACCCCGTGGCGCCGGTCACCCCGATGCGCGCCATCGACCTCCCGAGGGGCCTCGCGTTAAACCGCTGACGGTCCCGCCGGCGCCAGTCGCCACCGGCGCCGGCTCGCCCGGTAGAGCAGCCAGCGCGCGACCCCCGGTGAGAGTCGGGCCACGCGCGCCGCGCGCAGCGCGCCCGTGTCGACCTCCGCCGGGGCGCGCAGCACCGATCGGGCGGCCGCCCGGGCCCCCGCGCCGTCCTCGAGCTCCGCGAGGAACCGGTAGCCGCGGGCCTTGCCCGCGAGGTAGCGGGTCATCGAGGGCGGTGCGTCCGGGACCCCCGCGGACGCCTCCCGCAGGACCTCCATCGAGCGCGCGAACCGCTCGCAGGTCTGCCGGTGGCGGGCCCGGAACTCGCCCGCGGACACGGACCGCTGATGCGACATGTTGTCCGCGTGCAGTCGCAGGTGGGTTAGCGCCTCCGGCGACACGAAGAGCGGGCGTCCGCTGAGGACCGCCCCGACCAGCCAGGAGAGGTCGGCGCCCCAGCCCGCCCGGCGGAAGGTCGGCAACCAGCCGAGCGCCCAGTCGCGGGCGACGGCTGTGGACGAGTTGTTCCCTCGCCAGGTCGAGGTCACGAAGCGCCCGAAGTCGGCGCGGTCCCACTCATCGACCGCCGCGTCCGACTTTCCCGAGATCTCGGGGTGGTCGGCCCGCACGGGCTGGCCCGCCGCATCGATCGGAAGAAAGGCGTGGTTCGCGTAGACCGGGCGATCCGGACGCGCGAACCAGGCCCGAAGCCGGGTCACCTTCATGGGGGTCCAGAGGTCATCGTCGTCGAGGAACGCCACCACGTCCGAGCGGGCGGCCGCGAGGCCGGCCGCCTCCTTCACGTTCGTCTCGGCGTCGGGGCAGAGCAGGTCGGCGGTCACTCTCGGAGCGCCCGCGATCGGTTCCGAGAAATTTCGGACGACGATCACCTCGTCCGCCCCCGCGCGGACCGCGGAGTCGATCGCCCCGGCCAGGTACGGGCGCCGATCGTGCGCCGTGACCACCGCCGCTACGCTCCGATCCCCCACGTTCGGGTCCCGCCCGTCCGCCCGGCCGGCCTCGCGGAGGCGGGCGCCGCGCGTCGACCTCGTGCGCCTACTTCTGCTTGTCCGGTCCCCCCCGGCCGTCCCCGGTAGCGGAGCGCGAGCGACCCCCCGGCCGTCGCCGCCGCGCCGACGGCGAGCCCGGGGCCGATCCCGAGGAGCGTAGCCGTCGAGAAGAACGGCGAAGCGCCGCCCCCGCTCGAGGCGGCCGCCGGCGCGAAGATCGCTTCCAGCGAGCCGGAGCCGGTCACGTGGAGGGCCGCCGAGGCGTACCGCATCAGGGCGGTCCCCACCGCGACGCCGCCCGTCGCCGCCCCGCTGTCGAAGAGATCGCCCACGCAGGTCGGCGCGGCGACGAGGCAGTTGCCCGACGGCACCTGAACGCTGCCCCCGGAGTCGACCCCGGACCCCGTGCCGATCACGACCGAGCCGCACGCGGCGGGCGACCCCGAGAGGGCGATCGCGTACTCCGCGGGCGGCGGGGGCTGTCCCGTCGTGGACGGCACGCCGAACCGCCACGACGGGGTAGCCGCTTCCGGCCTTGCGCGCGCTCCGGGCCGGCGGTCCGGTCAGCGGGCGCCTTCGTGCGAGGCGCCGGCCGAGGGCGGCCGACGCTCGTCGAGCGCGCGGCCGCGCGGGGAGAGGTAACCGTACGCTCCGAGCACGCTCCCCAGCGCGAACCGCACCCCGCCGTGGCGTGTCAGCCACAGAAAGCGCACGTACTCCCGGTACGTGTAGCCGACCCGCCGGAACATCCGGGCCGCGCGCACCAGAGCCGGCCCCCGCTCGTACGCCGGGCGGCGGTACGCCGTCGTGTCGGGGCGTGGCTTCAGGTCGTCGCCGACCCGCGGAAGGTGGAGCCGCCCGATCGCGATCCCCGCGCGGAGGGCGCGGAGCAGGACGCCGATGTCTTCCTCGTACTGCGTCGGGGGGTACCCGCCCACGCGCACGAACCCGGCCCGCGTCCAGGCGTAGCACCGCGTGCACGCGGGGTTCGGGTCCTGGACCCCTTCCACGAGCAGGAGGTCGACCCGAGCGGCGGCGATCGCCCGGGCCGCGGCCGCGAGGGCGCCGGGCGCGTAGCGATTGTCCCCGTCGACGTGGGTGAGGAGGTACGGGTACCGGGCCTCGGCAGCCGCCCGGTTCCGCCCTTCGCCCCGATTCGCCGGCTCCGAGAAGACGCGGAGCTCGGGATGCGCGGCGGAGATCTCCCGAAGCGCCTCCCAGGTCCCGTCGTTCGAGCGGGCGTCGACGACGACGATCTCGCCGTCCCCCTTCACCTGGGGGAGGAGCGAGTCGAGGCACGTGCGGATCGTGTCGACGTTGTTCCGCACGGTCATCGTGACGGAGAATCCGGGGTCGGGCACCGGTCCCCCTAGCCGCGCCGATGGGGCTGCCCGAATTTGAATCGGGGTCCCGGGCTCCCAAAGCCCGAAGGATGGACCAGTAGAGCGGGCCGAGGCGCGTTCCTCGCGCCCGAAGCTACCCCACAGCCCCGCATGGCGGGCTAGACGGCCTCCACGCGCTTCAACGTTCGGCCGATCCGGCACTCGGCCGTCCCGTCGCCGATCGACTCGATCCGAAACCGCTGCCGCGTCGGGACCGAGGGGCCGGCGCAGATCGACCAGTTCGGGCAGTCGAGGCGGCGGCAGGGGTAGCGGGCGACCTCGACCTGGCTCCCGACGATCGCGGTCCGCGCGTCGAGGACGAGGGGCCGGGGGACCGGACGGACCTCGACGACGTGGGCGTCGCTCTCCTGCAACGCGCACGGGTGCGTGATCGGCCGGACCTTGGTGACGGCGTAGCGCCGGCCGGCGTCGAGCGTGAGGCAGGCGTGCCGGTACGGGCAGGTCCGGCAGACCGGCGCGCCGCCCTGGTAGACGAACTCGAACCCTTCGCGCGCCTCGCCGATCGCGAGCAGGGTGATCTCCGCCATCTCAGCCGATCACCCCGGTGACGCCGGCCAGGCGCTCGGCCGCCTCGCGCGTGAGGCCGTTGTCGCCGAGGATCGTGTAGCGGTCGGGACGGATCGAGTGCGCGAGCACGAGCGCGCTCACGATCTCCTCGCGGCTCACGCCGAGCTCGTCGGCGGTCGTCGGCGCCCCGATCGTCATGAGCGCGGCCTTGAGCCGCTGCCAGTCGCCGCCGTGGAGGTGCATCATCATGATCGCCCCCACGCCGCACTGGTCGCCGTGCAGCCCCGGGGTGCGCGCGATCCGGTCGAGCGCGTGGCTGAACAGGTGCTCGCTCCCCGAACACGGCCGCGACGACCCGGCGACGCTCATGGCGATCCCCGCGACCAGGATCGGGCGGATCGCGAGCCAGACCGACTCCTCGAGGTTCGGCTTGATCGCGTCCGCGTGGTCGATGATCTCCCGGGCCGCGTACTCGCTGAGCGTCGCCGCGGTCGACGAGTACTCCTCGTTGCGGAGGCGGACCGCGAGCTTCCAGTCGAGGATGGCCGTGCTGTTCGAGATGACGTCCGCGCACCCCGAGGCGAGCAGGCGGAACGGCGCGCGGACGAGGAGCTCCGTGTCCGCGATCACGCCGACGGGGACCGCCGCTTCGATGCTGGTCGGGGTCGGCCCTCCGTGCAGGGACGCCCGGGGGGAGGAGATCCCGTCGTGCGCGGCGGAGGTCGGGAGGCTCACGAAGGGGATCTTGAGCCGCGAGGCGACGACCTTGGTGATGTCGATCTTGCTCCCGCCGCCTGCCCCGACGAGGAACCGGGCTCCGGCGTCGCGGGCGAGACCGGCGACGCGGGCGACCTCGGACTCGGTCGCGTCGTGCGCGATGATCGTCGAGACCCGATACCCGTCCTGACCGAGCAGCGCCGCGGCCCGGTCCCCGGCCAGCTTCGCCGTGGTCGGTCCGGTGACGACCGCCCCCTGCGAGGGGAAATCGAACTGGTGGCAGGTCCCTGCCAGCTCTTCGAGCACCCCGTGGCCGACCAGGACGATCCGCGGGAACACCATCCCGCGCGCCTTGCCGAACGGCACCTCGTAGCCCGGCAGCCGGTGCGGGTTCGACGGATCCGGCGCGCCCATGCCCCGAGGCGGCGGACGAGGGCCGGCGGCTCATTAGCCTATCCCCGGCGGGAGTCGGCGCGCGCCTACCGGCCGCGGACGTCGCCCCAGAGGAGCTTGTGCTCCTGCAGCATCACGCGGACGTCGAGGCGATCCGCGAGCACCCAGTCCGCGAGGCGGCCGGCGTCGGTCCCCCAGACCGGCTGAAAGACGATCTGCGCCGGTCCCCGATACCCCCGCACGACCCGGCGCGCGTACAGGTAGTCGGGACGGTCCTGGATGACGAACTTGAGCACGTCCTGGGCCCGGAGCAACGGGAGGTTCGCCCAGCGGTTCCGTCGTTCCATCCCGGACGCGGGGCACTTCACGTCCACGCTCAGGATCACGTTCGGCACGTCGAGGTACGGCCGTACGTCGAGCGAGCCGCCGGTCTCGATCACGGTGGAGAGCCCCTTGCGGGCGAGACGGCGCACGAGCGCGAGCGACTCGCGCTGGAGGAGCGGCTCGCCGCCCGTGAGGCAGACGTGGCGCGTCCGGTTCCGGGCGATCGTCCGCTCGATCGACGCGAGCGACCGCTCCCGACCCGGCCCGAACGAATACGTCGTATCGCACCAGCGGCAGCGCAGGTTGCACCGCGCCGTGCGCACGAACGTCGTGCGGACCCCCGAGAGCGGACCCTCCCCCTGCACGGAGTGGAACACTTCGATGATCCGCACGGTGCGCAAAGATGGGTCGAGGACTTTAGTTCGAGCCCGGCCCGTCCGGTGCGGCCGGCCGCGGCTCGCCCACACGGGTTAAGAGCGCCGGCCGCTCGATGGCGCCGATGGAGCCGGACCGGGCGACCTTTTGGCAGGAGGCCTGGGACCGGGCCGGCCTCGCCCGCGCCCGGCGCGTCCCGGGGCGCGGGAAGTTCTATGCGCTGGTCGCGTACCCGGGGACGAGCGGCTTCCTCCACGTGGGGCATCTGCGGGGGTACGCGTACGCGGACCCGCTCCACCGCTACCACCGCATGCGCGGGGTGCAGGTCTTCTTCCCGTTCGGGGTCCACGCCTCGGGTCTTCCGGCGGTCGCCTGGGCCCGCAAGGTCGAGTCGGGCGACCCCGGCACGATCGCCCAGCTCGACGACCACGGGGTCTCCCCGGCCGAGCGAAAGCGTCTCGAGCAACCCGAGTACGCGGCCCGCTTCCTCGGCCGCGAGTACCTGCGCGTCCTTCGCCGCCTCGGCGTGCTCGTCGATCCCGACTCGTACGTCACGACGATCGACGACGACTATCGTGCGTTCGTGCGCTGGCAGATCACGACCCTCGCCCGCGAGGGGGAGGTCGTCCAGGGCGCCTACTTCGCGTCGGTCTGTCCGGTCTGCGGCCCCGTCGCGGTCGACGCCGCGGAGACGGACCTCTCGCAGGGCGGGGACGCGGAGGTGGTGGCGTACACCACGGTGCCGTTCCGCCTGGACGACGGCCGTACGCTCCTCGCCGCGACCCTGCGCCCCGAGACCGTCTTCGGCGTCACCAACCTCTGGCTGACGCCCGCCGGCGAGCTCGTGGTCTGGCACCGGGGCAGCGACGAGTTCCTCGTGGCCCGGGCCGGCGGCGAGCGGCTCGTGGAGCAGCACGGCGGTCGCCTCGGCCATCCCGTGCCCGTCGCGGGCCTCCTCGGCCGCGGCGTCCGGGTCCCGTTCCGGGACGTCGTCGTTCCCGTGCTGCCGAGCGCGCTGGTCGATCCCCGCGTCGGCACGGGGGTGGTGATGTCGGTGCCGGCCCACGCGCCGGCGGACGCGGCGGCCGTCGCCGAGCTGCCGCCGGACGATCGGGCGCGGATCGGAGCGCCGCCCGTCCTGCTCGATCTCGACCGCACGGGCGGGCTCGCCGCCTCCGAGGCGGCCCTCGAGGCGGGCGAAGGCACCCCCGCCGAGCGGGCGCTCCGCGCGGTCGGCGCAGCCGGGGGGTCGGGCCCCGCGCCGATCGACGAGGCGACCGAACGGCTCTATCGGCTCGAGTTCAGCCGCGGGGTGATGCGCGTCGCCGGCCTCGACGGCGTCCCGGTCCGCGAGGCCCGCGTGACGGTCGCCGCGCGCCTTCTCGAACGGGGCGGGAGCTTCGAGCTTCGGGAGTTCTCGAAGCCGGTCGTCTGCCGCAACGGCCACGAGGTCGTCATCCGGCGGATCCCGGACCAGTGGTTCCTCCGCTACAGCGATCCGGCCTGGAAGGCCCGCACGCGGGCCGTGACCGCCCGCGTGACGACCGTGCCGGCCGACTACGCCCGGGACCTCCCCGGGATCATCGACTGGTTCGGTGACCGCCCCTGCGCGCGCAAGGGACCGTGGCTCGGGACGCCGTTTCCGCTCGACCCGGCGTGGATCGTCGAGCCCATCGCCGACTCGACGTTCTACATGGCGTACTTCGTCGTGCGCCGGTTCGTCGCCGACGGGCGGCTTAGGACCGAGCAGCTCACGGACCCGTTCTTCGACGCCGTCTTTCTCGGCCGGGGCCCGGGCGAGCCGACCGTCGATCCCGGGCTCGCGGCGACGGTCCGGGAGGAGTTCCTCTATTGGTACCCGCTCGACGTCAACATCGCCGCGAAGGAGCACAAGCGGGTCCACTTCCCGGTCTTCCTCTACACCCACGCGAAGCTCCTGCCGGACGAGCTCCAGCCCCGGGGCGTGTTCGAGCACGGGTGGATCACGAACGAGCAGGGCGGCAAGCTCTCGAAGAAGGACGTCGCGGCGAAGGGCGGGCACTCGACCGGGCGCCGCCAGCGGATCCCCGCGATCGACGATGCGCTCGGTCAGTGGGGTCCGGATCCGCTCCGGCTCGCCCAGGTCGTGGCGGCGGCGCCGGCGCAGGACCTCGAGTGGAGCGAGGAGGCGGTCGAGGCCGCCGCGGAGCGGCTCCGCGAGATGGAGCGGCTGATCGCGGGGTGCCCGGGCGACGGGGCCGGCCCGCCCGAGCTCGATGCCTGGCTCACCTCCCGCCTGCACGATCTCGTCGCCCGGTACCACGCGGCGTTCGCGGCGTGGGAGTTCCGGGACGCCGCCGAGATCGCGTTCGCCGAGCTGCCCGCGCTCCTGCGCCGGTACCTCGCCCGCGGGGGCGCGGCAGGAGGATCGGCGACGGATACCCTCGGCCGCGTCGCGGTCCGGCTCATCGCCCCGTTCACGCCGCACGTCGCGGAGGAGCTCAACGGCGGCTGGTTCGAGGGGCTCGTCGCCGAGGCGCGGATGCCCGAGGCCGACGAGTTCGCGCGGTCCCCGGTCGCCGAGGCCCGCGAGGCGTTCCTCGACCGGGTGGAGGACGATCTGCGCGCCGTCCTTCGGCCGACGCGCGAGAAGTCCGAGCCGGCGCCGGATGCGGTCGTCTTCTTCGTCGCCCCCCCGTGGAAGGCGGAGGTGGAGCGCTGGATCCGCGACGCGCTCGACCGCGGGGAGACGCCGACGATCCGAGCCCTGATGGAGCGCGCCCAGGGGCACCCCGACGTGCTCGCGCATCGGGCGCAACTGCCGCGGTACGTCGAGCGCGTCGCGAAGCTGCTCCGCGGCGAGAGCCGGGAGGTGGGCCCCGCCGTCGACGAGGCCGCGGTCCTCGCGACCGCCGAGGGGTACCTCGCGCGCCGGTTCGGCTTCCGCGTGGTCCGGGTCGTTCCCGAGGAGGCCGCCGCCGAGGACGACCCGACCGGACGACGCGACCGGGCCCGGCCCGGCCGCCCCGCGTTCTATCTCACGCGCCCCGGCGAGCCGCGGTCCGACGCCTAGGCCGCCCCGCCGCGCGCGGGGCCCGCGCGAAATTGAGGAACATCCGCGACGGCGTCGGATGCGGCGAGACGGTCCGGTACTTGGCCGACGACTTCGCGGAGTAGCTGCGCTTCACCGCGCCCGAGATCTCGAAGTAGATGAGCTGCCCCACGGGCATGCCGGCGTAGATCCGCACCGGGAGCTTCACGCTCATCTCGAGGGTCCAGTAGTTGCAGAAGCCCTCGTCCCCCTTGCCCGCGGTCGAGTGGATGTCGATCCCGAGCCGGCCGACGCTCGACTTCCCCTCGAGGAACGGGACGTAGCCGTGGGTCTCCGTGTACTCCTCGGTGACGCCGAGATACAGCTGCCCGGGCACGAGCACGAAGCCGCCCGCCGGGATGCGGAACTCGCGGACGCGGTTGGCGGTCCGGGCGTCGAGGGCCGCCGAGGCGTAGACCGCGAGGTAGGGGCCGAGGTGCACGTCGTAGGAGTTCGTCCCGAGGCAGTCCGGGCGGAACGGGCGGATGACGATCCGACCGCTCGCCAGCGCCTCGCGGATCTTGGTGTCGGAGAGGATCATGCGCCGGCCGGCGGCGCGGAGTCGGCCGACCTATTTAAGGGGCGGTCGCGGCGTCCGCCGGTCGGGCGAGCGCGAGCGCGGCGTACCCCACGACCTCGCGCATCGGCGCGGCCTCGCCCGAGTGGCCCCAGCGCAGCAGGGTGACCTCGAGCGGTTGCGCGGCCGTGGCGAACAGGAGCGCGGTCGTGGGGGCGATCCCGCACATCGAGATCTCCTGCTCCACGACCGTGCGGTAGAGGCCGACCGGATCGCGGGCCTCGATCGCCGCGAGCGCGAGATGGTCGAGGCGGTCGGCCGTGGGTGCGGGCACGTAATGGGAGAGGTCCGTGGAGGCGACGAGCAGGACGTCCCGGCCCTCGACGGCCCGCGCGACCGCCTCGCCCACCCGTCGGAGCTCCTCGATCGGGGCGAACGGCACCTGGAGGGCGACGAACCGGGGATGCGGCAGG
>Ga0335074_10009338_pt1 | contig 13690 bp, 10 predicted proteins | sample Lox_Sample_23_FD_206715 | JGI IMG/M metagenome (GOLD analysis project Ga0335074, IMG submission 206715) | Soil microbial communities from Loxahatchee National Wildlife Refuge, Florida, United States - Lox_Sample_2.3 | ecosystem: Environmental > Terrestrial > Soil > Wetlands | place: USA...
TCGCCGGGTTGCTGTACCGCTCCCAGTTGCTCGAGGCCTGCTTGCCGATCGGCGCCGAGTTGGCCGAATACAGCCACTGCCGGTACTCGTAGTACGGCGACGGGCCGCCCTGCTGGTTGTTGTATGCGAGCTGGTAGTCGCCGTTGTACAGCCGGGACAGGAAGTCGTTCTGCGACAGGTTGTCGGTCGTGAGCTGGATGCCGACCGCCTTCAGGTCCTGCTGGATCACCTGCATTGAGGCCACCCAGTCCGAGTAGCCGCCGATGTTGATGACCGTGAACGACAGCGGCTTGCCGGACGGGGAGGAGAAGATCCCGTTCGAGCCCATCGTGAAGCCCGCGCTGGTCAGGATCTGCTTCGCCTTGGCCGGGTTGTAGGTGTAGTCGTACTGGCTCGCCGCGGAGGTGTCCTCCCAGCTCGCGAACGTCGGCGTCACGATGCCGGTCTGGTTGGCCGGCGGTTCGTAGCCGTACTCGCCGATCTGCGAGACCCGGTTCCTGTCGATGGCATAGGCCATCGCCTGCCGGACGGCCACGTTGTTCAGCCCGGGCACGGTCAGGTTGGGGATCAGGGTCACGTTCGCGATCGGCGGGAACCAGTAGTGGTTGTCCGAGCTCTTGGACGTGTAGAAGGACTCGATGTTCGGGATGAACTGGCTGCCCCACTGCGCCTGGCCGGTGGCCAGGTACGTGTTGGCCGGGTCGTTGGAGGTGAACGCCGGATAGAGGACCTTGGCCACCTTCGGCTCGCCAGGCTGCCAGTAGTGCGGGTTGGCGACGTAGGTGATGTTCTGCGCGCTGCAGGGGTTCACCGTGAACGCGCCGGTCCCGACGGGGTGAGCATCGGCGTAGCTCACCGGGTTGGCGATCGTGGACCAGATGTGCTGCGGGACGATCGGGGTCTGGTCGGCGATGTAGTAGAAGTAGGGCACGGCGGCGTTCTTGAACGTCATCGTGACCTGGTTGCCCTGCTGGGTGACGCTGGACAGCACCGACCAGACGGAGTTCAGGTCGAGGGTGGGGAACTTCTTCATCAGGTTGAAGGTGAACGCGACGTCCGCCGCGGTCATCGGGGTCCCGTCGCTCCACTTGACGCCGTTGCGGATCGTGAACGTCAGCGTCTTGTTTCCGGCGCCCCAGGCCCAAGATGTCGCCAGCCATGGGGAGGCCTTGCCACTCTGCAGCGTGTTGACGAACGCCAGCGGCTCGTACACCTGCCCGAAGGTGACGCCCTGGGCGAGGTTCGATGGGTTGAACGGGTTGAAGCTGCACGTCCAGAGCGTGCCCTGCTCGTTGGAAATCGTCAGCGTGCCGCTCGGCCCGGAGGCCGACCCCGAGCCTGAGCTGGGGGTGGATCCGCCGCAGGCGGCGAGCGCGGCGGCGAGCAGTCCCGCGGCGAGGACTGCTCCGGCTCTGATGGGTCTTCTCATGACGAGCTCGTCCTTCCGGGGGTGCGAAGGCGTTAGTTAGTGCAGTATCCTAACTATCAGGCCCAGTCACAAGAGTTACGGCCAGAACTGGTACCGAAATGCGGCCGAACGCGTGACCTGACACCTGGGAGGCGGGCGGTGGCAGAGGTGCGCGCCGGCGCGACGGCGGCTATCGGGCTGTCGCCAGGTGGCCCCCTGCCCAACGGGCAGGCAGCCCGCCCGCCGCTGATCAGGGCCATGAACGAGCAGTTGCTGCTCGAGCGCATCCGGCTCTCCGGCCCGTATTCCCGTGCCGACCTCGCCCGCGTCTCAGGCCTGTCTAAGCCCACAGTGTCGCTGGCGCTGGCCAACCTGGAGCGTGCCGCGCTGGTGCGCGAGGCGGGCCAGCGCACGGGGGTGCCCGGCCGCTCGGCGCTGCTGTACGAGGTCCGGCCGGACGCGGGCTTCGTGCTCGGCCTCGACATCGGGCATCAGTTCCTGCGCGGCGCGCTCGCCGACCTCTCCGGCGAGATCAGGATCAGGTCCTCGCGCAAGGCCAGCGCGTCCAGCGTGTCCGGCCGGGTCGCGGAACTCGTCGCGCTGGCCGACGACATCTGCGCGGAGGGCGGCATTGCGCGCGACCGCGTCACCCAGACCGTGATCGGCAGCCCTGGCGTCTACGACCCGCGGCGCGACGCGATGGCGCTGACCGGCGGGATGCCCGGCTGGAACCGGCCGGCGGCGCTCGCCGGGCTGCGCAATGCGTTCGGCCCCGGGCTGGCGGTGGAGAACGACGTGGACGCCGAGGCGCTGGCGGAGCGGGCGCACGGGCACGGCCAGGACGCCGACAGCTTCGCGTTCGTGCACGTCGGCAGCGGTATCGGCATGGGCCTGGTCATCGACGGCAAACTGCACCGCGGTGCGCACGGGGTGGCGGGCGAGATCGCGTTCCTGCCGCTCGCCGACGATCAGGAGGTCGACCGCGGCGAGGCCAGGCGCCGGGGCGTGCTCGAGGCGGTGGCCGCCGCGTCGGCGGTGGTCCGGCAGGCACGCAAGGCCGGGCTGCGCGGCCCGGTCTCCGCGCGCCGCGTCTTCGAGGCGGCGGCGCGCGGCGACACCCGCGCCTCGGCAGTCGTGGCCGAGGAGGCGCGCCTGGTCGCCTGCGCGATCTGCTGCGTGATCGCGGTAGCCGACCCGGGGCTGATCGTCCTCGGCGGCGGCATCGGCCAGGCCCCCGGCTTCGCCGAGGCCGTCACGCGGTCGCTGCGCGCGGTCGCGCCCGTGCTTCCCGAAGTCAAGGTCAGCGCGCTCGGCACCGACGCGGTAGTCGACGGCTGCCTCGCGGAAGGCACCGGCCTGGCCTGGCGGCAGCTCACCAGCACCCTGCTCGCCGCCACCTGACCGCCGCGGACGGCCGAATGTGACGTTCGTCGCGTCGGCGAGCGAATGCGCGTGTAAAGATACCTGGATGGATGAGGCCGATATCGCTGAGCTATTCGCGCCGATCGAACCCTCGAAGGCATTCGGCGTGGTGCTTCGCGAGGCGCAAGACGTGCTCTCTCATATCCACGGACCGGTCGACGCGGAACTGTGGGGCTCCGACATGATCGGCGCGCTGGCATCGGGCGAGGCAGGGGCACCCGAGGTGATGGCCGTGCTCGCCACCGCGATAGTGCCCGCCGCCGAGGAAAGCGGCACGCCAGAGGCGCTGGCCCTGCTGCGCATCTTCGGCGCGATCGGGTCGGCCGAGCTGCGCTCGGCCGCCACCGAGGCCGCCGGGCGCGTGGTCGCGGCCGGCGTGCCCGACCCCAGCTGGGCCGCCATGATCGGCGCCCCGGTAGTAGGGGAGTGCTGGCACTACGGCGACATCGGCGGCCGTCAGGAATCGGTGACGGCGACCTTCGCCTACGGCGACGCCAAGCACGCCCTGTCGGTCCTGATCGACCACGGCAGGGGCGGCGGCCTCAAGGATGTGTGGGTGGGTGACGCCGACGGCCTGCTCGACAAGACCTGGCTGGCCGCCGAGGCCGACCCGCTTGTCGTCTTCGAGACCATCGACGCGGCGAACGCCGGCGAGCGGCTCGAGCAGGCGATCAGCGCGGGGGAGCACCCGGACAAGCCGGACCAGGCCGACGACCTCACCGCGCACCGGGCCCTGCTGCACGCGCGGGTCCGCCTCCTCGCCGAGACCGCCGGGCCGGAGTAACTCCCCGGCTAGGCCGCGGGCGCCAGGGCCAGGGTCGCCCCGGCCGGAGTGAGCAGCCGGTGGTAGCCGGGGGCGCCGGGCAGCCGGGCGAGATCGCCCCTGACCCGGCAGTAGGCGCCGTCAGGGCCGGCCAGCGTCAGCCCGTCCGCTCCGATCGCGACTAGCTCGCCGTCGTGCCTGAGCAGGACGGGGCCGTCGCGCCGCGCGGTCATCGCCACCCGCCCGGCCCGCAGCCCGTCGAGGATCGCCTCGGTGCTCGCGTCCGCGCTCTCCACCCACGTCGTGGGAACGCCAGGCGGCGCGTCGTCACCGTGCCTGTGCCAGTCGCTGCCGCCGACCGGAACCGCCGCGGGATCCCACGCCTGCCACCAGGCCAGCGGCGTGGTCCAGCTCAGGTCGAGCCAGCTCCAGTGCCACACCTCCACCAGCGGCGGCCGCCGGCGCATCTGGTGCAGCCAGCTGACCGGCCCGGCGATCGGATGGTTGACCGACATCAGGCCGCCGCCGCGTTCGGCCGCGTCCAGCCAGTCATCAGGACTGCGCCGGAAGTCGATCCAGCCGGTGTCGCCGAGCACCCCCGCGTGACCGTGCGATGTCGTGACCTCCTGGCCGGGCAGCAGCGCGATCCCGTACCGCCGGGCCGCCGCGGGAAGCTCGGCGTGGTGGCTGACCGTGTTGTGGTCGGTCACCGCGATGAAGTCCAGGCCGCGTTCGACCGCGAAGCAGGCCAGCTCGGGCACGGTCATCGCGCCGTCAGAGTGCAGGGTGTGCGCGTGCAGGTCGCCCGCCAGCCAGCGGAGTCCGGGCCTCGCGGGCAGCTCCCGGCGGGCGGGCCTGCTGGCCGCCACCGGAGGAGCGCTCGCGGCCGCCGGGGCAGGGCAGCCGTTCGCCGTCCCGGTGACCGGCCCCGCCGTGACCCGGTAGCGGACACCGTCCGGCGGCACCGCGTGCAGGCCGAGCATCACTTGCCACAAGCCCGCCTCGACCTCGCCGGGCAGGTACCCGGGCGTCGCCGACTCCGCCCCGATCACGAACGACTCCCTGGCGCCCCCCGACCAGCCGCGGAACCCGGACGGGCCCAGGCAGCCGAGGTCAAGCACCGCGCCGGCGCGGTCATACTCGAGGGCCACGCGCAGCGCGGCCGTTCCCGGCGCCACCTCGACCGGCAGGTAATGCCACGGCGAGGCGAACCGGTCCTCCGGCATCCATGTTCCGGTGTGCACGGTGAGTTCACCCATGATCCCAGTGTGCGGTGGAGAACCTAAGTTCTCGGCAAAAAAATAGGATGACTTCACGGGGCCACGGCGCTACAGTTTTGAGCTTCGCGCCCACGTAACCCATCGATAGGGGGCTGTTAACCATGCCCGCCGGTGGCGAAGATCCTGTCATCAGCGCCGAGCGCGCCCATCTCACCCAGTCACGAGAATTCCTCCGCCTGATGCGCGAGCACGTCCTCGCCATCAACCCCATGGCCGGGGATCCGGTCTCCCTCGAATACCTCAAGGCCGACCTGTACCGCCGCGCCGAATCGCTCAAGGACATCCCCGACGCGCCGCTGTTCTTCGGCAGGCTCGACTACGACGAAGAAGGCGCCTTCCACATCGGACGACGCCACGTGCACGACGAGGACGGGACGCCAGTGGTCATCGACTGGCGCGCCCCCGTCTCACGTCCCTTCTACCGCGCCAGCCAGGCCGACCCGATGGGGGTCGCGCTGCGGCGGCGCTTCGGTTTCTCCGGGGCAGAGCTCACCGCCTACGAAGACGAGATCTTCACGGCCACGGCCGGTCCGGGAGACGGCCGCGCACGTTCCGAAGAAAAAAAGACGAGCCAGCTGCTCATCGCGGAAATCGAGCGGCCGAGATCCGGGCCGATGCGCGACATCGTCGCCACGATCCAGCCCGACCAGGACGACATCGTGCGCGGCGACGCCAGCCAGACCGTGTGCGTACAGGGCGCGCCGGGCACCGGGAAGACGGCCGTCGGGCTGCACCGCGTCGCCTACCTGCTGTACGCGCACAAGGAGCAGGTGACCAGGCGCGGCGTGATCGTCGTCGGACCGAACCTCGCCTTCCTCTCCTACATCAGGAACGTCCTGCCCGCCCTTGGCGAACTCGACGTCACCCAGACCACCGTCACCGAGCTGGTGGCCTCGGTCCCGGCGCGCGGCGCCGACAGCGACGAGGCCGGCCGGGTCAAGGGCGACGCGCGGATGGCCGGCGTGCTGCGCCGCGCGCTGTGGACAGCCATCAGGCCGCCGGCCGACGCCCTCGTCCTGCCGCGCGGGTCACGGCGCTGGCGGGTGCCCGCGCACGAGATCGCCGAGCTGGCCGCGGAGCTGCGCGACCGCGGGGTCAGGTACGGGGCGGGGCGGGAACTGCTCGCGCACCGCATCGCGCACGTGATCCTCACCAGGATGGAAGCGGCCGGGGAAACCTGCGACGACCGGACGCACGACGCGGTCCGGCGCTCCGCGCCGGTACGGGCCTGCGTCGACAAGGTGTGGCCGAAGGTGGACGCGAAGCGGCTGGTGTTCGGCCTGCTGTCGTCGGCGGCGGACCTCGCCACGCACGCCGACGGGCTGCTGTCGGCGGCCGAGCAGCAGGCCATCGTATGGCCGGTGCCGCCGCGCGGCCCGGGCTCCGCCCGGTGGAGCCGCGCCGACCAGGTGCTCATCGACGAGGCCGCCGACCTCATCGAGCGCACGCCGAGCCTCGCGCACGTGGTGGTGGACGAGGCGCAGGACCTGTCGCCGATGGAGTGCCGGGCGATCGGGCGGCGCTGCGCCACCGGGTCGGCCACCGTGCTCGGCGACATCGCGCAGGGCACCACGCCCTGGGCGGCCACCTCCTGGCCGGCCCTGCTCGGCCACCTGGGCAAGCCGGACGCCGCGGTGCGCGAACTCGACGTGGGCTACCGGGTGCCGCGGCAGATCCTCGACTACGCCTCCCGGCTGCTGCCCTCGATCGCGCCAGAACTGCGGCCCGCGGCGTCGCTGCGGCAGGATCCCGGATCGCTGACCATCGAGTCCGTGCCGCCCGACCAGTACCGCCGGCGCCTGGCGTCGGTCTGCGCCAGCGCGCTTGACCTGCCAGGATCCGTGGCGGTCATCTGCGCGGACGCCCAGGCGCCCGAGGCCGCCGCTGCCTTGCGGGACGCGGGCCTTGACTTCGCCGTGCTCGGCGCCGAGCCCGCGTCCGGGGACGCGCGACTGGTCGTCGTGCCGGTCACGCTCGCCAAGGGGCTCGAGTTCGATCACGTGGTGCTCGCCGAGCCTGGCCGCATCGCGGCTGGTGAGGCCTATGGCCTGCGGCGGCTCTATGTGGCGCTCACCCGTGCCGTATCAAGATTGACGATTTTGCACGCAGAACCGATCCCCGCTGAACTTTGTTCCGTACCATAGATGAAAGCCACTGAGTTCTGGCGCTTGGGGGGTATTTCCTGCTGCGCGTTGCGCAGCTGTGCGAGCAAGCGCACGCGGAAACGATCCCGCACGCTAAGTTCCGGGAAAACTACTATTGGTAACAACGGTGATAAGCGGTGGAAGCTAAGGGGAATCACGCACAGTCTGTCTATCTTGACAAGCTGGTCGAGGAACTGACGCACCGCGGGCTTGAGGCCTGGCTGATGGCGCCGCCGGGGCGGAAGCCGAGCGTGTACGTCGTGAACCCCGCCGCACGGGCTCTAGAAGAGAACGTGTACGTCGAGCGCTGCACGGACGGACTGTGGTGGTTCTGGTTTCCGTGGCCGGAGCGGATCGCGCTCGCCGACGACCTTGACACGGCCGCGACTTCCATCGCGCGGGTGCTTGCCCTGCCGCAGAACCGGGACTGAGGTTCCCGCGGGCCGGCGCCCGGATTAGCTGCCAGGCATGCCTGGCCGGGGGGATACGGGGGGCCCAGGGGAAATGGGAGGCGGGGAGCCCCCCATGCGGAGACTAAGCCCCCATGCCTGGAAACGCGACGGTGGAGCCGCGCCACTCGGCTGCGCGGTTCGCCGGCGGCTGCATCGCAAGCGCGCCGAAGGTGCGCAGCGTCGGGTCGGAGACGGCGACCACGCCGAGGTACGCCTGCGTCACTCCGTCCTCGAGCGCGGCGGCGAGCCGTCGCGCGGATCGCGCGTCATTGACGGTGAAGGGCAGCGCGTACGCGGGGCTCGCGGCGACCGGCGTGGCGCCAAGTTTGACGATCATCGCCTCCAGGGTGTCCCTGGCCTGCTCGTGCGTCCGCCAGTCGGCGAGCGCCGCCGCCTGTTCGCCGCCGGTCAGCAGGGCCCCCGCGACGCCGTAGCCGTACACGGCCGTGTGTTCCGCGGCCAGCGCCGCCTGCAGCGCCGGTACCGGTTGCATCGGCTGCGGCGTCGCGGTGGACGTCGGGGCCGCTGTCATCAGCCAGGGCTCCGGGCGAGCGCGGTAAGCGCGCTGACGTGGGTGGCCTCCGAGGCGGCGATGCTGGCGTAGAGCTGGGCGAGCGGGGCGGCCGCGCGCGCCAGCCGCCGCAGCTGGGCGGTGGTGGCGGACTGTTCCGCCGCGCGCAGCTGGGCGACGGCGGCCGCCGCCGTGCCGGGGACCGCCGGCTTCCTCGTGACCGTGCCGGGGATGGTCTTGCCCGGCGGCTCGACGATCATGGCGCGCAGCTGGGCAAGGTGCGCCTGGTGCTCGGCGAGCAGCGCGCCGAGCGCCGGGGCCACGGCGGAATAAGAAGCCATGGTCCGCTTGTATACCCATATGAGGTTCTGCTCATCGGTCACGGCATCGAGCAGCCCGCGGACGTCTGAAGACAGCGGCGGCGGGCCTGCCAGCGGGTTCGGGCCCGCGCAGGCGCTCAGCGCGAGAAACAAAGGCAGCGTCGTGGTCGACGCGGCGAGCAACTGACGCCTTCGGAGCATAGGCTCTAAGCATGCCACGTAGCTACGGCTGCTCTGGCTGCGGCGGATTTGCCGCCCCGCGACATCAGCAGCGAGTGGCTTCCGTGGCCCGATAGGCTGGACCTGCGACGATATAAGAGCCAAGGTTGATATAAGGCTCACAGACGAGGAGGTCGTGATGCCCGGTGGCTCCCGCCCCGTCACCAGTCAGGTGGACGAATCGCGGCTGGCCGGCCTCATCGGGCCCGTGGTTGCGGCGGCCGGGATGGACCTGGAGTCGGTGCGGGTGAGCGTGGCCGGACGGCGGCGGCTGCTGCGCGTGGTGGTCGACAGCGATCACGGCGTCAGCCTGGACGACGCGGCCGACGTCAGCCGGGACGTGTCTGCCGCCCTTGACGCGACCGACGTGATGGGCGACGTGCCTTACACGCTGGAGGTTTCCTCGCCCGGCGTGGACCGCCCGCTCACCGAGCCGCGGCACTGGCGGCGTGCGGCCGGGCGGCTGGTGCGGGTGAAGACGGGCGCGGGGACGGTGCAGGGCCGGGTGCTCGCGGCTGACGACGACGGGGTCACGCTGAACGTCGACGGTGCCGAGCACCGGTATGGCTACGGAGACCTGGGCGCCGGTGCCGTCCAGGTGGAGTTCGGGCGGCTGCCCGATGCGGAACTTGACGAGCTTTCCGGCGGCGGAGTCGACGACGGGATATCTGACGAGAAGCTTTCCTACCAGGCGGATCTGGGAGCTGGCGGCGATGGACATTGACCTGAGCGTGCTGCGCAGCCTCGAGAGTGAGAAGGACATCTCGCTCGAAACGGTCATCAAGGCGATCGAGGACGCGCTGTTGATGGCGTACCACAAGACCGAGGGCGCGAGCCCCGCGGCCCGCGTGGAAGTAGACAGGAAGACCGGCCACGTCACGGTGTGGGCGCGGGACACCGGTGTCGATGGCGCGACCGCGCGGGAGTACGACGATACGCCCGCCGGCTTCGGCCGGATCGCGGCCACGACCGCCCGTCAGGTGATCCTGCAGCGGCTGCGTGACGTCGAAGATGAGATGACGTTCGGCGAGTACGCCGGGCATGAGGGCGACATCGTGGCCGGCGTGATCCAGCAGGGCAAGGATCCGCGCACGGTGCTGGTGGACCTGGGCAAGATCGAGGCCGTGCTGCCGCCCGCCGAGCAGGTTCCCGGTGAGCGCTACGTGCATGGCGAGCGCATCCGCTGCTACGTGTGGCGGGTTCGCAAGGGCCACCGCGGGCCGTCGGTCACTCTGTCGAGGACCCACCCTGACCTGGTGCGGAAGCTGTTCGCGCTGGAGGTGCCCGAGATCGCGAGCGGCCAGGTGGAGATCGTCAAGATCGCGCGGGAGGCGGGCCACAGGACCAAGATCGCGGTGCAGTCGCACCAGTCGGGCGTGAACGCCAAGGGCGCGTGCATCGGCCCGGTAGGCAGCCGGGTCAGGAACGTCATGGCGGAGCTGCACGGCGAGAAGATCGACATCGTGGACTTCTCGGAAGACCCCGCCGAGTTCGTGGCGAACGCGCTGTCGCCTGCCCGGGTGACCCGGGTGGACATCGTCGACCCCGTCGCGATGGAGGCCCGCGTGGTGGTGCCCGACTACCAGCTGTCGCTCGCTATCGGCAAGGAAGGGCAGAACGCGCGGCTGGCCGCGCGCCTCACCGGCTGGCGGATCGACATCAGGTCGGATGCCGCGCCGCCCGAGCCGGTCACTCCAGCCGCCTCCGCCACCCCGGAAGCGGCTGAAACTGATGAGGCGGCTGAGACGGCTGGGGCCGACCCTGCCGCCGGCGCGGTGGCGCGCGAGGCGCGTGCGGTGCCGCAGCAGGCGCGCGACGCCGGGATAGGCGCGGTCAGCGACAACGCGGGAACGTCGTAGCGGGCCCTGTCCCGCCGCCCGCGCTGGCGGGCGGCACTGCTCGCGCGGCTGGTGACAGCCGCCAGGTGCCCTGGACTTGGTGAGACGGTAGACTATTGTGAGGATTGGCCGTGCGTTCTAAGCCGCCTGCGCCTGGGCCGGGGACTTTTCCGGCACGCACTTGCGTTGGCTGCAAGGAACATGCGGCGAAGTCCAGCCTGCTTCGCCTAGTGGCGGTCGGGGACGATATCGTGCCCGACCCTCAAGCGCGGCAGCCCGGCCGAGGTGCGTACCTGCATCCCAGCCTGGCGTGCTTCGAACTGGCGCAGCGGCGTCGGGCGTTCCCGCGCGCGTTCCGCGTTCCGGGTCCGCTCAGCTCCGCCTCGCTTGCTTCGTACCTATCACGGCTGGACACAACGGAAACCTGTACGGAAAGCAGGTCGAGAAGCTTATGAGCGCTCGATGAGCACAAGGCGATGAACGGCGCGAGCTGACGCCGACCCGGAGCACCCTATGCCCCGGATCGGCTGACGATTCGGGAAATGGCCCTGGGTAGGGCCGAGCAGAGGAGCATAGTGGCGAAGGTCCGGGTTTACGAACTCGCGAAAGAGTTCGGTGTAGAGAGCAAGGCTGTCATGGCCGAGCTCGAGAAAATGGGCGAGTTCGTGCGTTCGGCGTCATCGACGATCGAGGCGCCGGTCGTACGCAGGCTCAAGGAGCAGTTCGCCGGCGATTCGGCGAAGCCGGGCCGCCAGGGCCAGCGGGCCGCCGCCCCGGCGGCCCGCCGGGATCAAGGCGACGGGCAGCGTGGCGACCGCGGTCCAGGGGAGGTTCCCGGTGACGGCGTCAATGGCGGCGCCCCGAGCGCGCCTGCCAGCCAGGTAGCGCCGATCGCGGCCGACCGCGGTTCCGTTGCCGATACTTCTTCCGGCGCGCCTGCCGCGGCCGGGACCAGGCCAGCGCCGCGTCCTGTACCGCCGCGTCCCGCTCCGTCGGCGCCTGGTGCCGGCACACCTGCCGGGTCTCCCGGTGCCGGGCGTCCTGAGGCGCGCCCGGCTGGTCCCGGGCAGCCAGGCCAGGGACCAGCCGGACCGGCCGGCGGCGGGCAGGGCCCGCGGCCGGCGGCGCCGCGGCCTGGCGCGCAGCGTCCAGACGGGACGCAGCCCCCGCAGACCGGCGGCTCGGCCCGCCCTGGCGGCCCCAGCGCCCCTGGCACCGCGCCGCGGCCTGGTGCTCCCCGGCCCGGCGCTCCGGCCGGTCCCGGGCAGCGCGGCCCGCGCCCGGGTCCACGGCCTGGTAACAACCCGTTCAGCTCGACGGCGACCGGCATGGGCGCTACCCCGGCGCCCCGCCCAGGGATCGGCGACCGTGACGGTGACCGCCGTGATGACCGTCGCGATGGTGACCGCCGTGATGACCGTCGCGATGGTGACCGTCGTGACCGCGGCCCGCGTCCCGGCGTGCCCGGCGGGGCCGGCCCTGGCGGGGCCCGGCCCGGCAGCCGCGGTCCCGGCGCGCACTCCGACGGCGGCCCGCGTCCTGGCGGCCCGCGTCCCGGTGGTCCGCGTCCTAGCCCGATGAACATGCCGTCGCGGCCGGTGGGCCCCGGTGGTTCCGGTGGTTCCGGCGGTCCCGGTGGCCGGTCTGGCCCGGGCGGCGGTGGTCCTGGCCGTGGCCCGCGTCCCGGTGGAGCCGGAGCCGGCGCCCCGCGTCCCGGCGGCGGCCGTCCGGCCGGCGCGGGCAGTGGCCCGCGTCCTGGCGGCGGCGCCGGCGGCGGTCCCCGCGGTGGCGGCGGTCCCGGCGGCGGCGGCGGTGGCGGTGGCGCTCCGGCTCGTCCCGGCGGCCGGGGCAGGGCAGGCGGTGGCACCGCGGGCGCCTTCGGGCGTCCCGGCGGCAAGCCGAGCCGCGGCCGCAAGTCGAAGAAGCAGCGGCGGCAAGAATTTGACAACATGCAGGCCCCGACGATCGGCGGCGTGCAGGTTCCGCGCGGCAACGGCCAGGCCATCCGGCTCAGCCGGGGCGCGTCGCTCAGCGACTTCGCCGACAAGATCGGCGCCAACCCGGCGAGCCTGGTGCAGGTGCTGTTCCACCTCGGCGAGATGGTGACGGCCACCCAGTCGGTGAACGACGAGACGCTCCAGCTGCTCGGCGCCGAGCTGAACTACAACGTTCAGGTCGTCTCCCCCGAGGAGGAGGACCGGGAGCTGCTCGAGTCGTTCGACATCGAGTTCGGCGAGGACGAAGGCGGCGAGGAAGACCTCCAGCCGCGGCCCCCGGTGGTCACCGTCATGGGTCACGTCGACCACGGCAAGACCAAGCTCCTCGACGCGATCAGGCACACCAACCAGGTGGCCCGCGAGGCGGGCGGCATCACCCAGCACATCGGTGCGTACCAGGTGCAGACCGAGGTCGACGGCGACGAGCGGAAGATCACCTTCATCGACACCCCGGGTCACGAGGCGTTCACCGCCATGCGTGCCCGCGGCGCGGAGACCACCGACCTGGTGGTGCTCGTGGTCGCGGCGGACGACGGCGTGAAGCCGCAGACCACCGAGGCGCTGAACCACGCCCAGGCGGCGAACGTGCCGATCGTGGTGGCGGTCAACAAGGTGGACAAGGAGGGCGCCGACCCGGCTCGGGTGCGGGCCCAGCTCACCGAGTACGGCCTGGTGGCCGAGGAGTTCGGCGGCGACACCCAGTTCGTCGACGTGTCCGCGACCAAGGGCATCGGCATCGACCAGCTGCTCGAGGCGGTCATCCTGACCGCGGACGCCGCGCTCGACCTGCGGGCCAACCCCGACCAGGACGCGCAGGGCACGGTGATCGAGGCGCAGCTCGACAAGGGCCGCGGCCCGGTCGCGACCGTGCTGGTGCAGCGCGGCACGCTGCACGTCGGCGACTCGATCGTGGGCGGCGACGCCTACGGCCGGGTTCGGGCCATGCTCGACGAGAACGGCGACCAGCTGTCCGAGGCGCTCCCGTCCCGTCCGGTGCAGGTGCTCGGTCTCACCGCGGTCCCCGACGCCGGCGACAACTTCCTCGTTGTCTCCGACGACCGGATGGCCAGGCAGATCGCCGAGCGCCGCGAGGCCCGCGAGCGGACCGCCCAGTTCGCCCAGCGCAGGCGCCGGGTCACGCTCGAGGACCTGGAGTCGGCGCTCAAGGCCGGCCAGCGCGAAGAGCTCCTGCTCATCATCAAGGGTGACGTGTCCGGGTCGGTGGAGGCCCTGGAGGACGCGCTGCTCAAGATCGACGTGGGCGAGGAGGTCACGCTGCGGGTCATCGGCCGCGGCGTCGGCGCGATCACCCAGGACGACGTGAACCTGGCCATCG
>Ga0335074_10009339_pt1 | contig 13690 bp, 13 predicted proteins | sample Lox_Sample_23_FD_206715 | JGI IMG/M metagenome (GOLD analysis project Ga0335074, IMG submission 206715) | Soil microbial communities from Loxahatchee National Wildlife Refuge, Florida, United States - Lox_Sample_2.3 | ecosystem: Environmental > Terrestrial > Soil > Wetlands | place: USA...
AAGCCCGATGGCGGGTGGCACTGTTTTCCGTCCCGCTCCGGCACGCTCGACGGCTGGGAGGGGCTCGCGGCCCTCGCCGAGATCCCCGAGGCCGAGCGGTCGGATCCGGTCCGCCGATCGATCGCGCGGGGCGCGGAGTTCTTCCTGAAGCGGCGCCTCATGATCGAAGGGAGGGGGCGGTACCCTCCGTGGTTCCGCCTCCACTACCCGAACCACTACTACTACGACGTGCTCGTGGGGCTCAAGATCCTGACGCGGCTCGGCTACGGCGCCGACCCGCGGCTCGGGCCGGCCCTCGCGTGGCTCGCGGGCAAGCGGGCCCGCGACGGGACCTGGGCGCTCGACGCCGACCACCCCGACCTCGATCCCGAGCGCGGAGGGTACGCGATCCGCCGCCCGGTCCTCCCCCTGCGGCTCGAGCCGATCGGCCGGCCGAGCCGATGGGCGACGGTGGAGGCCCTGAGCGTCCTCGCCCGCGTGGACGCCGCCCGCCGGACCGGACGCGCTCCGGCGTAGGGCGCGGCGCGCCCCCGTCGCCTACGTGCCGCGCTTGCGGCGCATGTACCGGGTCGCGTACCCGGCGATCCGGTTGGCGAGCTTCTTGTGCGTGACCTGGATCTTCCCGTCGACGACGACGCCGAGGTCGGTCAGCTCGAGGACCTTCTGCTTGTTCTTCGCGAAGTCGCCCGAGAAATCGTTCGGATAGTGACGGATCAGCTCGATCGCGACCCGCTTGATGTACGTCTGGCGGATGTTGCCCATGCGGGGGCGCGGACCCAGGTGCCGTTTATAACCGTAGCTCTCCCGCCGGTCGTTCCGCCTCGTGCGGGGGCCGCCGTCGCCGGCCCGGCCGGCCGTTCGGCGGAACGCACAAATACCCAGCCCTGGGTAATTGTTGACCGTGCGCAACGGCGGAGCCGTCCGGGGGGGCTCCCGGTCCGGGTAGGACCGGCTCTTCGGACCCCGCGCGCGGTCGATGCCGGACGACACAGCTTCCTCCAACCCTGTTCCCGCACGGGAACGGAACGTGCTCCTGCTCGACCTTTCGAAGAGCATGCTCGCCCCGCTGCCGGACTCGGAGAACGGGTCGTCGGTGGAGCGGCAGAAGATCGAGGTCGCCCGCACCGCGGTCTTCCAGATCCTGCAGGACGCGGTGAACGCGAGCTCGCTGTTCGGCCTCGTGACCTTCACCGAGACGGTCCGGGTCCCCGTGCCGCTCGGCGAGATCCACCGGGAGAACCTCCCGTACATCGAGAACCTGATCGCGCTCCTCCAGCCGAGCGGCCGGTCCGCCATCTGGGACGCCCTGGCCGTCGGCGCGGACCTGCTGCGGTCGGGGACGAACGGGGTCCGCGGCAACCTCGTGCTCGTCACGGACGGCTGGGACAACGCGTCGACGCGGTTCGACGTGCGCGCGAAGCCGGACGCCGCGCTCGGCGCGGGCCGCGTCGACCTGGTCCCCTACGTCCTGCCGGCGAACTCGAAGGTGACGCTGCGGATCATCGGGATCGGCAGCGGCGCCGAGCGCGACAAGGGCGTCGACGTCGGGCGGATGGGCCAGTTCCTCGAGCAGATGAACGGGCGCGCGTCGTCCCTCGGGCTCCCGGCCGCGTTCACCTTCCAGGAGGTGACGACCGGCGGCCAGCTGTTCGCGCAGATGGTCAACGCGTTCGTCGACGTCGGCTACGACGACGACGCGCCGATCGAGGACCTCCATCCCGAGGAGCTCGCGCGCCACGCGGCGAACGCCGCGCGGGCGCTCAAGGAGCCGCAGCAGCACGCGACGGTCGCCAAGATCCACGCCGGGGCGCCCGCGTCCCGGGCCGACCCGGACACCACGTTCTCGGAGGCACCCGACCTCGAGGTCGACGTCGTCGCGACGGCGACCCACGGGGGCGCCCCGATCTCGCTCAAGGAGCGGTACGGTCCGCTCGGCGAGGTGATCGAGGCGTACCAGGCCGGCGACTTCGACACCGCGCTCCAGTTGATCGGTCGGACCCAGGGCGTGGTGCCGCCCGTCACCCGACTCTACTGGGAGGCCCGCATCCAGTACGCCCGGCGCGCGATCGTCGAGGCGGCGCGCGCGCTCCTGCAGGCGTGGACCGAGGCGGAGAAGCTGCCGCCGGCGACGCAGGCGCGGATCCTGCGCCGGCTCGCGCTGCTCCAGGCGCGCATGCAGAACGACAAGGAGACGGAGACGCTCGTCCGGTTCATCGACGAGACGGAGCACCGGCTCGGCAACGGCGACCCGAAGGGCCGCGAGCGGCTCATGGACCTGTTCACGAAGCTGATGGAGCTGCGGGGAACGTACCAGCTCACCCAGCTCGCCGGCGAGGGCGACCTCCAGGACGCCGCCTTAAAGCACGAGGCGGCGGTCGAGGAGGTCTTCGGCCTCCTCCAGGACGCCCGCCTCGACCTCTCGTCGTCCGGCTCGGTCGTCGAGGGGGCGCTCGACTTCATCGAGATATGCCTCGCGGAGATGCGGTAGGGAGAACGGGATGCCCGCGGTGAAGGTGACCACACGGACCCGACGCCCGGCCGGCGCGAAGCGCGAGATGAAGCGGGGCCCGGACACGGCGCGGATCGCCGTCGTCGGGATCCCGGCCTCGGGCAAGACGACGTACTTCAGGTTCCTCTCGGGGCATTTCGGGCTCAACCTGCCGATCCTGTACATCCCGGCCCGGGTCGACAACGGGACGATGCCGCTGTACGGGGACCTCGAGAACGACGTCGCGCTCGAGGAGACGACGTACGAGACGACCGACCCCACCGACCCCGAGGGGAGCCTCGAGACGACGACCCGGTACTACGTCAATCGGCCGATGGAGGACCGGCGCAAGCTGTGGGTCGAGCTCTCGGCGGGCCGGGAGGACCAGGGGATCCTCACCAAGTACCCCCTGCCGACCAAGTTCAACCAGTTCGTCGAGATGAAGCTCCGCTTCCGCTACGGGGCCGCCGACGGCGACGCCGGCTCGCGGCCGATGGAGCTGCAGACGATCGACGAGGCGGGCGGGATCATCGCCGACTACTTCACCTACGATCGGCTCTGGCTCGACTCGACCGACGCCGAGGTCTCCGAGAAGTCGTGCCGGGTGATCCCGCACTTCGACTCGTGGCGCCCCGACCGCCGGGACCTCTGGCGCCGCGGGCTCACCCTGCTGGGACGGTTCGTCCAGGAGGCCGACGCGATCATCCTCCTGCTCGCCCCCGGGCTCCCGTCGCTGCGCGACCAGGCCCAGCAGGTCAACCTCGCCCGCGGCGTGTTCCGGTACGTCCGGGCCCGCAACCTCCCGCTCGTCATCGCGATCTCGAAGTCGGACAAGCTCAACGAGTTCTACGGCGAGGTCGAGCAGTCCGTGCGGGACCGCACGTTCCGCAGCGCGTTCGATCCCGTCGACTTCCTGCTCCGGCGCGACGGGGCCGGGATGGGCACGATCCTCGTCGCCCAGGAAGGGCGGGGGATCTCGGTGAAGGAGGACGTCTACCTGATCGCGTCCGCGGTCTCGACCGGCGAAGGGCACCCGCTGTTCATCGGCGAGACCGGTCAGGAGGCGCCGACGTCCGGCACGACCACGCTGGGGGTCCCCGTGATGGTCAACACGACCCTGCCGCTCGCGCGCGCCTGCGAGCGGATCCTCGCGCTCCGCGCGACCAAGGGGTCGTGATGGCCGCGGCCGAGCCGCGCGCCGTCGGGACCCTCGCGCCGATCGCGGTCGTCTGGTGCCGGCAGGTCGACAACGAGGCGGAGAGCCCGGGCTACACGACGATCCCCGAGGAGTTCCCCGGCCGGCGGGACACCCTGGAGACGATCCGGCACGTCGGGAACCTCACGATCAACGTCGCCGACACCCACGACTACTGGGACCCCGAGCCCGGGCAGACGCTGTCGTACTACCCGAACCTGTTCCTGTACCCCACCGCCGGCGGACGTCACATCTGCGTCGGCCGGATGTTCCTCTCCACCGAGGACCGCCCGCGGCTCGGGATGAAGACGCTCGTCTTCGACACCGCCACGCTGGTCGAGTCCGGGGACTTCGGCGGGGCCCTCCTGCGCGCCCACGCGACGATGGGGTCGAGGTCCGAGGGGCCGCGCAAGCCGGAGGCCGAGCCCGACCCGTCCGTGATCGCGGCGGTCGGCGAGGGGTTCCTCTTCCACCGCGGCTCGACCGAGGCGGTCGTCCTCGTCGCCGCCGAGCAGTGGGAGGCCGCCAACCGGGTGCTCGCCGAGCTCGTGCGGCGGCTGCCCGTCTCGCTCGTCGCCCTCGGCGCGTTCCTGTCGTTCCCGTACTTCCTGCCCGAGGCGAAGGTGAACCTCCACGAGTTCACCGAGTCGCTGCCGCTCGCGCTGGCGATCATGCGCGTCCCCCGCGGCGAGGCCCAGGGCGAACGGCACGCGAAGCGCCTGTCGAGCTGGGAGGCCGGCCCCGTCGCGGTCCGCGACCTCACCCGCCCGTCGCCCGGCCGCGCGAAGGAGACCCTCCCGACCGTCCTCCAGTACGTCCGCGACCACGCCGACGACAAGCTCGCGGAGATCGCCCGGCGCGTCGATCTCGTCGAGCTGCCCCGCCTGCGCTCCTCCGGGACGGATCCCGAGCACCAGACCGGCCGCGACCGGCGCAAGGAGATGTGGCGGATCGGGACGGCGATGGAGACCGCCGCGCTCCTGATCGCGCGCCCGAAGGGCCGGACCGTGCCCGTGAGCGCCGACGCGAGCCGGCGGGCGAACGAGTACCTGCGCGCCCGTCCGGCCGACGGCGTCGGCCCGGTCGAGCCGACCGCGCCGCCCCCGCTCGATCTCCCCGCCCCGGCGGCGTCGCCCCTCGTCGCCCAGCTCCCGCCGTGGCTGCAGCGGCCGGCCGAGGTGACGCTCCCGCCGGCCGGCCCGGTCGCCGTGCCGGTGTCGATCAGCGACGACCCGTCGCTCCAGCGCAATCCCGCGCCGCCCGCCGTCGCGAGCGGACCGACCCCGGGCGCCCCGCCCGGGGCGAACGATCCCGACCTCGAGGCCTGGCTCCGCCGGGAGGTCGAGGCCCGGTTCCAGGAGCTCAGCCGCGCGATGCCCCCGAGCCCCGGCACCGCCGCCTTCGAGCAGCGGATGCAAGAGCTCGGCCGCGAGCTCGAGTCGAAGTGGACCCGGGCCCTCGAGACCCGGGTGCGCGAGGTCGCCGAGGTCGAGGCCCGGGCGATCCTGTCGCTCCAGCACGACCTCTCGGGCCGGCTCAACGCCGTGGAGGCGCGGCCGGTCCCCGTGCTGCCGCCGAGCGCCGACGAGACGGCCCAGCAGATCCGCACGGCCGTCGAGGCGCGCGCGCAGCTGCTCGCCGAGACGCTGCGCGAGAGCGTCCGCCAGTCGAGCGAGATGTGGGCGGCCGCGCTCAAGCTCGAGCTCCACCGGTCCGTCGACGAGCTCGCGGCGAAGTCGGCCCGCTCCGAGGAGGAGCTCCGCGCCGGCCTCGTCGCCCAGCTCGACCTCGAGCTGCGGGAGACGAAGGAGCAGGCGACCGCGCTGCGCGAGGAGGTCGAAGGGCGGGTGCGCGACCTCCTCAACGAGCGGTGGAACGAGATCGACCAGCGGCGCCAGAAGGAGGTCCGGGACGTGGAGCAGCGGCTCACGCTCCTCTCCGACGGGCGCGCGAAGGACCTCGAGGCGAAGCTGACGTCGATGATCGCCGCGGAACGGGAGCGCACCCAGGCCGCCTTCGAAGAGCGGGTCCAGGCCGCCGAGCGCCGGCTCGCCGTCGAGCAGGAGTCCCGGGCGACCGAGGTCTCCGAATCGCAGGGCCAGTCGCTCGCCGGGTTCCAGGTGAGGATGCAGGCGTTCTTCGAGCAGAAGCTCCGGGAGAACCAGGAGCGGGAACGCGAGAAGTACGTGGAACTGCTCGCCCGCTTCAAGGGCGAGGTCGACTCGGCCCTCGGCCGCACGATCGACTCGACCAAGTTCGACGCGGCCGTTCGGGAGCGCGTCGCGCGCGTCCTGGACGCGGCGCGCGCGGACCAGGAGAAGACGATCGCCTCGCGCGTCACCGACGCCGAGGTCCGCCTGCGCTCGGCGCAGGAGGAGGCCGCGCTGCGGCTCGAGCGGGTCGAGTCGAAGCTCCAGCAGCGGGAGACCGACCTCGCGCGCATCGAGCGGTCGGTGCGGCACGACGCGGAGGAGATCGAGCGCCGGGTGCAGGTGCTGACCGACCGGATGCTGCCGCTCGTCCGCAAGACGTGGCTCAAGGTCGGCGAGCTCGAGAAGGCCGGTCCGATCCCGGGCGACGTCGAGGCCCGGACCGAGGCGATCCGGCGGGAGATGACCCGCGAGCTGCGCCGCATCGAGGGCGAGATGCTCGAGCAGACGACGGAGCTGCGCGACCGCCTCGAGACCACGATCTCCCAGCAGGGCCGCATCTGGCTCAACTTCGTCCACCAGCTCGCGGAGGCCGGCGCGAACCTGATGCCGGCCGATGCGTCGAGCGGCCGCTCGTCGCGCCGGCTCGCGCCGCGGCCGAACCTCGGCCGCGCCGAGGACGCGGACGTCGACCTGCGGGCGACCGCCGGGGTCGACGCGTTCGCCGAGGACCCCGCGAACCCGCTCGACCCGGATCCGCTCGCCGATCCCGAGGCGGGCCGGGACGTCCGCCGCCGCAGCCGCCCCCGGACGGGCGGCTAGGCTAAGCCCGCGCCCGCGCTGCCCGCGGCCCCGTGACCGTTCCCGACGACCACCGGCACTGCAAGGTCTGCGGACGGGCGTGCGCGCCGGAGTCCGAGACGTGCAGCCGGGCGTGCGCCCAGCGCCGGGCCGACCAGCTCCAGACCCGCCGGATGTACAGCTACCTCATGTATGGCGCGATCGCGCTCCTGGTCATCGTGCTGGTCTCGCACTACCTGTAGGGGCGGCGCGCGATGCCTCGGTTCGGGACGGCGGTCCTGGGCGGCACGTTCGACCGGTTCCACGTCGGCCACGCGGCCCTGCTGGCCGCGGCGTTCGCCGCCGGACGGACCGTCGCGATCGGCCTCACGACCCCGGGGTACCTCGCCGCCCACCCGAAGCCGGACGGCGGCCGGATCCAGCCGTACGCGACGCGGCGAGCGGCCGTCGTGCGCTGGATCCGCCGGGCCCGGCCCCACGCCGCCTTCCGGATCGTGGCGCTCCGCGACCCGTTCGGCGGGTCGGTCGGCCCCGGGGTCGACGTGCTGGTCGTCTCCGCGGAGACCCGGCGCGGCGGGGCGGCGGTCAACCGGGAGCGCCGGCGCCGCGGCCTCCCCGCCGTCCCCGTCGTCACCGTCCCGATCGTGCTCGCCGACGACCTCGGTCCGGTCAGCTCCCGGCGGATCCGCGCGGGCGAGATCGACCGGTCGGGGGGGCGACGCGCACCGATCGCGATCGGGCTCTCGGTCCCGCCCGCGCTCCGCGCGTCGGCGGTCCGCGGCGTGCGGCGGGCGTTCCCGACCGCCCGCCTCGCGCTCCTCGGCGGGCCGTTCCCGCGAGCGGGCCCCCCGCGGCGCGGGCTCTCGAGGCTCGCCGCGGCGGCGGGCGCCGGCCGCGACCTGGGGGTCGCGGTCCGGGTCGGACCGGCGGGCGACGCGTGGGCCGCCGAGGCGACGGCGACCGTCGCGCTCGCCCCGACGCACCTGACCCGGCCCGACGCGGGCCGGATCGCCGCCTGGCTGGCCCCGTCCCGTCGGCGCAAGTCCTTTTGACGGGCGGCGCCTCGTCCGGGCGATGGAAACCTACCTTCGGGTGACGTTCGACAGCGAGGGCGGCAAACCGAGCGAGGTCGGGAACCGGCTGCGCTCGTGCGGGTTCGTCCCGACCCAGGGGAACTACGACTTCGTCTACGACTGGAACGGACCGGCGACCCGGGACCAGATCCTCGACCTCTCGGACGAGCTCACCCGGCAGCTCCGCTCGTACCGGGTGCTGTTCGAGATCGAGACGATCTGAGCGCCGGTAGGGCTTTTATCGCGTTCCACCCGTACTCGGCCGATGCAGCGCTACCCGGTCCGGCCGACCCACCGCAAGGGACTCGCGGCCGAGCCGCTCGCGGAGCTCCTTCGGGCGTCGTTCGAGGAGGTGCGCGTGGAGGGAGACGGCGCGTCGGCGTCGTTCGGGGCGATCGTGCGGATCGTCGCGCGCCCCGAGGGCCGGGAGCTCGCGATCGAGGTCACGATGAACCCGAAGGTCCCCGAGGAGGTCGCCGCCGAGACGATCCAGCGGTACAACCGCTTCCTCGAGGCGGTGACCGGATACTCCGCGAAGGAGCGGGCGAAGCGCCTCCGCAAAACCGCCGCCGGTGGGGAGTAACGGCGTGCCGGCCGGGGGTTCCGGTCCGCTCCCGTCGGGCGCCGGGGGTTCCGAGCTCGAGCGGATCCGCGCGATCGTCGCCGCCTACTTTCCGGTCTACGAGACCCGGGTCGGGCCCCAGTCGCTCCTGCTCGCGATCCACCCGGACCCCGCGACCCTCGAGACGAAGTTCGACGCGCTACGGCGCGAGCTGTGGCCGAAGCAGTACGTGCCGCTCCTGCGGCGGCAGTCCGGCGAGGAGTTCATCGAGGTCGTCCGCCGGCCGCCGGTCGGCCCGTCGCGGACCTGGATCAACCTCCTGCTGCTCGCCGGCACGGTCCTCACCACGACGTTCGCCGGCGCGCTGATCTGGCTCGCGTACGTCGGCAGCAACACCCTCGGCCTCGGGGACTTCGCCTACGGCGCGCTCTACTTCGCGGCGCCGGTGCTCCTCATCCTCGGGCTCCACGAGTTCGCCCACTTCTGGATGGCCCGCCGCCACCACCTGGACGCGTCGCTCCCGTACTTCATCCCGGTCCCGCCGCCGCTCCTGTTCGGGACGCTCGGGGCGTTCATCTCGATCCGCGAGCCGTTCCCGGACAAGAAGGCGCTGTTCGACGTCGGCGTCGCGGGCCCGCTGGCCGGGTTCGCCGTCTCGATCCCGATCGCGATCGCCGGGCTGTTCCTCTCCGTGCACGCCCCGTCGGTCCCGGCGAGCTACTGCGGGCCGACGATCCTCGGGGTCAGCTACGGGAACCTGCTCATCGGCACGCCGCTCCTCTGGCTCGGGCTCCAGCTGTTCGTCCCCGTGAGCACGAGCCTGAGCCCGCTCGCGCTCGCGGGCTGGGTCGGGATCCTGGTCACCGCGATCAACCTCCTGCCCGCCGGTCAGCTCGACGGCGGCCACGTCTTTCGGGCGCTGTTCGGCGACCGGGTCCGCTGGGTGAGCTACGGCGCCGTGCTCGTGATGTTCGGCATCGGGATCTTCTTCTACGCCGGCTGGCTGTTCTTCGCCCTCCTGATCCTGCTCCTCGGGGTCCGCCATCCGCCGCCGCTCAACGACCTCAGTCCCCTCGACTGGAAACGGGGGGCCATCGGCGCGTTCGCGATCGGGGTGCTCGTCGTCGGGTTCGTGCTGACGCCGCTCGCGACGCCCGCCGGGGCGGTCGCGTTCCAGAACAACGGGATCGGCTACCCGACGGCCCCGCCGGGGGCCGCCGTGTACACGAACCTCTCGACGCAGCTCGCCAACCAGGACCCGCTGCCGCACGGGTTCGTCGTCGCGGGGTCGGTCGTCAACGTCTCGGTGCCCGTGGGGAACTCGAGCGAGTACCTGACCGGGGCGGCGTTCGCGAGCTGGACCGCGAACGTGACGTGGACGGTCTACCTGCCGCACGGGGCGGTCTACACCGCCCGCGGGGCGTCGTTCGCGCTGCCGTCGAGCGACTTCCTGACGATCAACGGGACGACCTGGGCGCCGCTCGCGATCGGCTTCGCGAGCCCCGCGGCGGCCACCAGCGCGGGGATCGACCTCTCGGCCTCGGAGTTCTGCGCGCTGACCGGCGGGTCCGCCTCGACCTCGTTCGCGCCGAGCTGGGACGCCTAGGGCGCGCGGGCGTACGCCCGGAACGTCCGGGTCAGGCTGCGGTGGACGCGGACCGGCACCGAGACGACGGGCGTCCACGGCGGACCGAGCGGCTCGTAGCCGCCCGGGAAGATCACGACGACCCGGCCGCCGTCGCGGACGCGGTCCGCCCACCGGGGGAGCACGCGCGCGACGAGCTCGGCCGCGACGGCGCCGCCCGTGCTCGACGAGCGGCCGTACGGCGGGTCCGTGATCACCGCGTCGCACGGCAGGGCCCCGGTCTCGATCGTCCCGGCGTCCCCGACGTGGAGCTCCTCCGCGGAGAGTCCCAGGTGGGCGAGGTTGCGCAGCGCGCCCCGCACCATCGCCGGATCGACGTCGATCCCGACCAGCCGCGCGCCCAGCAGCCCGGCCTCGGCGAGCAGCGCGGCGGTCCCCACGAACGGGTCGACGACCCGATCCCCGGGCCGGACCCGGGCGAGGTTCACCGCGGCCCGGGCGAGCCGCGGCGGAAGGCCGACGGGGCGCTGGAACGGGAGCGTCGGCATCCGGCGCCGGCCCGGACCGGACCGGTCGACGGGCGCGATCTCCTCGAACAGTGCGTCGCCGCCGTCGTCCGCGACGAGCCAGAACCTCCGCGCCGGGTCGTCGAGGTCGATGCGTCCCCCACCGCTCCGGTACGCGGCACCGGCCGCCCCCACGCCGGGGTCCCGGCCGCCGCCCGTCGCGTGGCCGATGCGCCGCACGGCCGCGCCGGCCCCGCTCCGCCCTTCGATCGCCAGCTGGGCGGCGACCTCGCCGGGACCGGCGAGGCGCACGAGGCACCGGCGGGCGAGGGCGAGCCGGCCCGCGAGCTCGATCGCGGCCGCCCGGTCCGGGACGTCGAGGGCCACGAGGTCGGAGGGCGTTCGGGGCGCGGGCCCCGGGCGGCCGCCGACCGCCTCGGCGGCGGCGGCCGCCTCCGCCCCCGCGAGCGCCGGCGCCTCGAGCGACCGCTCCACGAAGACCCGGATCATGGCCCGATCTCCGCGGACCACGCGGCGAGCCGCTGGCGCACGCGCGCCGTGTGGGACCCCTCCCAGTAACGATGGCCGCACCGGGCGCAACGGACGGTCGGTCCGCCCCGCGGCGCGAGCGGTCCGGCGGCGTCGGGGGCGCCGCCGGACGGCGGCGCGCCGACGTCCGGCACGAGCGGACCGTTGCAGAGCGTGCACCGCGTCATCGCGACGGTGCGGGGGATCTCGGGGAAGGCCCGGGCCACGGCGATCCACTGGTCGCGGAGCGATCCGCTCGAAAGGAGCAGCGCGCGCGGCGCGCGGCGGGCGAGCGCGCGGTCGCGCGTGACGATCACCCGGCCCTCCTCCGCGGCCCGCCGCAGCACCTCGTCGTCGGACGCGCCCCGCACGTACTCCGTGTCGCACCCCTGGAAGCGGAGGTACCGGGCCAGACGACCGACCATCTCGTCCGCCAGGAGCCGGGGCCCGTCCATCGTCGACCGCGCGCGTCCGCGCAGGGCGGTCCGTGATATAGCGCCCAACCCGTGGGGGCGACGAACGGAGGTACGATGGGCGAGCGCCTGTTCGGGACGAACGGGATCCGGCGGGTGGTCGGCGAGGAGCTCACGGCGCCGTTCGTGACCCAGGTCGCGGAGGCGATCGCGGCCACGGTGCCCCCCGGCGCGCCGATCGTTGTCGGCTGGGACGGCCGGACGTCGAGCGTCCCGTTCGCCCGGATCGTCGGGGCGTCGCTCGCGCTCGCCGGCCATCACGTGATCGAGGTCGGGCTGCTGCCGACCCCCGCGGTCCAGTTCAGCGTCCGGCGTCTCGGCGCCCAGCTCGGGGTGATCGTGACCGCGTCCCACAACCCCCCCGAGTTCAACGGCCTGAAGTGCATCGCCGCGGACGGGCTCGAGGTCCCCCGGAGCGTCGAGGAGGCGATCGAGACCGGCGTCGAGCGCCGGGTCACGGCGGTCGCTCCGTACCCGAAGGTCGGCACGATCTCGAGCGACGCGCACGGGGCGTCCCACTACCTCGACGGGATCCTCGCCCAGGTCGACGTCGCGCGCGTTCGGGAGCGCCGCTTCTCGGTGGTCCTCGACTGCGGGAACGGCGCGTCGGTCGTGACGAGCCCCACGCTGCTGCGTCGGCTCGGCTGCCGCACGGTCACGCTGAACGGACACGTCGACGGCACGTTCCCGGGCCACCTGTCGGAGCCGACCGAGGCGAACCTGAGCGATCTCCTCAAGGTCGTGCCGGCGTCCGGCGCGGACCTCGGGATCGCGCACGACGGCGACGCCGACCGCGCGGTGTTCGTCGAGGCGAGCGGCCGGTTCGTGCCCGGCGAGGAGATGCTGACCCTCCTCGCCCGCGACGCGGTCGAGCGGCACCCCGGGGGGCTCGTCGTCTCGCCGGTCTCCGCCTCGCAGGCGGTCGAGGACGCGATCCGACCGTTCGGGGGCCGGGTGCTGTACACCCGGGTCGGCTCCCCGAGCGTCACGCACGCGATGCAGGAGCACTCCGCCGTCTTCGGCGGCGAGGAGAACGGGGGCCTCATCTTCCCCGCCTTCCAGCTCGCCCGCGACGGGGCGATGACCGCCGCCATGGTCCTCGACCTGCTCGCCCGCCAGGGCGGGTCCCTCACCGACCTGCTCGCGACGATCCCCCGCTACACGATGGTGAAGGAGAAGACCGCCTGCCCGGTCGCCCTGCGCGAGCCCGTGCTGAGCGCCGTGCGCGCCGCGCTCGAGCCGGGGAGCGCGGGGATCGAGACGATCGACGGGCTCAAGGTCCGCTTCGCCGACGGCTGGCTCCTGCTCCGCCCGTCCGGCACGGAGCCGCTGTTCCGCGTGTTTGCCGAGTCGAAGGACCCGGCCCGGGCCCGCGCCCTCGCCGACCGGGGGCTCGCGGCCGTCCGCAGCGCGCTCGAGCACGTCGGCTCCGTCGCGTAGGCGCGCCGGGCCGCGTCAGCGGATGAGCGGCCCGAGGACGAGCAGGCCGAACAGGAGCAGCGCGAGCACGGTCGCGGTGACGATCGTCATCCCGCGCTCCCCGGCCCGCTCGAAGTAGATCGAGCCGGAGAGGACGCGCACGAGCGGCGTCGCGACGAGCACGAGCAGCCCGAGGGTGAGGTACGCGCTCGGCTGGCCGCTCGCGAGGCCCGCGGCGAGGCCGGAGATCCCGAGGTACCCCAGGATCGGGTTCGTCGCGAGGACGTCGCCCGACGTCGCCCCCGGATTCGCGATCAGGTACGCGATCAGCGCGCCGAGGAGTAGGACGACGGCGGCGACGAGCCCGATGCGCAGCACCCGGGTCATCCAGACGTACGCCGACGGGGCGAGCTGCCCCTCCTCCTCCTCGACCGTCGGGCCCGGCGGCGCCCCCGAGGCGGTCACGGCAGGCCCAACCCCCGCAGGATCACTTCGATCGCGAGCACCAGGATCACCGGCGCGAAGAGCAGGCGCACCGTGCGGTTGCGCAGCCCGGGGAGGACCCGGCTGCCGGCGTAGGCGCCGAGCGCCGTGCCGACCGCCGCGGGGGCGGCGATGACCGGGTTGACGAACCCCGCCGCGAAGAGGACGCCGGCACCGGCCGCCGCCGTGACCCCGATCATGAAGTTGCTCGTCGCGGTCGAGACCTTCATCGGGAGGTTCAGGAACCGGTCCAGCGCGAGCACCTTGAACACCCCGCCGCCGATGCCGAACATCCCCGAGACCAACCCCGCCCCGAACATCACCCCGAGCGCGGGCGACGTGTCGGCCGCCTCGTACGTCACCTCCCGGTCGAGCGCCTGGTCGCGGTAGACCCCGCGCAGCCCGAGCGCCCGGGAGCGCGCATCGG
>Ga0335074_10009340_pt1 | contig 13690 bp, 12 predicted proteins | sample Lox_Sample_23_FD_206715 | JGI IMG/M metagenome (GOLD analysis project Ga0335074, IMG submission 206715) | Soil microbial communities from Loxahatchee National Wildlife Refuge, Florida, United States - Lox_Sample_2.3 | ecosystem: Environmental > Terrestrial > Soil > Wetlands | place: USA...
GAACGGGTCCGGCGCACGCCGCTCCTGGATCGCCAGCAGCGACTCGCGCAGATGCTTCGCGACCGCATCGGTGCGGGGCAGGCTGTACTCGTGCCCATCGCCCTCGACCAGGGCGGCGATCGGACAGACGATGGCCGCCGTTCCGCAGGCAAAGAGCTCGCTGCAGCGGCCGCTCTCGATGCCCTCGAGCACCTCCTCGAGCGCGATCCGCCGCTCGTGAGCGGTATAGCCGAGACTCCTTGCGAGCGTGAGCAGCGAGTCGCGGGTAACCCCGGGCAGGATCGCGCCATCGAGCTCCGGGGTATGCAGCTGCCCCTCGAAGACGGCAAAGAGGTTCATCCCGGAGAGCTCCTGCAAGTAACGATGCTCGTTGCCATCCAACCACAGGGCGACCGAGTAACCGGCGGCGGCCGCCGCGGTGGAGGCGCGCAGCGATGCGGCGTAGTTGGCGGCCGCCTTCGCCTCACCGATTCCGCCCACGGCGGCGCGTACGTCGGCCCGCTCGATCGCGACCTTGATCGCTCCCGAGGCATAGGGCTCGACCGGGCTCGCGATGACCATGAAGCGGAATTCGCGCGAGTTGCGCAGCATGTAACTGCTCTCGGACCCGAAGAGGAATGGCCGCAGATAAAGCGATTGTCCCGAGCGCGTTGGAATGACGGAACGGCACGCGTTCACCACCGCGCCGATGCCCTGGAAGAAAAGCGCCTCCGGCACCGCCGGCATCGAAAGCCGCGCCGCCGAGCGCGCCAGGCGCCTGCAGTTGGCATCGGGCCGAAAAAGACTGGGTCCCCTCCCCTCGACGCCGTAGGCCTTGAGACCCTCGAACACCACTTCGGCGTATTGCAGTGCGCGCGATCCCGGCCATAGCTCGATTGGCCCGTAGGGCAGAAGCCGACCCCTGTGCCATTCGCCATCGTGCCATTGGGCATCGAACATGACCGGCGCGCTGACCTCTCCGAACCCGAGCCGCTCCGGCAGCCTGAAGCGCTCGATCGCGGTGGAAACCTTCGGGTCGATGTCGTAGGCGCTCATGTCAACCTCTCAGATAAGCGTCGGTGCCCGCGAGCCAATCCTGACGCGGTGGTGAGAACACATCGACGTCCAGGGTGTCCTCGAGCGCGACGGCCCGGTGCGGCAGGTGGGAGGGAATGACCACCACCTCACCGGCGCGAAGCGTGACCTCCTGCTCGTCCCGGGCGCCGAACCACAAGCGAAGCGCACCGCTTAGGATGTAGGTGAGCTGCTCGTTCTCGTGGGAGTGCCGCGGAACCTCCTCGCCACTCTTGAAATACACGTGCGCGATCATCATGCGCTCGCCCGTGATCAGTTTGCGGCTCAACCCGTTCTTCAGCTGCTCGGCGGGCATGTCATCCCAACGATAGTGGCGGACCGGTTCACCCATACTCGAGGTCATGGAGGTTTGCCTTGCATTGTAAGGTTGCTTTACCGGTGCCGCCGGCGGGTGCGATAGTGTAAGCGAGGTGAACATGGTCAGGCCCGCGGATCTCGCCCGCTACCGCGCCAATCTGCGCTCCGAGCTCGACGGCGCCGCCCTCTATCGCGCCATCGCGGAGGCGGAGCCTGACCCGGCCCGCCGCTCGGTGCTCATGGAGCTCGCGCGCGCCGAGAGCCGGCACGCGGCGCTCTGGCGCGAGAAGCTGCGCGCCGCCGGTGTGCCGGAGCCGCGCTTCTCTCCCAGCCTGCGCACGCGGCTGCTCGCGGTGCTCGCCCGTCGGTTCGGACCGCGGTTCGTGATGCCGAGCCTGGCCGCGGCCGAGTACGCCGACCGTGACAAGTATGCGACCCAGGCCGATGCGACCGCGCTCTCGGCTGACGAGCGTGGACATGCCTCGGTCGTGAGCGCGCTCGCGGGCGGTGGCAGCCGCCCGGCGGCCTCGATCGGCACCGATATCGCACGCGCGGAGCCCTGGCACCGTAATGCCTCGGGCAATGACCTGCGAGCCGCGGTCCTCGGGGCGAACGATGGGCTGGTCTCGAATTTCTGCCTCATCATCGGCATTGCGGGCGCCGGCGTCGCGCCGCGCACGATCCTCCTCTCCGGGATCGCGGGGCTGGTTGCCGGTGCGTGCTCGATGGGGCTCGGCGAGTGGCTCTCGGTGACCAACGCGCGCGAGCTCGCGCGCACTCAGATCGCCCGCGAAGCGGAGGAGATCGAGCAGACACCGCAGGCCGAGCAGCACGAGCTCGCGCTCATCTACCAGGCGAAGGGACTGCCGCAGGCCGAGGCGCAGCGCATCGCGGCGGATCTGATGCGCAACAAGCAGGGTGCGCTCGATGCGCTGACACGGGAGGAGCTCGGCATCGATCCCGCCGAGCTCGGCGGCAACCCCTGGAGCGCCGCGGCGACCTCCCTTTTGTTGTTTGCCACGGGCGCGTGCATTCCGCTCCTGCCCTTTACCTTAAGCCGTGGTGCGCGCGTGGACTGGTGGTGCGTGGGGCTGAGCGCAGCGGCTCTCGCAGCCATCGGGGCCCTGACATCCCTCTTCAACGGCAGAAGCCCCTCTTTCTCCGCCGCTCGCCAGGTGCTGTTTGGGTGCGCCGCTGCCGCCGTGACTTACGGGATTGGCCGGCTGCTCGGGGTGACGCTGTCCTAGGGCGGCGCAGGCACAGTCGGACGATTTGAGGTAAATTTCCGAACTTGGGCCTCGGCGCACCGGGAGCGCTGAGCTCTCGGGCCGCGTTCTTGCAGCCGCAGCGGTTTGAGTGGCCGGCGGCCCGCGGCGCAAGCGGGTGCGCCGCCGCAGGGCAAGCCGTCATGGCGAAAGGCGTATCGGTGCACAGACAGGATCGGACTCTCGGGCCGGGCAGCCCCGGGCGGGCCGGCAAGCGGCCGCTCGATCCGCAGGAAATGCTCGCCGCGGCTCTCAAGCGCGCCGGACGGACGGGGTTCGATGACCGCTCGTTCCTTCATCCCCTGCAGCGCCTGATCGCTTCGTGCAACACCGAGAGCGACCTCAACGCCCTCGGACGTAACGCCGTCAAGTTCGAGATCCGCCGCAGCCTGCATAACCTCCTCGAGTTCGAGCGTCGGGAGCGCGAGAGCCCGCAGGTGCTCAAACGCCCGATCGAGCGGCCGGTGTTCATCACCGGCATGCCGCGCAGCGGCTCGACGTTCCTGCATCGGCTTCTGGTACGCGACCCCGCGGTCGCAGCGCCGCTCTCATGGCGGCTCGTTCATCCCCATCCTTCCGCCGCCGGCCGGGTGGGGGAGATCTTCAATCGCGTCAAGGTGCAGGCGCAGTTCTACCTCATGCGCTTGCTCGCCCCGGAGCTCAACTCCCTGCACGAGGTAGCCGCCGGCGAGCCCGAAGAGTGCACCGACATCACGGCACAGGTGTTTCAGAGTCTGCGTTACGACAGCGTCTATCGGGTGCCGAGTTATCAGAGCTGGCTGCAGCGTCACGGGCACCTCGACGCCTACCGATTCCACAAGCGCTTCCTGCAGCACCTCGAGCACCTCGAGCCCCCGGGAGCCCATCGGCGATGGATCCTCAAGTCACCCGACCACGTTTTCGCCCTGGAGGATATTCGTGTCGTCTATCCGGATGCGGTCTGGGTCTTCATCCATCGCGACCCGGTCGCGGTGCTGGCTTCGGTCGCGCGCCTGACGGAAGTGCTGCGCCGCCCGTTCGCCCATCGGGTCGACCTGCGGGAGATCGGACAGCAGGTCTGCGCCTCCTGGGTCGACGGCGCCGAGCGGATGATGCGCACCGCGGCCAACTCCGACTCGATTCTGCACCTGCATTACCGCGAGATCATCTCCGATCCGCAGAAGACGGCCTCGCGGGTCTTTCGCCACTGCGGCCATGGCTCGAGTCGCGAGGCCGCGCGGCGCATGCGCAAGTGGCTCGGCAACCGCGCGAACCGCAGCCACCGGCCGCGCAGTTACGACCTCGCGAGCTTCGGGCTCGATCCCAACACGTTGCGCGCGCGCTTCAAGCCCTATACGGACGCCTTCGACATCGAGCTCGAATGGCCGCCGAAGGCACGCGCGGTCCGAGCGCCACGGAACTGACGACATGAAATGGCGCCCCGCCGTCGGCCTGATTCTCGGCGCGGCGGTGCTGGCCGCCACCTTGGTGTATGCCGGCGCGGGCGCGGTCATGCGCACGCTCGAGGGACTGCGGGTCAGGGGCCTTCTTATCATCGTGCTCGCGCACCTGCCCGTGGTCGCGCTCATGGGGCTCGCCTGGTATCTGGCCGCCGGTACGCCCCGCACGGCCTCACCGCGCAGGTTCATGTGGGCACGGTTGGTGCGCGATGCCGCCGCGGAGACGCTGCCTTTCTCGCAGATCGGCGGCTTCGTGCTCGGCATCCGCGCGCTGCGCTTGAGCGGCCCGGCGGCGCTTCGCGGCCTGCTCTCGATGAGCGTCGATCTCATCATCGAGCTCGGCGCGAAACTCCCCTACGTGTTGGCGGGCGTGTTGGTGCTGCTCACCATCGCTCCGGGATCCGGCCTCATGCGTCCGCTCGGCTTCGGGCTCGCGCTGACCGCGGTGGCGGTCGCGCTGCCCATACTGGCGCGACGGCGGCTCGGCGCCACGCTCGAGCGCCTGATCCGCAAGGCGCTCGGGCGCTGGCCCCTGCTGGCCTCGCTGCGGCAGCTGCATCGGCCGGGTGACATCAACGCCGGTCTCGATGAGCTGCTGCGCCAGCGCGCGCGCCTCGGCGCGGCTTTCGCGCTGCACCTGCTCTGTTGGTTTTTGGGTGCGGCGGAGCTGTGGCTCGTATTCGAGCTCCTCGGCCGACCCGTGACCGTGCCCCAGGCGCTCGTCATCGACAGCGTCGTCGCGGGACTTCGGACCTTCGTATTCATGGTGCCGGTCGCCGCCGGCGTGCAGGAGGCGAGCTACGTGCTCGCCTGCTCCGTGTTCGGAATCCCGCCCGCCGGGGCCGTTGCCGCCTCGCTCGCCCGCAGAGCGCGCGACCTGACACTCGGGGCGGTGACTCTCGGCCTCGCGCTCGGCACGGACAGGAGCATCATCCGCCCTCGGAAAGAGACCTCCTGCGGGTAGTGATCTGCCACCAGAGGAGCCAATCGCCCGCGAGGCTGTACCAGGGCTGGCGGAAGGTGGCGGGCGTATTCTTCTCGAAGAAGAAGTGCCCGACCCACGCAAACCCGTAGCCGACAATCGGCGCGGCGATGAGCGCGAGCGGACGATGCGCGAGGAGCGCCGTCAGCACGATCCCGATCACGAGCCAGCTGCCGATGAAGTGCAGCAGCCGGCAGGTCCTGTTGCGGTGCTCGCCGAGATAGTGCTCGTAGAAGCGAGGAAAGGGATGGATGCGCGAAGCGGCCATAAGCTCGCACTCAGAGTACAATTGCCGGAAACGGTCCCGCAAGAGAAAACGAAGGTCTCGATATGCCGGATCTGATCGGCGCCTGCGCCTACTTCCTGCTGATCCACTTTGGCGTCTCCGGAACGCGGCTGCGCGATGCGCTCACCGCCAGGCTCGGCGAGGGGCCCTATCGCGGGCTCTTCTCGCTCGCCTCGCTCGCCGGCCTCGCATGGGTGATCTACGCCTACCGCCGCGCTCCGCTTTTGCCCACGTGGGGGTTTCTTCCGGGATTCCGTCCGGCGGCCTACCTGTTGGTGCTCATCGCGTTTCTCTTCGCGGTGATCGGCATCCTGACTCCGAGTCCGACCAAGGTGGGCATGGAGTCGAAGCTCGATCCCGAGGCGGCTCGGGGCATCGTGCGCATCACCCGCCACCCCTTCCTCTGGGGCGTGGCTCTTTGGGCCGCGACCCACCTCATCGTCAACGGCGATGTGGCCTCGCTCATTCTCTTCGGCACCCTGCTCGTGCTCGCCCTCGGCGGCACCGCCTCGATCGATGCCAAGCGGCGGCGCAGCTTCCCCGAGCGGTGGGCCCAGTTTGCGCACGTCACCTCGAGCGTTCCGTTCGCCGCCATCGCCCGCGGCGGTAATCGTCTCGCACCGGCCCTGGCCGAGATCGGCGCATGGCGGCTGCTCGGCGCGCTCGCGCTCTACGCGCTCGCCTTCTATCTGCACGGGCGCGTGGGTCCGCCGCTGCGCTGACTCCATCGAAGGTTGCGCGATGACTTCAAACGGCACTTATCCGCTCGAGGGCGGCTGCGACTGCGGGCTCATCCGCTACCGGATGGAAACGGCCCCCCTCATCGTGCACTGCTGCCATTGCCGCTGGTGTCAGCGCGAGACCGGCACGGCGTTTGCGCTGAACGCGGTGATCGAGGCCGAGCGCGTGGTCCATCTGCAATCGGAGCCCGAGATCATCGACACGCCGTCCGAGAGCGGGCGCGGCCAGAGGATCGCCCGCTGCCCGACCTGTCGGGTCGCGCTCTGGAGCAACTACTCCGGCGCGGGTCCCATCCTGCGCTTCGTGCGGGTCGGCACGCTCGATACCCCCGATGCCCTGTCGCCCGATATCCACATCTACACCGCCTCGAAGCAGCCTTGGGTCGCGCTGCCGCCCGGCGTCCCGGCCGTCCCCGAGTTCTACGAAATCGCGCGCTATTGGCCGGCGGAAAGCCTCACCCGGCGTGCGGCCCTCATGCCGCGGTTGAAAGCCTATCGGGCGGCGCACGCCGGCTGAGCCGCACCCTGCTGAGCGCCAAGGATCCCGCCCGCGGCGCTGAGCACAGCATGGGCATGACCCTTGCTGTGCAGCCCGAGCCATGGCCCGCATCGCTCAGGTGTACCCGCACGCCGTCATCCCGCTACCGCATGTCGAGCTCTACGACGCGCTCGCCATCGTCAATTACGAGATCGGCCGCCGCCTGGCACGCCGCCATCAAGTCGTGACCTATCCGAAATGGGTCGCGGGCGAGCTCGAGATCGAGCATCAGGAGGGGGTCACTTACCGGCGCATCCCGCAGGGCATCGATCGGGCGCTGAACGGTCTGAAGATTCTCGATGTCACGCGGCTGCGCAACCGCCGACGTCCTTTCAGGCTGAGTCCGCTCTACTACGCGCACTATGCGCATGCGGTCGCGCGCGACATCAGCGAGCGCGGCTGCGATCTCGTGCACCTGCACACCGTCTCTAACTTCATCGAGCCGATCCGCCGCGCCAATCCGCGCGCGCGGATCGTGCTTCACATGCACGATCACTCGCTCGCCGATTTCGACCCGGCGCTGATCGGGCCATGGCTCAACGAGACCTCGCTCATTCTCGCCTGCAGCCGGTTCGTCGCGGACGGGATCCGGAGCCTCTACCCTGCCGTGGCCGCGCGTTGTCACGAGCTCTATAACGGAGTCGATGAGCGCTTTCTCGAAGTCAACGCCGACCCGGCGGCTTCGTGCACCGTGCTTTTCGTCGGGCGGCTCTGCCCGGAGAAAGGCGTGCACGTGTTGCTCGCGGCGATGAAAGAGATCGCGAGGTCGCATCCGCAGGCGAGTCTGAGTCTCGTCGGGCCACTGGATCTGTCGCCGAAGGAGTACGTCGATCCGCACGGCCGCGATCCGGTCTTCAACGCTCTTGCGCGCTATTACTCCAATCCGGGCGCCTATGAGGCGCTCATCCGCCGTCACCTGAGCGCTCTCACCCGCGCGATCCTCCACGGTCGCGTGGCTAACTCGCAGATCTGCGCCCACTATGCGCGCGCCGGCATCTTCGTCTTCCCCTCGCTCTGGCACGAGCCTTTCGGCATTCCGGTGATCGAGGCGATGGCTGCGGGGCTGCCGGTGGTCGCGACGCGCGGCGGCGCCCTGCCCGAAGTCGTGGTGGACGGGGAGACGGGCATCCTCGTCGAGCGCGGCGACAGTGAGGGCCTCGCCGCCGCGATCGCTAGACTCCTAGCGGATCCGAGCCTGCGCCGGAGAATGGGCGCGGCCGGACGCAAGCGCGTCGAGCAACTCTTCACGTGGCAGCGCAGCATCGCCAGGCTGGAGGAGCTCTACGGCGGGACACTGCCGAGCGCCGCACGCGCCCCAATCGCCGATGCGCGGGCCGCGGCTCGGATCGGACTCACCTGAGCTCTTCCCCGCCGGCGCGATGAGCGCATAATGCGCGCACACCATCTTTGTCGGAGACGGTCATGGAGCATCGATGGGGTGAGCGCGTCTTCGTGCAGGTGACCGTGGAGCTCTCTTGCGGCGCTCTGGCGCCGATATCCGGCCTGTTGCAGAACCTCAGCTCTAGCGGAGCATTCGTGCGCACCGAGGGCTGCCGCCCGCCGCGCGGCCCTGTTGAGGTCACGCTCATCGGGAGCGGCGAGGAGCGCGGCTCCTCCATCCGTCTTCCCGCCTACATCGTGCGCGAGAGCGACAGCGGAGTTGGCATCGAGTGGTGCGAGTTCGCGCCGCGGGTCGTGCGGGAGCTACTGAGCCGCGATCGCCGCGAGAAGCGCGCCGGGGCGCGGAGGCCACTGCGCTCGCCCTCCTCCATTCGTCGTGCGGCGCACAAATCCAACTCGGGGATCGAGCCGCGCGCGCCCACGGCGCCGCCGATCGGCGCCACTCTCACCGATGCCGCGGCCCTGGGTCACGGAGCGCGCGCGGCGCATTAGCGGCGGGTGCAGCGGATGCGGGTGCGCCTTGAAGCGACCCGGCGCACCCCCAAATTCTTCGAACGAACCTGGCATTCGCCGGTCGAAGCCGCAGGCTCGACCCTCAACTTACCCATTTTCGAAGAGGAGCACGCGATGGATTACCAGACCGCCGAGAACCAAGCCATTCAGCTGCAGCAGCAGGCCGAGCAGGTGGGCCAGGAGGTCAAGGATCTGGCACAGAAGCTCCAGAGCAAGGTGTCCGACCCCACCCTTTCCCGTGAGCTCATGCTCGATCTGCGGGAAGCGGCATTGGCGATTCAGAAGCAGAACCAGTCGGCCGTCATGCTCATTCAGCAGATGGCCGAGTACATTCACTCGCTCGAGACGCACCTGAACTCACAGCCCCAGTCCACGTACCCGACGCGCGGCTGGGCGGCGCAGCCCTATGCCGGCACCGGCGGCGGCTTCATGGGCAACGTCATGTCCGGTCTCGGCCTCGGAGCCGGCTTCGGACTCGCCAGCGATCTCGTCGGCAGCATCTTCAACGCGCTCTAAAACATGTATTTGAGCTGCCCCTGCACCTCCCGGCCGAAGATCGGCCGGGCCATCTCGAAGCCGGTCGAGATGCCTGAGGTGAGCGTGCGCGAGTTGCCCTCGGTGAGTCCGAGCGCGTCGGTGAGATTGGTGCCCTGCAGCCGCAGCTCGAGGCTTGGGCCGATGTCGGCCACCACGCCGGCATCGAGGGTGGTGTAAGGGGGCAGCACCTGCGTGTTCTCCGTATCGGAGTAGCGCAGATCGATGTGGCTCACCGTCGCGAACACCCGCAGCTTCCCCCAGGACATCGGGATGGCGTACTCCGGCGTGAGTCTCACCTGCAGACTCGGCTGGCGCTGCAGGATGTTGCCGTCGTTATCGAAGCTCGCGGTCCCGAGGCCGGCAAAGGAGCTGAAGTGCGTATAGAGGGAGTGCTGCCAGTCGCCGGTGAGCCCGAGGCTCAGCCGCTCGAGCGGGAACCAGTCGGCCTGAAAGTCCATGCCCCAGGAGGTGGCGCCGTAGGTGGCCGTGACCTGCGTGCCGTTGCCGAGGAACGCCTGGAACGGGACGCCGAAGAAAAGCCGATGAAAGGCGTCGACCGAGGCGTAGAGGTAGCTCGTCTGCGCCTTGTAGCCAACCTGATAGTTCTCGATCTGCTGGCGCTTCGGAGTGCCGTTGAGCACATCGTTGAAGCTCGGGAAGTGCACCCCCTCGTTGACCCTGGCGTACAGGCTCATGTGCGAGTCGATTTCATAGTCCGCGCCCGCGCTCCAGGAGCCGAAGGTATGGTCGTAGGTCGAGGGTAACCATGTGCCGTCGGCGACGCTCGTGTCGTTGTTGTAGAAGGTGAGCGGATTGTTGTCGAGGTCCATGATCGACTGGCCTTCGAACGCGCCGTCGATCTCCTCGTTCTCGACCCGGAACTCCGCATCGAGCAGCCAACGCCCGAGGCGCGACTGGTCCGAGACGAACACCGCCTCATTGCGGCCGTCGTAGTGGAAGACGAGCGCATCGGTCGCCCCGCTGAGGATCCCGCGCTGAGTGACCTCGCCCACCGGCCCGGTCGGGCCGGCGGCGGTGTAGAGCGCAATGTTGATGAGCTGCGCGTTCGGAGTCGCCGTCATGAGCTCGTTATTGCCGATGTACCAGGTATCATCCGCCGAGTAGTGCGCGAAGTACCCGCCGATGGTGGCGCTGTTGCCGGAGAAGAGAGCGCGGCTGAAGCGCAGATCGTCGGTGAACGCCTTGATCGCATTGTCGACGATCCAAAATCCGAGCGATGCGGCATAGGTAGCGGCACTCGCCGCCGTTCCGCCCTGCACATAACTCGCGCTGCCGCTCGTGAACGGCTCGCCGCCCGTGGCCGCCATCACCGCCGGGCTCGCATTGGCCGTGGCGATCTCGTTCGCGATGATGCTGCCGAGGGTCTCCGGCGCGAAGTTGTTGAAAAGCGCGTTGGTCGGCATCTCACCGGCCGTGTAGCCCATCTGGTTGCTCATCACCCAGGAACCGAAAGTCAGGTCGAGGTCGCTGCCGAACATGCGCAGGTCCGAGCCACGCCCGTTGGCGAGGTCCGCCGAGACCGTCCCCGGCGTGCACCCGGGCGTGGCGCATGGGAACTCCTGCACGGTGATGTCGCGGGTCGCATCGCCGGCAAAAGTGCCGGTGAGCGGATTGAATCCGGGGAAAGCGGACACCGTCCGGCCGTCCGGGCTCACGGCGACCGGAAGGTCGGTGACGAACAGATCCTTGTCGTTGAGCTGGCGCGCCCAGAAGAGCAGACTGCCGTTGTCCATCGGATGAAAGAGCGTCTCGGTGAGCTGTCCGCCGTCGTCGGCCGGAAACTGCGAGTTGCGGATGCCGTTCGATACCCGGTAGAAGCCACCGATGCTCACGAGCCAGTCCGGCGTGAGCGGCCCGCCGTAGAAGCCATCCAACCGATACAGCCCCTCATCCCCGAGCGTCAGTGCGACCTCACCGTGAGGCGTCGAGGTGCCGTGACGCAGGATGAAGTTGGCGGTGGCGCCGATTTGGCCGTTGGAATACACCACCGACGGCCCGCCCTCGACCACCTCGACGCGCTCGAGGGTGTCATCGAGCCGAAAGAGCGAGGAGTTGTCCATGAAGGAGAGCGTCGGAGCCGGGTATACCGGTGAGCCCTCGATCTGGTAGGTGACGTATGGCGCATCGTTTCCACCGGGAAAGCCCGCCACCTCGATGTTGGCGCCGGTCTCACCGCCGCTCGACTCCGCCCACAGGCCCGGCACGATCTTCAGCAGGTCCGCCGCACTCGAGGGCTGCGCCTGCTGGATCTGTCTCAAGCTCGCCGCGCTCACCGGGAAACTGGCATCGAGGAGCTTCACCCCGCTCACCTCCGGTGTACCGGTCACGACCACCTCCTGAATGCTGTTGTAGCCGGGCGTGCCTCGCGGGCTGATCCGCCCGTGCCCTCCCCCGGCGAGCGCCCGACGCGCGCGTTGCAGCAGATGGGAGATATCCCCGAGCATCTCGCGCGCGCGGCTGGGTGCCCTCGCGGCAACGGCGACCGAGCTCGCACCCGCGCCACCGACAGCCCGCGCCGCCGCTGTTGCCGAGGGGCTCGCGCGCAGGATGGCGATCGCCGACGGGCTCACCTGGCGAAAGCCGAGACCGGTGCCCGCGAGCAGCCGCCCGAGCGCTTGCGTGACGGTGAAATCGCCCGCGACGCCGGGGGTGCGAAGGCCCCCGACCAGCGTCGAAGAGAAAAGCAGAGTGACGTCCGCTTCCCGTGCGAACTCGTTGAGTGCCGCGCTCGCGCCCTCGGCCGGAATGGCGAAGTGTCGCACCGAGCCGGCGCCCCGCGCCGCGGACGGCACGACCCCCAGGGCGAGAGTGCCCAGCAAAAGGACAACCGCGGGCCAGCCGCGAGGGACCGTGCTCAGGGTGCCCATGACTGGGCGAGGAAAATACCCCAGTCCGCCCCGGGATGTGAGCCCTTTCGCGCCGTTTGTGGCGATTGCGCAACGGACCGGGGGCTAAGACCCGGCTGCAATCCGCAAAGCGCGCGGTGAGCTAGCGCGGTGTGATGTAGATGAGCTTCGGCCCTGCCCGGCTCACCCGCACGGGCAGCGCCTCCTGCAGGGCTTGCAGGAAGCCCGGGACGTCATCGGTGCGGAAGCGGCCGCTGATGCGAAGCGAAGCCACCTGCGACCCCGTGAGCACGATGCGGGTATTTGTATAGCGCCCGACCTCGGCGATCGCCTGTGAGAGCGGCTCGCCCTGAAAGACGAGGGCCCCCTGGCGCCAGGCGAGCTCATCCTCGATCTGCCGCGGGCTCACGGTCATCATCTTCAGATTGGGCCCGGCGATCCGCAGCTGCTCACCGGCGCTGAGCGCCCGCACCCAGCCGACGTCCGGCCCCGGTGCCCCGCTCCCCACGGCGCCCTCCCCCGGCACGACCCCGGAGCCTTGCACCTCGACGCGCCCTTCGCTCACCAGCACATCGACGTCATGGTCCGGGTGCAGACGTACCTCGAACTGAGTGCCGAGGTCGCGGATGAGCGCATCGCCGGCATGCACGAGGAAGGGCTTGGCGGCATCGTGCGTGACATCGAAGTGCGCCTCGCCGCGGCGCAGATAGACGACGCGGTGCTCGGCGGTGAAATCGAGAGTGAGCAGCGTGTTGGTGTTGAGTGTGATCTGTGAGCCGTCCGGCAGCGTGACCTGCCGCTGCTGACCCACGGCGGTCGCGAGCACCTGCGCGCCCGGGCGCTGCGCGAGCCACAATGCCGCCCCGAGGGCGATCACGAGCAGGGCAGCGGCGGCCCTCGCCCAGTACCACTTGGACTGAAGGATCAGGTGGCGGGCGGGGGGCTGGGAGCCGCCGATCTTCTCCTCTTGCGCTCGCTCGGCGAGGCGATCGAGGGCGCTCCAGGTGCGGCCGAGCTCCTCGAACGCGCGCCGATGGCGAAAATCCTGCCGCAGCCAGGCCTCGAGCTCACGCCGCTCGGCCTCGGCGAGGCCGCCGCAGTCGAGGCGCCAGGTCCACACCGCCGCCTCGTTATCGATCTGTGTCTGTGTCTTCAGTCTGACAATGTCGCTCATCGGAATTCTCTTTCCCTGACTTCGCGCCGGGGCCGTCGCTCATCAGCGGCAATCGCCGACTCCTCGAGGAGTCCGAGCTCGCGCAGCCGGTCCCGACAACGCACCAACCCCTTGGCCACGTGCTTCTCGATGGTGCTGTGCGAGAGGCCGAGCACCTGGGCGATCTCCGCGTGCGAGAGCTGGTACACCTTGCGCAGCACGAACACCCGCCGGCAGAGGGGCGGCAGGCTGTCGACCGCGGCGCAGAACGATTCGAACCGCCGATCCCGATCGACCTGCTCATCGGGTTCCGCCTCCTCAGAAGAGACGTTCAGCGGCTCGAAATCCGCTACATCATCGGTCGCGCGCGTCAATCGCTGCCGTGCCCGGTCGACCGCGAGATTGCGGGCGATGCGAAAGAGCAACGCCCGCGGCGAGTTCACCTGCTCACCGGCCGGCAGGGCGCACATGCGCACGTAGGCCTCCTGCACCAGATCCTCGATGTCCTCGGCGCCCGCGGTGAATCGGCGCAGGTATTTCTGCAGCGCAGCCCGATGGCTGAAGACCTGGTCCAACAGTCGCTTGCGAGGCTCGTCGC
>Ga0335074_10009341_pt1 | contig 13690 bp, 17 predicted proteins | sample Lox_Sample_23_FD_206715 | JGI IMG/M metagenome (GOLD analysis project Ga0335074, IMG submission 206715) | Soil microbial communities from Loxahatchee National Wildlife Refuge, Florida, United States - Lox_Sample_2.3 | ecosystem: Environmental > Terrestrial > Soil > Wetlands | place: USA...
CCCGCTGGGTTGTTCTGCTCGTCAATCGTGAGCTGCGAACCGCCATTCGCGTAGAGCACGTTGACCGTGTAAGTAAGTGTCACCAGCTTTCCCGATCCATCCGCAGACTTTGCATGGGCGTAATCTGCAATCGCCTTGCAGGCGTCTTTGATTGCTTCCACCTTTGATGGCTTTCCTGGAACAGTGGCATTATACAATGCAGCGACGCTCGCGATTGTCGTCGCCAATGTGGTGGCGCTTGCAATTGTTGAGCCCAAGCTTCCCGCTGTCGTCGAGTTAATTCCGGATAGCCTTCCATCCGATGTAAGGCTCAGGGCAAGGTCTGCATCGCTGAACGGCCCGCCATACTGCGAATAATCGATTTTGGCGGTTTTGGCGCTCGGTCTTGAATCGCGGCTATAGGTCGTTGCCGCTACAACACTCGACGCGGACACGAGCATTGTGCTTTTGGCATCGCAACCGACCGTCTCAGTGACAACAACGTTCGTCTCTGCCATCGGGAAATAATAGGTGAGTGTCTCGCTCGGCATTTCGGCGCAACCTGTAATTATGATTACAGCCGAAGTCACAATGGCTCTGAATGCACGCATAATAGTCCCACGACACGATTGACTCGCGTCGCCCCCAACGTTCCCCGAAGCTATCCAAAATAATCCGTTGGTCCATGTCAAGCATAGATCGTGATATGACTAGGTCTTTCTTGAATTACTCGCCGGGATACGGGCAACTGAACCCCGATGTTCAGTAATGGCTAGGTGTTAATTAGAAAACTTCGCTGTAAGGAAGATATCCCGGTTGACGGTTTGGATGCCGGATACGATGACCAGAAGCAAAATCTGGCGACGCGATACATATTCGCCGCCTTGCGGGCGGGGCGCCCGCGCTAATACGGCGACACAATACGTATTCGCCGAACTCTGTGCCTACTGCTCCGCCGGCCCCACCCGCGCCCAGAAATCGTTGAACTCGACGCTGTCGAATAGCGCGGACGCGCGCGTGACCTTGCCGTCGTGCATTTCGAAGAGCCAGAAATAGGTGTTGGCGTAGGGCTTGCCGTCGCGCGCCGTGCCATGGCCGTCGAAGAAGATCACCACGATGTCGCCGTCGGCCAGGAGCGAGCGGATGATGGGCTTGAGGCCTACGCGCATGCGCGCGTTGAACGGCCGGATCACATCGCGCAGGAAGGCTTCGCGGCCGGCATAGGTCTTCGACGCCGCCGAATTGCCTTCGATCGTCCAGACCGCATCGTCGGCCAACAGCTCGAACGGGCCGCCGTCGCCGCGCGCCCAGGCATCGAACCGGTCGCGGACCAGCGCCTTGTTGCGGGCTTCGACGGAGGCTGCGGCGTTTTCCATGGCGGTCTCCCTGGACGAACACAATGACAGCAATCTATCCCCTCACGCCGCACTCTTCACCGGCTTCGCCCGCTCTATCCGCTTGCGTTCGCTCGGCGAATGCATCGCCTCCCACAGATCGCTGCGCCGTTGCACGTTCAGCCAGAACTCCGGGCTGTTGCCGAAGACGCGGGCGAGGATGAGCGCGGTGGGCGCCGTGACGCTTCGGCGGTCGTTGCACAACGCGTTCACGTGCTTGCGCGGGACGCCCATCGCTTCGGCGAGCGCGCCTTGCGTGAGGCCCATCGGCCCCATGAATTCCCCGGTCAGGATTTCGCCGATCGTTGCCGGCTTGCGTTTCGTCATCAACATGGCTCACCTCACCTGTAACTGCGATCGTCGAGATAGACGCCCGTCGCCTCGCCGCCGTCGCCGTCCCAGCGATTCGTCAAGCGCAGGAACGCCTCCGTCTCCCTCTTGCATGTTAGCCGCACCACCGGAAGGTCGACACCGAACTCTTTTCGTGCCGCCTCGATCTTCGGGCGGTTGATGCGGTCGAAATTCCAGATGAAGCGGATCACCTTCGGCAGATCGCGAAGCCGGTGCGCTTCGCCCGGACGGAAGACGCGGCCGGCCGCCCGCCACAGGCACAGCGCGCGCGGCCGTTCCAGCCAGACGATCAGATCGGCGCGCGGCAGGCGCAGGTCGAACGTCGCCTGTGCGAAATTGCCGTCGCTGACCCACGCGTCGCCCGCGTGCATCGTCTCCAGCACCTGACGAAAGCGCGGCATCGAGCCGCCTGCCCGGTCGCTGTTCCAGATATCGTCGAGGCAGATGACGGGCGCCTGCAACGCCTCGCCCAGCCGGCGCGCGAACGTCGTCTTGCCGCTTCCCGCACACCCCAGAACGACGATGCGTTTCATGCCGCGCGGCTTTCAGGCGAAACAGGATGACGGGCACGGAAATGCGCCTACACGCGCACCATTTTCCGTTCGTTCCGCGACAGACTGGTGAGAGGTCGTGAACCGATCGAACGCGCCGCTACTTCTTGCTGCCCTTCGACGTTCGCGGCGTCGAACGTTCGTGTTTGGCAACGCGAATGGTCTTGCTGCCCTTCTTCTTCGTGTACGCGTGAACGACCACGAATTTCTTGCCGCGTCCCGTTTCCGCCATCGGTGGGTCCATCCCTTCGAGTCCCGCGCAAGCTAGCAAGAATTGCATCTCCCGTCATCCGCCGGCCGGCCAGGCCGCGATCTCATCACGCCCGCGCCTTATCCGGCAGCGTTCGGCAGACTGCATCGCGCGGCATCGGCGAACAGGCATCGTGTCGCCCGTTCGCACGCTTCAGCGATGGCGGTCGCGATGGACGTCGTGGGTGACGATGCCGCCATTGTCGGGGGGAATGACCAGCCACTCCTTGTGGCCGAGGCTGGCGACCGTGTCCTCGTGGCCGATCGCCCAATGCTCGCGCATCGAGGTGCCCGAGAACTCGTAGTCCTTGCCGTACCCTTCATGGGCCTGCTGCTGGTAGATCAGCTGGATGATGGTGTGGACGGGAAGATCGGCGAGCTTGTCGAGCATGGCGCGCTCCTCGTCGGTCAGATCGGCCTCGGGAATTTTCAGGAGGGCGCGGTGGGCGCGCGTCTTCCAGCGTTGCAGGCGCTGGAACATGTCGGTCACCTGGCGCGTGCGCGAGGAATACATGATGTCCTTCTGCCGGTCGCCCACTTCCTGGATGGTGCGCGGCAAGGCGCCGTGCGCGCTGTAGAGATCCACCTGGAACACGAGGCAGTTGGTGTTGTCGTCCTGCGCGAGGAGATGCTGCAGCGGCGTGTTGGAGACGATGCCGCCGTCCCAGAAATAGTCGGCGCCGATCTTCACCGGCGCGAAGGCCGGCGGCAGCGCGCCGCTGGCCATGATGTGCTCGGGCCCGATGTCCGCCGTCTGATTGTCGAAGAACTGGAAATTGCCGCTCTGCACGTTGACGACGCCGACCGAGAAGCGGCAGCTCTTCCGGTTGATCCGGTCGAAATCCACCAGTTCGAGCAGCGTCTCGCGCAGGGGCTCGTTGTCGTAATAGCTCGTGGCGGTTTTCGCGCCCGCGAACGCGAACCACGGATTGATCATGTGCGGCGCGAAGAAGCCGGGCTGTCCGGTCGCCGCCGTCATCCACGAGCTCGCCAGATTGCGCGCGCGCCGGAAGATGTCGCCGTCGGGCGTGTGCCCCCACACGGTGCGGTCGGTGATGCGCTGCCAGAACGTCTTCAGGCGCGCCAGACGCCGCTCCGGCGGATTGCCCGCGATGATCGCCGCATTGATCGCGCCGATCGAAACGCCCGACACCCAGTCGGGCTCGAGGCCGGCCTCGTGCAGGGCTTGATAAACCCCCGCCTGATAAGCCCCCAGCGCGCCGCCGCCCTGCAGCACCAGGGCAACCCGGCCGCAACGCTCCGGCCGCCAGGCAGCCCTCGGGCGATGATCCAGGGTGATCGCGTTCATGCTTCATCTAACGGCGCAGAGATTGTTTTCCCGTTAAGAGACGGCGCGCGGAGACATCCGGAGACGCGGCGCGCCGAAGACGCGCGTGGCCCGACGAAATCAGGCGATCCGTTTCAGGCGCAGCGCCGACCAGTCGTCGTCGATCGCGATCTGGCTCACCGTGTCGAGGCCGTGCTTCGGCGCGAGCGCATGGATGATGTCGCGGCTGAGATCGGCGGCCAGCTTCGACGCGAGCTTCGGATAAGCGACCCAGAAGATGGAGTCCTTGCGCGCCGTCTTGAGCGCCGCCGGCAGCGCCTTGTCGAGCCGGGCGCGGTTCTCCGCAAACAGCAGCACGACGTCGGCTTCGGCGATGTCCGTGCGCGCGCTCTTGGCGCCGATTTTCCGGTCCACCGCGCCGGACGCGCCGACGACGGCGAGCGTGCGATCGCCCTTGACCTGCAGGCGCTCGGCGACGGGCTTGTCGGACATCGGCATTCCCCCTGATGCGCATGGCGGCGACGAAAACCATATCCGCCCGCGCGCGGATTGGCGACGGGCGCGTTTTCCCTTTACGGCGCGGCGCCCAGGCGCTTCAGCCCGGCCTGTGCATCCTGCGCCTCTTCCGAGCCCGAAGAAACGAGCTTCAGCGTCGCCCGATAATCGGCAACGGCCTGGTCATGGAGACCTTTGGCTTCATAGACGCGGCCACGATCGGCATAGGCAACGGCAAAATCGGGCTTGAGCGAAATCGCAGCGGTGTAATCCGCAATCGCCTGGTCGTAGAGGCCTTTGGCCGCGTAGGAATTGCCGCGATTGAAATACACATTGAAGACGTAATCGCGGGGATTAAGCGAAAGGGCGTGGTTTTCGTCGGCGATCGCCAGGTCGTAGAGACCTTTTGCGTTGTAGCAAAGGGCGCGATTGTTATAGGCAGTGACATAATCCGGCTTTAGCGCGATTGCCTGGCTGCAATCGGCTATCGCCCGGTCCCAAAGCTCCTTGCTTCCATAACCGACGCAGCGATCATAATAGGCATCGGCGTTATCGGGCTGGAGGGCGATTACTTTGCTTAAATCCAAGATCGCCTGATCCCAGAGACCTTTTTGCCCATAGGCGATCGCGCGATCCTCATACGTGGTGGCGATATCCGCCGAGACTGTTTCCTGGCCGGACTGGATCAGTGTGGTGCATCCCGCGATGCTGGTATCGGGATCATTGCTCGTGGTGCAGTTCGTCCAATTCTGATCTCTGATCTGTGCAGAGGCCGGCAGAGCAATGAGCGTCAGGCTTAGAGCGAGCAATACGCGGCGCATGTTTCCCCCTTCACGGTCCCTGCGGGACCACTTGCGTCAAGGATACTCCATCTGACGGTCAACGGCGCGCTTTTGACGCCGTCCTCGCCAGATTGGCTTGGCCGGTTCTTCAGACCCGGACGCGCCTCCCCCATCGCCATGCCGCATCGCCCGGCTCAGTCGCCGACGCGATTCCACAACGCGTGCGGGATGTCGTGCTCCTTGAGAAACGGCCCGAGCCGGCCGGCATTGGCGCCGGAGAACCGCCGCCGCAGCGCGCGCAACAGGCGGCGGTTGCGGCGCCAGGCCGTGCCGAACACGCCGCGAACCTTCAGCGCGGCGGCGAGTTTGGGCACGTCGGCCGCGGCAATCGTCCAGGTCCATTCGTATTCGCTGTAGCCGGTAAGTGCGGAAACGCCGTCTCCGAGATCGTGGCCCGTGATGATCAGTTCGCCCTCGGCGCCGATCTCGGCCGAGAGAAAACGCCGGTCGCCGTCGGTGCGCTCGTCGCGCAGGACGACGCGCTCAGGACGGCCGTTCTTCGCGCGCATCGCCATCAATCATAAGGGTCTATCTCGGTTATGTTCGTGGCATCGATCGCCTGCAGCAGGCGGCGAAAGACGCCGTCGATCCCGGCCTGTGTCGCCGTGCCCTCCGGACGGATTTCGAGCAATGCCGAGAAGCCTCTGTCGAGCCGTCGGACGAACAGCATCTGCGGATATTCGTGGACCCGCACCCGGACGTGCTCCTCCGGCCGGCAGTTGAGATAGTCTCCGTAGGTGGCGCTTTCACCCAAAACCCACTGCCACGGGCCGGCCGCGTTCCAGGCGGCAAGAATTGCTTCCATCGACAGCTCGCAGTTGAATTCGTAGGCCCAGTACGCTTTGAGCATGGCGCAGGCTTCTCCGGGATGTGATGGAAGGCGGCGGCGGCAATTTGACGAATTCCATTCCCCCCGCGAACTGTAGTGCGCCGGCGGCTCCGCCGCGAGGAATTATTGCTCCTGCCGGCGCAGTTTGATAGACGCACCGCGTTCAGCATGGAGGAAACACATGGCTGCGCCATCCTTTGCTGCCGACATTCTTCCGCTCTTCACGGCGATCGACATTGCCCATATGGCGCGGGGGCACGTGATGCTTGGCGAATACGCCTACATGTCGAAGCCCGCCAACGCCCAGGCCGTGCTCGATCGTCTGGACGGAACGGGCGGAGCGATCATGCCGCCGAAGCCCGCCGCGCCCTTGGTCTGCCGCCAACATCGCGCTCTTCAAGGCGTGGATGGCAGGCGGGTATCAGCCGTAGTCTCACGGAATTGTTTCCGCGGCCCGGAATACATGACATCGGCTGGCATGTTTCACCGCGTATAACGCCTCCGTCGCAAACGAGGAGGCTTTCATGTCCGATCACATACAGATGCGCCGCGGCGCTGTCGTCCTGGGGCTTGTCGCGGGGCTCGCGGCCGCAGCACCCACCTTCGCCGTCAAAGCGTCCGCCGCGCCGGCGGCGCAGGACGCTGCAACGGCCGTCGATCCCACCCATGACGGTTCGCACGATTTCGATTTCCTGATCGGCGACTGGAAGGCGCATGTGCGCCGCCTGCCGGACCGGCTCGTGGGCTCGAACACATGGATCGACTACGACGGCATCTCGAACCATCGCAAGCTGCTCGACAGCAATGCGAACTTCGAGCAGTTCGAGGTGTGGGGCACGACCGACAAGACGCAGCACATCAAGGCGCAGACGCTGAGGCTCTACAATCCGAAATCGCATCAATGGTCGATCTATCTCGTCGATCTCGACAACGGCACGCTCGGCCTGCCCGCGACGGTCGGCCAGTTCACGGGCAAGCGCGGCGCGTTCTTCGACACGGAAGACTGGAAGGGCCGCTCGGTCCTCGTGCGCTTTCTGTGGCTCGATCAGGGGCCGCACGCGGCGCGCATGGAGCAGGCGTTCTCGCCGGACGGCGGCAAGACGTGGGAAACGAACTGGATCTGCGCGTTGTCGCGGTAGGTTTCTCCGCTTTTCGGGGAATTGTTAAACGGGCTCTAACCGGCGCCCGCGACACTGGGCCTGCCGTCCGCGAGGAGTGAGCGATCGTGAACCGCCAGGCATTCGGCCGGCGCAATCAGCCCCAGCCGCGGAGCGAGCCGCCGGCCGCCGCTATCGTCGCGCCGATCGCTGAGCCTGCGCCGCGGCCCCAGGTGCCGCCGCCGCGCACCGACGCGGCCGACGAAGATTTGCGGGCCTGGAAAGAGACGCGCCGGCTGCGGTTTCCGCTGCAGCAATTCTCGCTGATGGCCTCGCTCTGTTTCGGCATCGCATCCTTCGCCCTGCCCGAATCCCTCAACGACAGCCTTCAGTGGCCGCTCTATGGTCTGGCGGCCGCGAGCCTTTATGTCGGTCTTTCGAAGCGCTTCCGGAAAAGCGACGCGAAGGGCGCCTGACGCCGGTCGTCCGATTGCGCACGAGAACGGTCAGGCCGTCTGCGCGAGCCGCTGCCGCCAGAACGCGTCAGCCCGGCGGTTGCGGCGGCGGTGCGGCCGGAACGGGCTGCCAGGGCTGCGCGCACGACTGGACGTACGGGTAATAGCTCCTCGACGGGGCGCAATAGTACCAGGATCCCGGCGTCGCCTGCACGCCGGGCGGCGGTCCCGCTTCGCCCGAATAGCCGCCATAGTCGTTGCCGTAATCGTAATAGGGATCGTAGTAGCCGTAATCGTCGCCCCAATAGTAGGGAACGCCGTAGACGCCGATGCCCCATCCGCAGCAGCCGTACCAGCCGCCGCCGTAATGTCCTCCATGCCATCCGCCGCCGTGGCCTCCGCCGCCATGGTAGCCGCCGCCACCATGACCGCCACCGCCGCCATGGCCTCCGCCATAGCCAAGTGCCGTGCCTCCGGCAAAAATCGCCGCAACGAATCCGAGCGCTGCTGCAGCAGCCATCGTCTTGCGCATCGTGAATTTCCTTAACGCCGCTACGCTCCAGACGGCGCGCGATTGCCGGCGGGCCCCATTGAGCGCTGTGAGCCGGATTGTCCAGCGCCGATCCCTATACATAAGACACAACGCACGATTCACAACTTCGGCCTAACGCCGCTCCAGAAGCATCGCCATACCGTCCTTCGGTCTTATCGTCACGCGCGAAGCCAGTTCGATTTCGGGACCCGGCGCCAGACGCAGACGGAAACGCTGCGCCAACGTGGCCAGGATCAGTGTTGCCTCGATCATGGCGAGCTGCGCGCCGATGCAGATGCGCGGACCGCCGCCGAACGGCAGATAGGCGAAGCGCGGGCGCGCCGCGCTCTTCTCCGGCGCGAAGCGTTCGGGGTCGAAGCGCAGCGGGTCGTCCCACAGCATCTCGTGGCGATGCAGGACCCACGGCAGAACCACGACCATCTGTCCCTTCTTCACCTTGCGGCCCGCGATGGTGTCGGCGTCGTTCGCCTGGCGCGTGGCAAGGCCCGGCGCGGGCGGGTAAAGCCGCATCGACTCTTCGATCACCATGCGCGTGAAAGGCAGGTTCGCGATGTCGGCATGCGTCGGCACGCGGCCGCCCAGCACCGCATCGAGCTCCGCGTGGAGCCTCGCTTCCGCGTCCGGATGCTGCGACAGCAGATACCAGACGAAGGTGAGCGCAACCGCCGTCGTCTCGTGGCCGGCAAGGAAGATGATCACCACTTCGTCGCGCACTTCGTGCTCGGTCATGCCGATGCCCGTCTCGCTGTCGCGCGCGGCGATCAGGCGATCGAGGAGATCGCGCGGCGGATTGGCCGGCGTCCGGCCGCGCGCATCGATCAGGCGATAAATCGCTGCGTCGAGCGCGGAGAACGTCTTGTGCACGCGGGCCATCATGCGGCCGAGGTGCCATTTGCCGACGACAGGCACGAGATCGATGAGCGAGAAGACGAGCTGCTCCTGCCCGCGATGCATCGTGTCGCCGACCATGTCGCCCATGTCGCCGGCGTCCGCCGAGAACATGGTGCGCGTGACGATCTGAAGCGTGAGCTGCGTCATCTCGGCGGCGATATCGACGGTCGCACCGGTCCCGCGCGCCTCCCAGCCTTCCGCGAAGGCGGCGGCACGCTCCGTCATCGCGGGCGTATAGGAGACGAGGCTTTTGAAATCGAAGGCGGGCGCCATGATGCGGCGGTGCGTGCGCCATTTCTCGCCCTCGCTGACGAGCAGGCCGTCGCCGAAGGCGGCACCCAGGACATCGCGCTCGATATCGGCCTTGGGATAGTTGGCGACATTGTCGAGCAGCAGGTGCTTCACGCCCTGGGGATCGCTCACGAGAAGCGCCCCGCCGAACAGCGCTGCGCCCTGCCAGAACGGCTCGCGATAGGCCACGCGCGGGATCGTCGCCAGCATGTTCTGCTTGGCGACCCGAAATGCTTTGAGGATGGGCAACGGCTTTTCCGGCACCTCCGAACCGATGAGGTGCGGCCGCTCGATGGGATGCTGCAGATTCATGTGCTCGCCCTTGCGCCGTGGCTCGCCCAACTGAAGTGATCCCGCCCGGTCGGTTTGTCAATTACCCTCATGACAGCGCGTTGCCGGACATGCGAGCCTGCGCGACGGTTCGCTCGGGGGCTTAAGATGAAATGGCGTTCAGAAATCGCCGCGCTGTGCGCGGTCGTCGTCGCGGGCGGCGCGTGGATGTTCGGCGCTTTCAGCGCATCGCCTTACGCCCATGTGACCTCGATCGAGCGGAGCGCAAGCTTTCGCGATGCAGCGTTGATCGCCGAGGCCGAGCGGACGCCGGTCGCGCGATCCTATCTCGCCCGCACTTTCGAATATCAGCACAATCCGAGCGTCTGCGGGCCCACCAGCGCGGCCGACGTTCTGCACTCGATGGGACGCCGGGACAGCCAGACCGATGTGATGAGTCAGGCGGGCGTGACCTCGTTCTTCGGCTACGTCATTCCCGGTCTCACGCTAGACCAGGAAGCAAACGTGCTCCGCAAAACGACGGGCGATTCCGTCACGCTGCTGCGCGATCTCGACCTGGCGGCGTTCCGCGGCTTTCTCGCCCGCGCCAACGATCCGCGCCTGCGCTTCGTGATCAATTTTCATCGCGGGCCGATGTTCGGGCGGGGCCACGGGCATTTCTCGCCCATCCTCGCCTATCTTGCGAACCGCGATCTCGTGCTCGTGGGCGACGTCAACCACGACTACGGGATCTATCTCGTCAGTGCGGGCCGCCTGTTCGCCGCGATGAACACGATCGACGACGTGACAGGAAAGAAGCGCGGGCTGTTGATGGTGACGTTGCGCTGAAGCTCACGCGCCGGCGCTCGGACGCGCCGAGACGCGGGCGTGCCAAGCGCGCAAGTGCTGCGCGTCCCCCGGCATGTCCATCTCGACGAAGCGGGCGAAATCAATGCCGCAGAGGAGCACGATGTCCGCCATCGAGAAGCGGTCGCCGGCGAGGAATGTGCGTCCGTCGGCCATCTCGCTGTCGACCCACGTCATGGCGCGGGCGACGACCTTGCGGTTGTGGGCGCCGTAATCCTTGAACTGGTTGGGATTGACTGCGGCGGTGCGCGGATCGTCATTGATCCACACCTGTCCCATCGGCGCCCACAAACGAAACTCGGCACGGCGTATCCACATCTCGATCTCAGCACGTTCGATCGCGTTCGTGCCGAACAAAGCGGGCTTCGGGTTCAGCTCCTCGAAATAGCGGCAGATCGCCAGCGATTCCGAGATGCAGGTGCCGTCGTCGAGCTCGAGCACGGGCAGCTGGCCCAGCGAATTCTTCCTGAGAAATTCGGGCGCCTTGTGCTCGCGCTTCATCATGCGCACGCGCTCGAGCGGCACGGCGATGCCTTTCTCCGCGAGGAAGATGCGCACCTTGCGCGGGTTCGGCGCCGGCATGTTTTCGTCATAGAGCTTCATGGCGTTCCCCTGCGCGACCGATGATCCGTACACAGACGGCCCCAGCAAAAAGGGACCGCCGTTTCCGGCGATCCCTCATGCGTTGCTGCAGTTTAAGGGTCGTCAAACAGACTGGCAAGCCCACTTTATGTGTATTAGATGGAGCCCCTTCGCACTGCCCACGAAAGGGACCTCATGCCTGCCTGCGGACTGGATTTCGGCACGTCGAACTCGGCGCTCGGCATCGTGCGCGACGGCGTACCCACGCTTGCGCCGCTGGAAGGCGCGAACACGCTCATTCCTTCCGCAATCTTCTTCGACTTCGAGAGCCACGGCCGCGTGCTCTACGGCCGCGAGGCGGTGGATGCCTATATCGGCCAGCATGACGGAAGGCTGATGCGGGCGCTCAAGACCGTGCTCGGCTCCTCGCTGATGGACGAGAAGACGGCGGTCGGACGCAAGCGCATCGCGCTGACGGAAGTCGTGGAGCTCTTCATCCGGCATCTGAAGGGCAAGGCCGAAGCCTTTGCCGGATACGAGATCGACCAGGTCGTGCATGGGCGGCCGGTCCGCTTCACCGAGCATGACGACGCGGCCGAAGCGCGGGCTGAGACCGTGCTGGAAGACATCGCCCACCGCGCTGGCTTTAAGGACGTCGCCTTCGTCTACGAGCCGATAGCGGCGGCCTATCATTACGAGGAGACGGTGACACGCGAAGAACTCGTCCTCGTCGCCGACATCGGCGGCGGCACGTCGGACTTCACGGTGATTCGCGTCGGCCCTTCGCGGGGCGCCAGGGTCGACCGCCGCGACGACATCCTCGCCAACGCCGGCATCCGCATCGGCGGCACGGATTTCGACCGCTTCCTGAATATCGACGCCGTCATGCCGCTTCTGGGCCTCGGCACGCAGCTGATCGCCAAGGACCTGCCTATGCCGCGCGCGACCTATTACGAGCTCGCGACCTGGGCCACCATCAACTTCGTTTACACGCAGCGGACGGAGCGCGAGGTGGCGGCTCTCGTCGCGGATTCGCGCGCGCCGGAGAAGACCGTTCGCCTCCTGCACGCCATCCGCAAGCGCCTCGGTCATCGCATCGCCTTTGCCGTCGAAGACGCCAAGATCGCGCTGAGCGACGAGAGGCGCACGACGATCCCGCTCGATTTCCTCGAACGCGACCTCGCCGCGGAAACATCGCAAGCGACATTCGACCGCGCCATCGCGGAGAAGACACGCAAGCTCCGCGAGATCGCGGCGCAATGTACTGCCGATGCAGGCGTCCGCGCCGACCAGATCCACACGGTCTTCCTGACCGGTGGTTCGAGCCGCGTCCCGGCGGTGAGGCATGCGCTCTCGCAAGCAGCGCCGGCGGCGCAAATGACGAGCGGCTCGGATTTGCTCTCAGTGGCTTATGGTCTGACGCGGGAATCGGAGCGCAGATTTCGCTGACCCTCCACCGGACCGCGGGCGTCCCACCCGTATTTTCCAGATGTCTGCGCCGTTGCGGATAAGATGTCCGCGGCCCCGGTGATTACATCCGCGCGGGGATATCTATCCCGAGCAGTCCCAGCACTTTCTCCAGCACCCGCAGCGTCAGCGCACAGAGTCCGAGACGCGCGGCGCGCAATTCGTCGTCGGCTTCGGAAAGAATGTGGTGCTCGGAGTAGAAGCGGCTGAATTTCTGTGCCACGTCGAACACATATTCGCTGAGGATGTTCGGCGCGCGTTTGGCCTCGGCGCCGGCCATAGCACTGGATAGTCCCAGCAGCGCCAGAACCAGATTACGTTCTTCGGGCGAACGGATGACCGGTGCGGCCAGTTTGTGACCCTCGCCTTCCGCCCGGCGCAGGATCGACTGGATGCGAACAGCCGCATACTGCATGTACGGCCCCGTCTTGCCCTCGAAGCGCGTGAAGCGCGCGAGATCGAAGATGTAATCCGACGCCGGATGGTTCGAGAGATCGGAGAATTTGATGGCGGCGATGCCGACCGCCTTCGCGATCGCCGCGCGCTCGTCTTCGGGATAGTCCGCCGCGAGCCCCTGCTCCGCCAGGCGCTTCGCCGCTTCGTCCGACGCCATCGCGATCAGGTCGTAGAGCTTCATCACGCCGCCGGCGCGCGTCTTGAACGGTTTGCCGTCCGGCCCCGTCATCGTGCCAAAGCCCAGATGCTCGAGCTCGGCCCGGCTGCCGTTCAGCCCGGCTTTCTTCGCGGCGCGGAAGACCTGTTCGAAATGGCCGTGCTGACGCTGGTCGACGACATAGAGAATCAAATCGGGGTTCTGGTTGCGGACGCGATCGATGATCGTCGCAAGATCGGTCGTGCCGTAGAGCACTGCGCCGTCCGACTTCACGAGGATCAGCGGCGGCATCCCCTTCTTGTCGGTAGGCTCTGCGACCGGCACCACCAGCGCGCCTTCGCTCATCACCGCGAGTCCGCGCGCTTTTAGGTCATCGACCATGGGGCCGATCAACGGATCGACGTCGGCCTCGCCTTTCCAGAGATCGAACTGGACGCCGAGGCTCCCATATTCGCGCTTCAAGCCCACTTCGGAGACGGTGAAGAAATGCCGCCACAGCGCGCGATAGCCGGGACGTCCCGCCTGCAGCTCCGCCGTCGCCGCGCGCGCGGCTTCCAGACGCGCCGGATCGGCCCTGCAGGCCGCCGCGGCCGCCGGATAGATCTCCTCGAGATCGTCCATTGAGA
>Ga0335074_10009343_pt1 | contig 13689 bp, 10 predicted proteins | sample Lox_Sample_23_FD_206715 | JGI IMG/M metagenome (GOLD analysis project Ga0335074, IMG submission 206715) | Soil microbial communities from Loxahatchee National Wildlife Refuge, Florida, United States - Lox_Sample_2.3 | ecosystem: Environmental > Terrestrial > Soil > Wetlands | place: USA...
ATCGGGGCGTCGGGGCCGGCGAGCAGGTCGACGAGCGCCTCGAGCCGCCCGCGGAAGCGCGCGAACCTGTCCTTGCCCGACTCCATGGCCTCCATCGCGGCCCGGTTCTGCTCCATGAAGCGGAATACCTGGCTGCCGACCATCACGATCCCGATGTAGCGGTCCAGGATCTCGCGCTGGGTTCGCGGTCGCTCCCTGGCCCAGTCAATTAGCGCGTCGATCTCCGCGAAGTAGTCGTCGGTGAAGCTGTGGACGATGTCTTCCTTGGACTTGAAGTGGTAGTAAAGCGCGGCCTTGGTGACGCCAAGCCGCTCGGCGATCTCGCGCAGCGAGGTCTTCTCGTAGCCCTGCTCGGCGAACAGTTCGAGCGCGACCTTCTGCGCCCGGGACCGGGTATCGGTGCGTGGCGCGCCGGGGTGACCGGCCTGGTGCGCGGCCGGACCAGCCGGGCCGGAGGCGCGCTTGCCGCCGCGGTCGTCCACCGCGAGCGCGGGCCTCTCGTCATCCATGTCCCGTGTTGTACCCTCCGCGAGTGCGGCCAAATTTACTTGACGGCCGGTTAGTTAAGAGCCTAGCATATAACTTGCCGGCCGGTAAGTAGTCTATCCGCCCGGCAAGCGGACGGGAAGCACCACGGAGGGAGCGGCGGGTGGCGGGAGCGACGGGGCCTGGTGCGGGCAGGCAGGGCGGCGGCTCGGGGGCCGCCGCGGCTGCGGTAAACGGGCAAGGGGGGCCGGGCGGGCAGTTCCTCCCGCCGCGCGAGGTGATGATCGTGCTGCCCGGGCTGCTGCTCGCCATCCTGCTGGCCATGCTCGACCAGCTCATCGTGAGCACGGCGCTGCCGCGGATCGTCGGCGACCTGGGCGGGGTGGCGCACCTGTCCTGGGTGGTGACCGCTTACATCCTCGCGTCCCTGGTCACCACGCCGTTCTACGGCAAGCTCGGCGACATGTACGGGCGCAAGAGGTTCTTCATCATCGGGATCGTGATCTTCCTGGCCGGGTCGGCGCTGTCCGGCTTGTCGCAGTCGATGGCCGAGCTCATCGCGTTCCGCGCCCTCCAGGGCCTGGGTGCGGGCGGGCTCATGGTCAGCGCCATGGCCACGCTGGGCGACATCGTGGCGCCCCGCGAGCGCGGCCGCTACATGAGCTACATGATGGTCGTGATGATGCTCGCCACCATCGGCGGCCCGCTGCTTGGCGGCTTCATCACCACCAGCTTCTCCTGGCGCTGGATCTTCTACATCAACATTCCGGTGGGCGGCGCGGCCCTGGTCTACATCATCACCACCCTGCACCTGCCCGCCAAGCGGGTCAGCCACAGGGTCGACTACCTCGGCGGCGGACTGCTCGCCGCGGCCGCGACCGCGCTCGTCCTGCTGGCCACCTGGGGCGGCACCGAATACGGGTGGGCCTCGGTCCAGATCATCGGCCTCGCCGTGCTCTCCGCGGTGGGCATCGCCGGGTTCTGCGTCGTCGAAATGCGGGTGGCCGAGCCGATCCTGCCGCTGCACGTATTCAAGAACCGGAACTTCTCGCTCACGATGGCGCTGACGTTCCTCACCGGCCTGGCCATGCTGGGCGCGATGACGTTCCTGCCGCTGTACCAGCAGACGGTTCAGGGCGAGTCGCCGACCATCAGCGGCCTGGCGCTGACGCCGATGATGCTGGGCGTGACCGTCACCTCGATCCTGGCCGGCCAGGTGACGACGAGGACCGGCCGGTACAAGATCTTCCCTGTGCTTGGCGGCGCCATCATGGGCCTGGGCATGTACCTGCTGACCAACCTGGGCATCGGTACCACGCGAGGCGCGTCGGCGCTGTTCTACGTGGTGCTCGGCCTCGGCATGGGCTTCCTCATGCAGATGGTCTCGCTGATCGCGCAGAACAGCGTCGAGCAGAAGGACATGGGCGTGGCCAGCAGCGCCCGGATGTTCTTCCAGCAGATCGGCGGGTCGCTCGGCGTCGCGGCGTTCGGCGCCGTCTTCGCCCGCCGGCTGACCGAGTCGCTGGCCTCGGCGGGCCACGGCGTGCACATCAACGCGAACGGCGGCAGCCTCGACCCGGCCACCGTCAACTCGCTGCCCGCCGCAATCAGGCACGACGTGTTCTTCGCGATCGCGCACGCGGTCCAGTCGGTGTTCATCTGGGCCCTGCCGGCCTCGGTGGCGATCTTCGTGCTCGCCATGTTCATCAAGGAAGTCCCGCTGCGCGGGCGGGCGGCCCCGGAAGCCGGGGAGACCGCCAGCCAGCAGCCCGAACTCGTCTCATAACGGAGGCTTCCCGCCGGGCCGGTGAATCCCGCACTGGCCCGGTCGCAGGCCGCCTTGGCATCACGACCGCCTCCCCGCATTCCCGGTCAGAACCGGCGTAATCCGAATGTTGCCTCACCTGATGGCCTTACCCGCCGGAACCGGGCATGATAGGGGCAGGTCGCCTTGACCCAGGGGTGGGGGTAGCGCAGGGATGACCAGACGAGGTCCCCTTGTCACGCTGAGTGCCGTGATCGTGCTCGCGGCGATCTTCTTGTGGGCCAATACCCTGACCGCGAAGCCGGGCAGCGCGGCCGCGCCGACCGCGGCAACCTCGGCCGGCTCGACATCACCCTGGGAGACAGCGGCCCCGTCGGCCTCGGCCGCGGCTACGTCGGGCGCATCAACATCGGCCGGAAACACCGTGCATGCGCTTTACGCCGGGCGCAGCAGCGGCGACGAGGTGACGGTGGCGATCGCCATCAACGGCGGCAAGGCCGCCGCCGACCTGAACGCGGGCCTGGCCAGCGAGGTGTCGATGCAGGGCTCGGTGAGCGGCGACGAGGTCACCATGGCCACCAAGAACGGCATCGGCCTTGAGGGCTACCTGTCCGGGCAGAACATGTTCGGCACGATCACCGGGTTCCTCGGGCAGAGCTTCCCGTTCTCCGCCGAGCAGGCGGTGGTGGAGGCCGTGTACTCCGGGCGCAGCGCCGGCAACCAGGTGACGCTGGCGGTCGTCACCGACGGTGGCAAGGCGACGGGCTACGTGTGCAACGGCAAGAACGTCGAGGCCTGGCTGCAGGGTTCGGTGAACGGCAACCAGGTCACGCTGACCGGGAACAACGGCGCGGGCCTGACCGGCACGCTGTCCGGCGTGGCCATGTTCGGCACGGTCTCGCCTGGCGGCGGGCTGAGCTTCCCCTTCTCCGCGGAGTTGTCCCCGCACCCGGCCGGGGTCTATCAGGCCCGGATAACGGTCGACTCGCTGGCCACCAGGATCGGCTGGGCCGTGCTGCCGGACGGGACCCAGGTCGGGGTGGCCGTGACCGGCCAGAAAAAGTACGCCGCGCCGCCGCTCGACCTCAGCAACGACAGCTTCACCCTGGGCGGCTCCAGTCACACGGCCTCCGACGTGACCGGCAACCAGACGGTCGTCAGCCCGTGAACGGCCGCCACGGACGCGCGGCGGGTCATCCGCGCGGCACGCGAAAGGAGCATCCGCGATGACGACTCAGCCGGTGGCCGTCGCTCCGCCCCGCGACCAATGGGCCAAGCCGCTCCTGGTGGCCGTGCTCGGCGGCTGCGCGTTCGCCCTGGCGCTCGGGCTGTACGCCAGGCTGCACCACCCGGCCACGTACGCCCTCGACGTGGCCGGCTTCTCCTCGCCGCTTTACGCCAAGGCCTGGCTGACCACCGCCGCGGTCGTGTTCGCGGCCGTCCAGGTCGTGACCAGCTACTGGATATCCCGGCAGCCGGCTAACCCGGCTCCGGCCTGGATGGCCGCCGTGCACCGCTGGTCGGGCCGGCTCGCGATCCTGCTTACCGTGCCGGTCATCGTCCACTGCATCTACTCTCTCGGCTTCCAGACGTACTCGGCCCGCGTGTACGCGCACTGCGTGCTCGGCTGCATCTTCTACGGCGCGTTCGTGGCCAAGATGCTCAGCCTCGTCCGGCGCGACTCGATGCCCAGGTGGGTTCTGCCCGTCCTGGGCGGCGTGGTCTTCGCGTCGCTGATCGCGCTGTGGGCCACATCGGCGCTTTGGCTGTTCGCCACGCGCGGAGTGCACTCCTGACCATGAGCTTCGACCGGGAACTGCTCACCGCGGCGCTGCCCGCCTACGAGATCGGTGACGAGCTTGGCCAGGGCGGCATGGGCGTGGTGATCTCCGGCCAGCACAGGGGCCTCGGGCGCCGGGTTGCCATCAAGCAGCTTCCCGTCGCCTTCGCCGCCGATCCCGCGGTGCGACGCCGTTTCACCGAGGAGGCCCGCGTGCTGGCCTCCCTCGATCATCCGCACGTGGTGCCCGTGTACGACTTCGTCGAACGCGACGGCGTCTGCCTGCTCGTCATGGAGCACCTGTCCGGAGGCACGCTGCGCAGCCGGGTGGCGGACGGGAGCGGTTTCCCGCCGCCGCGCGCGGCCGCGGTCTGCCTGGCCGCCGTGAGCGGCCTGGCCGCGGCGCACCGGCGCGGAGTCCTGCACCGCGACGTCAAGCCTGAGAACATGCTGTTCGCCGCGAGCGGGGTGCTCAAGGTGGCCGATTTCGGGATCGCCAAGGTGCTCGGCGGGGCGGTCACGGCCCTCACCAGGCGCGGCGACGTCATAGGGACCGTCGACTACATGGCCCCCGAGCAGGTGCGCGGCGGGGAACTTTCGCCGGCGACCGACGTGTACGCCGCGGCCACGATGCTGTACGAACTGTTCGCCGGCGTCCTCCCCTTTCCCGAGGATGTCCAGGCCGAGGAAGTGGCGCTGCTGTTCAGGCACGCCTACGAGAAACCCGTGCCGTTGCCCGACGTGGCTCCGGACGTGCCGGATCTGGTGGCGGCGGTGGTGATGCGTGCCCTGGAGACCGACCCGGCCGACCGGTTCGAGACGGCCGAGGCGTTCGGTGTCGCGCTGGCCGGGGCGGCGACCTCGGCCTGGGGCGAGGGCTGGCTGGCGGCCGAGCGGGTTCCGATCATGGACGCGGGGCCGATCATCGCCGCGGCCGGGCACGCGACCGCACCGCCCCGCGGCCAGGACGCGCCGGTGGCGGCGGACGGAGCCATCGCGCCGGCCGGGCCGGCGCCGCCGGGCAAAGGGGCGGCGGGCGAAGGGGCGGCGGGCAAAGGCTTGGCCAGCCGACGCGGGCTGATCGTCGGGGCCGTCATCGCGGTCGCGGTGATCGCGCTTGTCGCCATCTTGCTGTTCGGCCACGTGTTCACGGTCTACTCGAACGGCGCAGGGCCCTGGCGTCTCCCCCCGTTGCGGTGACCGCACGCACCGCAACGCCGAACGGGCCGTGGAACTGATACCACGGCCCGTTCGGCTTAAAAAAGATCTTTACGAGCCCACGTAGGGGACGGCGTCCAAGATCTCGACGGTGGCGGCCCGGCCGTTCGGCAGCGAGTAGGTGGCCTTCTCGCCCACCTTCTTGCCGTTGATGGCGGCGCCCAGCGGGGAGCGGGGCGAGTACACGTCGATCGGGGAGCCGCTCTCCTCGCGCGAGGCGAGCAGGAACGTCACCTCTTCGTCGTCCTTGACGAAACGGACCGTGACCGTCATGCCCGGCCCGACCACGCCCTCGGTGCGCGTCGGGGCGCCGACCCGCGCGTTCTCAAGGATGTGCTGAAGGGTGACGATCCGCGCCTCCATCTGGCCCTGCTCGTCCTTGGCCGCGTGATACCCGCCGTTCTCTCGCAGGTCGCCTTCTTCGCGGGCCGCCTCGATCTTCTTCGCGATGTCGGTGCGTCCCGACCCCGAAAGGTAGTCGAGCTCTGCCTTGAGCCGGTCGTACGCCTCCTGGGTCAGCCAGGTGACGGTTTCATCACGCGTCTCGGTCACGGGTACTCCCTTGGCACTGCGGGACTGGCGAGTCCATCGGGACCGTCTCGGTCCTCGGGTAATCTGCGGTAGCTAATAAGCGTCGGTGACTTAAGCCTTCAAGTCAAATGCGGAAGCTTAGCACCTCCGGTGGACTGGGAATGTCGGCCTGGTGAACGGGTGTTGGCGCCACTGGGGCCCGCTTAGATGTTCAAACGAGGGAGACTTCTGTTGGGAAGCCAGCTGCGGCTGATGGCCGTGCACGCCCACCCGGACGACGAGTCGAGCAAGGGCGCGGCCACGATGGCGCGTTACGTCGGCGAGGGCGCACAGGTCCTGGTGTGCACGCTCACCGGCGGGGAACGCGGTGATGTGCTGAATCCGGCCATGGATCGTCCCGAGATCAAGGCCGACATGGCCAGGATCCGGCAGGAGGAGATGGCGCGGGCCAGGGAGATCCTCGGGGTGCAGCAGCGGTTCCTCGGGTTCGTGGACTCCGGCCTGCCCGAGGGCGATCCCAAGCCGCCGCTGCCCGAGGGGTGCTTCGCGCTCACCCCGGTGGCCGAGGCGGCCGAGCCGCTGGTGCGGGCGATACGGGAGTTCCGTCCGCACGTGATGCTCACCTATGACTCCAACGGCGGCTACCCGCACCCCGATCATGTGATGACCCACCGTGTTTCTGTGGCGGCGTTTGAGGCGGCCGGCGACCCGGACGCCTACCCCGACTGCGGCGAGCCCTGGCAGCCGCTCAAGCTCTACTACTTCGCGTCGTTCCACCGCGCGAGGTTCGTCGCGCTGCACGAAGAGATGCTCCGCCGCGGCCTGGAATCGCCGTACGCGGAGATCTTCGAGCGAATCAAGCAGCGCGAGGACGAGTGGGACGAGCTCGAGATCACCACCCTCGTGCAGTGCGGCGACTTCTTCAAAGTCAGGGACGAGGCGCTGAAGGCTCACGCCACCCAGGTCGACCCGAACGGCTTCTGGTTCCGCTGCCCGCTCGAGGTCCAGCGAGCAGCGTGGCCGACGGAGGACTATCATCTGGCTAGGTCGGTTGTCGACACCGAGCTGCCAGAAGATGATCTGTTCGCCGGTATCCGGGAGAGGGTGAGCGTGTGCCCCTCGGCGCCCTAGCGGTCGCCGCCGCGTCGTCGTCCTCGGTCAACGACGTGGAGCCCGGCGTCCTCGGCTTCCTGATCGTGGCCGCCATGGCCGTCGCGCTGGTGTTCCTGCTCCGCTCGATGAACAAGCAGTTCCGCAAGATCACCCCCGAGCCAGGTCCTGATCCCTCCGCCGGCGAGGGCGTGTCGCAGGACGAGAGGGCTGCGGACCCGGCCAAGGCGCCCAAGTAGGCGCGGCTTTCCGCTCCGGCGTGTCACGGGTTTCCGCGTCCGCGTTCTCGCTGGTGCGTTCCCGAGTCGCCCGCTTCCCGCTGCCGGCGCGGCTACTTCCCGCTGGCGGTCCACCTGCGGACTGGCTCATCAACCCCATCGATCCCGTCTAGCTCACGAGTTCGATCGGTTGCGAAGGTATCGTGGAGGATTAGGCTTTAGTGAAGAGAAAGGGTTGCTATAGTGTACCAAAGTCTTCATGAAACCCGGATCTTCCGATGCCGGGCACATCGTGAAGCACTCGTACACCACGACGCGCATGCCGGGCGGGTTGGCGCCCATGCGGCGGGAAACCACGGTCCGCTCTGGCGGGATTCGCGGCGTGTCGGCGCGGCTGGGTCCGGGACGCTGTTAGCGTTCTGAACGTAGGCATGAAGCAGGAGTAGCGGCGGCAATGCGGGTCATTCACGGGGTCTGGGCGGCCGGGGCGCTGTGCCTGTGGGCCGAGGATCCGGGCCTGCCGCAGGTTCCCCAGACCGCGCCGCGCGGCCGGGCGTCCGCCCCGGCGCCGCATCCGTTCGCCTGCCAGGCGGCCGAGCTGGCCGACCTGCTCGCCGCGCTGCCCGGAGCGGGCGGCGAGGCGGCCCGCAAGGCGGTCGGCGACGAGCGCACGCTGCAGCTGCCGTCGGCTTCCGGCCCGGCCCGTCCGCTGGCCTCGCCGGAGCTGATCCGGCCAGAGGCCACGGTGTCCGCGGGCGCGGCCGGGGAGCGGCCGGCGATGCCTGCGGGCGCGGCCGGGGAGCGGCCGGCGACGGCGCCTGCGGGCGCGGCCGGGGAGCGGCCGGCGACGCCCGCGGCGGGGCGGGGCGCAGGCCGGGTGCGGCTGGCCGGCTGGCGGGTGCCGGTGCTCGTCTTCACGCCGCCGCTCGCCCTTGACCTGCTCGGCGCGGCCGGCGACCTCGGCCAGGTGGCGTCCGTGGGCGCCTCGGTGCCGTACCTGGCCGCGGTGGCCAGCTTCGCCGCCGGGCTCGCGGCCAGGGGACGGGTGCTGCCGGTCGCGGCGGCGCAGGACGCGGGGTACGCGGCGCGGTGGCGGCCTGTGCTCGGCGGCGAGGACGCTCAGCGCGCGCGTGACCTGGCCGCGGCGATGCCCCCGTCGGCCCGGGCCGCGGACGCCGAGCCGCCAGGGCCGCTGCTGGCCGGCGCGCTTGACTGCCTCGCCGACGCCGCTGCCCGCGCCCGCCTGCGGGGTTCTCTCCTGCCCGCGAGGCGAGGCCGTACTCCGGCTCACGTTCCTTTGGCCGAACGGTACGTGGTGGCACTGACCAGTACCGATGCTCGCCTCGACGTGGTGACGCCGCGGGAGGCGGAGCAAGCGGCCGAGCTTGCCGCCGAGCTGGACGCGTGGCTGGACCGCGCGCAGATACCGGCGGGTCCGGTGCGGACCTGCTTCCGGCTGGTCGAGCCGTCCGGCGAGCCAGCACGGCCCGACACCGAGTCCGAGCCGTGGCGGGTGGAGTTCGCCCTGCAGTCGACAGAAGATCCGAGCCTGATGGTCTCGGCCGCCGACGTCTGGGCGGGCCAGGGCTTCGCGTCCGGCGGCGACCCGGCCGAGGAGCTGCTGGCCGGGCTGGGCGCCGGGGCCCGGCTGTTCGGCGAGCTTGAGGACGCGCTGCGCGAGCCGGCACCGGTCATGGTGGAGCTGGACACCCGGGGCGCGTTCCGGTTCCTTAAGGAGACCGGGTCGCTGCTGGCCGGGGCCGGATTCGGGGTGCTGCTGCCCGACTGGGTGCGCAAGGCCCGGCTCGGGCTGAAGCTCACCACCAGGTCACGCTCTTCGCCGGGTCCGTCGGCGGCTGGCGCCAAGTTCGGGCTGGGCGACTTGGTCGACTTCCGCTACGAGGTGGCCGTGGGCGACCAGGCGCTCGACCCGGCCGAGCTGGCCGAACTGGCCAGGCTCAAGGTCCCGCTGGTCCGGCTGCGCGGCCAGTGGGTCGAGCTTGATGAACGGCACGTGCAGGCGGCGCTGAAGTTCCTTGAACGGAATCAGGCGGGCACGATGACGGCCGGCGATGCTCTATTGGCTGGGCTGCGCGACGCCGGCGACCAAGACGGCGAGGTGGCGCTGGTCGGCGTGGACGCCGACGGCTGGCTTGGCGACCTGCTGTCCGGGCAGGTCGACCGGCGGCTGGCGCCGATGGCGGCCCCGGCCGGGTTCGCCGGCGCGCTGCGGCCCTACCAGGAGCGCGGGCTTTCGTGGCTTTGCTTCCTTGGCGGGCTTGGCCTGGGCGGGATCCTGGCCGACGACATGGGGCTGGGCAAGACGATCCAGCTGCTTTCGCTGATCGCGGCGCAACCCGACGGATCGGGGCCGACCCTGCTGGTGTGCCCGATGTCGCTGGTGGGCAACTGGCAGCGGGAAGCGGCCAGGTTCACCCCGGGACTGCGGGTCCACGTGCACCACGGCGCGGACCGCCTGGACGGCGATTCGCTCGCCGACGCGGTCGCCGACGCGGACCTGGTTATCACCAGCTACGGCGTGGCCACCAGGGACCAGGCGGCGCTGAGCGCGGTGAGCTGGGCCCGGGTGGTCTGCGACGAGGCGCAGAACATCAAGAACCACGCCACCAAGCAGGCCCGCGCGATCCGGGCCCTGCCGGCCGCCAACCGGATCGCGCTGACCGGGACGCCGGTGGAGAACCGGCTGTCGGAGCTGTGGTCGATCATGGAGTTCACCAACCCGGGCCTGCTCGGTCCTTCTGAGAAGTTCCGGGAACGGTTTGCGGTACCGATCGAGCGCAACGGCTCGGAAGACGCGGCGCGGGCGCTGAAGCGGCTGACCCAGCCGTTCGTGCTGCGCCGCCTGAAGACCGACCGGGCGATCATCTCCGACCTGCCGGACAAGCAGGAGATGAAGGTCTGGTGCAACCTCACCCCGGAGCAGGCCAGCCTGTACGCCGCCACCGTGGCCGACATGCTCAGCCGGATCGAGGGTGCCGAGGACGACATCAGCCGCCGCGGCCTGGTGCTGGCCACGATGGCCAAGCTCAAGCAGGTGTGCAACCATCCCGCCCATCTGCTCGGGGACGGCTCCCGGCTGCCCGGCCGGTCCGGCAAGCTGGCCAGGCTCGAGGAGATCTGCGACGAGATCGTGGCCGAGGGCGACAAGGCGCTGTGCTTTACCCAGTACGCCGAGTTCGGCCGGATGTTGCAGCCGCACCTGGCGGCCCGGCTCGGCTGCCCGGTGCTGTTCCTGCATGGCGGCACGCCGAAGAAGCAGCGCGACGCGATGGTCGAGTCGTTCGCCTCGCTCGACGAGCCCGCCCTGTTCCTGCTGTCGCTCAAGGCAGGTGGCACCGGGCTCAACCTGACCGCCGCCAGCCACGTGATCCACGTCGACCGGTGGTGGAACCCGGCGGTGGAGGACCAGGCGACCGACCGGGCGTTCCGCATCGGCCAGCGCAGGAACGTGCAGGTCAGGAAGTTCGTCTGCGTGGGCACCGTGGAGGAGCGGATCGACGCGATGATCGAGGAGAAGAAGGCACTGGCCGAGCGCGTGGTCGGCACCGGCGAGGGCTGGCTCACCGAGTTGTCCGTCGCCGACCTGCGGGCCGTGCTCGCCTTGTCGCCAGAGGCGGTGAGCCAGTGAACGGCGAGCGAAGGAGGCAGCAGTGAGCGGGCGCTGGCAGGACTGGCCGCCTCCGTCCCGGCCGATCCGGGTCGAGGGCGGGATCAAGGCCCGCAGCAAGCGCGGCGCGATCGGCGAGCAGTGGTGGTCACGGCGGTTCATCGACGTGCTCGAGTCCTACGGCATGAGCGGCCGGCTGGCCCGGGGCCGCGCCTACGCACGGGCCGGGCAGGTGCTCGACTTCGACCTGTCCCAGGGGAAGGTCACCGCCCGGGTACAGGGCTCACGACCCAAGCCCTACCAGGTCCGCATCGGGGTGCTGCCGCTCACCACCGCGCAATGGCGCCGGGTCCTCGGCCGGCTGGCCGAGCGCGCGCTGTTCCGGGCCAAGCTGCTGGCCGGCGAGATGCCGCACGAGATCGAGGACGTGTTCGCCGACTGCGGCACGCCCCTGTTCCCCCGGCTGGCCAGCGACCTGGACATGCGGTGCAGCTGCCCGGACTGGGGGGTGCCGTGCAAACACCTGGCCGCGGTTTGCTACGTGCTGGCCGAGGAGTTCGACCGCGACCCGTTCGCCATGCTGGCCTGGCGCGGCAAGGGCCGCGATGAACTGCTCGCGGCCCTGCGAGAGATCGTAGGCCAGCTGCCAGGGACGGGACCGGATCGGCGGGCGGGACTCGAAGACGTGCCCGCCGCGCCGCTGGCCGAGTCGCTTGACGGGTTCTGGTCGCCCCGGCTGAGCCCGGCCCGGCTGCGGGCGCTGGCCGCGCCGACCGCATCGCCCGCGCCCGACCTCCTGCTGCGCATGTTCCCCCCGCCGCCCATCCGGGTCAGGGGCAAGGACCTGGCCGAGGTGCTCGGCCCCGCCTATCAGGAGCTCGCGGTGGACCCCCTGGCCTGATGCCCCTAACTAGCCTGAGGTGCTGCCCGACGGGGCCCAGACGCGGCGCATGGCCTCGGGCAGGCCCCACCAGCCGAGCGGGGTCAGGCGGTCGTCGTCGTCGATCGCGCCGAGGACCTGCCATAGCGAGGTGACCGGCAGGAAAAGGCTCTCCATGCCGAGCTCGTCGAATTCGGCGTCGTCGTCGAAGTCATCGAGATCCCAGTCGGCGTCTTCGTCCTCGTCGGCCTCTTCGTCTTCGTCTTCGTCCTCGTCGTCCTGCGCGCCGTCCTCCGGGTCGTAGTCCCGCACGTATCCGGCCAGGTCGGCCGCTGACGCGGAGGTGCCGGGTCCGCCGACGGCGAGCGCGGTGATCACCGCCAGCCAGTCGAAATGGTCGATGGCGCAGATGGCGGCCACCGCGCTGTCGGTCTCGCCCAGCTCGCCGGTGAGCCCGTCGGGGCGCGGGCCGGCCCAGTCGCCCGTTCCCTCAGGCGACGCCACCCCCGCGGCCAGCCTGAGCCAAAGCTCGGCGTCGTCGGCGGGCAGCTCCTTCGCACGCATGCCGCCGCACTCGATCAGCAGCTCACCGGGCCAGCCGGGCCGGGCAACGTACTCGCGCAGCCGGGCAGCGGCCTGCCGCAGGTCTTCGTCAGGCAGCGGGCGGTTACCCACCTGTTGCAGCAGTTCCTCGATCGCGGCCAGCGCCTCGGCGTCGGCAGCGTCCCATTCGGCCAGGAACTCCTCGTCCTTCTCGTCGAGCAGGACGTTCATCGGCACCCGGCCGTCCTGCAGCGGCGTGGTCATCCACCGCTCCTGCGCGGCGATGTGGGCCCGGCAGGCCGCCGGGTCCGCCGCCACCAGCAGATCCGGGTCGATCTGGCCCGCGGCGAGCTGGTCTTCCAGATGGCTGACCAGCCTGGTGTGCATCTCCGCGGCCAGCTGGCTGCGCTCGGACTGCTCGTCCCAGACGTGCAGGCCGATGATCCCGTTCGGCTCGGTGCCCGTGGCCTCAAGCCACGTACGAACGTCCCCGACCGTGGCTTCGTTGTCGTCGATCTTTTGCAGGACGCGTTCCGCCGACGACCAGAACACGGCGGACAGCGGGTTGCCCGCCGCGACCAGCCCCCTGCGGATGCTGGGCAGCGAGACCAGAGCGTCGGCCGACGGCACCGACAGCAGGGCGAGCGCCACATCGCGCCTGGTCAGCTCGCGCAGTGGCCGGGCCGCGAGTTCGGCCACGCGATCGGCGTCAAGGTTCACGCTGGCAGCGTATGCCCTCGGTCGTTCACAGCAGCTCCCGACCACCGAGATAGGGCCGCAGAATCTCCGGCACCACGACCTGAGCCTGCTCCGTCTGGAAGTTCTCGACCAGCGCCGCGAGGATCCGCGGCGTGGCGATCGCCGTGTTGTTCAGCGTGTAGGCGAACCTGACCGTGCCCTCGGCGTCGCGGTACCTTACGTTGGCCCGGCGGGCCTGCCAGTCGAGCAGCGACGAGCAGCTGTGCGTCTCGCGGTAGGCGCCAAGCGATGGCATCCAGGTGTTGATGTCGTTCATCCGGTACTTGCCCGCGCCCATGTCGCCGGTGGAGACCTCCATCACCTCGTAGGCGAGGCCGAGATCGTGTACCAGTTGCTCGGCGGTGCCGAGCAGCTCGGCGTGCCAGCGATCGGACTCGGCCACCTCGGCGGTGCAGATGACGAACTGCTCCACCTTCTCGAACTGATGGACCCGGAGCAGTCCGCGCACGTCACGGCCTGCGCTGCCGGCCTCGCGCCGGAAGCAGGGGGAGATGCCGGCGTACCGGATCGGCAGCTGCGCCAGGTCGAGGATCTCGCCGGAGTGGAAGCCGACCAGCGCGACCTCCGCCGTCCCGGCCAGGTACAGGTCGTCGGCCGGGATCGCGTAGGTCTCCTCGCGATGCGCGGGGAACTGGCCGGTGCCGATCAGCGCGGCCTCACGCACCAGCGAAGGGACGCTGATCAGCGTGAAGTCCTTGGCGCGCAGCAGGTCGAGGGCGTAGGAGTGCAGCGCTCGCTCGAGCAGCACCATGTCCGACCTGAGCGCATAGG
>Ga0335074_10009345_pt1 | contig 13688 bp, 10 predicted proteins | sample Lox_Sample_23_FD_206715 | JGI IMG/M metagenome (GOLD analysis project Ga0335074, IMG submission 206715) | Soil microbial communities from Loxahatchee National Wildlife Refuge, Florida, United States - Lox_Sample_2.3 | ecosystem: Environmental > Terrestrial > Soil > Wetlands | place: USA...
TCCGAGTCCAGCGCGTTGTCGAGGATGATCAGCACGCGCTGGCCGGCCAGCATGCTCCGGTAGAGATGAGCCTGAGCCTCCGCGCCCGGCGGAACGCGCTCGGCCGGGACGCCGAACGCGTCCAGGAACTCCCGGATGGCGTGAGCGGCCGGGACCGGCGTGCCGCCGGGGTCGAACCCGCGCAGGTCGGCGTAGAGCTGCCCGTCAGGAAACCGGTCGGCCGCCTCGTGCGCCCAGCGAATCGCGAGGGCGCTCTTCCCGACGCCCGCCGTCCCGCTGATCGTGATCACCGTCGTCTGGCCCGGGCTGCGGTCCCGTCCCAGGACCGAGGACAGCAGGGCAAGCTCTCCGGCGCGCCCGACGAACGGCGACACCGCCGCGGGCAGCTGCCGCGGCGGAACCGCGCGTGGCACGAATCCGGCCGGGTCCGGGCGCCGCGCGGAGTCACGCCGGAAGGGACGTCCGGCCCGGGCCGCGCCGGGGGCCTGGCGCAGCGAGGCGACGGCCTGCTGCCACCGCTCCTCCCACTCGGCGACGTCGCCGCCGCAGGCGTGCACGAACGCCCTGAGAACGGGCAGGGTGGGCAGCGCCCGGCCGCCGGCCGCCTCGGACAACACCGTGGTGGAGAAGCTGGCCCGCCGGGCCAGCTCGCGGTAGCTGGGCTTGCCCGCCTTGTCGCGCAGCTGGCGCAGCGCGGTGGCCAGCTCTCCGACCGGGCCCGCACCGGGCCCTATCGGCCGTTCAGGGCGCCCCATGCCCGCTCCCATACCGGGACGATGACGCCACGACTATAACGAGCCTTTTGCCCCGCCGCCGGGCGCCGGGCGAATGTGTGGCGGCCACCTCCGGCCGGCCGTTGGGCTAAACTTCGGTGGTTATCTGTCGTCTGGAGGAGCACTACCGTGCCTGAGGTACGCATCGAGGCCGAGCCCCGCACCGAGTTCGGCAAGGGCCCGGCCCGCCGGGAGCGGCGAGCGGGCCGGGTTCCCGCCGTCATCTACGGCCACGGGACCGACCCGAGGCACGTCAGCCTGCCCGGCCACGCCGTGCTCATGGCGCTGCGCACGGCCAACGTGCTGATCCGGCTGGAGGGCCTGCCCGGCGGCAGCCAGCTCGCCCTGCCCAAGGCGGTCCAGCGCGACCCGATCAAGGGCTATGTGGAGCACGTCGACTTGATCATGGTCAGGCTGGGCGAGAAGGTCACGGTCGAGATCCCGGTCACCACGAAGGGCGATGTGGCTTCCGGCGGCCTGCTGGACCAGCAGCTGGTCCAGATCTCGGTCGAGGCCGAGGCCACGAACATCCCGCCCGGGATCGAGGTCAACGTCGCCGACATGGCGATCGGCACGGCCGTCCACGCCCGCGACCTCGAGCTGCCGGAGGGCGTGACGCTCGACGAAGAGCCGGACGCCCTGGTGCTGCACGTGATCGCCGCGCCGACCGCCGAGCAGATCGAGGCCGATCTGGGCGTCGAGGCCGAGGCCGCCGAGGCCGCGGAGGCGCCCGCCGCGCCGGCGCCGGCGCCCGCCCCCGAAGCCGAGTCGTCTGCCAGGTCGTCGGACGAGTCCTGACCAGCGCGGCCAGAGCCCGGTGTCGGCATGCCTGATGACAGGTGGCTGGTCGCCGGGCTCGGGAACCCGGGCCCGGGGTACGCGGGCAACCGGCACAACTGCGGGTTCATGGTGGCCGACGTGCTGGCCGCTCGCATCCGCGCCGCCTTTAAGCGGGACCGGTCCCGGGCTCAGGTCGCGACCGGCCGGCTGGCCGGGTTCCCGGTGACGCTGGCCAAGCCGCAGACCTACATGAACCTCTCCGGAGGCCCGGTCGCGGCGCTGCGCTCGTTCTACAAGGTCGCGCCGGAGCGGATCGTGGTCGTCCACGACGAGCTCGACCTCCCGTTCGAGACCATCCGGCTCAAGCTCGGCGGCGGCGACAACGGCCATAACGGCCTGCGCTCCATCACCGCCGCCCTGGGCACGCGCGACTACCTGCGGGTGCGGGTGGGCATCGGCCGCCCGCCGGGCCGGATGGATCCGGCCGATTACGTGCTGCATGACTTCGCCGCCGCCGAGCGCAAGCTGCTTCCCCTGGTGCTCGAGCGAGCCGCCGACGCCGTCGAGACCCTGATCAGCCGCGGACTGGCCGCCGCCCAGAACGAGTTCCACGCGGGCCCCGAGCCGGCCCAGTCCGAGCGTTAAGGAAAAATGAATGATCTCTGACGATCACCAGCTCGCCGCCGATCTGGCCGCCGAGGCCGGGCGGCGGCTGCTGAAACTGCGCGCGGACGGCGGCGATCCGGACGCCCTGCGCAAGGCCGGAGACCGGCAGTCGCACGAGTTTCTCGCCGCCGAGCTGGCCCGCCTCCGGCCGGAGGATGCGCTGCTGTCCGAGGAGGGCGCCGACGACGCGGCCCGGTTGTCCGCGCGCCGGGTGTGGATCGTCGACCCGCTCGACGGGACCAGGGAGTTCGGCGAGCCGGGGCGCGCCGACTGGGCGGTGCACGTGGCGCTGTGGCAGGACGGCGAGCTGACCGCGGGCGCGGTGGCGCTGCCCGCTCAGGACAAGGTTTTGAGCACGGCCGAACCGCCGGCATCCCCGGTCAAACCGTCATCTCTAACGCCCAGGCTCCTGGTGAGCCGGACTCGTCCGCCGGTCTTCATGGCGCGGCTCGCGGACGCGGTCGGGGCCGAGCTGGTCCCGCTCGGTTCGGCCGGCGCCAAGGCGGCCGCGGTGATCTGCGGAGACGCCGAGGGCTACGTGCACAGCGGCGGGCAGTACGAGTGGGACTCGGCGGCGCCCGTCGCCGTGGCCCTGGCCGCCGGCCTGCACGCCTCGCGCATCGACGGCTCCAAGCTGACGTATAACCAAGCGGTGCCCTCGGTGCCGGATATCCTGATCTGCCAGGCCGCGCTCGCGGACCGGCTGCTCGGGGCCATCCGCTCCGTGAGCTAGCCCGCCGCCCATCGCCCCAACCCGGAGTCTTCCCCATGCCGACGACGCATTCCGATTACCAGCTCTCGCAGCTCGACATCCTCGAGGCCGAGTCGATTCACGTGATGCGAGAGGTCGCGGCCGAGTTCGAGCGGCCGGTTCTGCTGTTCTCCGGCGGCAAGGACTCGATCGTGATGCTGGCCCTGGCCGAGCGGGCGTTCTGGCCGGCGCGGGTGCCGTTCCCGGTCATGCACGTGGACACCGGGCACAACTTCGCCGAGGTGCTGGAGTTCCGGGACCGGCGGGTGGCCGAGGTGGGGGCGCGGCTGGTGGTGGCGTCGGTGCAGGACTCGATCGACGCGGGCCGGGTCGCCGAGGAGACCGGCCGCTTCGCCAGCCGCAACCGGCTGCAGACCGTCACCCTGCTCGACGCGATCGAGGAGCACCGGTTCGACGCGGTGTTCGGCGGGGCGCGCCGCGACGAGGAGAAGGCCCGGGCCAAGGAGCGGATGTTCTCGTTCCGCGATGAGTTCGGCCAGTGGGACCCGAAGAACCAGCGGCCCGAGCTATGGAACCTGTACAACACCCGGATCCACCGCGGCGAGCACATCCGGGTCTTCCCGCTGTCGAACTGGACCGAGCTGGACGTGTGGCACTACATCCAGCGCGAGGAGCTGGAGATCCCGTCCATCTACTTCGCGCACCAGCGCCGGGTCTTTGAGCGCGACGGCATCCTGCTCGCCGACAGTCCGTACGTGATCAGGGGGGACGATGAGCCGCTGTTCGACACGACCGTCCGGTACCGCACGGTGGGGGACATGTCCTGCACCGGGGCCGTCGAGTCCACCGCGGCCACGGTCGGCGATGTGATCACCGAGATCGCGGCGACCCGGATCACCGAGCGGGGCCAGACCCGCGCGGACGACCGGACCAGCGAGGCCGCGATGGAGGACCGCAAGCGAGAGGGCTACTTCTGATGACGGGCACGCACATGGACATGTTGCGGCTGGCCACCGCGGGTTCGGTGGATGACGGCAAGAGCACCCTCATCGGGCGGCTGCTGTTCGACTCGAAGGCGATCTTCGAGGACCAGCTGGCCTCGGTCGAGCGCACCAGCAAGGAACGCGGCGAGGACTACACCAACCTGGCCCTGCTGACCGACGGGCTGCGCGCCGAGCGCGAGCAGGGCATCACGATCGACGTGGCCTACCGCTACTTCGCGACCCCGCGGCGGAAGTTCATCATCGCCGACACCCCGGGTCACATCCAGTACACCCGGAACATGGTGACCGGGGCGTCCACCGCCGACCTGGCCATCGTGCTGGTCGACGCGCGCAACGGGCTGACCGAGCAGAGCCGGCGGCACGCGTTCCTGACCACGCTGCTGCGGGTGCCGCACCTCGTGCTCGCGGTCAACAAGATGGACCTGGTCGACTACGACGCCAAGGTGTTCGAGCGGATCACCGAGGAGTTCGCCTCGTTCGCGACCAAGCTGGAGATCGGCGACCTGACGTTCATCCCGATCTCCGCCCTGCACGGCGACAACGTGGTGCAGCGCTCGGCCAGCATGCCCTGGTACGACGGCCCGTCGTTGCTGCACCACCTCGAGCACGTGCACATCGCGTCGGACCGCAACCTGATCGACGTCAGGTTCCCGGTCCAGTACGTGATCCGGCCGCATCAGGCCACCGACCCGAAGCTGCACGACTACCGCGGCTACGCGGGCCAGGTGGCGGGCGGCGTGCTCAAACCGGGCGACGAGGTGACGCACCTGCCGTCCGGGCTGAGCACGACGATCGAGCGCATCGACACCGCGCACGGGCCGGTGGCCGAGGCGTTCCCGCCGATGTCGGTGACCCTGCTGCTGGCCGACGACCTGGATGTGTCGCGGGGCGACATGTTGTGCCGGCCGCATAACCAGCCGCCCGGCGTCCAGGACGTGGAGGCGATGGTGTGCTGGATGAGCGACGTCAGGGCGCTGAGCCCGCGCAGCCGGCTGATCGTCAAGCACACCACGCGCACGGTGAAGGCGATCGTCCGCGATCTGCATTACCGGCTGGACGTGAACACCCTGCACCGGGACGAGGCGGCGGCGGAACTACGGCTCAACGAGATCGGCCGGGTGACCCTGCGGCTGACCCAGCCGGTGTTCTGCGACCCGTACACCCGTAACCGGGCCACCGGCGGGCTGATCCTCATCGACGAGGCGACCAACGCCACCGTCGGCGCCGCGGTGATCACCGATGCCCGCTGAGCGAGCGCGCTGGGTGGGCGCGCGCATCCATAACCATCACCTGACAACCGGGATCTCTATACGCTAAACGCGCGAATACCAGCGCGAAGGGACGAGAGCTCGGCGGTGTCGGCAGAAGAGGACGAGGTCCGGCCCTCGCGCGGGCGCCATCGGCAGCCGGAGACCGACGAGGTGGCCGAACCCGGAGCCGGGTCGCGGCCCGCCGCGTCCGCCGCGTCTGCCGCGTCTGCCGCGTCCGCGGCGAACTCGGCGCGTGCCGTGCCCGGGGCACATGCTGCGCCGGCGGCGCCCGGGTTGCCGGGGCCGCCCGACGGGTCTGCTCGGCCCTCGCCCGCGTCGCCTGCCGGGCCGTCTCCCGCGCGCGGGTCGGTGTTCGAGGCCCTGGCGCCCCGTTCGGTCTTCGAGCCCGTTCGCCCGTCCGAGCCCGTTCGCCCGTCCGAGCCCGCCCGCCCGTCCGAGCCCGTTCGCCCGGCCCAGACTGCGCCGCCGGCAAAGCCCGGTTCGATATTCGACCCGGTTCGGCCCGCCGAATCCGCGCCCTCAGCCCATCCCGTTTCATCCGCCCGCCCAGCCGCCCCGCCCCCTGCTCCGCCCGCCTCGGCCGCGGGGCTGCCCGCGTCGTCCGCGCCGCCGCCTGCCTCGCCCGCGGGGCTGCCCGCGCCGCCGGCGCCGCCGGCGGCCTCACCCGCAGCGTCTGCCCCGTCTGCCCCGCCTGATGCCTCGGCGGCGTCTGCGCCGGCTCCTCCGGCGTCGTCGGCGTCGCCGGTCGAGGCCGGCCCGCCCGGCGCCGGGGCCGCCTCGCCCGCGAAACCCGAACCGTCGGCTGAATCAACTCGGCCCGGCTCGTCCGCTCGGCCCGGCCCGCCGGCTCTGCCCCGTCGGATCCCTCGGTCTGGCGGGCCCGGTGCCGCCGGCCAGTCTGGCCCGCAGGCCGCTCCGCGGGCGGCGTCCCGCGGGCCCGCCCCGAGACCCGGTTCGATCTTCGATCCTGCTGCGCCCGCCGCGCCGGGTGCGTCCGCCGGGGCGTCGGGTTCGATCTTCGATCCTGCTGCGCCCGCCGGCCCGGGTGCGTCCGCCGGGCCGTCGGGTTCGATCTTCGACCTGGCTGCGCCGACCGCGCCGGGTAAGGCGGCCGGTTCGCTCTTTGATGCCCCGGCGTCGCGGGCCCCGGCCGGGGCGGCCGGGGCGTCGGGTTCGATCTTCGATTTCGCGCCGCCTTCGCCGTCGGCCGCGTCCGGTGAGCCGGCCGCCACACCGGCGTCGGGCTTGGGGTCCGCGCCGCCCGCGGAAAAAGGCTCGCCCGCCGTTGGACCCGCGCCCGGCAAAGCCGATCCGTCAGCCGCGTCAGCCGCGTCCGCCGGACCGGTCAGGCCGTATCTGTCCGGCCCTCCTGCCACTTCGGCCCCGCCCGCCCCTTCCGCCGAGTTCTCTCCTCCGGCGCAGCCCGCCGGGCACCCTCCGTCCGCAGTGCCCGCGCCGCCTGCCGTACCCGCCCCGCCCGATGGGCCCGAGCCCCCGGCGAGCGCGGCGGAGCGCGTGACCGGCGGGCCGCCCGTCACGGTGTCGCGCGCGAACGGGGCGGACCCGGTGGCGCCGCCGGGATCGCCGCCGGGCGATCTGGTCCGGGTCGGCGGCGACGGCGGCGACGGCGGCGACGGCGATGGCGACGGACATGCAGCGGCCGGCCGGCGCTTCGAGACGATGCCGGACTGGCGTCCCAACCTGGCCGCGCTCGCCAGCCTTGTCGCGCCCCGGCCCGCGCCCGAGTCCTCGCTCGGCGACTCGCTCGAGTTGCCGGCCGTGCGGCCGGCGCGGGGCCTGCGGGGAGTGCTGAGCACGAGCAACCTGCCGCTGGTCGTGGTCCTGGTGATCCAGGCCGCGCTGTCCCTGCGGCTGATCTGGAGCGCGACCGCCTTCATCGACGAGGGGCTGTACCTGAGCGTCGGCCACCTGGAGCTCAATCACTTCCTGCACGGCGCCGCGATGCCGAACGTCGCCTCGTTCATGTCGGGGTCCCCGGTCGTGTACCCGCCGCTGGCGGCCATCGCCGACAACATCGGAGGCCTGGCCGGGGCCCGGCTGCTGAGCCTGGCCTTCATGCTGGTGGCCACCACGGCGCTGTACGGGGTGACCAGGCGGCTGCTGGACAGCACGCTCGCGGCGTTCTTTGCCGCGGCGCTGTTCGGCTGGCTCGGCGCCGCGCAGTTCCTCGGCGCCTTCGCCACCTACGACGCGATGGCGCTGATGCTCCTGGCGCTGGCCACCTGGCTCGGGGTGCGGGCGACCGAGGCCGACGACGTGTGGCGGTACACGCTCGTGTGCGTGGCCGGGGTCGCGATGGCGGTCGCGGACGCGGCCAAGTACGCGGCGGCGCTGTTCAACCCGGTGGTGCTGGTGGTGGTCGCGCTGACCGCCTGGCGCGCCGGCGGGCGCAAGGCCGGCCTGGACTCGCTCGGCGCCATGCTGCTGGCGGCGGTGCTGCCGCTGACGGTCGGCTACGACCTGGCCGGCTCCTCGTACGGGCAGGGCATCTCCTCGACCACGCTGAGCCGGGCCGCCAGCACCGCGACGGTGCGGCAGGTGATCGACCTGTCGGTCCACACGACCGGCATCATCGCCGTGCTCGCCGTGCTGGGCGCGCTGGTGGTGACCGTCCGGTGGCCGGGCTGGCTGACCGTGCTGCTGGCCTGGGCGCTGGCGGGGGCGGAGTTCCTGGCCCCGGCCGAGCAGGCCCGGATCCACACGCTGACCAGCCTGTTCAAGCACGTGGGCTACGGGGCGTGGTTCGCCTGCGTGATCGCCGGCTACCTGCTGGCCGAGCTCGCGGTCTTGCTCGGCCGGCTGGGCCGGGGGCGCGCGATGATGGTGGCGGGCACCGCGGTCGGCACGGTCGTGGTGCTGGCGGCCGGGGCGTTCGGCGTGACCGTCGCGAACGGCCAGCACGACACCTGGCCGGACTCCCGGCCGATGATCGCCGAGCTCAGCAAGCTGGTCAAGCCGACCGGGATCTACCTGGTCGAGGACCCGAACGTGGTCACCTACTACCTGCGGAACAAGCTCCCGTTCCTGAACGTCGACGACACCTATGTCTTCTCTTACCAGGATCCGCATACCCACCAGATGCTGGTCAACACCCCGGCCTACGCGGCCGCGATCCAGCGGGGCTACTTCGCCGGGATCGTGCTCGCCTTCGGCGACACGTTCGCGACCGACCAGGAGATCATGGCCGACATCGCCCGCGATCACACCTACCGGCTGGCCGCCGTGATCCCGTACCGGGATTCGTACGGGCCGAGCGACTACCGGATCTGGGTGCGGGCGCCGAAGCCGCCGCCCAAGCCGGCTCACCCGCGGCGCAAGCACCCGGCCCGCAAGCATCGCGCTCGCTGAGCCGGCCGGGCGCCGGGTTACGGCATCACGCGGTCAGGTCCGGACCCAGACGTAGCAGGTGGTGTGGAAGTCGGGCGCGTCCTCCTGCACGGTGCCCGCCAGCCGGTAGCGCGAGTCGGACTCCAGGGCCGCCGACAGGGTCCGGTCCAGGCCCGGGGTCACCGTGCTGTCGTAGATGACCACGTTGAAGTACCCGGCCCGCAGCGCGGCCAGGTACGCGGGCGTCCCGGTCAGCAGCCCGTCGGGGGTCCGGTAGGACATGAAGTAGGTCGAGGTGAACTGGTCGGGCTGCGCGTCCGGCCGGCCGATCAGGTAGTAGATCGCGACGTTGTCGTTCTCGACCAGGTAGCGGTCGTGCGGCCCGAGCAGGCGGCTCAGCTCCCCGACCAGCGCGGAGGAATCGGGCCAGCTGCCGTAGAGCTGGCTGCTCTGGGCCAGCCCGAGGATGAGCGCCACCGACCAGACCACCACCCCGATCTGGGCCCGCCGGAAATGATCGCCGACCATGCGGGCCATCCCCACCCCGGCCATGGGCGCGGCGAAGAACAGGCCGAAGGCCAGATGGGTATCCAGCGACACGTCGGTGTTCAGGTACAGCTGGTCGACCAAGGTCAGCAGCGCCGTGCCGGACAGCACGGCGCCCAGCGCGATCCGCCGGCGGCGGGTTCCGGGCAGGGCGACGTTCTCGTTCGGCTCGTTCCGGGCCCGGACCGAGTAGCCGACCACGCCCAGCACGGCCAGCGCCGCGATCAGCCCGCCCCACTTCCCGGCCTCGGCGAGGATCTGCAACGCCCCGCCGCCGGCCGCCGAGCGCGACGCCGTCGCGGCGACCGCGGCCGTGACGTAGTCCCGCCCGGCCACCAGGACGCCGGCGGCGACCACCTCAACCATGATCGCGCCCATGACCGGGGCCCGGACCAGGGCCGGCCGGCCCAGGTAGGGATGCGCGGCCAGGGCGGCCAACAGCGCGACGGTGGGCAGGTAGAGCAGGGCCCAGTAGTCGGTCGCGGCCGCCAGGCAGGCGACCGGCATGGCCAGCATGTACGCCCGCCACCGCCAGGACGCGGTCCGCACCACCATCCAGGCCGCCACCGCGAGCAGGCAGAGTGAGACGGCGTCGTTGGTGGCCAGCCGGCCGGCCAGGATCGTCCCCTCGGTCACCGAGAACAGCACGGCGGCGCACAGCCCGACCCGCTCGTTGAATAGCCGGCGGGTCAGCGAATAGAGCAGGCCGGTGGTGATCAGCATCGCGACCAGGCTGATCGCCCGCGCGGCGGCCAGGCCGCCCAGGCCGCTGGCGGCGGCGCCCAGCACCGGGTAGAGCAGCGGGACGCCAGGGAAATAGGAGGCGTAGTTGCCCTGCAGGGCCGCGCCGTGCGCCAGGTGCGCGATCTCCATGTGCCCGGCGTACAGATACAGCCCTTCGTCGCCGAACGCCGTGTTCTGCAGCCGCAGCGACAGCACCGCCTGAACGCACAGGATCGCCGTCAGGGCGGCGCGGCTGACCCAGGTCCGGCGGGCGCTGGGCTCGCTGAAGCTGGCCGGCCCGCCGTGCTTCCCGCGCGGCAGCGTGAGGATCCGGGTGCTCACGGCCGGGAACTCCCCGGTGATGAAGTCGGCGAGCCAGCGCCCGTTCACCCGGCCGCCGCGCCCGGCCCCCGCTGCCGGCGGCCCGGAGTCCCCGTTCTCGGTGCCCCGGTTCACGTCCCTGGTACCGGACCGGTCCGCCTTATCCTCGGGTCCGGCCTCGGGCTCCGCCTGGAACTGGGCCAGCATGAGGGTCTCGGCATCCGGAGACTGAACCGGCCGCTTGTACGGCACCGCCGCGCCGCCCCGGCGAGCGGGACCCGTCTTGCCCGGCTTACCTGGCGGCGGCGTGCTCGGCGGCCGCTTGGTCATCTCTTCGGATTAATGAGCTGGAGCCCCGCGATGTTCCGGGACAGCGCGTCACGCACGGCCGGCCGCGATTCGACCTGCCAGTCAACCCCGTCCTTGTCGAAGTCGAACCAGATGAAGCCGAGCACGGCCGGATGGTGCTTGATCCCGGCGACCAGGCTGTGCGTGGCCTGGACCTCGGACGGCCCGGTCTCGACGGCGGTCTCGGCAATGATCATCGGCTTGGTCGTGAACTTCTTGATCTCGGCGATCGTCGGCCCGTAGAGGGTGGCAAAGGTCTCCGGGCCGCTGGTCGGGAAGTATCCGGTGAGCCCGACCCAGTCGACGTACGCGTCGCCGGGCCAGTACTGCTGCAGCGAGACATCGGGCACCGGGTTGATCACGTTCGGGTTCCAGACCCAGATCACATTGCTGGCCCCGGCCTGGATGAACAGGTTGTGGATGTGCCGCCAGGCGGCCACGAACTCGGCCGCGCTGGTCTCGTCGGTGCCCCAGGGGTACCAGTTGCCGTTCATCTCGTGGCCGAAGCTGATCGCCACCGGCAGGTTCAGCTTCCGCACCGCGGTCGCGAACCGCGTGATGTAGGCGTCGCTCTGGCCCTGGGCGATGGCCTGGACGCTGGTGTCGTACGGCTCCCAGGCGAGGTAGTACAGGGCCCCGTACGACCAGGCGGCGGCGACCGACCGGGCGTCGAACGAACTGCCCCAGGCCAGGTACTGGCCGATCATGTCGGGCCGCTTGCCCAGACTGGAGGCGAACGAGGTGACCGGGGCGAGCGCGGGCGCGTCCTCCGCCTCGACCCCGAAGAACTTCCCGCCGGTCGGGTCGAGCAGGCCCGTCATGTTGTAGGGCAGGTTGGCGGTCGCCGAGGGAGATGGGGAACTGCTCTTGGGCGCGGCGGCCTGACCGCTGGTGCCGGAGGTCTGCGTGTGCGGCGAGATCACCCCGCAGCCGGCCAGCGCCGCGATCGCCGCGGCGCCCGCGATGACCCGGGCCCGGGCTGCCGCGGTCACGACCCGTTCCCGGCTCTCGGCTGGAGCAGGATGCGGCCCACGACGACGAACTGGAAGACGCCGAGGATGAACAGCAGAGTGAAGTTGTACGGGTTCATCGTCAGCATCCGCCACAGGGCCAGGCCCGACCAGACCACGGCGGAGCCGAAGCTCCAGCCGATGAGGCCGATCCAGAACCGCCTGCGCCCGTCCTGTTTCGTCTTGCTGCTGCCCGACGGCTGCCACCCGCGCAGGTTGCCGCGCATGATGTCAAGGAGCGCGAAGATGTGCGCCCAGGCCGAGATCTCCCTGACCGACCACGCCTCCAGGCGGTACGGCACGCGATGCCACATCGGGTAGATCACGCCCGAGTAGATCAGGATCGGCGCGAAGAAAATCAGGTTCTTCAGCTGGAGAATGGCCGGATCAAGGGCGAGCAGGCCGATCGAGAGCAGCGGGATGATAAAGGCGAACATCGCGGTGTTGATGTAGTAGAGAAAACCGGACAGATAGCACATCCGAGTGCGCAGCGACAGCTTCGTCTTCCAGAACTTCTTGTTGCCCAGCAGGCTCATGGTGCCCGAGCACCAGCGGTACTGCTGGTTCAGGAAGGCCAGGATGTTGTCCGGGCAGTTCCCTGTGGACAGGGCGATCGGCACGTAGCGCAGCCCCCAGCCAAGCCGGCGCAGGTCAAAGCCGGTATGCAGGTCCTCGGAGTGCTCGGCCAGCGACATGCCCTTGTTCGGCTCCAGCGCCTTGCGCCGATAGACGGCGCAGCTGCCGACGCAGACCGCGGCGTCCCGGTTCGACCGGGCGGTCTGGATGGACCGGTAGAAAAGCTCCTGGGCGGCGCCGGCCCCGCGCTCGACCCAGGTCTGCTCGTCCAGCACGTGGAAGAACTGCGGCGTCTGGACGATTCCCACCTGGGGGTACATGTCGAAATACGGCATCGTTTCGTCGAGCAGATCGGCTCGCGGCGCGAAATCGGCGTCGAGCAGCAGGATGAAGTCGCTTTCCGAGATACCGAACCCGTAGTGCAGGTTGCCCGATTTCTTGAACCATCCCCGGTTCGGGCGGGTCGCGTACGCGAACCCGAACCGCCTGGCCATCGCCTTGATCTCCGGATTGGCCGAGTCGTCCAGGACGTAGGGGGTGACCTGCCCCTTGTACTGCTTGCGCAGCCGGGCGACGTTGGTCCACGCGTTGCGGAGCACCTCGATCGGCTCGCCGCACACCGGCAGGAACACGTCCACCGACGGGTACCACAGCGGCAGCCACCCGGCCACGATCCGCTTGTGCTCGGCCAGGTCGAAGCTCTTGCTCAGCCCGTCGGCGGTGACCGACAGCACGAAGCAGAGCACGCCGAACAGCGCGAACGGCACGTAGACGTAGAACCACGGCGAGTTCAGCACCATCCGGACCTGGCCGTACACCAGCGGCGGCACGCTGATGGCGGCGCAGAGGGTCAGCACCCAGACGTGCCGCCGGACGTAGGTGTACTTCTCCGTATCCGTCGGCGGGACCGGGAGAACCGGACTCGGTTCGTCGTCCTGCGGGGTCCGCTTGCGCGACACGATCGGACCGCGCGGGCTCGCTGCCTTGCGGTGTTTGGCCGTCGCCGGGTGCGCCGAATCGGGCCCTTTGGCGACAATAGCCATCCCAGACCCCTTCTACGTGTGCACCCAGGAAGTCGGCAAGCTCGGGCCAGCGTTGCGGACGTAACGTACCGGCAGTTAGTAGAACAGAGCGTAGTTAGCCGAGGCCGGGCTCGACCGCGAAACGACCGAATTGCGGGTCGATGACCGCGTGCCGGGTCCGGAACCCGCCCGCCGCCCCCAGGCCGCCGGCCCGGCCCCGGGCACGTCCGCCTAACAAAATCTTGTTATCGCCACATAACCATGCTCATGTCTGGCACGCTTTGCCAGTCTCAGGTCGGTTGACCTACCCCGCATGTCCCGACTTGTCTCACCGGTCCAGCTCATGAGCGAGGAGGGCAGAGGGCCAGCTGTGGCGACTGTTTCTGAGATCATCTCGGCCATGCGCGAGGCGGCACCGGTCGGGCAGGCGCAGCTTGCCCCCGACGTGCTGGGGGAACTGCGGAGCCTGACCCAGGCACTGATCGCGGCCCGGCCGGACGCGGGCGAAGAGTATGCAAGGTTCCTGGCTCTGGGCCAGCGGGGCATCGGCGTGCCCGATGACGAGCTCGCCGCCTGGCTGGGCGACGC
>Ga0335074_10009346_pt1 | contig 13688 bp, 12 predicted proteins | sample Lox_Sample_23_FD_206715 | JGI IMG/M metagenome (GOLD analysis project Ga0335074, IMG submission 206715) | Soil microbial communities from Loxahatchee National Wildlife Refuge, Florida, United States - Lox_Sample_2.3 | ecosystem: Environmental > Terrestrial > Soil > Wetlands | place: USA...
TTTCCGACACGAACTTGTCCAGCGGCAGGCGGCCCTGCAGGTGCAGGTCGACCAGCATCGGGAAGTCGCGGCTGGGCAGGCAGTCGCCGTACCAGGACGACTTGAGCGCGCCGCCGCGGCCGAACACATCCAGCAGCGGCAGCTCCAGCCGCATGTCCGGGGTCGGCACGCCGACCAGCACCACGGTGCCGGCCAGGTCGCGGGCGTAGAACGCCTGCTCGTAGGTCTGCGGCCGGCCGATCGCCTCGATCACCACGTCCGCGCCGTTTCCCCCGGTCAGCTCCCTGATCCGGGCCACCGGATCGACCTCACGCGAGTTCACCACGTCGGTGGCGCCGAACTCGCGGGCCCACTCCAGCTTCCGGTCATCCACGTCGACCGCGATGATCGTCCGGGCGCCGGCCAGCCGGGCGCCCAGGATGGCCCCGTCACCCACGCCGCCGCAGCCGATCACGGCCACGCTGTCGCCCCTGCCCACGCCGCCGGTGTTGATGGCGGCGCCGATACCGGCCATCACGCCGCAGCCGAGCAGCCCGGCGGTGGCCGCCGGGATGCCCGGGTCGACCTTGGTGCACTGCCCGGAGGCGACCAGCGTCTTTTCCGCGAACGCGCCGATGCCGAGGGCCGGGGACAGCACCGTGCCGTCCTCCAGCGTCATCTTCTGGGTCGCGTTGTGGGTGGCGAAGCAGTACCAGGGACGGCCGCGGCTGCAGGCCCGGCAGCGGCCGCAGACGGCCCGCCAGTTGAGGATGACGAAGTCGCCGGGCGCGACGTCGGTCACGTCCGGGCCGACGGCCTCGACCACGCCCGCCGCCTCGTGCCCGAGCAGGTAGGGGAAGTCGTCCCCGATGCCGCCCTCCTTGTAATGCAGGTCGGTGTGGCATACCCCGCACGCCTGGACGTTGACCAGCGCCTCACCCGGGCCGGGATCCGGCACGAGAACCGTCGTGAGCTCCACCGGCTCGCCCTTGCCGCGGGCCACCACGCCCTGCACGCTGATCGTCACGGGAACACCTTCCTCCGATACTGGTTAACCGCCACCGCTCATCATGGTTCACGCGGGGCGCCAAGGCTAGCTGAGCCGGTACTCGCCGCGGGCCACGATGACCGCGGACCCGCCGACCAGGACCCGTTCCACCTTGTCCGCCGAGCCCTCGGCCCGCGCGTACAGCCGGGACGGCCGGCCGATCTCCTCGCCCTGCCTGATCTCGATCTCGTCGCCGAACGAGATCCGTCCGTGCCGGGCCAGGTGGACCGCGAGCGGCCCGGCGGCCGAGCCGGTGGCCGGGTCCTCCGGCACCCCGTGGAACGGCGCGAACATCCGGGTCTTCCAGGCCGGGCCCCGCCCGGCGAAGGTGCTCACCGCGACCGGCAGGTGGGCCAGCGCGCGCTGGTCCGGCCACAGCCCGGCGACCTCGGCCTCGCTGGCCAGCTCCACGTACACGTGCCGGGGCCCGTTGCGGTACGCCTCGACCGGCAGCCCGGACCGCGGCACGCCCAGCGCGGTCAGCAGCTCACCGGTTTCTTCGTACGGTTCGGGCACCGGGACGGGCTGCTCCATCCGGCCGAACGTGATCCGGCCGCGGTTGCGCTTGAGTTCCACCGGGACCAGGCCGGCCCCGGTCTCCAGCGTCACCGCTGACGCGCCCAGCGTCTCCCCGAGCACGAACGCCGAGCCGAGCACCGGATGCCCGGCGAAGGTCAGCTCGTCCAGCGGGGTGAAGATGCGCACCCGGATGTCCGCGGAGTCCTCGGACGGCACGAAGAACACCGTCTCGGACAGGTTCAGCTCCCGGGCCGCGCGCTGCATCACGTCCTCGCCCAGGCCGCGCGCGTCCGGGAACACCGCGAGCGGGTTGCCCTCGAGCGGACTGGTGGTGAAAACGTCGGCGATGACGTACTGGCGCCAGCCGGCCGGCGGCTCGTCGGGCCACAGCTGGCCCGCTGCTGCTCCTGGTGTGTCTGCCACGGCAGCAAGCGTAACTGGCCCCGGTCTGTCCGGTCTTTCCAGACCGCGCCACGGCCGGCGTAGTGCCGGCGCGCGGAGTCGACGGTCATCGCGGCGTACATCAGGGCGATCAGCGGCAGCCCCGGCGCGCGCAGCGGCGACAGCCGGTACAGCCGCAGCATGGGCAGGAAGCTGACCGACATCAGCGCCCAGCCCGCCAGCCCGGCGGCGGCGGCGAGCGCCGCGGGCGCGGCCCCAGCGATCCCGGCGGTCCCGGCGGCGCCGGCGGCCAGCGCCGCCAGCCCGGCGATCGCCCCGGCCGGCGGCAGGACGTAGAGGAACGCCAGCCCGGCCGCGGTCCCGGCCAGCAGCCAGGGCGAGTAGCGGAGCTGGATGTAGGCGGACCGGGCCACCATCTGCCACAGGTCGGCCAGCCTCGGGTACGGGCGCACGCTGATCACGCTGGTGGTCAGCCCGAGCCAGGTACGCCCGCGCTGGCGCTTGATCACCTGGCCGAGGGCCACGTCGTCGATGCGGGCGCCGCTGATCGGGGCCAGCCCGCCAGATCGTTCCAGGGCCTCGCGGCGCACCAGCATGCAGCCGCCGGCCGCCGCGGCCGTACGCGACCGGGGCGAGTTCACCCGGCGGAACGGATACAGCTGGGCGAAGAAATAGACGAACGCCGGGACGACGACCCGCTCCCACCCCGTCGCCGTCCGCAGCAGCGCCATCTGCGAGACCAGGTCGCGGTCGTCCTGCTCGGCCGCGCGCACCAGGGCCCGCAACGCCCCGGCCTCCCAGGCGATGTCGGCGTCGGTGAACAGCACGTACCCGGGCTCGCCCGCCGCGGCCAGGCCCGCGGCCAGGCCCTGGGACATGGCCCAGACCTTCCCGGCCCAGCCGGACGGCAGTGGCGCCCCGGCCACCACCCGCAGGATACGGTCCGGGCGCCCTGGCTGGCCGCCCAGGGCCGCCGCCACCTCGGCGGTGCCGTCCGTGCTGCAGTCGTCGACCAGGACGACGGTCAGCGCGCCGGGGTAGTCCTGACCGAGCAGCGTGGGGAGCACAGTCGGCAGCATCGCGGCCTCGTTACGGGCCGGGATGACCGCCACCACGTCCGGCCACCGGTCCCGCTCAACTGTGTCGCGGAACGGGCCGCGGGCCGCATCCGCACCGCGCGGCCGCGGCAGCCGCTGGCTGGTGCGCCAGTACCCGCCATGCCCGATGATCAGGTAGGCCCAGACGACCGCGGCCGCCGCGCACGTGACGCTCAACGCCAGCATCCCGGCAGCCTCTCACAACCATGGCGTGCCAGCGGCGCCGCAAACGCCAGCGGCCCGGAAGGCCGTCTCCTGGTGACCTTTCCGGGCCGCTCTGGTGGCCGCCCATGGCGGGACTAGGCGACGCGGCGGTAGTCAGCGTCCTGGTACTGCCGCGCGGGCATGCGCGTCACGGCGGGCGCGGCGGCCAGGGTCGGCTTGCGGTCGGGGTGCCTGAGCACCAGCCACAGCGGGATGCCTGTCCACAGGGCCAGGAACAGGACCATCAGCGGGATGTCCAGCAGCATCCAAGTCATCGTCGGCTCCTCACGGTTGTTTTCGCTTACCTATCCACCGTGCCCGGCGCAGCTCTGCGGACCCGCCGGCCGGTCTCTGCCGCGGCTATGAATCTCAGGTTTTGCTAAGAACTACCTCTGAAGGATGGCCCGAGGTTTACCCACGGGGTCACCTGCGCCAGGCCATGATGTCGCCGGTCACGACGGACGGCGGCCCGAGCAGCGTGGTCAGGTAGCGGCCGAGGATCGAGTTCGGCAGCGTCACCGCGACCACGGCGCTCGCATGCCAGGCGGCGATCTGGGCCAGCATCCGCTGGCGGCTCACCGCCGCGATCCGCACGTAGCTGGGCGAGAAGGGGCGCGCGCTGGCCGGCACACCGCCGGTCAGCGACGCCGGCAGCCCGGTCCCCGACTCCGACCACAGGATGTTCAGGTAGCGGCCGGCCTGCGACAGGCCGCTGCCGTCGGTGAAGGCGCGGCCGTTGGCGGCCGGGCCCATGAAGTACCCGCCGACCAGCGCGGCGGGCTGGCCGGTGTCGGCCTGCCAGCGCAGCGGTTCGGTGAAGGTCGACATCGGCACCGGCACGACCAGGACGCTGGCCGAAGCCGGCAGGTCAAGCGCGCTGAGCGCCGCCGACCAGCCGGGCGGCACCGGGGTCGCGGCGGCGGCCGGCAGGGGCCGGGGCACGATCGGCAGCACAGCCAGGGCGGCCAGGGACATGACCACCGCGGCCGGGCCTGCCCCAGAGGCGAGCCAGGGCAGCCGGCGCCCGGGCTTGGACAGGGCGAACGCGGCCAGGAGCGGGACGGCCGCGTCGGCGCACCAGGCCAGCAGGGCGGCGGCCGCGCCGTCGGCCACGATCGAGAACCGGTCGGGCAGCGCCGCGCTGAGCACGGGCAGGCTCTGCAGCCAGTAAAAGGGGAGCTTGAGCCACGGGTGCTCGTGCCCGGAGGCCAGCAGGGTGCCGCCTAGGGAGAAGGTGAGCAGCACGACGCAGGCCACCGCGCAGGCCCGCACCGGCAGCCGCCGCCAGAAGCTGACCGTGCCCGCCGCGAGCACCACGATCAGCGGCCAGCCCAGGTAGCCGAGGTACTCGGGCAGCTGGCCCTGGTACCGGAGCGCCTCGGCCGCGCTGCCCGCGGTGTGGAAGAGCATGAACGAGGACGGGACGACGAACCCGGACAGGTCGTTCTTGAAGAAGTCGGTGGTGAACGGGCTGCCGGTCTGGTGCAGCGGGCCGAAGAACTGCACCCACAGCGGGTAGCCCGCGATCACCGCCAGCACGCAGGCCGCGACGCCCAGGCCGCCGGCCAGGATCCTGATCCGGCCCGGCACCTGCCGGGGCCGGCTGGCGGCGATTACGACCAGCAGCAAGAGGACCGCCAGACCGGTGTCGAACAGGATCTCCTCGCTGATGAACAGCTGCGCGGTGACCAGCAGGCCGAGCCACAGGCCACCCCGGCGGGCACCGGCGCGGCCGGTAGCCAGCCGGAGCACCGCGTCCGCGATCAGCGGCGGGAACACCGCGAACTGCAGGTCGTAGTGGCCGATGGCCGAATGGACCAGGGCCGGGGAGAACCCGTAGACGGCCGCGCCCAGCGCCGCGGCGGCCACGCCGGCCTGCCAGCGCCGCAGGACGGCGAACATGGCCGTCGCCGACCCGGCGAACCCGGCGGTCAGCAGGATGGTCAGGCTGGCTTGCGGCCCGAACAGCAGCGTCACCGGCGCGAGCAGGACCCCGGGCAGCAGCAGCGGCGTGTTCCACATCAGGTTCACGCCCCGCGGCGCGTTCATGGCCGTGGTGACCAGGGCCGGGAGGTGCAGGTGCGCGAGCGCGGCGGCGTCGTAGCGGAAGAACCAGGCGAACTGGTCGGCGTCGTTGGCGTTGCCGGCCACCGTGCGGGACGACGGGTCCCGCCACAGCCACAGCGTGACCGCGACCGAGGCCAGCAGGTAGTACATGGCGGCCAGCGCCACCGTCCGGCGCTCGCTGCGCGGGCGCGCCCGCTCCGCCGTTTCCGGGCGGACCGGGACGGCCGTCGACGCTGCAGTCACGTCCGCGAGCCTAAGCGCCGCGGCCCGGGCCGGGCCGGGAAACCCGGCCCGGCGTCAGCAAATCGCTATTTTTACGACGCGGGGGCCTGCGGCTCGGCCTGGCCGTCGGCGGCTTCGCGGGCCAGGGCCTTGCTGGGCTGGTACCCGCCGGGCATCCCCCTGCGGACCGAATCGAGGATGGTCAGGCCCTGGCTGACCAGGCCGGCGGCGATCTCGCCCAGGCCGTCGGCACCGTTGAGCACGCTGACGTTCGCGCCGGCCAGCCCGGCCGCGGCCTCCTTGACGATCAGCGGCAGCTGGTTGATCAGCAGCTGGTCCAGGGCGACGCGGTTGTTCGAGGCGGCGGCCTCGGCCTGGATCCGGGTGCGCTCGGCGTCGGCCTTGGCCAGGATCCTGACCCGTTCGGCCTCCGCTTCCGCGGGCTTGACCACCTCGGAGACCAGCTGCTGCTGGCGCAGCTGGGCCTGCTGGGCGGCCAGGTCGGCCTGCGCGTTGATGACCGCGAGCTGGGCGTTGGCCTGCGCCAGCGGGCCGGCTTGCGACGCCTCCGCCTGTGCCTTGTCTACCTCGGCCTTGTACTGCGCCTGGACGACGGACGTCTCCCGGGCGTACTCGGCCTGCTTGCGCGCCGACGCCTGCTGCGCCTCGGCGGCCGCCTGGTCGGCCTGCGACTGGGCGATCTTGGCCTGCCGCTGGATGGCGGCGTTGTTCGGCGCGGCCATCGCGGCGATGTAACCGGCGCCCATGTCGTCGATCGACTGGATCTGCAGCGAGTCCACGATCAGCCCGATCTTGGCCATCTCACCCTTCGATCCGTCCAGAACCTCGGTGGCCAGCTTCTGCCGTTCGGTGACGATCTCTTCAACGGTCATCGAGCCGATGATCGAGCGCAGGTGGCCGGCGAAGATCCGCCCGGTCAGTATCGACATCTGGTCCTGGTCGGAGAGGAAGCGCTGCCCGGCGTTGACAATGGATTCCTCGTCATTGCCGACCTTGAACGCGATCACCGCGCGCACGTTCAGCGAGATTCCCTGCTTGGTCACGCAGGTCTCGGCGACCTCAGCTTCCTGCATCGACAGCGTGAGGTACCGGACCTTGCGGAATATGGGCGAGACGAAGGCGCCGTGGCCGATCACCACGCGGAAGGGAGACCCTTCCAGGCCGTGCACTCGTCCGGAAATCAGCATGGCCTCATCGGGGGCCGGAACACGATAGCCGAACATCGTTCATCTCCTAAATAGCGGTAACCCGGGAATGCGCGGGCTGTCGCCGAGCGCGTCTTCCCACTCGATGACATCGACCGCCCGCGCTCCGCGTGACTCGATGACCAGGACGGTCGCACCTTTGGGCAGCGGCCTTTCCGACCAGGCCAGGAAGGCCTCGGAACCACCGCGGATCTTGATGAGCACCTCACCGGGCCCGGCGTCGCCCCGCGTCCCCACGGTGAGGACACCGACGCGGCCGATCGAGGACTCATCCCTCGCCACCGACAGCCCCCTTTACCCGGAAGTGCCGGCTCCAGCCTAGTCCTGGCGCCATCGAGCAGATTAACTCAGCGTTAAGCTAGCCGCGTGTCGGTGCCCCGGGTGACCCAGCCGCCCGCTCAGGCCGGGGCGCCGCAGCGTACCGGCCTGGCCATGGGCGTGATCATGACCGGCGTGCTGATGACCGCGGTGGACACCACGATCGTGGTGCTGGCCCTGCCGGAGATCCAGCGCGGGCTGCACGTCGCGCTGTCCGCCGTGGTCTGGGTCATCATCAGCTTCCTCCTGGTCATCACGCTGCTGGCCACCCAGGTCGGGCGGCTGGGCGACATGTTCGGCCGGGTCCGGATGTACGAGGCCGGCTTCGCGGTCTTCGTGCTCGGCTCACTGGCCTGCGCGCTGGCCTGGAACGAGGCCTCGATCATCGTCTTCCGCGTCGTGCAGGGCGTCGGCGGGGCGTTCATCATGGCCAACAGCGGGGCGGTGATCGCCGACCTGTACCCGCGGGAGCGCCGTGGCCGGGCCTACGGGTTCACGTCGGTGGGCTGGACCATGGGCGCGGTCATCGGGATCGTGCTCGGCGGGCTGATCGTCACCTATATCTCCTGGCGCTGGGTGTTCTGGATCAACGTGCCGGTCGGGGTCGCGGCGCTGGCGGTGGCCACCCGGGTCCTGCACGACCGGCCCGAGCGGTCCCGCCGGCGCCTGGACCTGCCCGGCATGGTCTGCCTGGGGCTGGGCCTGTTCGGGGTGCTGTGGGCGATGACCAGGCTCGCCACCACGTCGTTCGACGCCGAGGTGGCGGGGTACCTCATCGGGGGGATCGCGCTCATCGGCTTGTTCGGCGTCATCGAGGTCCGCCAGCCCGAGCCCATGCTGCCGCTGTCGATCTTCCGGGTCCCCACCATGACCGCCTCCCTGCTGGCCTCGCTGTTCCAGGGCCTGGCCAGCTTCGCGGTGCTGTTCCTGGTCATCATGTACCTGCAGGGACCGCGCGGCCTGTCCCCCATCCACGCCTCGCTGCTGCTGGTCCCCGGGTACGTGCTGGGCTCGGTGGTCGGCCCGTACGCCGGGCGGCTGGCCGACCGGCGCGGGCCGGTGCTGCCCGCCACCGCCGGGCTGGCCGTCCAGGTCGTGTCGCTGGCCATCTACGCCCAGCTCAGCAACACCACCGGTCTGTGGGTCGTGGTCGTGGCCAGCGTCATCAACGGCATCGGGGCCAGCCTCTTCTTCCCGGCCAACAGCTCAGCGATCATGAAGGCGGCCCCGCCCGAGGCGTTCGGCATCGCCTCGGGCATGCTGCGGACGTTCGCCAACATCGGGATGGTGTTCTCCTTCGCGGTCGCCATCTTGATCGCGTCGCGGTCGATCTCCCGCGGCCTGGCCTTCGCCATCTTCGTCGGCAGCACCTCGCTGCACGGCGCGCTGGCCGACGCGTTCACCTCCGGCCTGCACGCGGCGTTCTACGCCTCGATGGGATTCATGGCGCTGGCCGCCGCCCTGTCCGCCCTGCGCGCCGGCTCGGCCCGGACGACCAGGTAATGCTCGACGGGGTGACGCCGTTCCCGGCCGAGTTCGCGGCCCGGTACCGGGAACGGGGCTACTGGGAGGACCGGCCGCTGTTCGACGGATTCACCGCCGCCCTGGCCAGGTATTCCGGCCGGGTGGCGGTGGTGGACGAGACCGGCCCGGTGACCTACCGGGAGCTGGACGAGCGGTCCGAGCGGCTGGCCCGGGTCCTGCTCGACGAGGGCCTGCGCCCGCTGGACCGGATCGTCATCCAGCTGCCGAACACCGCCGTCTTCGCCTGCCTGTACTTCGCGCTGCAGCGCATCGGGGCCGTCCCGGTACTAGCCCTGCCCGGGCACCGCAAGCGCGAGATCACCCAGTTCGCCGCGATATCGCAGGCCCGGGCGCTGGCCGTGCCCGCCGCCGTGCCCGCTTCCGGGCGCGGCTACGACTTCACCGCGATGGCCGCCGACGTCATGGCCGACCGTCCCGACCTGCGGCTCTGCCTGGTTCAGGGCCTTGATGAGGCACCGAACGATGCGCGGTTCGTGCGCCTGGAAGACCTCCTGGCCCGCGATCCGGCGACTCCCCGCGAGGCGCTCGGGCAGATCCGCATCGACCCGGCCGACCCGGCGCTGTTCCTGCTGTCCGGCGGCACGACCGGGATCCCCAAGCTGATCCCGCGCACGCACAACGACTACCTGTACAACTCGCGTATCGCCGCGGCGGTCTGCGAGATTGGCGAGGGCGATGTGCTGCTCGACGTGCTGCCGATCGAGCACAACCTGCCGCTGGGCTGCCCCGGCCTGCAGGGCTTCCTGCTGTCGGGCGGAACGGTGGTGCTCGGCACCAGCACCCGGCCGCGGGACGTGTTCGAGCTGATCCAGCGGCACCGGGTCACGCACATCCACCTGGTGCCCGCGCTGCTGATCCGGTGGATCGACGATCCCTCGATCACCTCCTACGACCTGTCCTCGCTGCGGGTGATCCAGAGCGGCGGGCAGCGCCTGCAGCCCGAGGTCCGGCTGCGCGCCGAGCGCGCCCTGCCCGGCTGCTTCATCCAGGAGAACTTCGGCATGGCCGAGGGGCTGATCATGTTCGTCCGGTCCTGCGACCCACCCGACGTGCGCAGGCAGACCTGCGGCCGGCCGGCCTCGCCCGCCGACGAGGTCTACCTCGTGGACGAGGACGGGAACGTGGTCCCCGACGGCGAGCCGGGCGAGCTGATCGTCCGCGGCCCGTACACCCTGCGCGGCTACTTCCGTTCCCCGGAGCACAACGCCCGGGCGTTCACCCCCGACGGCTTTTACCGCTCTGGTGACCTGCTCCGCAAGATGCCGTCCGGCAACTACATGGTCGAGGGCCGGGTCAAGGACCTCATCAACCGGGGCGGGGAGAAGATCAGCGCTGAGGAGGTCGAGAACCTCATCCTCGGTCACCAGGCCGTGCTGAACGTGGCCTGCGTGCCCTATCCGGATCCGGTGCTCGGCGAGCGGATGTGCGCCTGCGTGGTCCTGCGCCCCGGCCAGACGCTCTCGCTGGAGGAACTCGTGACGTTCCTGGCCGGCTTCGACATCGCCCGGTTCAAGCTGCCCGAACGGCTCGAGTTCCTCGACACGCTGCCCCTGTCCGGCTTCGGCAAGGTATCCAAGAAGGACCTGACGGCTATGCTGGCGGCTTCATGAGGCGGGTCGATCTGCATTGTTACCCGGGAACTCAGGAGTGGATCGCGTCCCAGGGGCCTTATGCCGAGGCGCTCGGGCAGTACTGGGGCAAGGCCTGGGTGGCCAAGGCCGAGGACGAGGTGGTGGCCGACGTGGCCGCGGCCGGGGTCGAGGCGGTCCTGGTCGCCTTCGACATCGAGTCGCTGACCGGTGCCCCGCCGTGCGGGAACGACTACGTGGCGGCGCTGCGCGACCGGCATCCGGGCACGTTCATCCAGGCCTGGGGGGCGGTGGACCCGCTCAAGGGTCCGGCCGCCGCGGCCGAGGCCATCGCCGCGGTCCGGGACCACCACGTGCTCGGCTTCCACTTCCACCCGATCATGGGGCACTTCGCCGTCGACGATCCGGCCCTGGACCCGCTGTTCGAGACCATCGCCGGGCTGGGCGTACCGGTGATGATCGACGTCGGGACGACCGGGATGGGCGCCGGGCTGCCGGGCGGGCTGGGCGCCCGGCTCGAGCACGCCCGGCCGCTGGCCATCGACAACCTGGCCGCGCGCTTCCCGGCGCTGACCATCATCGCGGCCCACCCCGGCTGGCCCTGGACCGACGAGATGACCGCGGTAGCGCTGCACAAGGGCAACGTGTACTGGGAGCTGTCCGGCTGGGCGCCCAAGTACTTCCCGCCGTCGCTGCGCACCGACATCCGGGGCCGGCTGCGCGAGAAGATCATGTTCGGCAGCGACCACCCGAGCCTGCCGTTCGAGCGCATCCTGCGGGAATGGGACGGACTCGGTTACGATCAGTCGGTCATGGACCTCGTCTTCCACGCCAACGCGGAACGCGTCCTGGGGCTGTAGCCGCGCGATGGCCACCATCGACGACGTGCGGCGGATAGCGATGTCGCTGCCGCGCACCACCGAGCACCTGATCGGCGGCAACACCAAGTTCCGGGTGGGCCGGCTGGTGTACGCCTCGGTCTCGGCGGACGAGGAGCGGATCGGGTTCGGCTTCCCCAAGGAAGAGCGGGCCGCGCTGGTGGCCAGCGAGCCGGACAAGTTCATGATGCCGCTGCGCGGCGACGAGCGGTATCAGTGGGTCCGGGCCCGGCTGCCGGTACTAGACGCCACCGAACTGCGCGAACTGCTCATCGACGCCTGGTGCATGGTGGTGCCCAAGACGATCGCGGCCCGCTACCTGGAGAGCCAGGGCATCGACCCCGGTTAGGGTAGTGCGATGCCGTTGCGCGCGATCGACTTCCATGTGCACCTGCCCACCCCGGACTGGCTGGACGGCAGCATGGCCGGTTACGTCGAGGCGGCCGAGGCGTACTTCCGCTCGCCGGTCCAGCGGCAGTCGCTGGACGAGCTCGCCGCGCGGTACCGCGGGCTGGAGCTGAAGGCGGTCCTGCTGGCCTGGGACGCCGAGACCGCCACCGGGCGCCCCCGGGTGCCGAACGAGACCGTGGCCGCCGCGTGCCGCGACTACCCCGACGTGTTCACCGGGCTGGGCTCGGTCGACCCGCACAAGGGCGACGCGGCGGTGGCCGAGGTGGCGAACATCGCGGCCCTCGGGCTGCGCGGGGTGAAATTCCACCCGTCCCTGCAGGCCTTCGCGCCCGATGACCCGCGGTACTGGCCCATCTTCGCGGCCTGCCAGGAGCACGGGCTGCTGGCCCTGTTCCACACCGGGACCAGCGGGATCGGCGCGCGTCAGCCCGGCGGCCAGGGCATCAGGATCGACCTGGCCCACCCGCTCAAGCTCGACCCGGTGGCCGCGGCGCATCCGGACCTGACCGTGGTGGCGGCGCACTTCGGCTGGCCCTGGCACATGGACCTGATCGCCATCGCGCTGCACAAGACCAACGTGTACATCGACATCTCCGGCTGGTCGCCGCGCCGCATCCCGCCCGAGGTCATCCGCGAGCTGCGCGGCCGGCTGTCCGGGCAGTTCCTGTGGGGCAGCGACTATCCGCTGCTGACCCCGGAACGCGGCCTGGCCGAGTTCGGCGATCTCGGCCTGCCCGAGGTTGTCGCGCGGACGGTGCTGCACGACAACGCCGCGCGGATCCTCGGCCTGAGCCTTAGCTGAGGTCCACCACGACCGGCGCGTGGTCGGACGGGGCGTGGCCCTTGCGCGCCTCCCGGTCCACGTACGCGCCGGCCACCCGGCTGGCCACCGGCTCGCTGGCGTAGACCAGGTCGATCCGCATGCCCATGTCCTTGGGGAAGGCCCCGGCCCGGTAGTCCCAGTAGGTGAACGGGTGCGGCCCCTTCATCGGCTTCGGCACGATGTCGCGCAGCCCGAGGGCGCGCAGGCCGGCCAGGGCCTGCCGTTCCGGCGGGGTGACGTGGGTCGATCCGACGAACACCGCCGGGTCCCACACGTCGTCGTCGGTCGGCGCCACGTTGAAATCGCCGAACGCCACCAGGGCCGGCTGCGCGGCCAGCTCGGCGGCCAGAGCGGTCCGCAGCGCCGCGTACCACTCGAGCTTGTACGCATAGTGAGCCGACTCCGGGGTGCGTCCGTTCGGCGCGTACAGCGACCAGATCCGGATCCCGCCGCAGGTGGCGCCCACCGCGCGCGCCTCCGGCTTGCGCAGGCCGGGCTCGTCCAGCAAGGTCGCCTCGGCAGGCTCGCCCTCGTAGCCGGGCTCACCGGGAAAGCCCAGGCTGACGTCGGTCAGCCCGACCTTGGACAGCAGCGCCACGCCGTTCCACCGGCCCTCGCCGTGCGCGGCCACCTCGTAGCCGAGCTCCTCGATCCCCTCGGAGGGGAACAAGGCCGTCGTGGTCTTGACCTCCTGCAGGCCGACCACGTCGGGTTCGGCCTCGGCCAGCCACTCGAGCAGCCGGGGCAGCCGGGCCTTCACCGAGTTCACGTTCCACGTCGCCAACCGCACCGCACTAGCCTGCCACCGCTAGCGCGGCCGTGCCACCGCGGGCCGCTGAGGTGCGGCCCGGGCTACGCCTCGGAGTCGTAGCGGAAGCCGTCGATGAAGCGGCGGAACACGCCGCCCTCGTGGGCCAGGGGCGCCGCCGACGGCGGGGCCTCGGCACGCTCCCGGCCGACCGGCTGGTCGTAGTCGGCCCGGGCGATGGCGTCCACGATCTGGGGCTCGTCGAAGTCCTCCGAACCGGGGATCTGCGGCACGAAGCCGACCAGATCCCCGTCCAGCAGCACCTCGGCCTCCAGGCCCGTCGTGCCCTCGGCCCCCCAGACGGCCTCACGTCCCTGCCCGGCGGGCACCTGCACCGAGTAGGCGTCGATGCCGGACTTCCTCAGATGCGCCGCGATGCCGCGGTCCCGCAGTGCGTCGGTCACCCGACGGGCACGGTTCTCGTCCATGTCGGTCAGGGTACCGGCGTATCCGATACGCGGCCGAATCGCGCCCGACCCGGCATGTTCCCCCTCGTGGCAAACGGTTGCAAGAGCTAGATTCTTCGTGGAGGGTGTTTCCGGTAACGAAGCG
>Ga0335074_10009347_pt1 | contig 13688 bp, 12 predicted proteins | sample Lox_Sample_23_FD_206715 | JGI IMG/M metagenome (GOLD analysis project Ga0335074, IMG submission 206715) | Soil microbial communities from Loxahatchee National Wildlife Refuge, Florida, United States - Lox_Sample_2.3 | ecosystem: Environmental > Terrestrial > Soil > Wetlands | place: USA...
TCCTGAAGAACAGGGGAGCGCGGCGGCAGCATGGCGTAGAGATAATTTTCGACGTGGGAATCCGTGAAACTCGTCATAGGCGTCAGTACTAAAAAACAGCAAGTTTACTTGTAACTGCTCGAGTCAGAAGATTGTCCTCACGAGCGAAGCGAGGAATCTTCCTTCCTTTCGTGAGACGAAAAAGCAGATCCCTCGGCCGCCTCGTGATGACAATCTTCCACTACAGACAGCGATCCTTCGCAGCAAGCATTCTAAGCTGCTTATAGCGTCTGGCCCGGCTTCATCTCCAGCACTTCCGGTCCGTCGGGGCCGAGCAGCTTTTTCAAGTCTGCGGGACGCCCGGTCAACTGCGGGAACGTTCCGAAGTGCATCGGGATGACCGTCTTCGGCTTCAGCAGATTGCAGGCATACGCCGCCTGGCGCGGGTCCATGGTGAAGTGGTCGCCGATCGGCAACAGGCAAATCTCGGGCGCGTAAAGATCATGAATGATTTGCATGTCGCCAAACGCCGCCGTATCCCCCGCATGGTAGAGCTTCACTCCGCCCGGTAGCTCCAGCACGTAGCCGCAGGCTTCGCCGCCATAAACAATGCTGCCGTCGTCGTCTTGAATGCCGCAGGAGTGCACCGCATGCACCATGGTGATCTTGATCCCGGCGACCGTCTGCGTGCCGCCCTTGTTCATAGGCGCGATCTGCTGCGCGCCCTTCTTCTGGATCCAGGTGCACAGTTCGAAGATGCCGACAACAACAGGGTTGTGCTGTTTGGCGATCTTCACCGCGTCGGCGATGTGGTCGAAGTGGCCGTGGGTGCAGATTAGAGCATCGCATTTTTTCGGCTCTCTCTCACCATCCGGACACAGCGGGTTGCCGAGCCAGGGATCGACATACACCGTCGCGCCATCTTTGGTTTGAATGCGGAACGTCGCATGGCCGAGCCACGTCAGGCGGTTTCCTTGCAGGTCCATTGCTTCCCTCGTTGCTGAAGTTACAGAGTTAGAGTAGAGGAAAGATCACTGGGTTTCCGACGAGCGCCAGCCCTTGTAACCGCCGGCCAGCGAGATCACGTTGCGAAAGCCCATCTTCTTCAGGTTCAGTGCGGCCAGCGCCGAACGACTGCCTCCGCCGCAATAGAGTACGAGCTTGCGATCCTTGTCCGTGGTGATCTGGTCGATGTTGACCTCCAGAATGCCGCGCGGCATCTCCACTGCGCCCGGGATGGTGCCCTGGGCCTGCTCGTCGCGTTCGCGCACGTCAATGAGCGTGAAGTCGTCGCCCCGGAGTTGCATGCGTTTCAGCTCGTTGGCATCGATCTCGCCGATCTGTGACTTGGCTTCGTCCACCAGTTGCTTGAATTCCGGCAAAGGCATACGTACACCTCCCTGGCAGGCAGAATTCTATTGTGCCGCCAAGCTGGGCTGCAACTTGCGGGTCCGGACTGAGCTGCGAGATTCCTGCAAATCGACTGGTATCATGGCAGCAGAACCGCGATGTCATCCGTCACTCAACAGCCGCTTGTTTCCTCCACGCTCGACTCCTATCTGCTGGAGGTCGCCGACGCGGTCAACACCACGCTCGACCTCAACACGCTGCTGCAGCGCGTGGCCGAGATGCTGAAGCGGTTCATCGATTACGAGATTTTTGCCATCCTGTTGTTGAACGAAAAGACGCAAGAGCTGCGCATCCGCTTCCAGGTGGGGCATCCGCCCGAGGTTGCCGAACGCATTCGCATCAAAGTGGGCCAGGGAGTCACCGGACAGGCCGTACAGCGGCGCGAAGCCGTGCTGGTGAACGACGTTGCCGCAGAAGAAAACTTCATCAACTCCGCCCCCGGTGTGCGTTCCGAGCTGGCCGTGCCGCTGATCGCCAAAAACAAAGTCATCGGCGTGATCGACGTCGAAGCCGACCAGCCGGGCGCCTTCACCGAAGAGCACAAGCGGCTGCTGACCCTGTTTGCCTCACGCATCGCGGTTGGCATCGAAAACGCGCGGCTCTACACCCGCGTCGCGCGACAGGCGCGACAGCTTACGCTGCTCACCGAAATCAGCCGCGAGCTCACCTCGATCCTCAATGTCGATCAGCTGCTGAAGCGCATTGCCGATCTGCTGACCCGCATCATCGATTACCAGATGTTCTCCATCCTGCTGCTCGACGCCAGCGGCAGCACCTTGCAGCATCGCTTTTCGCTGCGCTTCAAAGAGAACGTGCAGCTCAAGCACGACATCCCGCTAGGCCGCGGTCTGGTCGGTTACGCTGCACAGCACGGCGTAGCGGTGCTCGTGCCCGATGTCAGCAAGGACCCGCGCTACATCGAGGCGAATCCAGAGACGCGCTCCGAGCTGTGCATTCCGCTGATCTACAAAGACAAAGTCATCGGCGTGCTCGATATCGAGCACACGCGGCGCAATTATTTCAACGAAGATCATGTGCGCATTATGACCACCATGGCGGCGCAGATGGCCATCGCCATCGAGAACGCCACGCTCTACGAGCGTATCGCGCGCCAGGAGAAACGGCTGGAGCAGGACCTGGCGCTGGCGCGCGAGCTGCAGTTCCGCTTGTTGCCGCAGAAGCTGCCGGTGTTCAAGAACGCCGAGGTGGCGTCGCGCTTCGTTCCTGCGCGGCAGATCGGCGGCGACCTTTACGACTTCCTGAAGTACAGCGGGCAAGGCGTGACTGGGATCGCCGTGGGCGACGTCAGCGGCAAAGGTGCGCCGGCGGCAATCTATGCGGCGCTGGTCAGCGGCATCGCGCGCTCGCATGCGCTCGAGGAGCCCAGTGCGGCGCACATGCTGGAGGCGATCAACCTCTCGCTTTCCGAGCGGCCCATCGACGGCCAGTATGTCTCGATGATCTATGCCGTGTGGGACGATTCGCAGCAACTGCTGCAGCTCGCCAACTCCGGCTTGCCGCGACCGATTTATTGCCACGATGGCAAGGTCGAAGAGATTCAGGCGACGGGCCTGCCGATCGGGCTGTTCCCCAACGCCACCTACGATGAGCTGACGGTGCGCGCGCGACGCAGCGATGTGTTCCTGTTCTTAAGCGACGGCATTCTGGATGCGACCAGTTCGAAAGGCGACATGTTCGGTCGCCATCGCCTGGAACAGATCGCGAAGGACAACGCGAATCGCACTGCGGAGGAGTTGGTGGATGCGATCTTCACCGCCGTGTCCGATCACGCCGAAGGTGTCGAGGCATTCGACGATCAGACGATTGTGGCGCTGAAGGTGAAAGGGCCTACGGGGAAGAAGTGAAGAAAGCTCGAAGCTCCTGGCTCTTGGCTCCAGCACGTGGCTTTTGGATAGAGCTGGCCTTCAGGCCAGCGTCTTAGCCATTATTTCTTGATGAGTCGGCTGTAGCCGACGACACAGGTCGCGGGATCGCGCTGAAATTGTCATTCGACTCATGCCACAGACAAAACCCCCAACTCCTGCGGACAATCGACGATTTGAGCGGCCTCCAGCGTTCACGTACGTTGGCCACAAATTACTGCTCGGCGAACGCAGCCGCGAACTGCGCGCAGAAACGGTCCCAGTCGCGCGGCTGGCAAAACGCTTTGGAACGCCGCTCTACGTTTATTCGGCGGCGGCGATTCGCGAGCGCTACCGCAGCTTCGACGAGGCGTTTGCCGGCGTCCCGCATACTGTCTGCTACTCGGTCAAAGCCAATTCAAACCTGTCGATCCTGCGCCTGTTGGCATCGCTCGGTTCAGCGTTCGACATTGTTTCCGGTGGCGAGCTGCAGCGTGTCGTCGCCGTCGACAAGAGGGCCGCGGCCAGCGTCGTCTTCTCCGGAGTGGGCAAGCAGGCCGATGAGATCGACCGGGCGCTGCGCGCCGGGATCCTGCTGTTCAACGTCGAAAGCGCGAGCGAACTGGAGCTGCTCGCGGCACGCGCGGCTCACCTCCGCAAGGGCGCGAATTTCGCATTGCGTGTGAACCCCGACGTCGCCGCCAACACCCATCCCTACATTTCGACCGGGCTGCGCGAGCATAAATTTGGTGTGCCGTGGCACGATGCCGCCGAGCTTTACCGCCGTGGATCGCAGAAGAAGTATTTGCGCGCGCGCGGCGTGAGCGTACACATTGGCTCGCAGATCACTGACGTCGAGGCCTTCAGCGAAGCGATGGAGCGCGTCTCCTCGCTGGTGAAGGCGCTGCGCGCCGGTAAACACGATATTCGCTATGTGGACGCCGGCGGCGGGCTGGGAATCTCCTACGGTGGCGACGCGGAGGCTGACTTCGCAACCCGCGCCCGGAACTACGCGGCGGCGCTGCTGCAGCCGCTGCAAAATCTTGATCTGCACCTGCTGCTGGAGCCTGGCCGCTCCATCATCGCACCGGCGGGGGCCCTGATTACGAGGGTTGTCTATCGCAAGCGGAATGACGGCAAGCAGTTCGTGGTGGTCGATGCCGCCATGAACGACCTCATCCGGCCCTCGCTGTATAGCGCCTATCACGAGATCGTGCCGGTGGTAATTCGCGGCGACCGAGGCGAACGGGAGACGGTCGACGTCGTCGGCCCAGTCTGCGAGAGCGGCGATTTCCTGGCGCGGGACCGCGAAATCAATCGCGTGAACGAGGGCGATCTGCTGGCGATTCTCGATGCGGGCGCGTACGGCATGTCACTCGCCTCGAACTACAACAGCCGTCCGCGCGCGGCCGAGGTGCTGGTCGATGACACGCGCGCGCACCTGATCCGCAAGCGGGAGACGATTGACAACCTGCTGCGCAATGAGCGACTTTAGCGACTGCCTGTCGCATTTCTGCCGTGACTCTCTTGATTCCGCAATTTTGTCGATTGCGTTTGGCGCCGACTTGCCCTATTCTCGCAATCCAGTGGGGAGAGCCCATGCAACCTAACCGATCCGATGCGGCCACTTCGACGGCCATCTGCCTCTGGTGTTATTCCCAATATTTAACATCCACTAGCCGGGCTCGTGACGGACAAACCTTTTGCTGCAAAAAGTGCGAATACGAAGCGCGCTACTGGCTGCAGGAGAGCATAAAGGCCGTCAGCGAATAACCAGGCGCGGCCCGCGCCGCGCCTTTATTGTCCACGCGCCAATTGGCTCATAAATCGCTACACTGCACCTTCCGCCCAGATGTAAGGTCGATTCCTTTGGCTGCCATACGCGCGAAAGGTCGTGCAACTGGAACCCACCCGAGACCTGTCCAGTATCGGCCTAGCGACATCGTGCCGTGACCAAGACTCCCCCTACGGCGGAGCCGACGATGGCAAGAAATAGGCAGTAAACCACCATAATGCCGAGCGAAGGCGCCATCGCGGCTGGTCCGAGCTTCGGCGCACTGCGCATGGATGGTCCTCCAATAATGGTCGAAAGGCCTAATGGTGAAAGTTCGCTACCGCTGTCCCCACTTCAGCTTATTACGCAGCACGTTGAAGAAGGTGCGGTGTACGCGCATGAGTTTGACGGTATGCGCGGCGCGCTGGCAGACCACCCGATCGTGACGCTGCAGCGGCATTCCGACCTGGCCGTCGATGCTGAGGAAGGCTTCCTCCTCGCTCTCGATCCTCACCTCAACCTGCGAGTTGTCGCGCACTACCAGTGGCCTCAGCGTCAGCGCATGCGGACAAACCGGGGTGATGACGAATGACTGCACCGAGGGCATCAGCACCGGTCCGCCGGCCGCCAGCGAGTATGCCGTCGATCCCGTCGGAGTCGCGACAATCACGCCGTCGGCCTTGTAGCTGAAGACCAGGGAGCCGTCGATCAGAAGGTCGAAGTCCGCCAGGCGGGCGATAGCGCTCTTGTTCACCACCACATCGTTGAGCGCAAAATGCCGAGCCACGGCCTGGCCGCCGCGGTAGGCGGTGCAGTCGAGGACGGCGCGCTGCTCAACCGGGCACTGGCCGGCATCGACGGCATCCAACGTGGGATAGATGTCGCTGAGCGGAACCTCGGTAAGAAATCCCAGAGTGCCGAGATTGACGGCAAGGATCGGCACGCCTTCATAGGAGACGGCGCGGGCTGCCGATAACAGTGTGCCGTCCCCGCCCAGCACCAGCACGAAGTCCGGCTTCTTTGCCCCAAGCTGCTCGCGGGGAACAACCTGTTCGCCATTAATGTATTTCGCGGTCTCTTCGTCGAGATAGAGCTTGTAATTGTGTTTACCGAACCAGTCCAGCAGGTCGGGCAAGACGCTGGCCAGCTCGGGCTTGGCAGGCTTGGAGATGATAGCGGCGGATTTCATGATTGGAAAAACGCTCTTCGCCTTTCGCTTTTTGCTCTTCGACCGATCTGCTATCAGAAATCACGGCTCGCCCTAAAAAGAGCGTCTGCAGCACTGCAACCGCGAAAAGCGAAGAGCGAATGGCGAAAAGCGGAAGACCCAGTGTAGCGCGCAGAACCAATCCTCAACCAAATCGCGCGTGCAACAGAAATTCGCGATTGCCTTCGGCGCCGCGGATCGGCGAGTCGATGACCTCGATTGCCGTCCCGCCGAGGAACTGCGCCGTCTCGGTGACTTTTGTAACCGACTTCTGCTGAGCTTCAGGATCACGAACGATTCCGCCCTTGCCGACCTGCTCGCGTCCGACCTCAAATTGCGGCTTCACCAGCACGATCAGCTCCCATTCCGGGGATGATGTACGGACACAATTCACAACCGCCGGTAGCACCAGCGTCGCCGAGATGAACGAAACGTCCATCGCAACCAGGCTGATCGATTGGGCCGGACCACCGCTCCAAAGCTGCTCGGGCGTCAGGTAGCGCGCGTTCGTTTTCTCCAGCAGTCGCACGCGAGGGTCGGCGCGCAGACGCGCATCCATCTGGCCGTAGCCGGTGTCGATGGCGATGACTTGCGCGGCGCCGCCTTGAAGGAGGCAATCCGTAAACCCTCCCGTCGATGCGCCAACGTCAAGACACGTCTTGCCGCGCACGTCGCAGTGCCACTGCTCCAGCGCGGCCGCCAGCTTCAGGCCGCCGCGGCTGACATAGAGAAGATCGTCTCCAAGAACCCGAACCGCAGCGTCATCATTGACGCCGGCGCCCGCTTTCTCCAGCTTCTGCTCGTTCACTAGAACGCGGCCGGCGAGAATCAGCGCCTGCGCGCGTTCGCGCGACGGAACAATTCCGCGTTCTACCAGCAGCTTGTCGAGACGAAGCTTCACCGCAGAAGACTAGCACGCGGGAAACACAAACTTCGCGTTCCCTCTTTGAGCCGTGATCCCGTTATCGCACTCACTCCGGTGCACTGTGCTAGAAAATTCGCATCCCTGCAACTTACGATGTAATCGATCCGCCTTTTCCACAAGCTTATTCACATTTGTGTTGAAAACTGTCACGCGATGTTCACCAAGCGCGGCTCGCAGTGAGTGCAGCGAACAAGGCAGTAGTTCAGTGTGAGACTAAATTTTTCGCCTTAGGGTGGAGCTCGCCTTCAGGCGTGTATATCCAAGCCCAATACAATTCGCGCTTTAGCGCCTGAGGTAAATTTAAACCTCACCTCAGCGGCTGAAGCCGGGCGCTAGCTTCCTATCTCACTCAATTGCACGCCTCAAGGCGTGCTCCACCCAGGATCGCTGGACCAAACTACAAAGTGTCCTCATTACTCGCCGGGCAACTCACATAACCGCGAATTTCGCGTGCGATACAATGACGGATTCTCGGTAAGGAATGGGATGCGAACCAAAAGCAGAAACCCGGTAAAGCGGCTTCGCGAGCGCAAATCCGCGGCAGCGACTGCGGTACCCGCGAAGCCCGCCTCCGCCGGCGGCAACGGCTCGTCTTTGGCGCATTCCGAACGGCTGCGTAAGCTTTACTCTTCCCTTCTGCGCTGCCGGCTGGTTCAGGAGCATGTGCGCAAGCTGGCGGGCGCGAATGCCAGCGCAGCTCGCTACGATCTCGGCATCGGACGCGAGGCGATCCCCGTCGGTGCAATTGCCGATCTTGGTCACGAGGACAGTGTTACTGCCTCGCCCGGTAACCTGGCGGCGCGGGTTGCGCGTGGTGAATCCATCGCTGCGCTGCTGATCGATCGCGCCACTCACCCGCCGGCTACGGCGCTTCCTGAAGACCCCTTCAACCTCGGAACGGGCCTCGCGCTGGCGCACAAGCTCGGGCAGAGGCGTCATGTCGTAGTTGCCATTGGCCGGCACCCCAAACTCCGGCTGGAAGACTGGCATGACGCGTTGAAGTTCGCCGCGGTCCACAAGCTGCCCATCGTGTTTGTGATCGAGAACGGGATCGCAGCCGAAACTCCCGGCGAAGTTGTGGCGCCGCATCTGGAGCCGTTGAGCTTTCTGCTTCGCGATTACGGTTTTCCCGGTGTCCTGGTCGATGGCAACGATGCCGTCGCGGCCTGGCGCGTGGCGCAGGAGTCGATTCACCGCGCCCGCATTGGGTCCGGCCCGACGCTGATCGATTGCCGCACCGATTCGCCTCACGATCCGCTGGCGCACATGGAACACTACCTGAGGAAGCGAAGCCTCTGGGATGGTGGCTGGAGGCGGCAGGTCGAGCGGCGGATCCGTGCCGAGATCGACCAGGCGACCGCTAGCGGTAAGTAATATACCCCCTCGAAATTGCCTTCCTGATTCTTGCGTCTGCGAGTTACACTTGCATCCCGATCAGGAGGCCTTGCGTGCCAAAACTATTGCGCCGGTTTTCGATTGGCTGCGCCCGATGGCTGGCGGTATTGGGGATTCTGGCCTTTCTCGCCGCTTCGATACCCCTGCATGCCCAGGATGACGACGAGTACGACAGTTACAAGCTCCGCATCGACGGGTTCTGGTTCTATTCCAATCCCTCGGGTAACTTTCAGGCCTCGGGTCCAAGCACGCCCATTGACATTAACGCCACCTTTGGATTCAACAGCTATTCGACCTTCGCCGGCCTCATCGACTGGCATTTTACCCACAAGAACCATCTGCTCTTTGCCGTCAGTCCCTTCGAGCAGCAGCGTACGGTGGTACTGAACCGCACCATAACCTTCCAGGGCAAGACCTATAGCGTCGGAACCACGGCCAGCGCCGATCTGAAAGCCAACCTATATGCGCCGGGATATGAGTACGACATCATCCGGCGCAAGCGCGGCCATCTCGGAGTCAGTGTGCAGGTCGATCTGTTCGATGCTCACGCTTCGGTGAGCGCGCAAAATCAAATGGTGAACGGAATGACGTATCCGGCGCAGACCGCCAGCGCATCGCTGCTGGCGCCGATTCCCGTCGCCGGTCCGGATTTCCGCTTCTACCTGACAAATTCCCCGAAACTGTTTGTCGAAGGTAATGTGTACGGAATGTATCTGTTCGGCTATGGCAACTTTCTTTCCACCGTTGCGGACCTGGGCTATTCCATCAACCAGCATCTCAGCATTAACGGCGGATACCAGTTGGGCTCACGGCTGGTGGTGAACAACAACTCCAGCGATCGCATCGGGGTGCATCTGACCCAGCAGGGCGCGCTGGCAGGAATGGAAGTGTCGTTCTGATAAAGCCGCAGGTCCCGCAACTGTCGGCTGCAGACTTTGAAGGTTTCCCGCAAAACCCGCACTCTTCGACTGGATTAGCCTTCTCCCCTCAGAACTTTCGTGTTTGCAGGTTGTAATCCGATTCGAACTGCGCCTCAAGTTGCGTCACCAGCGCCTGGTCTTGAACGATCAGGCCCATCTCGCGGTTGCCGGTAATCGAATCCGGCGAAAGGCTGACGGAGCCCAGGTATGCCGTCTGTCCATCCACCACGGCTGCTCGCGCGTGCATGTAGGGCACGCCGACATTCACCCCGCCATTGACGTGGACACTCGCGCCAGCCCCCGCCAATGCCGTCAGGGACGCGAGCTGCCGTTCCTGAACCTCCATCGATCCACCGGCAACGCGCTCCGGCGAAATAAGCCGAACCCTCACTCCCCGGCTGACCGCGGCTGCCAGCTCACTCTCCAGCGTCGGGTTGCCGAGAAGTTCCGTGTACACGTCCAGGGTTTGCTGCGCGCTCTGGTAGAGTCCCACGAGCCTAGCGCCGCTATTGACCGGAGAGATGATCAGATCGCTGCTGGAAATCGGCGGGGTCGGATTGAACGCAGAAGCTTGCTCACCCACCGGCGCCGAGTAGGCCCAATCGTTCTCGAAAAGCCGGTGAAGATCGGCCAGTACTTGCTGATCCGTGCTGGTAGTCGCGAAATCCCGATAGCGCAGGAACGTTGTCTGGTCAAGGCACGCCGAGCCATAGAGCACCAGATCGGAGTCGATCAGGATGATTTTCGGGAAGCTTCGCGGGAAGATCGGATTACTGAGGTGAAGTTCTCCTCCGGCTGACGTCAAATACTTCGCAAGATGGTCCCGCTCGGATTCCAACTGGTTGTACTTGCCGGAATCTACGATCGCCCGCACGGACACTCCACGTTGCAGGGCCGCCTGAAGGTGCTGCAGAATCTGCGGATCCTCCAGAACGCAGATCTCGATCGATATCTGATCCTGCGCACTGTCGATGGCTGCGAAATAAGGCTCACGGCCAGCTTCGGGCAGCACAATTAGCATCCCGCCGGAGCTGTCTGCCTTGCTGGAAGCGAGTGCCCGCTGCGCCAGCGGCGCTGCAAGCGAAATAACCGTCGCGCCGGCTACGCCGAGAAAGCCACGTCGCGTCAACGGTTCAGAGACGTCCGCGTGGGCCGAATCACACCTCGATCGGTTGGTCTCAGTTGCCATCAGTGTCTCCGCAAAGGACGGTGTTGATACGCCGGACTTGGATTTGAGCCCAAGTGCGGAGACTTCAACTTCCGCTTGCCCCAGCGTCGAGCGCCAGGTCCTCGGCCGCGTGCTCGTCGGTATCTTCCAGGTCGGCGAGCAGCCCTTCATCCGTCAGATCGAGCGGACGCGAGTTTTGCCAGTCGCGATGAACGATCGTGTGCAGCCGGTCGATGACTTCCGGATCACGGGCTTCGATGGCTAGTTCGCGACGGCTGTCGAAGCTGCCCGGCGCAAGATTAATTGAGCCGATGATGGCACGCATGCCATCGGCAAACAGCAGCTTGGCGTGCAGCTTCAAGCCTTTCAGCTTATGCACCTTGATGCCGACATCGTCCATGATGCGCAGGCCGCCGACCGCCTCCACCAGCTTCTCTTTTTTCAGCTTGTGCGGAGGCTTGGCCAGCACGTGCACCTTCACCCCGCGTCCGCTGGCGCGCACCAGCCGCTCGATAATCACGGGATCCTGGTAGCGCTCGTTCTGCACCCATAGCGAATGCTTCGCCTCGTCAATAAACTCGCCGATGCGCAAACGGCCGTTGCCCGTGCACCAGATAAGGTGCGAATGCTCGCCCGGAGCAAACGGCTGGCGCTCCCAGTCGGCGTCGAAGCACTCGATGACTTCCTTCACTTCGTGAGCGTGCGCGGTGACTACCGCATAGTCGCGCGTCTCGGTGAAGTCCTTCGTCTCCCAGTTCAGCGAGTGAATGAACGCAGAGTCGTCGTCCACGACCATCGACTTTTCGTGGGTAACGTCGAAGGCGGGATTGCTGTCCTTCACCTGCACTCCGGCATCGGCGAGCATTGCGCGGGCATGGTTGTTCTCTTTTTCGCCGCTGCGGCGCGCCGGATTGAGCAAGATGCGCACCTTTACCCCGCGATGGTGCGCGGCAACCACCGCATGCAGAAGCTGCGGGTCGGAGAACAGGAACATCTTGATGCGCAGCGAGTTCTTGGCGCGATGGATGGCGTCGAGAATCGGACGCGACGAGTCATCCGGCATCACAATGAGATAGCGGGACATAAAGGCCTCTAGGAGCGGTAAAGCACATAACTTCGGCGCGAGCGGCGCGCCCCGCAGGCTACTATCACGCCTTAGCCGCTGCGGCGTCAAACTGCGTGCGATACAGGCCGGCGTAGATACCATTGAACGCGATCAGTTCCTCGTGGTTGCCGCTCTCGGCCACTACCCCCTGGTTGATCACGATGATTTTGCCGGCATCGCGAATCGTAGCCAGCCGGTGCGCGATGGTGATTACCGTGCGGCCCTTCATCAGCCGCTCCAGGGCCTCGATCACCAGCTTCTCCGACTCGCTGTCCAGCGCCGCGGTGGGCTCGTCGAGAAGCAGAATCGGGCTGTTGCGCACCATGACGCGGGCGATCCCAATACGTTGCCGCTGTCCTCCGGACAACGTGCAGCCACGTTCGCCCACCATGGTGTCGTAGCCCTTCGGCATTCGCGATATGAACTCGTCGGCGTTGGCCAGGCGCGCTGCATCGACGATCTCTTCGCGTGAGGCTTTTGGGCGCCCGAAGGCGATATTCTCCAGAATCGTTCCGTGAAACAACATCGTGTCCTGTAAGACGTAGCCGATCTGATCGCGCAATGCGTTCAGCTTGTAATCGCGAACGTCCCGTCCGTCGATCTTCACCGCGCCACTCGTCGGATCGTAGAAGCGGGGAATGAGGCTGACCACAGTCGATTTGCCGCTGCCGGTCGGCCCCACGATTCCTACCATCTGTCCGGCGTCGATTTTGAAGGAAACATCTTTCAGTACCTGCGCGTCCTGGTTGTAACCGAAGGCTACGTGTTCGAACTCGACGTTTCCTTTCAGAAAGCGCGGATCCAGTGCGTCCGAACGTTCCGGCAGAATCGTGTCGGTATCGAGAATGGCGCGAACTCGATCTACTCCCACCGCCGCCTGCGCGATCGCATTGGTCGTCGTCGCCAAGTCTTTCACCGGCTTGAAGAACTTGGTCAGGTACGAGAGATAAACGGTCAGCGCGCCCACCGTCATGATGTCCTTCAGGATAAGGGCCGCACCTCGCCACAGGACGACCGCGGTACAGAGCGCAACCGTAATCGTCACGATCGGCGACAGCATCGATTTCACTTTGCGCGCCTTCAAGGCCGCATTGACCGTCGCCTGGCTTACATCCCTCAGCGCCTGCTGCTCCATGTCCTCGCGTCCAAACGCCTTGACGACCTGCATCGACTCCAGCCCTTGCTGGACGACAGCGACGATATCCGCTTGCTCCTTGCGAACTGCATGCGTGGCCTTCTTTACCGCTTTCTTAAAGCGAGAGATGAAGAAAAGTAAAAAAGGCGTTACAGCCACGGCAATTAGCGTGAAATCCCAGTTTAACCAGAACATCAGCCCCAGCATGGAGATGATCGTCAGCAGGTCGATGAGGATGTCGAGCGTCGAGGACGAAGCGAAGTTCTGGATGGTCTGGATGTCGGTGGTGATGGTGCTCAGCAGCGAGCCGGTCTCGTGGGTGTTGTAGTAGCCGAGCGACAGCCGTTGCAGGTGATGGTAGGTCCGCAGGCGCAGATCATGCGCAACGTATTGGCCTACGCTTTCGGTGAAGTAGTTATCGACATAGCTGGCCAGCGCGCCGATTAAAGCAAAAACCACGAAGGCCAGCGCCGCCAATCCGGCCACTTGCAGCTTGGCGCCGTGGTCGAGCATCGGCCGGACGAGGACATCAAGCGCATGCGGCAGCTTGCGGTGATCGATGACATTGTCGATGATCACCTTGAGCGGCCAGGGATTGGCCAGGCTCATCGCCGTCTCCACCAGCATGGCACTGAGAATGATGAGCAGCCTGAGACGGTAGGGACGAACCAGCTCACGAATCAGGCGGATCACGGCAGGGCCCCCTTAGAGCGAAAACACCAGGGCATATCTCCGGTGTCGTTGCTGCATTTTCTCCCGAACACAGGGGGTTTGCAAAGCAGTTAATTTGCGCAGCTATGAGGCTGTG